>Ga0310786_10001037_pt1 | contig 44663 bp, 29 predicted proteins | sample AusTroGonzalo_MG_FD_203881 | JGI IMG/M metagenome (GOLD analysis project Ga0310786, IMG submission 203881) | Bovine rumen microbial communities from tropical cattle in Woodstock, Queensland, Australia - Gonzalo_03 (v2) (version 2) | ecosystem: Host-associated > Mammals > Digestive system >...
TGTTCTTGTTCCTTACTATTTCCGGCTTGTGTTCGTTGCCGTCGTTGTAGGTACCTGTGGTTGAACTCATATACCAGACGTTGGCGTTGTTGGTGTTCTTGGCTTCACTGACGGTACCGATGGTCTTAATATTGAACTCGTTGGTAATCTTGAAGTTGATACCCCATTCCACACCGTAGTATTCCTTATTGATACCAGTCATGGAGACGTAAGAGAACGAGTTGATATCGTCGAAATAGAAGTTCTGCCACTCTGTGACATCCTTCAATTGGCTGTAGTAACCTGTGATATTAGCCTTCATCCATGGTGTCTGAATTTGGTAGCCGACTTCTGCACTGAGTACCTTTTCGTTCTTCAGGTCGAGTACGAAGTCGTTGTTGATCTCAGGCGATACGAAGGCTGTGGAAGCCTGCGGCGCACGCCATTCATACCCCACACCGAGGGTGATGACATTACTCATGCCGAGGTTGTAATGGATTCCAGCCTTACCACCACCGTCGAGGAAGAAGCTCGAAGGACTCTCTCCCCAGGAATTACCAACAGCCATACCGTTTTCCATCTTGCCGTCACGGTACATCTGTGTGCCTCCGATGCGTCCGCTGATGAACGAGTGCATACGACCCTTGTCATATTTGTATGTGGCCCACAAGTTGGCTTTGTCAACTAAGATGTTATAGTCGTATCCAAAACGATCTCCCACGCCGACGTATGCATTGGGATGACGGACATCATACTGCACTTGCGGAGAAGATTCGGAATAATTGCCGATTGCGTAGGTGTTGATATTGTGAAAACTTAGGGCACCTAAGAGATCCTCCATGGTCTGGTAGCGCATACTCTTGTTAGTAGCTAAATGGATACCAGTGTTCAGGGCAGCAAAACGGTTCAGCTCTTTCTGCAGTGCTGATGATATGGTCAGGTTCAGGTTGTTGTTGTGACGTGCTTCGATGTAGTACATTGCATCGGCTCCCTGAGCAGCTGCCTGTTTGTTGGCATAATAGAGCTGATCGAAGTTAATCTGGCGGTTTGCCTTGCTGTCCATCAGGAAGATGCGGGCCGTCTCAAACTCTCTGATAGCAGCATTGTCACGGTGGATAAGGTCGTTCTCATTCCAGACGTTAAAATAACTCGACGGCATATTCTTCCAGTAGTCGGGCTGGGGATTGTCGGAGTTGTTATAGTTCAGGCGTGTTCCTTTGTACATCGAATAGCGTCCAATGAGACTCGTCGTCAGCTTTGTCGTGGGGTTAATCTGAAAGTCCCACGTGAGCAAGGCTGTCGGAGCCCAGTCTGTGACGACGCGTGACGAACGCTTTTTGCCGTCCTGATAACCCCAATAGGGATTATAGTAACGGTCGTTGGCCAGCCAGTACATCTCGTCGGTGCCGGCTCCCTGTGTGGCACGCTCCGTGGGATTACCCCAGGTCACGAGAGACAGACGATGCTGATCGTTGAAAATCTTCTCCACACCGAGGAAATAGGAGAGGGAGTTGTAGAATGTTCCCTCCACATAACCCTCATTGGCCCAGCGGTAGGTGAGGTTGGCGGAGAAGGCCCAGCCGTTGGCGTTGATGCCTGAGTTGTAGGTGTACATCGCCCTAACGCGGTAGTTGCGGTTAGCACCTGTCACCGTGATTCTCTGGCCTTGAGCCATCGCCGACGGACGGAAGTTGTAGTTGTTGGAACCGCCCATAGCCGGCATGCCGAAACTGTTGGTTTCGAAGGGCAGGGAGTTTTCCACGCCTTTGGTCTGCTGGTTCAGACCGCCTACGAGAGAGAAACGGAATTGCCCCGTCTCCATATCGTTCATCGGGGCACCGTTGATGTAGATCTCATTGTACTTTTGGTTAAAAGCACGGAACTTGAAGCGCACGGGGCTGAAGAGATATCCCACCTGTGAGGCGAAGATATTGTTGTTCGAATGGATGATGGTCACGTTCTGTGACATGTCATCATCCTCGCCCAACTGTGCTTCTGAGAAAGTGAACGTCTGTTCTTGCATGCCCTCTACTGCAAGAGAGTCTGTGACCTCTTGTGCCAGCATCGGGGAAGCGGCAACGAAGGCGATTACAAGCAATTTAAGCCTTTTCATCATAAGCAAATATTTATAGTCGTTAGTAAAATATGTTGCAAAGATACAAAAAAAAATCAATTTATAATTTATCTTTCATATTTTTTTTATATCTTTGCAGCATAAAACATGTTTTGATATGAAAAAAGTCTATTTATTACTGCTGACAATGTTCCTTATCCTGGGAACGAATGAAACAAAGGCCCAGTCGAAAAAATACTCGGTCTATGGTGTCGGTTTCTACAACTTGGAGAATCTCTTCGATACCTGTCACGATGCGGGCAAGAACGATTATGAGTATCTGCCTGAGGGTACCAACAAGTGGACGGGTCTGAAGTATACGCATAAGTTGCGTAACATGTCGCGTGTCCTTTCCGAGATGGGTACTGACAAATTGCCGAAGATTGGCTGTGCTGCCATTGGCGTGTCAGAGGTAGAGAATGCCAAATGTCTGGAAGATCTCTGTAATCAGGAGCCGCTGAAAGCCCGGAACTTCCAGTTTGTACATATCGAGGGCCCGGATCAGCGTGGTGTCGACTGCGCCCTGCTCTATAATCCCGCCCTCTTCACCGTTCGCGATGTGAAGCTCGTACCATATGTATATCGTTTGCCTCAGGATTCCCTGAGGGCTACCCGTGGTTTTCTGGTAGTGAGCGGAACTATGGCTGGTGAGCATGTCACCATTATCGTCTGTCACCTGCCGTCACGCGGTGCCACCTCTTTCTACCGTGAGGAAGGCGGTTCACAGGTGAAGGTTGTCAAGGACTCGCTGATTGCTGAGGACCCCAATGTGAAGTTGCTGGTAATGGGTGATATGAACGACGATCCACAAGATGCCTCGATGGCCAAGTGCCTCGGTGCCAAGCGTAAGATCAAAGACGTGGGCGATGGTGATATGTACAATCCCTGGTGGGATGTGCTGGCATCGGGAACGGGCACGCTGATGTATGATGGTGCTTGGAACCTCTTCGACCAGATTATCCTCTCGCCGAGTCTGCTCAACCGTGATAATTCGAAGGATTATTCCTCGCTGAAACTCTTCTCGCACCAGATTTTCCGTCGTGACTATCTCTTCCAGAAGGAAGGAAGATATAAGGGCAATACCCTTCGAACCCAAGCTGGTGGTGTATGGCTCGATGGCTATAGCGACCACTTGCCTACTGTGGTATACCTGATTAAGGAGCAGAAGTAGTTTATAGTTTAAAGTTTATAGTTTATAGATGATCATTATCGGAATTGCAGGCGGTTCAGGTTCTGGAAAGACCACCGTCGTGAAACGTATTTCCAAGGCGTTGCCACCTCATTGTGCAGCGGTAATTCCGTTGGATTCGTATTATAATGATACCACAGCTCTGACAGATGAGGAGCGCAAGGCCATTAATTTCGACCATCCTGATGCCTTCGACTGGAAACTTCTGACGGAGCAGATCAAGAAACTGAAGAATGGCGAGGCCATCGAACAGCCCACCTATTCGTATGTGCTTTCTAACCGTCTGCCAGAGACCGTTCATGTAGAACCCAAGCCCGTGATCATCCTCGAAGGCATCATGACGCTTCACTATAAGAAACTGCGTGACATGATGGATCTGAAGATCTTTGTCGATACCGATAGCGATGTGCGTTTGATACGTAATATCCGGCGCGATGTTGTGGAGCGAGGACGAACCGTGGAAATGGTGCTTGACCATTATGAGAACGATGTGAAGCCCATGCATGAGCAGTTCATCGAACCCACGAAGAAGTTTGCTGACATGATTATTCCTTGGGGACGTGAGAACAAGCGCGGCATCGATATTCTCCGCACCTACATCCAAGGCTTCTCAGAAGAAATAATCTCACAAAAGGGACAGTCCCTTTTGTGAGATTTCTTATTCCTGAACGGTTGGCATATATCTGGAATCGTCTTCCGCTGGTGTGGTAGACGCTGTTGTAGGTGTATCTTCCACAATCTCTTCAGCCACTGGAATCTCCTGTGTCTTCTTGAACTTCCGCTTTTCGTTGTGTATCTTCAGCGCATTAATCAGTTCTGTCACACCATAGAGCAGACTACACCAGCCGAGCACCAGCATCGCCATCTCAGCAGGTGCCAGAGGCTTGATGATGACAAAGAGGCCTACAAGCAGAATCACCGATGGGAATATCCAGTAGCCAAAGCCTATCTTGCCGAATCTGCGGGCGTTGAGTAGGCTCATATACTGATTGATGGCGCCTAGCACGAGCACGGCACCGATGATATACATCAGGGCCTTCACAAAAACGGTAGGCGTCAGTGCCAGTATCAGACCGAGAATAGCACTACCCACACCTACAATCGGAAAGGTGGGCTTTGTGTCGCCAGCCACCACATTGCCTTCGGCATCAGTAATTTTATATTCGCTTACATGCTTGAGCGCATTGTAATAAGCCACCATCGAGATAATACCTGACAGCAGGAACAACACGCCAATGGCAATAGTGATCCACGTCACGGTATTATCGGGATACTTGATGAGCATGATACCAACGGCGATGGCGCAGATGGCACGGAATACGGAACTCTGTATTATCTTCATTTTACCTTTCTTTTCAATTTTGCGATGCAAAGATACAAAAAGTTTATAGTTTATAGTTTATAGTTTATAGTTTTTTCGTAATTTTGCAGGAAATTTAGAGAAATATGACCACATTATACTTAGTCAGACACGGAGAAACGGAAGACAATGTCAATCAGATCATGCAAGGTCAGACGCATGGTCGGCTCACGGCGAATGGCATCGCCCAGGCGCAGCAGGTGCGTGACCAGATGGCTTCGGAATCTTTTGCCGCCATCATCGCCAGCGACCTGAAACGATCGGTGGATACAGCCACTATTATTGCTGAGCCTCATCATCTGGCGGTTGTCCAGACCCCGTTGCTTCGTGAGCGCGACTGGGGCGGATTCACTGGCCGGTTTATTCCTGACTTGAAGGGTGAAGTGTGGCCTGACGATATCGAGACATTAGAAAACCTTCTTTCCCGGGGAGGCGAATTCATCGCCTTTGTTAAGAAGACTTATCCAGGAAAGAAGGTGCTGGCCGTAGGACATGGCATTATTAATAAAGCTGTCCAGGCTGTCTATTATGGAAAATCAATGAGCGAGGTTCAGCGGATGATGAACGCTGAGGTTCGTATCTTGGAACTCTGAGCTTTTTTAGCGACGGCCTCCCGAGTGTCCGCCTGCACTGCGGCTAGGGGCTGAGTGACTGCCGCTGCTCATACTGCGGCTGGGAGTTGAGTGACTGCTGCTGCTTATACTCCGACTGGGAGCTGAGCTGCCAATACTGCGGCTTGGTGCGCTACTGCCAATACTCCTGCTAGGGCTAGAAAAATTAGATCTGCTGGAACTACTAGAACTGCTGGGGCGTGAAACGCTGCTGCTATTGCCGAAAGATCGACTTGGCGTAGAGTGACTGCCAATACCGCGATTCGAAGTAGAGCTACTGCTGCTAGAGCCGAAGTCACGACTGGGACGCGAACTGCTGCTGCCTATGCTGCCGCTGGGACGAGAAGCACCACTGCCAATACTGCTGCTGGGTCGTGAAGCACCACTTCCAATACTGCCGCTAGGTCTGCTAGGATTACTAGAGCTACTAGAACTTCTAGGACTACTGGAACTGCTAGGGCTTCCTGCCTGCCTCTCCGTACCGAAGTTGCGATGGCCCTCCACCTGACGATTCCTCACGCCATTGTTCTCAGACCTTCTGGCTCCAGATTCCGGTCTTCCAACGCTGCGGCCTCTGTTGTTGTCCATGCTGCGGTTACCTCTGTTCTCAATACGTCCTCCGTTCTCTATGCGGCCTCCTCTGCCTTCAGGACGACTTGTCACGCGGGTTGAGCTGCGGTTGCTGCGGAAATCACCACGGTTCCAACGGTCGTGCATGCCTACATGCTCCCTTCTTGGGGTACGGAAATGCTCACGGTGGCCATAGTAATAGCCGCGATCGCCATGGATATGCCAGGCGTGTCCGCCACGATAGCTGACATAGAAGTGAGGTGTTCCGAAATAGAAGTAGTCACGGTGCGGATAGCGGGCGTAGATGCCGAAGTGCCAGTAGCCTGCTTCCCAGTAGAGGGGACGGTAGAAATAGCTGGCTGCCAGGAAGGCATTCCACTGCCAGTCGAGAAGGATATAACTCAGATCGAGGTTGCGACGCTCCCAGTAGACGCCAAACACGTCGGAGCGACCTGTCACACCCATCAGATAGTCGAGGTTGATCTCATAACAAGCCTCGTATTGCTCGTCGGTGAGGTTGAGCTCATAGGCCATCTTATCGGTTAGGAACAAAGCCTCTCTGCGGGCCTGCTCGAAACTCATGGCGGTGGCAGAGACTGTGATTGTCAGCATCGCCATCAGGGTCATCAACATCTTTTTCATAATCGTATCTTTTTAACTGTTAGACATTCTTTTTTTTATTTCACAGTGCAAAGAAACGACTTTTTTAGCAACGAAACAAAGGATTTTCCCTAAATTGGCGGGGATTTTCCCTATTAATACTTATCGAAGGCCCAAGTCTGGTTATTTTGGCGCAGTTGCAGACGGTCGGAACTCAACGATTCTATCTTGAGTCGGATGTTGTTGAAAGGCTTGAAACCAAAGCGCTCTTCCACCAGCATCGTGTCTTCTGGAATACCTTTGATAGAGTAGCACTGTATGTAGAGACTGTCGCCCACATGCTGGAAGTTGCCATACAGTTCGTTCTCGCCGAGATTCTTCACCCACACGATGGAGCCTGAAAAGCTGACATACTTCGTATCGGAGCCTGACAGGCGCCACTGACCCAGCAGATCGCCGGCATCGCCACCCTCCTGACAAGAAATGAAAAGTGAACAGTGAATAGTGAATAGTATGAGATATTTAAAGAATCTTGCCATGATAACCAATTTTAAAGTTGAATGTAGAACAGTCGCCGTAGATATTACCCTTGTCGAAGGCGTAGGCTGCGCCAAATTGCCAAGGGCCCAGCTCATAGAGTCCTTGTACCATTGCGTCGAACGAGTGATGCTTCACCGCCAGCGGAATCTGATAGGTACCCCAGCCCTCACGGTAAGAGCCCTTCACCACATATTTCAGATGGTCGGTGATCTCGCCGTTGATGCCCAGATGCCAGGCTTTGATGCGGTTGTCGCGATAGCGCGTGTAGCCATCCTCGTTATAAATAGGTGATGTGATGAGGGCATTGCCGGGCGTCATGCCGTAGTGGGCAAAGCTGTCGTAGAACATGTGGTTGTAATAATTGTCATCGCCAAAAACCTTGTCTGTAATCTGACTGCGTACGGGTTCAGGGTGATCACCGCCGTCCCAGTGTAGGGGGCCTGATTGGTTCGTGGTCTGGAAAAACTCTGCCACGATGCCTCTTATATATTGCCTGCCCTCGGCGCGGTTCTTATATTCCAAACCCCACAGACCGTCCCAGCCATTGCTCTTACGCATGCCAGAACCGTCCTCGAAGATATCGTCGTAATACACCTGTAGCTGATGCTGCTCGTTGATGTTCCAACCCAGCTGCACAGTCATCAGTCCAAGGTGGTTGCCGTATATCCAGTCTTCCAGCGACTCATCGTCATAGTAGTTGTTATCGCCCAGGGGCAGTACCACGTTCCACATCGCCTTCAGGTTGGCGGGCTTCTTCTTCGTGGCATCATCCTCCTTGTTATAGTTCGTACCACCAAACTGCGCCACATGCTGGATACCTGCTGTCACAAACAACCGCTTTGTGGGGTTGGTGCGGAAATACAGATGCTTCTGGTGGTAGTAGGCGCCAGTGGTATACATGATGTTCACTTCGCTGGCCGCCTTGTATCGATCCTCGCGGTAATCGCTGTCCATCAGCTTGCCATAGCCGAAGTCGAAGTTTATCTGCAGCCAGCCTTTGGTGAAGGGTACCGTCCAGAAGTCATTCGTGCCGAAGTGGATCTGAGGAATCGGTTTCGCATTTGTGCCCTTCACAAACGAACCGCTGGAGAGCAGATCGTTGCGTAATACGGGCTTTTCCTCACGACTGCCCACCTCCAGGAAGAACGTGTTCTGATACGTCAGGTTTGCATAGCACTGCTGCAGAAACGTTTTATGGTCGGCATGCACCGAGCCAATGGCATCCACAGTCCCTGAGAGCGTAAAATCCTTCGACAATGCATGCTCCACATTGATTGCCCCTCGCAGATAGGCGGTGTTCGGTCGCGTTGCCAAGACGTGGTGGCGATTTGTCACCAACTGATAAGCCGTATAGTCACCCGTACCTACTGCGACTTCCGTCTCAAGGTCGTAGGTTACGTGTGTGCCATTTTTCTCCTGTCCCCACGCTTCATTACAGATCAGGCAAATGGCTGATAAAAGTAACTCTTTATACATTATTATATATATACACGAATCAACGCCACAAAGTTAGACATTTTTCTTTTATCTTCCAACTCTTTCTACCACTATTTCAGTATCAGATAGCAAAAAGTCTACTCGTGGAAGCTTTTTTGTGCATTATTTTCGTGGCCCATTCGTGATAATTCGTGTGAAAAACAAAAGATTCTCGCGAAAAATGCGTATATTTGCAGCGTCAAACGTAAAAAAGATGCAAAACAATAATACAAAGCCAAGAAATATGGAAAGAAACACCTTCCTGATTATCGCCCTCCTGAGTTGTTTTGTCAGCGGCGCATGGGCTGTCGAGGTTTCGGACAGCCTAAAATTGTTAAACACTATTGGACAAGCCACGACTTACACCTACAACTACCCGTCGAAGAATGCTGCGGGTGAGGACGTGGTACTCTCGTCGGCACTCGTCGCCTGGTCGCCTGAAGAGCCCAAGGAGACCGATGGCATCGAGACACTTCACATCTATAGTCACTTCACCATTACCGCGGACCACGAGTGTCCTTCATCGGAACTCAACCTGAAGGAACGGGCGCTCTTCGCCGTCCTGTTGAAAGATGAATACGGAATGGGGCTGGATCCAGCTCAGAATTTTATCAGCCACGCCGTCATCATTGCCCCCGATTATGAGGGTTATGGCGCCACAAGTGACGTACCGCATCCTTATCTGGCGCAGGAACTGACCGCCCGTCAGGTGCTGGATGCCGTAGACTACGGACTGAAACTCTACCAGAAGCATGTCAACGACAAGCGGGTGCTCCCCTTCAAGAGCGACTGGCGGTCGTTCGGCTTCGGTTTTTCGCAAGGAGGTGCCGTTGCCTTGGCCGTCCAGCGATACATGGAGGAGCAGGGGCTGGACGAGCAGTTGCGTTACCGAGGCACACTCTGTGGCGACGGTCCTTACGACCTGATTGCTACCATGCGTTACTACATAGAGGATGATGGCGACAGCTATGGCCAGCAGACCGACCATCGCAAGGGACTGAACACCATGCCGATGGTGGTGCCCATGATTATCAAGGGTATGATTGACACGCACCCCGACATGAAGAACCATGCTCTGACGGACTACCTCTCGCAGCAGTTCCTTGACACGGGCATCATGGAATGGTTGGAGAGCAAGGAGTATGTTATCAACGACATCCATGAGAAGTGGTACGATCAACTGCAAGAGGGACTTGACGCCGGCGACCGACAGTATACCGTGGATCAGATGGCAGAGTTGTTCCAGTCGCCCAAGAAAAATCGCGTCTGGGCCCACCTCGACAAGCTCTTCACGCCCGCCTTTTATAAGTATATGACTAATGTCTCGAACTTCGATGCTGTGCCGACAAAGAAAGGAGATGCCTGTCAGGATCTGCATCGAGCCCTGGCAGACAACAGTGTGAGCACGGGCTGGGAACCCAAGCACCGCATACAGTTCGTACACTCGAAGGGTGACATGGTAGTGCCATACGCCAATTATCTCTCCTTCCGTGATGGCCATCCTGATGGCGAGGACATCCTTTACAAGATAGACGACAGTTCCACTTACGACCATATAGACATGGGAACACTGTTCTTCTTGCGCTTTACCACCTTGGGCGATTACGGCAAATACTTCCAATGGCTCGACGAAAACGGCACGACGGGAATAGCAACCACGAATTACATGAATCGCTCGAATCCTGAAGCTTGGTACGATCTGCAGGGACGCCGTCTGAGCGGCAAACCATCGCGCCCAGGTGTATATATTAATAATGGTAAGAAACGTGTAATTAAGTAATGTCCTCAGAAAATCTTGCCTGATACGATGTTGGCGAAGGTCTTGAAGAGGATCTTGGCGTCGGTCCATAGGGATTGATGTTCCAGATAGTAGAGATCCATTTCCAGACGGATGAGCATCTTGTCGAGGGTGTCGGTATAGCCGTTCTTTAACGTGGCGTAGCTGGTGATGCCTGGCCGCAGGGCGTAGAGACGTTTGTAGCGGGTATCGCGCTGCATGATCTGGTCGATGTAGTACTGGCGTTCGGGACGGGGCCCAACGAAGGCCATGTCGCCGATGAATACATTCCAAAGCTGCGGCAGCTCGTCAAGGTGGTGCATGCGCAGGAAGCGGCCGATTCGCGTCAGTCGCGGGTCGTCATTCTGTTGCAGTAGCTCCTCGCCCTCTTTCTCTGCATCGACCACCATGCTGCGGAACTTGTAGATATAGAATGGTCGCCCGCCGAGTCCGATGCGCTCCTGCTTATAGATGGCAGGTCCGCCACCTAACTTGATGGCCAACCAGCAAACCAATATCAGCGGGGAGAAAACAATCAGGCACAGGGCTGACACGATGCAATCGATGAACCGTTTCATGCCACAACGATCTTCATTTGATTAATACAGACATTGACCAGACTGTAAATGAGCACATCGATGATGATGATCCAGGTGAAACTCAGTAATGGGTACAGCCCGAAGTTGATGGCGGCATAGGCGACGGCGAGGCCGAGAATCGTACAGAGGGCCTGATGCTGCGACATGCCGGAACGCATGAGCTTATGGTGGATATGGTTCTTGTCGGCAAGGAAAAGGGGCTGGTGATGAATGAGACGGTAGAGTGAGACCCTCACCACATCGGCCATCGGCACAAAGAGTAGGGTGAGGGGCACCAGGATACCTTCCGAACGGGTGGGCCAGATATTAGGGTTGTCGGAAGCGCACTTGATGGCCAGGAATCCCAGAATGAATCCCAACGACAACGAGCCTGAGTCGCCCATGAATATCTTCGTGTTACGCTCCGCATTGCCGAACATGTTGAAGTAGCTGAAGGCAATCAGCGCACCTATCAGTCCTGCCACCAGAATAGAGTAGGTGTGTACAAACACCTCGTAATGTATGAAGTAGGCCAGGAATCCAAGCAGCGCCAGCAGTGAAAGCCCTGATGCCAGACCGTCGATGCCGTCGATGAGGTTGATGGCATTGTCGATAAACACCATCATGAAAATGGTCAGCGGAATGCCAATGTAATACGGTATCTCATAAATGCCGAACAGCCCGTAAAGGTTGTTGATGTAAAGTCCTGCGAAGGGCAGCAGACAGCCCGTGAATATCTGTACGGCAAACTTGGTCTTGGCATTCAGACCCGTCAGGTCGTCGATGATGCCTGTGATATAAATCAGCAGCAGTCCCAACATGAAGATGGCACTCCAGAGATTGACGGGCAGCGTATGCTCCTCGGAAACGGGCAGCAGCAACAGGATCACGAGAAAAGCGGTGATCATGCTGGGGAAAAAGGAAATACCTCCCATTCTTGGGATGGCATTCTTGTGCACTTTCCGTTCGTTGGGAATATCGTAGAGCTTCTTTCGCTTACAGTAATCAAGGATTATGGGCGTGAACACAAGCCCACATATCAGACTTAATAAAAAAGCACCGAGTAGATATATCGTCATAAGCAATTGCTCTTATACATATTTATATAATATATAACTCACAATTTCACGATATATTGCATCTCGGTGCTCTTTTTTTCAGAACCTTTTTCAGGCGGTGAGGTGTCATTGTGGACTGCAGAGTCACACGTGGTCAGGTTCGTGGCATACTCTGATACCGATTAACACGGGGATATCCCTTTGAGTTCTTAGCGAGAAAATATTCGAGGAAACGTTAGGTTTTCTCGATATTTTTTTTGTAACTTTGCAGGCGATTTCCAATTTTATGCCATGAGACCATGAATAGACGATTCCTTTTACTGTTTCTGCTTGCGGTGGGCAATCTGTTGCTGATGCACTGGCAGCTGGCGCTGACGATAGAGTATGAGTATCCGTTCAGGCCTGATGCCGTCTGGAGCAATGTCTTTGCCTGTCTGATTGATACGACGGTGTTCTTTTCCGTAGGCCTGCTGGTGACGTGGGGACGGGTGAAGCCCGCTCTGCTTATCACGTTTGTGAGCACATGGCTGCTGGCGCTGTTTAATCTGGTGTATGCGCAGTTCTTCGACCATTACATCCCTACGATGGCCGTAACACAAATAGGCAACCTGATGGACGGCGAGGTGGCGAAGTGTATCTTCGAGGGGTTCAGATGGACGGACCTCTGCTATGTGGGTTTAGCTGCTCTCTTCGGATGGCTGTATGCTGGAAGAGGTAAGAAGGAAGAAGGCAGATGGAAGATGGGGGCGTGCCTGAAGTCGTTGGGCATTGTATGGGGAGCGATGCTGGCGTCAGTGGCTGCGTTTATCGTGGTGATGGGACTATTTCGCGATGACTCGTTTGCGACGTCATATACGAGGTTTGCCCCTTTGCGTGTGCAGTATCATCAGGCGCCGAATAATATGTTGTTCAGAGGCGGATTCTTCCGCAGGGGATGGACGTGTAGGGAGGACTTCTATCGAGGGAAGATGACGCTGACGGCAGAGCAGAAGGAGGCGATAAAACGGGAATATACGGACTATTCGGAGAGAACAACAGAATCACGGGGACAGTCCCCCTGTAATTCCAAAAACCTCATATTTGTTATCGTGGAGTCGTATCTGGCGGAGACGTCGGATCTGAAGATGGACGGTCAGGAGATTACACCATTCCTGAACCAGCTGAAGCGCGACAGCAGTGTGTATTACAATGGTCATGTTCAGCCGAACATCAATATGGGTGAGTCGTCTGACGGACAGTTTATCTACATGACGGGAATGCTGCCGTTGAAGTCGGACATCACGGTGAATCTGATGAAGGGTAGGACAGTACCTGCTCTGCCCAAGGCATTGGCCGAGAAGGGTGTGGCCAAGCATTCGCATACCATTGTGCCCACATCGCCGACGTTCTGGGAACAGGACGCTATGAACGAGGTGTATGGCATCAGCCGGTTGTATTCGAAGCTGGACTATCAGGGCGAGGTTCCCATCTGTCGCGACCTGAACGACGGGCAGGTGTTTGAGATGGCGTCAGGGATAGACAACAAGGCTGAGGAGCCGTTCTTCTCGATGATATTGACCATGTCGATGCATCATCCTTACGACAAGTGTTAGGAGCATGGATTTACGTTAACTGATGAAAAGATGACGCTGGAATATCGTAACTATCTGATCAATTGCCATTATATGGACCAGCAGTTGGAAAAGTATATCGCTACGCTGCGGAAGAGTGGGGTGTATGATAGGAGTGTAATCGTGATTACTGCCGACCATCATGCCCATTATTCGGTGCTGAATATGGAGGAGGGAGAAATCAGCGAGGAACTACCGCTTTATATCATCAATGGCGGTATCGACGCAAAAGAAACTTGGACGGGTGCCTGCAACCAGTTGGATGTGTTTACGACGCTGCTGGATCTCTTTGGCCTTACACCCGCGTGGCGAGGCTTCGGACATACCCTGTTGAAGAAGGATTACCACAACTCTGTATCAGAGCAGGTGCAGACCTTCTCCGAATGGATGATCAGAAGCGACTACTTTGCCTCTACAGATCGATGAGTTTTTTAAAGATGGCGTCGGCCTCTTTGTTGGATTTCTCGCTGGTAAACATCTTGCTGATGCGCTCTTTACCGGCAGTGGCGTACTGCATGTAAAGATCATTGTCGGTGAGCAGCTTGTCGATGGCAGCGGCGTAGGCCTTGACATCGCCCAAGGGTACCTCAATACAGGTCTCACCATTCACCGACACCCAGTTGACGCCTGAGCCTTCGATGGTGAAGGTGACAGGTACACTGCCACAGTACATCGCCTCTGCCAGAGCGATGCCAAAGGCTTCCTGTTTGGTGCAGGAGGTGAAGGCAAAGATGTCGGAGGCGTAATAATAACAGCGTAGATAATTATTGGGAATGCGTCCGATGAACTTCACGCGGTCGGAAGTGGTCATCACCTTCAGGCGCTCGGTCTCAGGACCTCTTCCGCCAATGAGGATGACACAGTCTGACTGGATGAGCTTCTCCGCCTCAATCAGGTAGTTGATGCCTTTGTAAGTAGCATGTCGGCCTACGACGAACACAATCTTCTTGTTGTGGTATTTGCTGCGTATCTCCTCCACAATCTTCTCGTCGCCCTTCTTCCACTGGAACTCCTTCTTGATGATGCCGTTGGGCACCACCTTGGTCTTGTCGCGATGGTCATAGATGGGACTCGAGGGGTGGATATAGTTGGGACTCGTGGCGAGTATCAGGTCGGCCTTCTTCAGCAGCCTGCGCTCGAACTGGTTAACCATGCGGTAGAGCATGCCCTTGCCCAGAATGTCGGAATGCCACAGCAGCACGAGTTTGGCATCGCGGGGAATCAATTTGGCTGTGATGGGGTAGAGGAAGGGGTTGGGACAATGCAACAGGATGATATCTGGCTCTTCCTCGTAGATGATTTTCTTGAGATAGTGGTAATAGGTGAAGGCGATGTCTTGACTCGAGACTTTCATGGAAGGGGCAATGCGGTAGACCTTGACGCCATTGACATTATCCATGCGCGTGATACCATCCTGGCTGAAACAGATGACAACATGGTCGAAATGGTTCAGTCCTTCGGCCATGTATTTCGTAACGGTCTCAATGCCACCTTCTACGGGATAATAATATTTTGCTATCTGGAGTATAGTTTTCTTCATCGGCGAACTCTTTTCATTATAATAACGCTAGAAACGGCGGTTAATTGTGTTGGTCGGGGAATTTTTCCTTCAGCAGACTGATAATCGCTTTCGCAGACGCTGACCAGGAAAAGCGACGACTCATGGGGACAGGTCCCGTGAGTTGTTCTGACGACCCGCGGGACCTGTCCCCGTGAGTCGTGAGGAACTGCTGGATGGCTTTTCGGATGGCGTAGGGATTATAGGGATCGAAGTAGGTGGCTGCATCGCCACAGACCTCATGCAGTACAGGAATGTCGGACACCAGCACAGGGCAGCCACAGCTCATGGCCTCGATGGGTGGCAGGCCGAACCCTTCATAGAGCGAGGGGAAGATAAAGCATACGGCTTGGTTGTAAAGACGCACCAGCTCTTCGTCGGAGACTCGACCGAGGTAACGGATATTATCCCCCTGATTCTCCTGACTCTCTCCAAAGACCCGATGGCGGGCACCAACGATGTAGAGTTTGCAATCGGGAATATCCTGAAAGGCCTCAATGAGACGGTTGAAATTCTTGCGGGGATCAAGGGAGGAAACTGCCAGGGCGAAGTGCTCTTGGGGCTCTTCAACCTCAGGCAGGGGGCGGAAGAGGGCTTCGTCAGTGGCATTATAGACCACCGTGATGTCCTGCTCCTGGAGGAAGGGATAGAACCGTAGGATCTCCTGTTTCGAGAATTCGCTGACGGTGATGATATGCTTGGAAGTCTTGACGGCCAGAGGGGTCATGACCTTGTACCACCAGTAATACGCCTTAGAAAACCACTTGGGATCCTCCAGAAACGAGAGGTCGTGGATGGTCATAATCTTGTTTCGCACAAGGATAGAACCCAGACCTGTGAAACTCATCACGACGTAGTTCTTCTTACCCACAAAGAAGAAAGGCAGGATGCACTGTTCCCAGATATGGGAGTTGCCCCGACCATAGTGGACAATCTTCAGGCTACTGACATCGTAGCAGTCCTGAATCGTGGCCTTAGGACAGACGATGGTGAACGACAATTGTTGCTCCGCCATCGCCTTACACATGTTGTAGGCATAGCGTTCGACACCCGTCATGGGCTGTGTCAGGAATCGGCCGTTGATGTAAATCATATCAATTCAACTTAAACAGCAGCATGTCGCCACCTTTTATTATATAATGAGACTCTGCAGCAGTCTCTGTGAGATTCTTGGAAATCATCTTGACAGGATCTTTCGCTGTGAGGTCGAGTCGTAGGTCGCCTTGGTAATCCTTGTTGACGACGACCATATAGAGATGTCCCTCTTTCTCCATGGTGGAGATGATGGCGCCTCGTTTCCCAGATACTTTTAGCTTCTGAATATTGACAGGCGTACGGGAAAGTTTGGTGGTGCCTTCAGGAATCCTGCCCAAATGGTTGACGGAACGTATCGTGGCACCGTCGAACAAAGGCAGAACGCTGCGAAGCTCCTGGTTCATACTTTTTACCAGAGCATAGGTCTTGGTGCGTTGTCCGTCGAGGCCGATGGGTGCATCATGAAAGTCCCACTCGCTGGTTGGCTTTGGTGTCCAGTAGGTGAAATACTCGATGGCTTTGGCACCATAGGCCAGATCGGAGTATATCTGTAGACGTAGCGACTCGATGGTGGGCTGCGGATAGTCACAATGGGGTGTGCAGAGGGCGAAAGCCCAGAAGGGTTTGCCTGTGCGCAGACTCTCACGGCGGACATCCTCCAGACAGGAGTACCACGTCTTACGGATACCTGACTCGCGGATAGGATAGAAGTCGAAGGAGATCATCGGCAGTCCGATGGCCGATGCCGTTTGCAGATAGTGTTTGTAGGATGTTATTCCAATCTCATCGGGCAGTTCGTCGCCATAATCGGGCAGCAGATTGACATAGGTGGGTTTCTTGGTGTCGTATCTCGCCATCGCCCGATAGCATTGTGTGGTCTTTGGAATATCGTTGGGCCAGGGCTCGTCCTGCAGGAAGTAACCATAGAGGGCGGGATGGTTCTTCAGTCTTGGTATGCCCACATTGGGTTGTACCGACACCCATCCGCTGCTGATTAGCAGACGGACGTCGCTCTTACGGGCATCGTCGAGAATCCTCAGCAAGGTGTCGACGGGGGTATCGTCGTAGAAACAGATGGATACATCGAAGCCTGCCTCCCTGAACTCCTTGAAACGGCTGACGTTTGAAAACTCCAATGGTATGCCGTAATAGGCCACAATAGGAATCTCTGCCTGTATGTTGAGCGTAAACAGCAGCAGGAGGATAATATATAGTGGAAGATGGAAGATGGAAGAATGCTTCATATCGATAGGTATTTGAGTAGTCTTTGAATGATTCTTTCCCAGTTGTATTCTGCCAGTTGCTCCTGGACTACCGGCTTCCGATTGTTGACCATGTTTATAATGGTCTGTTGCCAGGTCTCGGGATCGTAACCTTCAACAGTCACAGCGCCCTCCTTGCCTTCGGCCACCTCTATCATGGCTGTGTTATGGGCTGTCACCACAGGGCAGCCACACAGCAGCGCTTCCAATTGAGGCATGCCGAGACCTTCCATCAGGGCTGCTGAAACAAAACAATCTGCATAGCGATAGAGGTTAGCCAATTCTTCATTGCTGACGTAACCGCAGAAGATGGTTGATGCTTGAGGAAATGATGGCGATTCCACAATATCCTTGATATCAGAGCTTTTCCAACTCTTTCCACCTACCACGACCAGTTGGAGTTGATGCGTTTGATAAAGGTGGGGCATGAGGCTCAACAGGAACTTCAGATTCTTTCTGGGTTCCAAAGAGCCGACAAAAAGCAGAAACTTATGCTTGATGCCGAAACGCTGCTTGATATACTGTCGTTCTTGGTCTGAGAGTGCTTTGGGATAGAACAGATGTCTGTTTACAGCGCCGCCCGTAAAGATGTCCTTACAATGGCGCAAGGGGAAGTATTCCTCTACCTTTGACTTGGTGTAATACGAGTTCGTCCACAACCGATCGGCTTTTTTGATGGCTTGCCCAAAGAAGACACTAGTAGCCAACCGATTGGTCCATGACATCGTGTCAGCCATTTCGATGTTCACCACATCGTGGATGGTAATCATGGTTCTGGTCCTCGATGGGATGAAATATGGTAGATGGGGTACTGGAGAGTAATACAGCTCGATGCTTAATTTGCGACACAGGTAAGGCACCAGCAGTTGCAGTACGATAATGTTGGGCAGACGTTTGGGGAATCTTTTGGCATAGTCAAGCAGAATGATGTTCTTGGGGATGGCCGGGAGCTCTGTTCGGGGGTCTAGTCCTTTAGGCAAAAGGATATACACGAAGTCGACTGGCCTCTGACGTGCCCATTCAAGGATGGCACTGGTAAAGAAAGTACCAACGCCAGCCGAGTAAAGAGACCATGTACGACCATCAACGAGTATGTTCATAATGCTATATTTTGACAGAGACGAATAATTGTTTGACGTATTTCCATTTGTCTGAGAAGGATATGTTGGGATTCATCCATACGGTCTGTCTCAGGATAGGATGACCGATGCGGTAGAGATAGTATTTCCAACTGGGCTCCGTCAACCTGTAGTAGATATACTCGCTCTTTTGTTGTCGGAGGGTGTCGCGCAGGAATTTCGAGGTATTGCCCTCTTTCCCGCCCTCTCCCTCCAGATGCACGATGCGGGGACCGTTCAGAAGGATGTTATCAAAGCCGTGCAACATGAAGCGATGTTCCATTTCAGATTCTTCAAAATACATGAAGAAGGCTGGGTGGAAAGCATCACATTCATCGAGCACCTGACGACTTACAAACAGGTCGGCACCTGTGACGTAGTCCACTTTCATCCAGTTGTCAGGATAATCTATGACAGGCTCCTTATAGTGGTGCAGCGCCTTAAGGATGGGTGTCCATAGATACTTGCGGAAGTCGTCGCTCATCTTCGGGAATTGACCGTAGGAGTGAATCCTGTTACCATGGCAGTCTTCCAAGATACACCCGATCGCTCCCAATTGACCCGGATGTTGCTCCTGATACTGCTCTGCAAAGTCGTAGAACATCTTCACGGCATTGTTCCTGAGCAATGTGTCAGAATTGAGGAAGAAGATATATTTGCCGTTGGCCAGTTCGAGACCTCTGTTGTTGGCACGTCCGAATCCAAGGTTCTCACCCGTAGGAACGAAAGTCACCCGCTGGTCTGCTGACAACACTTCAATAGAACCGTCTGTTGAGCCATTGTCCACGACAATGATCTCATAGCTGATGTCTTTGGTATGCTCCACAATGCTGTCGAGACATGGCTGGAGGACATGCAGCGTGTTGTAGTTGACGATAATGATTGAAACGTTTACTATTTGGCCCATATTCCTGTTGCTTTACCATTGATGAGTTTGTGAAACTGGATACGGTTGACAATCATTCCCGGGATGTTAACCAGACACATGACTATCATGAACCAGATGATGTCGTGCGACCATTGGGTTGTCAGATATGCCAGCGGGATAAAGATAATAGCTGCCGAAGCCGTAAAGATCAGTTGCAGGCGCAGTTTCCCGATCCCGTTGATGAAGTAGCTGTAACGCATGCTGTAAATCAGGATGAAGATATAGGCAGCCATCACGATGCTCATCTTGATGTCGATGGTGATGTTGCCGATCCAGATATCATATACCCAGGGTGAGATCACCACCATCACCACCATCATCATCAGGATGCCGATCGTCATCAGTCGCAACTTACGGGTGGCCTGGCGTATCCATTCCATATCATTCCGCTCGTAGGCATCGGTGGTCGTGTTCCAGAAGGGCATGCAGATCACGGTAAAGACCACCAGCAGCACGCTTAAATAGCGGTAGGTAATCTGGTAGGGTGTCACCATAGCCGGTGTGAAGAGCTTAGAAATCAGTAGGTTGGAGGTCATGAATAGTACCACACTAGATATCTGCATGATAAAGAACTGTACGCCCATATTGACCACTCCCTTGGCTTCCTTTAGATTGATGAGGCTGAGTGCTGGACGAAGCTGCGGATACTTGTAATAGAAAGTGATGGGGTAGGCGATGAGGTATACCAGCAGTGGTGCCGCTGTATTGACAAGTGCGATATGCATGAGCGAATGGCTGCCTGACCACAGCACGATATAGGTGCCGACGAGTGCCAACGTCTGACCTAAGGCGATCAGCAGGTTGCTCACCGCAGGCAGTTGAATACCCATGTAGAAGTTGCCGATGAGCTTGAAAATAAACGAGGTGCAGACGAGTGTCACCGTTACCATCAGCACCTGGTCGAGATGCGACACCTTCTCCGGTTCGGCGTTCAATACCCCATACGGGTCGCTCAACGCAATCAGCAGCAACAATATCAATAGTACGGGAATGATGATGCACGTCAGCATGGCAAAGGTTGAAGAGATGAGTCGGCGGGTGCGCTCGGTCTCGCCATGTGCCATATATTCTGCCACCTTGTTCCTCAACCCGTTACCCAGTCCGATGTCCATGTTGTCGATCCACAGCAACAGACTGCTGATGGTCAGCCAGATACCGTTCTGATAATCCCCCAGACAGTGCAGCGTGGCAGGCACCATCAGCAGCACAACCACAGCCGACCACCCCTTGATCAGAAACGAGGCGGCAATGTTGGCAAAGAGATAACGTGAACGGTCTTGCATAGGCGGGAATTTAGAAGAAATAGTCGTCTGTCATCATGTGATAGATGAGCATGTAAATGCCGATGGCGAGAATGCCAAACCTTGCCAGATACTTGGGGCTGAACAAATAAAGTGCGAAGGTAAAGACAATGCAGTCTATAATGCCGTACATGTCGCTGACACGTGAAGCAATCACGGGGACAGTGGAGAACAGCATGGGCGAGAGTATGCTGGCAATGAAAAGATAGATCAGCAGGGGGGCAAGCCGGTTATTCTTGACGATAAAGTCGTAGAAATACAGACATAGGTAAAGCATGGCCACTTTCAGCATGAAGTAGACATTCTTGTAGAGCAGCGCCATAGCCCATTCGCCTTTCTCTGAGGTTTTTTGATAGTAGTCCAGCTTTCCTCCCAGAATCGAGGATGGTATCAGCGAGAAGAGGTCCTTATGCATGAGATAGACCACGAAACAAATCGGTACTACGCAGGCCACGAAGACCCTTCCGTAATAGTTTAACTGTCTGTTGCCGATGAACAAGAACGGGATGAAGACGACAGAGGAATAATGGAACAGCACGGCAATGATCATCAGTAGTGTGGCTGTCCAGTATTTTTTGTTCGCGAGTGGGGTCAGCGCTCCTAACAGGAAGGTACAGGCTGCGGCAGCTCTGATCTGAATCAGGTCGTGCAGTTCATAATAGATAGGGATATAGATGATCAGGGCCGTGAATATGTAGGGCGTTATGGCATAGAGGGCCTTTAACTTGGCAGGAATGGAGATCATGGCATAGATGAGAAACATCCATATCAAACCACCTCCCAGGGCAATCACCATCCGGCTCAGCCAAATAAAAGTGGGCTCTGTGGTCAGTTCGGTGAGAATCTCGTCGTTGTTATAGAAGATATGCTCGTAGATGATTCCGTCGGCTACGTGGTTAATGTCCTTTGTGGTGGCCAGCAGTATCATAAAGACTGCCATCACTGCCAGAATAACAATCTTGTGAATCTCTTTCAGATAGTCTTCAAGAAATGCTATAACAACAGTGACAGCAAACAATCCTGCTATGATGTAGTGCATCTGCATAGCCGTCAGCCACTTGAGGTCAATCTTCCTTCTTCCCTCTTCCCTCTTCCTTCACCAGCAGCCATCCTGATAAAACGAAGAATGACAGAACCATCATAAGGATGGAGATAATCATTCTTTTCGGACCAGCGGGCTTGGTAGGAACAGAGGCACTCTCTATGACGGTGAAAGCCGGCGTTGCCTCTTGCAGCTTGGCTTGGGCAGCCTGCATTTGGGCTTTGATGCCTTGGTATAGGGTATAGCTCGACTGCATCTCGTTCTCCAGCGTCGTCTCTTTTGTTGAATAGCTGGCTAAAACGGGTTTGTGGTAAGAATCAGAAAAAGAAGCATAACGATGCATGACCTTATTGTATTTTTCCTCACTTTCTTTGCAGAGCTTCTGATAGTATTCATAGTCGATACGGGCCTTGTTGGTGCGATAATCGGTAATGAACTGCTGCAGTTTCTGACATGTGGAATCTGCCATGGTGGCACAGACCAAAGGATCCTGGTCTTTTACCTCTATGGATACAATTTCGGTCTTTTTGTCAATAGTGCAGTCCAACTTTCCCTGGGCAGATTTAAATATGTCGCTCTGTTTCTTGGTAAGGCCGAAGACGTCCAACTTCTCTGCTCCGGTATAGTCGTCTTTCTGGGATGATTTGAACCAACCTTTGATGGTGTCCATGACAATGTTCCACCAGGCATCCTTTTGCTTGTCACGAAGATATTGGTAATAACTGCATTTGGTTTCACCATCTTGTGTCTGGATGTTGACGGTCATAAGTTCCGCAATGAAATTCTTTGACTGAATCACATCTGGATAAATCTCAGAGCTGATGGCGTCCTGGGAGTTCATCTTGGCCAGTGAACTGCCAAGCCCGAATGATGATGCCAGCGAACTCAACGAACCTGATACGTTTACACCGGATATCTCTGGGGCTAAACGCACGGTACATTTATAGTACCGGGGGATACATATTATAATAAGATATGTAGCAATCAGTGTGATGGGCAGCACATAGTAGTATTTCTTCCTGTGCGGCCATAGCTTCTTGACTATGCTGGTAAAGTCGATGGGCTTAATATCTTTCTTCTCTTCCATACTTCTTCCTTCTTACTTACTTGATGAGGTTCGCGATAGTCGCTATCATCGTAGCGATAGAGGCGGTGCTGGTGCCGATGCTAAGCCATTCGGTCAGACCGAGTCCGCGACGGCGGGCTTTGGTGGGCACAACAATCTGGCAGCCTGGTCTGGGTTTGTGCTTACGGTCTGCCTTCGCCACCATACCGTTCATATAGATGATAATGGTCTGGCTGCGCTTGCCCGAAGAACTCACACCACCAGCCAGGTCAATGTAATAATCAGCTTTTTCACCGGCTTTATAACGCACGGTATTGGGATAGAGCACCTCACCATTGATGCTGACAGTACTGGTGTAGCGGGGTACGACGATGCGGTCGCCTTCACGCAGGTAGGGGTCGTCGTCGCTGCCAGGATTGGCCAAGGCCTTATCCAACTCAATAGCCACCGGGAAGGTGGTCAGTGTCAACAGCTTCTTCACATCGATAGAGTCGTTGCCGGAATTGCGCTGGGCGGTACGGAGCATAGTCTCCATCATCTCGCGCTCTTCCTGCGTCATCTGGCGAAGCAGCTTGGCACCCTCAGGATAGGCGCGTTTTGTCAGTCCTCCGGCTTGTTTGATCATCTCGCTGAGTCGCTGGTTGCTGCTGGTCAGGGTGTAATTGCCTCTGAACTGCACCTCACCCTCGATAGTGATGTTCTGCTGTTCGTTATAGTTAGGACTGCGGCGGATATATACCTCGTCGTAAGGCTGCAGGGTGAAGGGCGTCTCGCCTTGTGGAATGGTAAAGTCTGGATTCAGCGAGAAACTATAGGTGAAAGCCAGGGTGTCACCGGCTTCGGTCGCATTGGGATCAATGATACGGCGCGAGACATCCACTTTTGCCAATGAGGCAGCATTGGTCAGGCCGCCAGCCTGAAGCACAAGGTCCTCAATTGTCTCGTTCGATGCAAACTTATAGATACCAGGATAGTTCACCTCTCCGTGAATCGTTATCGTTTGGTCTTCTTTCTCCTCTTCGCGGCTTCCGATGTAGATAACATCCTCATTCTTGAGTTCGACATCCGGCACGTTTCCTTCCATGATGCCGAGAACGTCCAGGCTCATGACCTCTAAGGTGCGGTCTTTTTTCATGCGGTGCATCACGGCATGCTGGCCGATGGCATTCTCAGTCAGTCCGTCAGCTGCTTCAATAAGCGCCTTGACGGTACAGATCTGTCCGCCTACCTGATACATACCAGGACGGAAGACGGCGCCCTTCACCTCCACAGTATTCTGATAGCGGTTCAGGGTGGAGTCAACGCTGACGGAGTCCTCGTCCATCAGCTTGAAGTCGTTCAGGTCAAACTCACCCACATTGAATACCGAGTACATCTGTCCTGCCTTACGATGGATGCGGATGGCTTTTGTATAGGCGTCGCCCGTAAAACCACCGGCATAGCGTAGCAGGGTGGCTGCACTCTCAGTCTTTTTCATCTCGTAGAACATTGGGCGCTTGATCTTACCGGCGATATTCACCAATGCCTCATACGGTCCTACGGTCACGATGTCATTATCCTGCAGACGCACATCGCCCGTCAGCTTGCCGTTAAGCAGGAAATCATAGACGTCGACATTCGATAGTAGGCGGCCGTTGCGATATACTTTCACGTTTCTCAGCGTACCAATCTCATTAGGTCCGCCAGCCATATAAAGGGCGTTGTAGACGGTGGCAAATGCCGACAGCGTGTAGGTGCCAGGGGTCTTGACTTCGCCCATCACGCTGATGGTAATGGTGCGTGTCTGGCCTATAGTTAACTCAATGCGGGACCCTTGGTATCTGGCACCCAGTACGTTTCTGAGCTTTGCCTTGGCCTGAGTCACAGAAAGACCGCCCAATTGAATAAGTCCGATATCTTCTACGGTGACATAGCCATCTGGCGAGATTGTTTCGGTTATACTCTCCTGGGAGGCACCCCAGATGTCGATGTTCACTTCGTCGCCAGGACCTAAACGATAGTTCTGCGGTGTTGCTAAGTTCATGCTGCTCTCAAAAGTCAGGTCCTTATTGTTGAAGATGTCATGTCCGAAGATCTTGCGCTTGGGTTCTTTCTCCTTATCATACTCGTCGTAGAAATATTTCAGCGAGTCGGGCATCATGAAGTCCATCGCATCATCAAACTCTGTGAACTCCTTGTCGTTCTCGTCGTAGGTGTTCTGCTTGGTCTTCTTCCTGCCGTCTTTCACACGGTAGGGCGACACATTGCGCTTTTCCTTCTCGACAATGTCCTGTCGCTTTTCGCCGTTAGCCTCACGCATACGCTTCTTTACCTCCCTCGATCCGGCTGTGATGTCCTCAGCTCCTAAGGCACCATTGTTCATCTGGCGCTGGTATTTCTTGCGCAGACGTTGCAGTTGCTCCATGGTCACACCGCGTTGCATGAGCTGGGTGACAATCTGCTGGCGCGAGACGCCCTTGGCATTCTGCTCAATCACAAAGTCCATCACTTGATTATCAGTCATACCCGACTGTGCCCAACCTGCCAAGGTCATGAGCAGAAGTGACAGTATCAGCGTAGTAAGTCGTTTCATACGTTATCTTTTGCAGGTACATTATTATATATAATAACAAGTTTGATCGTTGATTATTGCATAAATCTCGGCAAAGGTATCACTTTTTTCCCAAAAAACTTGCATTTATGAAAAAAAGTTGATAACTTTGCACCGAAAATACGACTATTCTCGTATCTGGGGTTGACTGGATTTGACAGCGGGTAGAGATGGTATGTAAGCACGCGGAGGCTCGTTGGCTACCTCCTTAATCAGAGTGAACAAAAAATTAATTGGCAACACTAAGTATGCTCTCGCTGCTTAATCGAAGTACAGTAGATTGATAGCTTAATTCCACTACAAGGTAGAGGAACGAGACGTCGCTCCAAGGATGTTGTTCCGAATCTGAGGATTCAGCGGCGCAGGTTAAATCGGAAATAGTCTCTGCAGGCTCCGATGTAGGGATGAAATTTAGGAGCTAAGGTGTCGATTGGTGGTCCAGGTCTTGTCGGCACTCGAAAACTGAAGGCTGGAATAAGCGTGTAGAAAGCGTATGGTTTCCCTGTTTGGACGAGGGTTCGACTCCCTCCAGCTCCACAAAGGTTCTCCCACGGGGGGAGGACGTTAACTTTAAAATAATTCGTATGAGAAGCAAATTGCTTTCCAACGTCTTTACGTTGATGATGGTGACGGCCGCTGTGTCGTCGTGTGAGAAAATGACACTTTCTGAGAGTGTCGAGTCTGAGAACGGTGAAAAGGGAAACGTCGTGTTGAGGGTGACGCAGTTCGAACAGACACCCTTCGATGCGCAGACCCGTGCTGAGGTGGGAAGTGTGTGTACGCGACTTTGTTTTCACATCTATGGAGAGGATGGCGTCCGTGTAAATTATGTGAATCAGAAACAGGAAGATTCAAACTTCGGTACCGCATCGTTCTCCTTGGCGGAGGGACGGTACATCCTTGTGATTGTAGGACATAGTGCATCGTCGAATCCCAGTTTCAGTGCTAATGAGAAAGTGAGTATCTCTGGTAGTAATCTTGGCGATACTTTCTGGTGTTGTGAGGAGTTTGAGGTTGGAGAAGATGAGCTTGAACTAAACCTGCGACTCAAGCGTATTGTCTCATTGCTAAGGTTCATCCCGACGGATGATAAACCGGCAGATATGAATCAGGTGATATTCTCATACAAGGGTAGTAAGGGATCTTTCAGTGGCCTGACAGGTTATGGCAGCACGAATACGTCGCAAACGGTCACGCTGGATGTGGATGCTGACGACGACCGGTATGAATTTTATATGATTCCCAGTTCGGATGACGACCGGCTAGATATCAAGATGAGCACCTATTTTATTGAAGGCGATGGGAAAATACATAGTCTGACAGAGAAGGAAATCAGTCAGGTACCGGTAAAGCGGAATTGTATTACCATCTGTCGGGGCAACCTGTTCGATGGAACAAGTTCTGCCCATTCCATCTTTATCACCATATCTGTGGATGCGGATTGGGACGAGAATATCAACGTCACATTCTAAGTCTTCTACTTATGATGCTCCTTCATGTATTCGCGCGGCGACATGCCGTAGACACTCTTAAAGAGGGTGGAGAAGGATGTAGGATTAGAGAAACCACAGGCATAGACAACTTCTGTGATATTCATATTCTGGGTCGTCAACAAGTTGGCGGCCTGTTTTAATCTCAGCGTGCGGATAAAGTCATGCGGGGTCTGGCCTGTCAGCTCTTTCATCTTGCGATGCAGGTGAACGCGGCTGATGCCAACTTCGTCGGCAATCATATCCACACTGAGGTCAGAGTTGTTCAATTGCTTGTTGATGGTACTCATGATACGGTCCAGCAACTTCTCGTCGGGTGATTTGACCTTCACTTCTTCCATCTTCTCTTCCAACTGCTCAGTACGGCCGTATTTCTGGCGTAGAAGGGCACGGGCATTGAGTTGGTTGGCAATGGTACGACGCAGAATGTCCATATTGAATGGCTTGACGATATAGGCGTCAGCACCTGTCTCAAGACCTTCTAACTTGTCTTCATCGCGGTTCTTGGCTGTCAGCAGGATCACCGGCAGGTGGTTGGTCTGCGGGTTCAGCTTGAGCTGGGTACAAAGTGTGTTGCCATCCATTTCCGGCATCATCACATCGCTGATGACGATATCCGGATGTGTGCGGTATACCTCTGCAAGCGCTTCCCTTCCGTTAGTACAACTATGTATCTCGTAGATTTCAGAGAGCTCCTTGGTCAGATAGTCGCGTATCTCGTCGTCATCTTCTGCGATAATGATGGTGGCACGGCCCTGAAGATTCTTGTCGGGCTGTAATTCCACGGGAGGTACGTCCTCAACTTCCATGATGTCTGCCAGCTCGGTGGAGGCAGCGGTATCTTTCTCTTCGAGCAACTCTTCCGGTCTCAGGTGGGCATTTCCTAAAGGAATGCTCACGGTAAACTCACAGCCTTGCTCCAGATTCCTGGCTTTGATGACACCGTAGTGAAGCTCTACCAGCGAACGGGTCAGGTCGAGACCGATACCGGTGCCGAAATTGCGGTCGTTAGTGCTGGAAGGCGTCTGATAGAACCGCTCGAAGATACGGTCCAGCTTGTCCTCAGGAATCTTTTCGCCGTTATCACTGATGGCAATGACGGCATTCTGGGCGTCGTGGGTGACCTTGATATCGATCTTTCCGCCTGCAGGTGTAAACTTGAAGGCATTCGAGAGGATATTGAAGATGACCTTATCGAAATTCTTCCTGTCGATCCATACCGGCAGGCGATCTGTGTCGTGTTCAAAGCTCAGGGCAATCTGTTTCGACTCTGCCTGATGCTTGAACATATTGTGAATATCCTCGGTAAATGCAATGAGGTTTGTTTCCTGCATCCGCATCTGCATCATACCCTTATCAATCTTACGGAGGTCCATCATCTGGTTGATGAGGTTGAGGATACGCTCTGCATTACGTTTGATGGTGAGGTAGACATTATGGCGCTGAGGATCACTGTCTTGCTTCATGAGTGAGAGCAACGGGGTGATGATGAGCGTCATCGGGGTGCGTATCTCGTGGCTGATATTCATGAAGAACTTCAGCTTGGCTTCGCCCATCTCCTCGGCATGGATATGCTCCTGAATACGCAGGCGGTCTTTTTCCTTTCTGCGACGGCCAATGATATATTGCCAGAGGAAGGCACCCAGCAACAGCAGATAGAGGCAATAGGCCCAGGCGGAACGATACCAGGGACTGTGAATGATCACCGTAAACTCTTTCACAGGCGTTGACTGGCCATTACGCTCGGCCTTTACCCTAAAGCGGTAGGTGCCGGGAGGCAGATGGGTAAAGGTAATCTCGTTTACACCTGGCTGCAGGCGATTGTATGACTCACCGTTGATACTATATAAATAAGATATGTGTTCGGGGTTGTCATAGGTGAGGGTTGAGAACTGGATGGTGAACGTGTTGTCGTGCGATGCCAGCTGGAAACGGTTGGCCGCAATGACGGTGGTGTCGCAAATCTGATAACCATCCGACTTTGATGAGCTACTGATGGAAACACCATTGACAAGGAATGATACCAGTCTGACCTTGGCTTCCCATTTTGACTGCTGGATGAGGTCGGGATGGAACCAGGTGATACCGCCAACGCCGCCAAAGAGCATCAGACACCGTTCTGGCCCGCTGACAACACAGGAGGCTCCGTCAGAGAACTCGTTCGACTGCAGGCCGTTGTCTACGAAATAGCTCCTCGCCTGTCCGGTCTTCGGATTCAGACTGCACAGTCCGTGGTCTGTGGCCATCCAGAGTGTGCCTTGGTCATCCTGTTCAATAGAGGCGATACCGTTGTCAGCCAGTCCTTTCTCCGTAGTATAGTGCTCCAGTTCCTTCTTCTTCAGATCGTAGCTGTAGAGGCCGTCGTTGGTGCCGATCCACAGTTTACCGTCAAATTCCTTTGCAACGCGAGTGGGCGTTCCGTAATTCAGACAGTTCTTACCAAAGACGTTGGTCCAGGTCTCTTTTTCTATGTCAAGACAACATACGCCTAACGTCGTGGCTACATAGAGGTACTTCCCGTCAGGTGAGAACGAAAGGGTGGAGATATAGTCGTTGACAATACAATCATGGCTTCGGTCGTTTTCCGCTTTCTCATCAGTGACGTATGCTTTCTGTTGGTTCGTGCTGAGGTCGATGCGCAGCAAGCCTTGGCCCATGGTAGCCAGCCAGAGTTCTCCTGTCCTGGAAACGGCAAAGCCGAATACGCTGATATTCGAATGCTGGGGGTACTTGTGATAGGAGCTGCCGTCGGCATCGATGTAGCCAAAGCCCTCGCCGTAACTGCCTACCCATATCCGTCCGTTCAGGTCTTCGCAGATACTCATGACGGAACCAGGGAAATTCTCTTTGAAGTGCCTCAGTAAATGGTGGTCTGGACTTAGACAATACAGACCGTCTTTATCTGTTCCCACCCAGCAGCGACCTTTCCTGTCGATCAGGGTGCTGATGACACAAGCCTGGCCGATATGATTCTGCTTGTCGAGTTTATAGCCCATGTAGCTGAATTCAGAAATCTGCATGGGTTGCATGAAGATACCTTTCTGCAGCAGGCCTAACCATACGTTACCGCCAGCATCCTCTGCGATGGAGTAGACCTTGGTCATTCTCAGGTCAATGTCGCTGCAGAAATAGGGATTGTCTTCCAGCTTTCCACTATGGGGATCGTAGATAGCCAGACCCATGCCGTCGTAGCCGAACATCATCTTGCCGTCGCGACGACAATAGATCGCAGAAAGATGCTTGTGGCCTGTGACGTCAATATGCTTGAATTCTCCACCTTTCGCAGGACGAACGAACACACCCTGGTTCGAAGTTCCCAGATAGAGGTTGCCGTCTTTGTCCTGACCGAGTCTGCGCATCGTTGTGCGTTCTGCATCGGAATTGAAATAGCGCTTGATGTTCTTCCCGTCATATTCCAGCAATCCCTCGTCACCGGTAACGAGCCAGATATGTCCTTGCTGGTCTTCTTCTATGGCATTGATGGTATGGATATTGCTTAAGGGACCACCAATTTGCTGGGCATGAGTGCGGTCTGTCACTTTCAGCAGACCATGTCCGGAGGTACCGGCCAGGATGTCACCGTTTTTGCGCAAAAGGAAACAGGTCATGTAACATGGTACTACGTTTCCGTCAAGATCTGTAACTTCTATATCTTGGAAATGGTTGCCGTCGTAAGTCTGAAATGCACCATACATTCCCATATAGAACAGGCCGTTCTTATCTTGTATCATGCAGTTCACATAATTACTGGCCATACCGTTTTCTGTTTCCTGTTCCTTTTTTAGTATATGGAACTTGTAGCCATCATACATATTCAGGCCATTTCGGGTAGCTACCCAGATGAAGCCGTCGTGATCCAGATAGACCTGACTCGTAAAGCTGCTCGATAATTGCTTGTCTGCATCAAATAGCTTTCCCGTTTGTGCAAACACAGTTAGCACATAGAAGGTCAGTAATATAGTTAAGTACTTACGTAACATTGTTTTCGAAAAATAACATTTATTTCAAATTCTGTGCAAAGTTAGGCTATTTTTTTGTAACTTCCAAATAAATGATACATTTTCTTAAGTTTATGATGCATAAAATAGAGTCTGTTAGGAATAAAAAGTGTAATTTTGCAGCGGATTTATAAAAGAAGACAGTTTTTTAGGTTAGTTATATAGTTAGTAGTTAGTTTGGAAAAACCTTGTATAGTTTAATTGCCATGAACATTTAGAACTTTACATTGTTTTGGTAAAAGCCCGGACTTGTGAAAGCCCGGGTTTTTTATTGGAAAAAGGAAGGTGTCATATATTATAGATGTTGAAACCGTTTTTAAAACCTCTGAAACAAAAAACAAAGATGATATAATAATTATGTTGTAATTTTGCAGCCAAATGGAATTAAAACGAAATGAAACGATGAAAAAGAACATTATTATCTTTGTTTCGCTGCTGATGTTCCTGTTTGCTTCCAATAGCACGATGGCTCAGCAGCGCAGACCTGTTGATTCACAACACCCCCTTTGGTTTGTCCACATTGACGTTTGGAATTCAGCTGATCCACAGAAGATCATTGATCTTATCCCAGACGACATTAAGCCTTACGTCTGTATGAACCTGTCGTTGTCGTGTCAGTTTGATACTAAGACTGGTATGTACCGCATGCCCCGTAATGCCGTTCGGACTTATAAGTCGTGGGCGTCCGTCTGCCAGAAGAACGGCATGTGGTTCTCATGCCAGCCGGCATCGGGTGGTCATACGCATATTCAGGACAATGATCTGGAGACTTTTGAATACTTCTTCAAGACCTATCCCAATTTCCTGGGCTGGGACTATGCAGAACAGTTCTGGGCTTTCGGCGATGCCGGTGACCTGAGTTCGATGACGGCTGCCTCACGTTGGGCGCTGTTTGCTAATCTGGTGGAGATGTCGCATAAGTACGGTGGTTTCCTCACAGTCAGCTGGTGTGGCGGTGACTACCACATGAGCACCAATCCTATGGGCGAACTGAAGGCCGACAAGAACTTTCTGGAAGCCTGTAAGAAGTATCCTGAGGCTATTGTGTTCTTATATAAATATACTCATTCCAGCAGTTTCTATAATAACGAGAGTATCTGTTGGGGACCGTTTGTCTCCGGTCTGGCCAAGAACTACGGTGTGCGCTATGACAACTGTGGCTGGAACGATATGACCAGCAAACTGATAGGTGAAAATAAATGCAAATATCCTGGCAGTGCCGGTATCGGCACGGTGATGGAGCAGATGTGCGTCAACGGCGGTTCTGTATGGGACGGTCCGGAGTTAATTTGGCGTGAAGAGTGTTTCCTGAACCAGAACGATACTAATGTCGATGGTTATACACGTCGCAACTGGGCGGCCTCGCCTCACTTTAAGGGTATCTGGATTGATATGTGGCGTAAGATCATCGACGGTACAATGTATATCCCTACACGCGAAGAGGTGATCGACAAGACCAAGATCGTCGTCGTCAACGATCTCGATATCTCTAAAGGTTACGATTCATATACATCTTGGGACGATCTCTATAATGGTGTCTATTTGCAGACCGATCCAGGTAATCAGAAGAAGGAAGCCCGTCATAACTACGGTCAGTGGTATAACAATCTCTGCTATTTCAAATCGACAGGTCGCTATGGCGCTATCCCCATCGTGATCGATCTCTATGACGATATCGCCAAGAAAATACCTGTGCAGGTGAAACGCTCGAACTATACGTCGCGTTGGAGTACACAAGCCAAGAAGCAAACTGATTTTAATGCGCAGTATCCTGAAGTGTCGAAGGGCGATCTCTATGTGAACCGCTATCGCAATCAGCTCGTCACCTATACACCGTATACGTATCTGAACGGCAAGAAGTCTGCATCGGCAGATATTCCCTTGAAATATAACACCTGCGACACGTTGAAGTTGCAGTATGGCAAGCTTTCCAGCGCTGTCATCCGTGAGTATGCCGACCATATCGACTTCTATTTCAACAACTACCGTAGCGACAGTACCGCTATGCAGAGCGACAAGATCACGATTACCGGTGTGACGATGGAGCCTACCTGCTCTTACACGAAGCCTACAATTACGAATCTTTCTGGATATAACTACAGCGTTTCCGGCAAGAAGTATGATGCAGAGAACCAGACCTTTACTGTCACGATCCAGCACATGGGTCCCATCATCGTGAAAATCAATTGTAAGGGAGCTGCCACTGACCGTCAGGCCGATGTGCTGCCGGCAGAAAAGCTTGAACTGCCCAAGCAACCGGAGCCGTATAAGGGTCCCATCATTATTGAGGCCGAAGATATGGACCGCAAGAGTGTGGATCACAAACTGACCAACTCAGGCTGGTGGGCACAGGACTATATGGATTTCGCTGGCTTAGGCTTTATTGAGACACAGGCCAGTACCAGTAGTGCGCTACGCCATCAACTGAAGAAGCTGGCCGAGGGTGGTGAGTATTACATCCGCGTGCGCTATTGTAATAGCAGCAAGGCCGGTAAGATGAAGGCCACCGTCAATGGCGTCGCTCAGGATGTCAGTTTCGAAAAGGTGGCCAAGAACGATTGGCACGAGGCTGTCATTCCGGTTACGTTGAAGGCTGGTGACAATGATTTCGTACTTCAGAATTCCGGTGCCATCAAGATGACCATCGACCAGATCATTTATGAACCTGTTGGTACACCTGTGGAGAAGTTTAACGTCAAGGTGCGCGAGGCTGATTTCGGAAAGGTTGAGGCTGATGTCGACTCTGCAGCTGCAGGACAGACGGTGCATCTTACCATCACTCCTGCCGAGGGTTATGGCATTAAGGCTTTGCGTATTGTCAACTCTGTGTTCTTCACGCAGGGCAAGACCGTTCCTGTCGAGAATGGTGCTACTGAGGCCTCATTTGTGATGCCTGATGATAATGTGACCATCCAGCCGGTATTCTATGATATGGCAGCCGTTTATGAACTCGACTATACCAATGTTGAGGGCGGGGCCCTGCCCGAAGGCTGGCGTACCACTGACGGTAGCGACGTCCGTAACTATCCTAGTAGTAACGGCAGTGGTCCGCGTACTTTCGCGGGTCTGACCGGTTATCAGGGCAAGGCGCTCTACTGGCGTTCCACCAGTGCCGAATACGGCCGTCTGGCAAACTATCCCCTGAACCTGGAGCCTGGCAACTATGAGCTGATCTTTGTCATGGCCGCCTGGAAGGGTGAGCCTACTTATCAGGCTAAGATCCTCAGCAGTGGTGGCAGCACCATCAAATCGTCGGCTACTTACACCGCCAAGCCGAATATCAGTGGTAATTTTGCCGGTGATATCTCCTCGGCAGAGCGCATCACCCTGCCGTTCGACATCACGACGAAGGGCAAGTATATCATCCAGTTCAAGGAAGTAGGCAGCGGTATGCAGGAGTTCCTCTTGGCGGAATGCCGTATCAGGAATCTCACACCGACAGGCATCGTCCATGTGAACCGTAATACCACGCAGGCCGAATGTCTCTACGATCTGCACGGCCGTCGTGTGGGCAGCGAGGCGAGGGGCGTGCTGATCCTCCGTCAGGCTGACGGGACAACCCGAAAGATTTTCAGATAATAATATATAATAAGGTATAGATATGAAACATTTGCGGAGCGCCATCCTGATGGCATTATCAATGGTAGTATGCGGTAGCGCAATGGCTGCCGAGAAGCAATTTGCAAGTCCCGACGGAAACCTGGTCGTGACGGTAAGTGATGAGGGCGGAAAGCCCGCCTATAAAGTGACTTTGGGAGGCACGGTCTTCCTGGAGTCCTCCAGACTCGGTCTGAACACGAACATCGGCAACCTGACCCAGAACCTCACAATGAAGGACTGTCAGGTGCGTACCGTCACTGACGCCTATTCGCTCAAGACCATTAAGCAGAGTCAGGTGAGCTACGAGGCCACTGAGGCCGTGTGTCAGTTCGTGCAGAATGACCGTCAGGTGCTCGACGTCGTCTTCCGTGTCAGCAATCGCGATGTCGCCTTCCGTTACAAGCTCTATCCTCGTCGCGCCCGTGGCGGCGAGACGTTAGTGGCTGTCATCAACGATGAGGCTTCTGGTTTTGTGCTCCCCGAGGGAACCACCACCTTCCTCTGTCCGCAGTCGAAGCCGATGGGCGGCTTTGCCCGCACCTCTCCCAGCTACGAGACCAGCTACACCCTCGACGATGCGATGGGCAAGAACGGCTGGGGCGAAGGCTATTCCTTCCCCTGCCTCTTCCGCGTCCAGCATGTTGCTGTGCCACAGCAACAGCCAAAACAGGGCTGGCTGCTCATCTCCGAGACGGGCACCGATGGTAACTACGTGGCCTGCCGCCTCCTGAACGAGGGCGGAGCCAATTACAAGATCGGCTTCCCGCAGCCGGGCGAGCTCAACGGCCACGGCAGCACTTCTGCCGCCGTCGCCCTTCCCTTCGAGACTCCCTGGCGCACCATCACCTTGGGCACCACATTGGTAAACATCGTTGAGAGCACTGTTGCCAACGACCTCGTACAGCCTAAGTACCAGGCTTCAAAGGATTACACTTACGGCAAAGGCTCCTGGTCGTGGATCATCGGCATGGACTCCAGCTGTAACTTCGACGAGCAGAAGCGCTACATCGACTTCTCCGCTGCCATGGGTTGGCGCTCGGTATTGGTCGATGCCCTTTGGGACAAGCAGATCGGCTATGAGAAGATGGAGGAACTGTCGCGTTATGCCCGCTCGAAGGGTGTAGGACTCTTCCTTTGGTATAATTCCAACGGTGCCTGGAACGATGCACCGCAGAGTCCTAAGAACAAGATGGATAAGTCGCCTGCCCGTCGCAAGGAGATGGCATGGATGCAGAAGAATGGCATCCTCGGCATCAAGGTCGACTTCTTCGGTGGCGACAAGCAGCCGATGATGCAGCTCTATGAGGATATCCTTACCGATGCCAACGAGTTCGGCCTTCAGTGTATCTTCCACGGCTGTACCCTGCCGAGAGGGTGGGAGAGGATGTATCCCAACTATGTGGCCAGTGAAGCCGTGCTCGCCTCTGAGAACCTGCACTTCGGTCAGGGTGCCTGCGATGCTGAGGCTACGAACGCCTGCACCCATACCTTCATCCGCAACGTCGTGGGCTCGATGGACTTCGGTGGCTCAACGCTGAACAAGTATTATAATGTCGACAACCAGCATGGCACTGTCCGTCGCACCAGCGATGTCTTCGCTTTGGCCACCGCCGTGCTCTTCCAGTCGAGCGTGCAGCACTTTGCTATGGCGCCCAACAACCTGACCGATGCTCCCGCATGGGCAGTGCAGTTCATGAAGGACGTACCCACACTGTGGGATGAGGTGAAGTTCATCGACGGCTATCCCGGCCGTTATGCCATCATCGCCCGTCGCGCTGGCACGAAATGGTTCATCGCCGGCATCAGTGCCCAGAAGGAACCTCTGAAAACCAAGCTCGACCTGAGTCCGTTCTTCAAGAAGGGCTCCACCGTCACCACTTATACCGACGATGCCGCGCTCGTCGGCAGTACCAAGCCACTGAAGGTCGCCGCCAAACCCATTGCTGTGACCATTCCCGAGAATGGTGGATTGGTGATTGTGGGAGAGTTGGAGTAAGGAGAGAAGGAGTAAGGAGAGAAGTAGATATGAAAATGAGGCAACATATAGTATCTATGGTCTGGTCACTATCCAGACTCAAGATTTATGTCATATCTACTTTACTCTTTCTCTCCTTCTCTCCATCTCTCCTGTTTGGCCAAGCTAAACTTGACAGCATCCGCACGTTGATTGAGAACGCGCCTGTTCAGGAGAAAGTCTACCTCCACCTCGACAACAATTGCTATTATAAGGGCGATACCATCTGGTATAAGTCCTACGTGGTGCGGGCCGACAACCTCGGCTATACCGACATGAGCCATATCCTTTATGTGGAACTGCTCTCGCCCGACGGACTGGTGGTGGAGCGGCAGAACATCATCGTCTCGCCCGACGGCTACGGCGACGGCAACTTCGCCCTCAAGGACTCGCTCTACTCCGGCTATTATGAGCTGCGCGCCTACACCCGCTGGATGCTTAACTTCCGTGTGACGGAACATGACTACGGCCGCAAGGATCGCGAATACTTCTATAACAAGGAGATGGCCCGCGACTTCTTTCGTCAGTTCGGTACGGTCTACAGTCGCGTGGTGCCGGTCTATGAGCGTCCCGACTCCGCTGGCGACTATGGACAGAAATATATCGTCAGCCGTCCGAAGACGCGCATTGAAAAGGAACTGAAGGAAGACCTCCTAGTGAACTTCTATCCCGAGGGCGGCCATCTTGTGGCTGGCACCCGTTGCCGCGTGGCCTTTGAGGTGCACGACGAGGAGGGGCAGCAGATCGACATCGAGGGCGCCGTGCGCATCCCCGGCCGTTCCGACAGCCTGCGCATCCGCACCACCCATCAGGGCCGTGGCGTATTCACGGTCGATGTGCCGACCGACGGCCGCCTCCGCGCTCGCTTCACTTATCACGGCAAGGACTATCGCTTCGACCTGCCTAAGACCGAAGATGTGGGCTGTGCTTTGCGCCTTGATGCCACCGGCTTCGAACTCACCGCCGATATTGAACCCCATGGCTACCCCGCAGGCAGCAGCTTTGCCGTAGCCGTACTCTGCCGCGGTGTCCTGAAATATTTCCAGACCTTTACGAATACTCCGCAGCAGGGTAATCACAACTCTCAACTCATCGACTCTTCCCTCCTGCCGACGGGCGTCAACAACCTCATCGTGCTCGATGAAGACGGCCGCCTCCTGGCCGACCGTCTCTTCTTTGTCAATCATCACGACTACGACCTACAGCCCGTCACCGTCACTGGCCTGCAGAGTGAATACCAGCCTTTCGAGGCCGTCACCCTCCAGTTTCAGGCACCGGCCGACATGAAGCATCTCTCCATCTCCGTGCGCGACGGTGCCAATGAGGAACTGACCTACGACACCGGCACCATCCTTACCGACCTCCTGCTCTCCAGCGAACTGAAAGGCTTCGTCGCCTATCCCGACTATTACTTCGAGGCCGACGATGCCGAGCACCGCCAGGCCCTCGACCTGCTGATGATGGTGCAGGGATGGCGCCGCTACGACTTTGCTGAGATCACCAGCGGCGAGCGCCTGCGCTACGAGCCGGAAAAGAACATGACCATTGAGGGCAGTGTATGGCCTGTGGGCAACAGCGATGAGATCCGTCCCGACGAGGTGCGCTACTGGCCGATGGGCATCTTCGGCTACAGTCCCAGTCTGGAGATGGCCAACGATACCGATATCGTCAATGAGGAGAGCGGCAGCGAAATGGTACAAGGCATGAACCGTTATGAGGCGACGACGCCCGATGACCTCGTGCAGCGTTCCATGGATGGCTCTATTGAGCTCGAACAAGTGGGTACCGCCATCTATGTGCAGGATCAGACCGATGCCAAGAGCGCTATCGACCCCTTCTTCGGTGTCGACAACAAGGGCCTCCACAAGTCTGTCACTCTCGAAGGCGAGCTGGTATTCCCCGACGAGATCGCCACCGTGAAGATGGAGACCGACGTCAACGGGCGCTTCGCCTTCAATATCCCTGCCTACTACGGCCAGGCCATCCTCTTCCTCCGTGCCTCGAAGACCAGTCTCTCCGAGGAGAAACGGCAGAAAAAGCTCGACAAAGGCAGGCTCGACGAGACCGCCTGGCCCGACTTCTACGTGAAGCGCGACCTGTTCTTCCCCGTCTTTGCCAAGAAATACGACTACTACCAGTGCCACGTGCCGCAGATATCTTCGGGTACCGCATTCGACGACTATACCCTGCCCGATACCGCCCGTCTCTCGAAGATGGATGCCACGCTGCGCGAGGTGAAGGTGAAAGGCCGTCGCCGTCATGGCCGTCACGCCATTGACTATTCCAAACCCGCCTACGTCTACGATGCCGTCAACCTCTATAATCTCGTGACCGACCGCGGCCTCTCTTTCGGACGCTTCGAGCCCCGCAAGTTCCCCATGCAGATAGCCTACGCCCTGCTGGGCAACTACAACAGCGAGCGTGCCTTGCAGGTGGCGGCGCGCCTGAACGACCAGGAGCTTACGCCCTACGTGTTCTATCGTAATTTCGACCCGGGTCCTACCGTCATGGAGCAGTTCCGCAGCGATATCTGGGTCTACGACCGCATCAAGCTCAACCGTCAGAACGAGATCCGCCTCTTTACCGACTTCGAGCTGCGTAACGAGGATCGCCCCGTGCCCATGCAGTCGACCGTGGCCGATGTCACCCTCGACTATATGCTCCTGCCCGACGACGGCAAGCGCTATACCTTCCGCGACCGACGCATCATTCTCGACGGCATGTATATGCCTGCCGACTTCTACCATCCCGACTACAGCCATCGTCCCCTCGATGCCGACAGGAAGGACTACCGCCGCACGCTCTACTGGAATCCCAACGCCCAGCTCGATGCCGACGGCCGCTTCACCGCCACCTTCTACAACAACGGCAAGACCACCCGCATCCGCGTCTCCACCGCCGGTCTCTCCCAGTAGACCACAGTACATGGGGATGTTAATTTGATGTTGCCTGCCTCATACCCTCTAGGAATTTCTCTTGCAACTGTTTGGCGAGGGCATTGTCAGGATTCAGCTTCAGGGCCTTTTCGAAGTTCTGCATCACGTCGATGTAATAACGCTGGCCATTCTGGGCGGGATTCTGCACAATGCGCACCATCAGAAGGAAACCTTTGAGCGTGCAGAGATCTGAGGGTTTTGCCCCTTTCATCTTTTCCATCTGACTGATGGTCTGCTCTGCCTGTGCCAACACGTTCTCCGTTTGGGGTGCGTGCGGATTCATCACTGCAAAGTTCAGACTCTGCAAAGCCAATTGATACTTGGGCCCGATGCTGTCGGGCTGCATAGCCTCGATACGCTTCAGCTGGGCCAGCTGGTTCAGCATACCGTCAGTATTCGACTGCTGGGCATGGCTGTTAACTACTGAAATGAAAACGAACACGATGATAGCAGCGAACTGCTTAGAAATTTGAAATGTCATACGCTTTATTATTTTTAAGTGAAACAAATATACCAATGTAAAAGAAACGGTCGCGAGAGGCGGTGACAGGACTGCCTGCTGTATCATAACGGAAGACGTTGGTGCGACCGAATATATTATTCAATGAAGTGTAGATAATGACTTTTGGACTGAGCAGATAAGTGAGGTTCACGTCTACACTATTATAATAAGGTGTAGTGCCTTGAGGGAAGTGACGCCCGCTGGTGTAGGATTCTGCCAAGCCTATGATGGTCTTACCGATGGCGTATTTGGCAGTCAGTCGCAAGTTGTGGCGTGAGGCGTAGTCGGGCATGCGCTCCTCGGCATAGTCGCGATAAAGGCGCTTGGAATCGTTAAAGGAATAGGCGAGGGTAGTGATGAGGTTGCGGAAGAGCGAATGGTCTTCCAGATAAACGTCCACCCCCTGGCTGGTGCCATCGCCATGCGACTGCCATACGCCCTTTTCCATGAGGGGTAGATGATGGTATCGCTTCCAATAGGGTTCGATGCGCAGCAACGTGGTCTGCCATTTGTATTGCATGGAGAGGATGGCGTGATCAGCGGTGCTCTGATCCAATGAATTCATGCTTTGTGCCAGATAGTCATCTTCGGGCGTCTGACTGTATCTGCCTGCTACCAAAGATAATTGCAGACGCTTGTTGGGGATATAGCTCAGCGTGGCTCTTGGCATCAGGAGCCATTGATTTCGCATTTCTTCTAATCTTACCGACATGTTCAGAAATACTTTTGGCATGATGCGCCATTGGGCATCAATGTGCGCAGCCAGGATGTTGTAGTCGAGATGGTATTCGTAAGGAGCAAAGCGCAACTGGCTGTTGCGGATATAGTCTTCGATACCCGTCGAGAGCTTCAGCACGTCGGAGCATACCTTGCGTAATTCGGCCTTCAGATGCACCTCGTTGCGGAAGTTGTGATAGTGGTCGCCTGCGCTCACAGCATTGTCGATGTCGTTGAACACGGAGGAGTTGGCTATACCCGTAAAAAGCGTTGTGCCTCGACCTAAGGGCGCTATATACGTCATGTTCGCATAGACGTTATGTTCTTTGAGCGACAGATGGCGGTCGTCGACATGCAGTCCGACAGACGTCAGGTCGTAGCCTGCGTAGGTTTTCAGCACACCACCGCAGGCGAACTCTTTCTTGTATTGCGCTTCGCCTGAGAGTTTGCGGTAAGGACGGGTGAAGTCCTGACGCTGAGAGAACATCCGGTCGTAGAGTCCCATGCTGGTGAGGGCGGCATTAAACGACAGACTGCTGGTTTTGAAAGCCTTCGTGCCTCCGATGTTCCAATCCACCAGCGAGGCACTGACACCGTATTTGTCGCTTGTAGCCATATCGGTGGTCTCCATAGGGAGCACAGACGACAGTGCCTGACCGTATTCACCGCTGTAGCCACCCAACGAGAAGTTGATGCCCTTAAACAGGAACGGCGAGAAACGGCCACGCACAGCTGTGTTCTCCGTATTGGTGCTGTAGGGCACGAGCACGTGCATGCCATTGACAAATGTCTGACATTCCTCGCTCTCACCGCCTCGCACATAGAGTTTGCCGTCTTCGCCAACGGTCTGAGTGCCAGGCAACGTCTGCAAGGCCGCCACAATATCACCACACGAATTGCCTGCCATCACCACGTCGAGGGCATCCATCGTCTTGAAGTTGTCGCTCTTGCCAAAGCTGAAGGTGCTGGCTGTTACAACCACCTCATTGATGGTGGTAGCACGCTCGCTCATGCGGATGCTCAGATCGCGTAGCTTACTCACATCGGCCTTCAGCGTGTAGTCGTCGAAACCAATGAAGGTGACTTTCAGTGTGACTTCGCCCGTCTGAGTGGTTGTAAACGAGAAGCGTCCGAGTGAGTCGGAGAGACATCCTTCGATCGTACCTAATATAAATATATTGGCACCAGCGAGATTCTCTTTCCCGTCGCTGATTGTGCCCGAGATGATGGACTGTGCCTGGATGTTGCAGACAGCCATCAGCAGTAAAACGATATGTGCGAACTTTTGTTTCATGCTGCAAATGTACAGCAAGAAATCGTAGTTTCCAAATTTCCGTGACAGACAGCTAAAACTGCTGACCGAAAGCTAGCCAGTTTGGTGAATGACTAGAAAAAATGACGAATGACTAAGCGATGAATGCCTTTAATTTAGGCACATACTGGCGCGAAACGGGGATGCTGTTGGGGCAGATGCCGAGTCTCAGCTGATAGCCATTGGAATTGCCTCGCGCAGAGGTGATATTGTTGACATTCACCACAAACGAGCGGTGACACTGGAAGATGTTTTCGTAGTCCTTCAACTCGTCGATGACGGCTGAAAGTGTGGTATGCACTTCAACGAAGACAGGCTTCTCGTCTTTGATGTGACAGACCGAGATATTGTTTTTCTGGGCCTCGATATACAGCAGGTCGTTGATGGGGATGGTGAGGTCGTTGCCCCTGACGTTGGTATCGTGGATGGTGATGTTGATGTCTTTCTGCTCCTCTGTCGTATTGCTGAGCAAGGCTTCCATTTTTTCTCTCAGAAACCGGTTGTATTCGATGCCGATCGACGCGATTGTTATGAAAACACCAATAATCAATGTCCAATACAGGAATATGAGGAAAAGAGAGAATGTGATGGGGAATTTGAAGATATAAGAGAACATGAGGAAGTTGCAGAGGGCTATAAACAGTATCAGTCCGAGTACTGCACACCCGTCATGCCAGATTCGCCAGGGTTTTATGTGGCGAAGTAACCTACGTAATACAGCCCAATAATAGAAAGCATAGCAAACGGAGGTGATCAATCCGAAGATAGCAGCTACCAGACATTTGTTGCCTGTGTACAGACTGAATCCAAATGGTTGCAGCAGATAGAGTGTGGCCCAGATGATAACGCCATAGATGATGCTGTCTCTCAGCCAGTGTTCACTCTGCTTGAAAGGATATTTTCGGGTAAGGAATGACATGTCTTTTTAAAATTTTTGGGCAAAGATACAAAAAAAGGTTGTAAAGAACAACGGCTTTTGGAGAATTAACGCAGAAAGCGCGTAAATAAAAGGCAAGACGGGGAATAATGGGGAATCAAAGGACAAAGGGAAAAGGCAACTTGATGCGGATTGGTGCAAGAGTTTGGTCTCTAAATCGTAACCCGCTTGGGCCAACTCTGACAGTTAAACTTTTCTAATTCCGAGGGTACAAAAAAGGCAGAATGACGCAATTCAAACTGACTGGTTTTCGATTCAACAAACTGCAACAAATTGCCGAAAAAGCATCTCAAAAAATGGTATTATATTTGCAGCCTGAAATTAAAAAAGGAATTAGAAATGAGATCAACTTTCAAGATTTTGTTCTACGCGAACAAGGGCAAGCAGAAGGATGGGATTGTTCCTATCATGGGTAGGATTACCATCAACGGTACACAGTGCCAGTTTTCTTGCAAGCACAGCATTCCATTGGACATGTGGGACGTGAAGGGCAACTGTGCTAAAGGCCGCAGCAAGGAAGCATTGCAGATTAACCGTGACCTCGACAACATCAAGGCTCAAATAATTAAGTACTACCAGCACCTGTCAGACCGTGAGGCATTCGTGACGGCAGAGATGGTACGCAATTCCTATCAGGGATTCGGCAGCGAGTATGAGACATTGCTCAACGCATTCGACAAGGACATTGCCAGTTTCAAGAAGCGTGTAGGCAAGGACAGGGTAATAAGCACCCTATGGGCGATGCAACTGTCAAGAAAGGACGTGGCATCGTTCATCGAATCCCATTATCGTCGTAAGAACATATCTATGCTGGAACTGACACCCGACTTTATCAAGGACTTTGCTGCCTATCTCAGCACAGAGCGGGGATTGGCAAGCGACACTATCTGGCAACGCTGCATGTGGCTGAAAGGTGTCGTGATGAGGGCCCATTATAATGGTAAGATTCCCCGTAACCCGTTTGCACAGTTCCATATCAGCCCGAATTGCAAGGAACGTGAGTTCTTGACGGAGGAAGAACTGAAGCAGGTGATGACCCATGAGTTTGAGGATGCCAACTTGGCCTTTGTCCGTGACATCTTCGTTTTTATCTGTTGGACAGCATTAGCATTCGTGGATGTGAAGAACCTGACTACTGATGACATCGTGGATGTCAACGGTGACAAGTGGATTGTGTCGCATCGCCACAAGACCAATGTCCCCTATCAGGTGAAGTTGATGGATGTGCCCTTACAGCTAATAGAACGATACAAGCATCTGCAGGAAGACAAACTCATATTCGGAAAACTTAACTACTGGTCTATCTGCAAGAAGTTGAAGAGGGTAATATCTGCCTGTGGGATAGAGAAGCAGATTAGCCTGCATTGTGGGCGCCATTCTTGGGCAACTTTAGCTTTATCGAAAGGCATGCCTATTGAGAGCGTGAGCCGAGTATTGGGACACACCAATATCGTGACCACCCAGATTTATGCTAAAATCACAAGTCAGAAACTTGACAACGATCTGACGATGCTCGGCAATAAACTCAACGCATCATTCAAGAATATAAAGAGAACATAACTACTAACGGCGCATTAAAACTTCAGAGCAGAAAGACGAATGATTAGGGAAGTCTGTCATCCGTCTTTCTGCGTTATATTCCCTCAGCACACGAACTACTAACGGCTCTTTCTTTTCCCCTATCGTTTATATGCAGGATGATAGCAACTTTCCAGAACTTTCTCCAAATCACTCTCACGATAGAGCACCTTACCACCTAATAATATATAGGGTAGCAAGCCTTCATTGCGATATTC
>Ga0310786_10001038_pt1 | contig 44659 bp, 66 predicted proteins | sample AusTroGonzalo_MG_FD_203881 | JGI IMG/M metagenome (GOLD analysis project Ga0310786, IMG submission 203881) | Bovine rumen microbial communities from tropical cattle in Woodstock, Queensland, Australia - Gonzalo_03 (v2) (version 2) | ecosystem: Host-associated > Mammals > Digestive system >...
CGCAGCTTGCCGTCGCCGTCGAGGGAGCCGTTGTAGATCGGGGTGTAGAAGTGATCGACGAGAATACCCTGATTGTTGATGAAGCTCCACGCATGGTAGTCTTCGTCAACCTGGTAGTCGGCGATATACACCGACGCGCTGGTGTTGTCGTATGCATCCGGGACAATCTTGTACCAGATTTTCTTGCCGCCCTGACCCCACTCCATCATAGCGTTGCCGCCATAGGTGTCATCGGCGACGTTGGAAGCGGAGCCGTCCAACTTCTTCGCGTAGTTGTCCGGGTCGAGGTAGTAGTCCACAGTTCCGTCGTATTTGAGCATACAGGGGCGGGGGTGGAAGAACGCATCTTGCCAGCTTCCCCAGACGAACTTACTGTTGGCGAAATCCATGTGCGCGGGAGTCATGCCCACAGCATCTGCGAGGTAAGTGACGGCAGCAGATGGGTCGGATTCGCTGCTGTCGATATGGAAACCATAGATATGCAAAATTCTCTTATTGATATCATCAATAGCGCTCTTTAAATCATCCACATCCTCCGCGATAACCGCCACATCATCTGCGTCTGCCTTGCTGGTATCGGAGGGGTGAACATGGTCTGCGCGGGCAAAGACGGTGGAGCTTCCTGGTGAGCCGGTGCCGTCCATGGGAGGCGGGGAATCGGACAGGCTGACATTCGGAGGAAGCGTCGACAAGCCGAACTCCGGGTCAAAGACATAGGTGTTGTTGCTGGTATCGGAATACAGCGTTGCCTTCAAGCCCAGCGTATAGTAATGTTCGTCGTCGAGACCGCCGAAGGTGTATTTCAGAACAGTCCCGCCGCCCACCACGGTTTCCCGGGTGAAGCTGGTTAGCTCCAGATAGAATTCACGGTCTCCATCACCTTCGCTCCAGTGAAGGATACAAGACGGGTCGTCACTGTCCCCACGGGTGACATCAGTCACCAGCAAATACAAATCGTATGCGCTGATGTCACGGGGTACGCGGATAACAATGGATGTGTCGGAAGGCGATACCTTACTATCAGCAAGGTCGTATGCCGCCTTGACAGCCGCAGGGGTCGCCGCAACGCCGTCGCCATCGTCCGAGGCGGAGGATGTGGAATCGGACAGCATAACGTGTCCGTAGTGGGTATCGTCGCCAAGACCATATGTCGTGTTGGTGGATGCGTGGTCAGTGGGAGCTTTGCCTTCAAGCGCTGTATATGCGCCGCCGCTTGTCAACAGATTATTACTGCCGCTGGTAGGCGTGGTATCGGGATTCAGTGCTTTTCCAACGCCTTCGTCAATCTCCTGCCCAGTATGCGTAGACTGATATTTCGCCATGTCATTCACCTCAATAATAGATAATCACAACGCCGTCGCCGCCGTCGCCGCCCTTAGATCCTTGACCCGCCGCGCCGCCTGCGTGGGAGTAGACAAGGCTGTCCTCGTCAGCATAACCCTGAAAGCAATCCTTTATCGCGCCGCAGTTACCGCCGCCACCGCCGCCGTTGCCGCCGCCGCCACCGCCGCCGTATGTCGGTTTTGGGTGTGCTACGGCGTTTGCACCGTTGCCGCCAACGCCAGAGAAATAGTCTGTTGACTGATAATAGCTGTCATATCTGCTGGTTATGTTGCCGCCATCGCCGCCGTTTGCGCCAAAAGCCGCACCGCCGCCACCGCCGCCCGAGAGATAACCCGTATAATCTTGTCCAAAGCTTCGTATGGTCATCGTCCGACCAGTACCACCAACGCCGCCATGGTAAAAGCCAGCATTGCCGCCAGGTAAGCCGTTCCCGCCGTTGTTGCCTTGCAAATTCACGGTATCGACAGCACCACCGCCACCGCCGGGAACACCCGCGAGGCCAGCGGAGGCATACACATCCCCGGAAAACGGGTCAAAGTATGCCGCGACATTCAAGCCGCTGTTGGAGGATTTTGTACCAAGGCTTGTACTGGACACGGTGGTTGCAGTCCCGGAAGAACCCGCGCCGCCGTTTCTTGCGCCGCCAGCGCCGCCAACGCCTACGCTGATAGTGACCGTTTCACCCGTTACCGCCGCGCCCTCAAAGGCGTAAACCTTGCCCCGTGACCCGGCTGCGCCAGCCGCGCCGCCAGCCGCAGTAGTCTGCCCGTCGTAATAGTATGTGTGAAGATTTCTGTGGTCATCAATTTCATAATATGTTCGAATGACCTCACCGCCCTCGCCGGGGTCAAAGATGGAAGTGCCTTTGTACTTATACTGGCCCTCCTCGCCGTCATAGCCGCCACTTCCGCCATCACCGCCACCGATGAGGACGATTTTCACATAGTCCGCTGGCATGGCGATGGTGTTGCCGTGTGCCGCAATGTAGGCCGCGTCAATGACGATGCGGTGAGTGAATACGTTGCCGTTTGCTCCGGGCTGGTAGCCTTCAATCATCTGGCACTGTGCGCCGATAACGGAAGTGACCAGCGTGTCCATCCGGGCCAGATAAGCTTGCGTCAGGTCGCCAAAGGAATCCGTCATGCGGATAAGCTGTCCGCACTTTTCGCCGTCCAACAACAGCTTCGCCTTGACCGTCTTTGCGCTCTGGTAGTAGCTCAACACCCGCCGCGCCACATTCAGCGAGTTCAACGAGGTCACAAGCTCGTTTTCGGTAACGCGCCGCACCCGCTCAGGATCGTTGTTTGGATTGTTTGTCAGTGTTCGGATGTTGGTGGTATGCGTGTAATACTTGCCAGTCAGTGTGCCTTGTCCGCTCACGACGGCATAGTTTACGCCGCTGCTTATGATGGAAAGCGTACCCGTTGTGGCAAGCGTGGATGCATACACGGGCGACTGAAAGATGACGGTGAGATTGTCCGCAACGGCTTCGGATGTGTTGTCAAACAGCGTTTCCGTCGCCACAGTCGCGTCGTAGAAGTAGGAGTGTTCCGTTACCTCTATCTTATTAGACGGCAACTGGTAGTCCACAGAGCCTTGCAGAGCGACACGGGATGCGGGTACTTCCGTAATCGTTTCTGACAGGAAGTCAATGACGTAATCCGTGGACGCATCGCCCTTCTGCAAAGCCGCACCAGTGGCAAACAAGAGCCGGTGCAGATTGTTCCGCCGGGTGTCATAGGGCAAGCGCCCATAGACATAAACGGATTGGACGGCGTTGCTCACGGTATAGGTGAACGCGCCGCCGATGATGCTTGCCAGCACCGTTGTGATTTGCGCAGCAATGTAAATCCCACCAACGTGCATATCCGCGTCCAACAGGCCCACGCCAGATACACAGGTAAGCTTAAAGCCGTACTTCGCCACACGGTCAACGCTTTTCAGATAACCCTTCGCGTGGAAAACACCGTCCACATACCACCACACGGGAACGCCAAACGGCAGCTCCCGCATGAACTCTTTCAGCATCGTGGGGTCGTATTCAGAAATGTGGACGCAGAACTCCTCGTCATCATCGGTATAGAAGTCGTAATCGTCAGCTGTGATAAATCCTTCATAGAAGTCGTTTTCCGTTTGGCGGACGGTCACGGTGAAGGTGTCGATGGAGAGTTCGTTGCCGATTACGTCAAGGGCAAAGTTTCCCTTAAAACCGCCCAACTCCGCATTGGCATTGGTAAAGTGGTAGAGTGGCGTACTTACACTGCCAATATAGATGTCATTTGTAAGCAAAGCCATTTTCTCACCTCATTAACATTCGATCACGGGGAACGCCAAGCCCGTCCAGTATTCCGTTCCGTTAGTATTGCGAATAAGGAATGTTGACGGGAAATTGTTGGAATAGCACTGAACGGCTGTTCTCACGGTGTTTGTCACGGGGTCAGTGAACGTCACATAGATATATTCGGGCTGAATCGCCTGAAGAACGATGGACTGTTCATACGCCGTCAATGGGCGGCAAGTAATGTCCCAACGGTACTTAGTCGCAACCCTGTCGCGTACCATGCGCCCGTCCTCTTGTACACGCCCCGCATTTGCGCCGTCAACGTCATTTCTGCTCCACTTGATGCCGCCGTGTGCGATATAGGGCGTAATGTCTAAGCCCCCAATAGTGAATACCATAGAAATTACGCCCCCTTATAAGGTCACCATCGCCGCACCGTAGCGGTTTGCGGCTTGTTTGTTGTAGTGGTACATAGCGTCTGCCATACTCTGCCCGTCAAGGGTAATGTCGGGGTCAATCGCTTCAACAGCTTTGAGCAACAGATTACCCATAGAGTACACGGCAGAGATAACGCCCTCGTTTGCGGATGCAATACCCTCTACGATCTGGTTGTTGTTCGCAACTGCCGTGTGTCCGTTGATTGTACCTACAAGCTCCGGGCCAGCTTCACGGGCAATGAACAGTTCGCCAGTGTCGGGGAAACCGCCGCTTGCTTCTGCCTCAATCTTTGCCCCGCCGTTCCCTGTGATGCCAACCGTAAACCCAGCGTTAAAGCCAGAAAACGCCTTGCTGATAGACCCGCCAGCACCAAACACGCCCTTGATTTGCTGTCCAAGCCAATCAATTTGATTATTCAGACCGTTCCAAAGGCTATGTATCATGTTATAGCCAATGTCCCAAAGTTTAGACGGAAGTTCAGCAAAGAAATCGGCTATATCCTGCACGATATTTGGCAACTCCGTGTCTGCCCATTCTTTAATATCGTCTTTCCAACCCTTGATAGTTTCCAACGCTTTATCAAACCAGCCACTAAGCGTTGTCCACATATCTTCAAAGTAATCGCCAATTTCAGCCGCCGCTTTAGGAAGATTTTCAGCCGCCCATGCAAGCAGTTCAATCTTCCAACGCATGACAGTTCCCTTTGCAACGCCGACCCAATAACCGACGCGCTCCGGGAGATTTTCAAAGAAGTCGCCCATATCAGATGCAAGTTTGGGAACGGTTTCTTCTGCCCACGTTTTAAGGTTGTCTTTCCACGTTTTGATTGCGGAAGTTGCGGCATTGAAGCGCTCTTTGATGTTGCTCGGAATATCCTTTATCCAAGCCCAAATGTTGTTTGGGAGATTCTTAAAAAACTGCGTGATGCTTTCCCATGCAGATTCGATACTCCAATCTTCTGGCAGATTGAAAAGGTTAAGCAAATCACGCCTTAAATCAAAGTTGTCCAGCCAAGGCTTAACCTTGGTGTTCCACCATGTTACAAGGTCAAAATCGTCAAACGCTTGTTTCCATTTCCGAAGCGTATCTGCAACTTTCCAATCTTTTCCGAAAGCTGCGCCGATAGCGTCAATTCCCTCACCGATTTTGATTAACACTTCAAAAATCGGATCGCCAATCAGATGTACTATGTCATCTAAAATATCGAAAAGCTCACGCAGAATACCGTTGAAGTTTTCCCACGACGGCTCATTCATAAACTTGTCGATTGCGTCATACAAGTCATAAAGGTCATCGCGCAACGCCGTAAAGTTCTTTTCAAAATTGAACTCCATTCCAAATGTCTGCCCAAGTTTGTCGAGCAAAGACGCAAAAGGAATGATTACGTTGTCAAACGACAAGCCAACAACCTTGCGCGATATATCTGTAAGCAGTTGCGAGATTGACGCAAGCAGTTTCCAGAATTTTTCGCCGGACGGGTCATCCCACCATTCTGTGAAAGCCTTTTTGATATTATCAATGTCCTCTTTAAGTTTGCTTGCCCACTCCGGCAGTTCCGCAATTTCAAACATCCCGGAGGTGTCAATACCGCCTCCACCGCCGCCGCTTTCGTCATTTAGACGGTTGATTTCATCGAAGCCAAGTATGGTGTTTTTGTATTTTGCCGCCGCACCCGCGGCTTTATCCCAACTTGCGGCAACGTCTTTAGCGACAAGATACTGACCGCCACCAATGGCAGAAAACAGCGCCGACAAAGCCTGTGCCGCCAAAGTGACGAGATGGATTATTTCAAGCAAAATGGGCGTAATGGCAGTAAGCAGATTTCCCAACGCCGCGCCCATCTGGTTTTTCATCGTCTGCGCCTTTGTCGCAAGGCTATCCATTGCGCTTGCAAGAGTTCCGTTGATGCTCTTGCTATAATTGTAAGCGTTCTTTAAGCCCTCTGAAAAAGCCTTGCCAATTTCCTTAATGATCGTACGGAGAACACGATACATGGCAATGCGTTTCAGCGAAGATGCAAACTGATTTGTATGCTTTGTAGCTTGCTGTGCAGAACGTCCAATGTTTCCAAACATACCGCCAGAACTTCCGGCAGTTCGTGAAACTCCACGCAAAGCAGAAGAAAGGGAGCGGAACTGTTTGGCGGCGCTCCCCGCATTGGTTTTTACGTCAATGCTAATGTTCTCAACCGTCAACAGAATCCGCTCCCTTATTATGCGTTTTATCCCAAGATTGCTTATGGCTGTCTAAGAAATCTCTCAAACGCTCAATCTTCCTTTGGTTTTCAATCTCGCGCTCTGCATCTGTCATTTCAGTAATTCTAAACGGTTTTTCTGGATATTTTGCTTTTTTCTTACTATCAAAACAAGATGCAATTGCAGCATGAATGTATATGCCTTGCAACCACAACTCTTGGTTGCGGCGCTCTATTGAAAACTGATTTGCTTGCCAATAGGCGTGTAGTCTGTCAAGACTCTCATACCAAAACTCATTCCAAGTCATGCCCCAAGCCATGAAATAGGGGCATACTTGGTCGATGTATCTGCTAAATTCGCTTTGTGGTGCATCTAAATCTACATCGGAAAAGGACGTTGCACCGTTTACGTCCGTTTCCACGCCACGTTTCCCGTGCCGCGCTTCAACGCCTTAATAGCGTCCTCATACTCGGAGGCAACCGCAGACATAAGAGCGTCAATCGGTTCGCCGTTTTCGTCGTATTCCAACTCGTCACCGTCTGCCACGCTTGCGAGTGCCTTGTAGATTTCCATGCGCTTCGCATCGGGGACGGTATTGTGGTGGGCAATAAACAGCCCTTTCCAGAGCGTTTCAGCCCCAAGCAGTTTCTCTCCAAGCTGAGCAAAGTTCACGCCGGACTTTTCCATCTGTTTCAGCGTGAAGGCCGTGACTTCCAGCTTGTAATCCTTGCCATCTGCGGTAAAGGTAATCATGTTTCAGTTTCTTGCGAGTTCGCAATTCCTTTCTAAATTTTAGGGGCGGGGTTTAGCCGCCCCATAGAGTGTGTGTTAGGTGGACGGAACGTCAACCTTAGTCTGCCAAGCCTCGTTGTCGCTTTCGATGATCTCAACGTCACCCTGGACAACCTCGCCAGCGTTGAAGTCGGGCATCTGCATCGGGCAAGGCTCACCACGGAAGAAGTAACCCTTGTCCTCGCCGGGGAGAATGACTTCCCACCAAATGCTCTTGCCGCTCGTCAGCGCGGCGTGTTCGTCACAAATGGCGTTCCAAGAAGTACGGCTCTCCTTATTGATGTTGCAAGTCAGCTTGATAGAGCCATCGTTGCCGTAAAGGAGAGGAATGAAGCTGCGCCGACCATACTGCGGCGTGGAGATGGGCGTGACCTCGCCCTTGTCAATGTCGGCAGAAAAGCCGCTTGCACCCGTAACAAAGTCTGCAATGTCAAGAGTGCCGGAAGTGGCCTTTGCCTTGTAGCCAGAGGTGGGGCGCGTACCAGCCGTGGTTTCGGGGGCATACAGAATCTTTACGCCCAGAGCGCCGATTTCGCCAGCCATAAGCAATTACTCCTTTTGTCTTAGATTAGGTGCTCGGTATTGCGGGAAACTCCTCCCCGCTGCCAATAACACGCCTATACCGGGCAATCAGCGTGTAGTATTTTCCATTTGCATTGTCGATGGGATTTTCAGATACTTCCAAGAAATACAAGCCGCCAAGAGCGTTTTTTACAATACTCATTAACTTGTAGGCTTGCTCTTTTGCGCCGGACGTAAGGTTGGAAAATATCTGCACTTCCCAAGTGGTTTCGTAAACGTCTTGCGCGTTTGTAAGCGTCTGCGTCTGAGCCGGAGTAAAATGTCCGATCTCACGCGCAAACACAGTAGGAAACTTGGACGGTGTTGCAGAGTATGTCTGCGTGACGTTAGCCGTAGGAATGGTGTTCAATACCGCAGTACGAATTACTGTAAATATTGCGTTTTGCGTGTAGATCAATGTTCAAGCACATCCTTTGCAATCTGCGGTAGATTCTGCACCATGTATTCGTAGGCGTAGTAAAACGCCGGGGACGGGGCAACGGTTGTAAACTTGTGACCGCCAAAGTACCAATAGCCGTACTTTGAATACTGCTGTGCGTGACTCTCAGACCAACTACCGGGACGGGCAGATGCGGGTACTGCATCGTAACTGCCGTTCTCACTTCCGGCTTGGTCGCCAGCGCCAAATTCGATAAACAGAACGTCCACGCCGCTTGCGGTAATCTTGTACCCGTTCTTTGTCGCTTCGGTTGTCACCGTTGCGTGATTACCGTGGATTGCCTTAATAATTGGCTCTCCAATTTCGCACAGACGTTTGGCTATCTCCAACAGTTTGTTGTCTATATCGGTGTACCGTTGTATCGTCTGCAAGGCGTGTTCAACGCCACTAACTACTACTTGCACCGCCATCATCCTCGGCGTTGACCTCGGCAAGCGCGAGAACAACTTGGTTGATAGTACGGCTAACTCCCGTGCATCGGTAGTTGTGTTCCTCGGTGAGCGGGTCGGCGTTAAACCAAAAGATTGTGTCCGTGTTAAACGGCGTTGTCAGATCGTCCGTGACAGCCGTGCGCGTGTAGGGGTTGTCGATACCAAACATCTCAATGTCAGCCGCTCCCCTACCGCCGCTCACGTTCATCTTTGCCTTGATCGGTTCACCGTAGGTAATCTCTACCTCGCCCGTGTAATAGCCGTATTCATCGGTAATCTCTGTCACGCCTTGGTACAGAGCGTAGTAAATTGTCCGCTTGTTGCGCTGATTAGTCCTCAACTAACAGCACCTACCCTCACAAACGGCAGTACGTTGTTGTGGATGTAGTCAAGCATTTCGGCATAGCGGAAGAAGCGGTTTACGCCGTTTTCGTTATGCTGTTTTTCGCCCTCAGCGCCAGCTTGCGTGTACCCAACTACCACAGCATAAATCTGCGTGTTGTCGTACTTGCTCGGCACAACCGTAACGTCCTCCGGCACTCCACCTACAAGGTGATAAATCCACGCAAGGATTTCACTCTTTGCAATGGACAGATATGCCGTCAGCTTTTCGTCGCTCGGCATCTCGCCGCCGTCATCTAACAGCGTTTTTACCATTGTCAGCTTTTCAGCATCGGTCATATCTACACCTCATTGTGGTGGGGAGAGGTTTTGCCCTCTCCCCTGTTTCGTCTTTAGGTGGACGGGAAGCTCTGCGCGGAAACGTAGATGCCGTTCTTCTTCTGGTTCTTAACCCAAGCACCGTGGTACTGACGGAAATCGTACATCCACGCATCGGCCTGCTGATTGACCTGCGGAGAGAAGATGCGGGGCATAGCCAGCTTGACAGCCTGCATGACGGCAGACGGATGCACGATCATGTAGTTGATGGTGCTACCAGTCGCGGTATAACCGCCAACATCGTCGTGGGAATCGGGCTGTGCAAGCGTGATCTCGGTGTTGAAACGACCAGAGGGAACGGTGATGAGGCGCATATCATTGTAATACTCAACATTGTAGTTGACGTTATCGTCGCCGTTCATCACCATACGGGTCACGCCGCCCTTGATGAGCTTGTAGACGGTGGGGTTCACGAACAGGACACGACCCTCATACGGGACTTCCGCATCGTCCAGAGCGGCGGTAGCATCGTCGATAGAGCCGATAACCGCGTTAGAGGTGGACAGGGTTTCGGTGTCCTTATTCGCCGCAGCCGCGCCGTTGGCATAGGCCGCAAAACGCAGAGCGTCGGTTTCAGGGACAACCTTAGTCCGAATGAACTCTCCGGCGAGAGTGCCAAAGCTCATGGAAAGGGATTCCAAATCGTCTTCGATGTCTACCATAAACTGGCGGGCGCGATCCCACTGCGGGGCATACGCTCTCCACTGGGTCGTAACGTCGCCACGGACAAAGCCATCGTTGCGGGAGTAGTCGGCAAGGCCAACCATATCCGTCTCAAACAGGTAGAACGTATGGGTGGCGTTGTCAAAACGCACACGATCCTCGGCGGTGTCGAAGATGGAAGATTTGCTCTCTGCCTTGTAAACGGCATCAAGGATAGGCAGATAGCGGGACGCGAGGCCAATGCTATTAGCAATGGCGGGGGTAACGGTGGTAGCCATTTGGCATTTCTCCTTTTGTTATTTGATTGGCGGCAGACCAGCATAACGGCGCAGCTTGTTTGCCTCCGTTTTCTCTGCCTCTGCCGATGTGGGAGGCGCACCAGCGGTAAGCGTGGGCTGCTTATTCAACGCAGCCGCTTCAAGCTCTTTGGTCTTTGCCTCCAAAAATTCGCGCTGACATTCCATGATTGCGGCAGCGTCATTGTCAGCCATTGCCTCTGCCGCCCTCTGTGCGAGGTCTTTGTCGTAGCCAAGAGAAAGACAGTTCGCAAGATACCCGCTCACGGTCTTGTCGCGTCGCAATCCCCGCAATTCTTCCTCAACCGCTTTTTCTCTTTCGGCTCTTTCGGCCTCGGCTCTTTCCTTTTCGTCAAGCGTTGACCGATATTTCCGTTTCCATTCCGCAGCGTCGGTGTTTGCGTTAGAAAGAGCGTTTTTGAGTTTAGCAACGTCCTCGCTCTCTTTCGGCTCTGGCGTTTCGATTTCAAAGTCAAGAAGTGCCTTAACCTTGTCCTCTGCACTCATCTCGTCGAAACCCGTGATCTTTGTGGTATCTAGCTTCATGTTCAATTCTCCTTGCGAAACTTGTTACCCCGCTTTCCCTAGCGGCATACAATTCCGTTTGTCGAGTTTTCTTCTCGTTTGCGAATTTTATTGTGCGATTTCTCTACCGCAACTATTATCAATGGCATAACGCCATTTATAACCACCAGATGTTTTCCCTTTTCCAACACAGCAATTTGCTATGTTCCCGTTTCTGATTCCAGTTTTTCGCTCTGCATCATGTGCGCTTTCATATCTGGCAATAACATTTCCAAGCAAATCAAGTTGTTCAACAGGTTTTGCGGCTTTCAATCCATTTGCACGACACCTATTACAAGCATCTCGATAAAGATTTTCGTCACTTAATAACCGCGCTCTGTTTGATTCACCGATTTTTTTGTTCCATTCGTCCGTGTGGTCGCAATGTCTGCCAGATGCAATCTCGCTCATTTTCCGTTTGGTTTCTTCCGTGTGTCGAAATCCGCGTACTCTTTCAGCAATTTTTAATGCTGCGTCTGGATGCTCTTTATGAAAACGCTTTTGAGCGTCAGAAATCTTCTTACGAACCGAATCACTAAATACAGCCCCAATTTGACCGCCAGATTTTTCGTTATATCCAAACTGTCTGTCCATTGCGTTGTATTCAGCAATTAGTTTTTGCTCTAGTTCGCAAGCGTCATCTGCGCTTAGTTCTTTATGCAAAACTTCGTGCGAAAAGTTATCCCAACCATATTTTTGAATAGCGTTCCAAAAATGCGGACTGCTTTGATAACCAAACCCTTTTTTCCATCTACCCTCTGCGGTTTGCTTCGTCATCCCAATGTAAACTTTTCCGCTCGGAGATGTATGCTTATAAACGAGATACTTTCGTTCTTCCATAGCAATATTTCCTCCCTAAACTAATTTAGAGAGGGCGGCGGGGGTAAATCCCGCCATGCATAACCCTCTTGCTATGTGAAGCGTTTTGCTTTCATACATACCTTTCGGGTATGTGGGTTTATGAGGTAAAAAAATTACTTGCTCTTGTTGTATTCAGCCGTAGAGATGCCAAGCAGAGCGCCCAACAGCGTACAAACAACCGCAACGGTCTTTGCAATCTCGCCGGAGTAAGGCCATCCCCAAACAGCGGCAAGCCCCGTGTAGGCGGTTGCAAGCGCCGGGAGAACAATCATCGTAATCCATTTGAGAATATCGTAAAGTCGATTTGGCAACTTCATCACTTACTCCTTTGCCTTATACAAGGTCTTAATATCGTTCTTAATCACGGCTATATCAGTGGAAATCTCGTTAAACATCTTTGCATATCCGTTGTGTTCATCGAGTTTCTTTTCGATGCTTTCCAAACGGTTTTGCAAGTGTTCGTCTTTCCGTGCATCCTCTACGGCGCGTTTCTGCTCTTTCTCTGCATCTTCCGCAACGCGCTTTGTTCGATTGCTGCGGTTGATTAGGACTTGGCAAATGATTGAGGACACCGCCACAATGATTGCTGTAATTACCGCATCGCTCAATTTAATCAAATCCTCTCATTTGTAAGTCAGCCAGCAACGGCAGTTGCAATCTTCCTCTGCAATTCCCCATTGCCCCGGAAACATCGTGTGTCCACCGTATGCAGAATAGAACTCCGCATCAATCGGGATTGTCACGCCTTGTAGGTAGCGATGACTTTCACGCACCTTATCGTCCATCATGGTATTCCAAGTCTTTGTGGTACACCCTTTGGCTTTTGCTGCTTCATACGCCGCCGTGTTAGCATCCCTATTCGCTTCGGTTTCAATAATCCGCTTTACGTCCTCAATCGTACCGCCTTGCTCAAAGTGTTCGCGCATACGCTCACGCCAAGTCATTCCGGCAACATCATCGTCAATCGTCTGCATGATTGTTTTGAGCGTTGGCTTGTGGTCGGGGTTTGTAATGTTGTTTCCGCGCATATAAGAAAGCAGAAACACGCCAAACATATCCTCAATAATATCGTCAAGGTCTACTTTTGAACGAATTTTGCCGTTTTCAAAATAGATAGGCAATTCTCGCTCTAATCGGTTGATTGCGTCAAACGGAAGTAAATCTCTGCTCATTCCTCAATCACGGCAAAGCCGCAATCCTCCAAGTGTTCACCACGCTCACGGGTGACGATGTACTTCTCGCCGGGGTGTATCAATTTTTTCAACTGCAAATCGTTGTAAACCTTGATGCATCGCACCGTCACATCGGCGCTCAGATTATCCTCATACTCGCACTTGCCTTTGGAAAGGAACTGATCGTAAGTAGTTTCGCGTGGAACATACTTAAACTTCGGTAATCCCTTTACAATCTTATCGACAGGAATCTTGCTCATGTCGAACGGGAGGATAAAGCCTGTCTTGCCGTCAATTACGCCGTTCTCCTGTGCGACAGGAATCTCTGTGCAGATAACAGGCGTACCAACCGTAAGTGCTTCAACTATCGTATATGAATAACCCTCTGTATCGGAGAGTTGCACAAGGTAATCGGCTTTGGCTATGAAATCAAGAACGTCCAACCGATGCGGCATAACAGCAACGGACTTGTTAAACGGCTCTCTCGGTATATCGGTGTAAATATCCCAATGGAACGGGATGCCAGCATCGTCAAGTGCCTTTGCAAAGGCTTTCATGCGTTCTAAGCCTTTCTCGGCGGTCAACCGTGTCGCGCTGATTAGGTTCAGCACCTTGCGTGGTTTCTTGACGGTGTACGGGTTATAGACCGTCTGAATGTCTTTCGCCCATTCGTAGTGATCGCGGATGCCCTCGGTTGTGTTATCCGCTACGCCAAACCGATGCGTGATGCGTCCGTTGCGGCACGGGTTCAGATGGCGGCAGATGTAATCTGCGTGGAATGTCTGTATAATCTTTTTGGCTTCAAGGTTCTCAAAGAGGTCGGTTTCCCAACCGTACCCGAAAATGAAAACGTCGCAGATGATTTTGTCGCCGGGGCGATACCGAATAACTCTGCACACCTCTTTGATGTGCTTCATCATGTCCGGGTCGCCATCGCGGTACAGTACGGTAATATCGTAGTCCTTGCCGTACTTCAATCCCATTTCGTAGCAGTATGTTTCAACGCCACCAACGCAGTTGAAATTTGGAAAGTAGATTACGTTTTTAAGGTTGTAAGTCCTCATCAGCAATTAGCCCTTGTGCGCGGAGATGCATCAAGCTGCCCTCTCGCGGGAAGTTGTACCGATACGCAACCACGCCGGAATACTCGACTTTCGGATTGCGCTTTCTGATTTCTTGGTGGAAAAACCAATCCTCTCCGGCTTTCACTTTCTCTGGGTACTTAATACCATCCACAAAGGAACGCCGAATAAACCGACACGCCTGGGCGCACCACGCTTCATCTTTCGACTCGTCAAGATGCCAAACATCACCGTTGTTGACGAGCAAATCCATCGCAAGAATATCGCCGTCAAAGGAATACAGCTTTTCGATTAGACCGCTGTAATTGTTCGTCAGCACGGTATCATCGGACATTAGAAAGTGAAACCACTCGCCTTTTGCAGCGGCAAGAAGTTTGTTTGCGGTTGCAGCTACGCCAAGGTTTTTGCCGTTGCTATACACTCGCAGTTTCAGCTCCGGGTGTTCCTCTTTGTACTTTTTTAGGTTTGCAAGCGTGTTGTCCGTGCTGCCATCATCCCGTACAATGACCTCAATATCATCACGGCGCGGGATGCTGTCTAAGCCCTTGATTACAAGTTCCTCTTGATTCCAGACGGGAGTAAGAATAGAAAGTTTAATCATACTGCTCCACCAATGGCGTTTTCGCCGTTGTCGTTGTCGCTCTCTACAATCTTTGCCTCACCATTACCGCCGTCCGTCTGCTCGGCTTTATCGACAGCAGTAGGATCGCCCCACACCATCTTGATATATTCCTCACTCATCTTCATATCCTTGACAGGATCGGAAGAAATGCCGGACTTCTCAGCCGCAAGTTCGGGATGCATACCCGCAGCCATAAGCGTCTGGAACGCCTGTGCTTTGGATTGCACATTTGCAGTTTCGCCATGCGGGAAGTTGAGTTCAAAATCATTGAGATTGATTTCAAGAAGTCCCTTGCGCCGAAGAATCTCAATGATGATTCGGTCAAACTGGCGATTGCTCTCCTTGAACAAATCTTCCGTGTTTCTCGCAGAACAATCAGCTTGATACCAACCGTAGCTGGCAAGAATCGCCGCCCCTGTGGTGTCATATGTGCTACCGCCATTGGAGCGGTTCGGCATAGCGCAGATACGCAAGACTTCCTCGCGCAAACTGTCCATGAGGACTTTTGTCTGCGTCTGGTCAAGCTGTTCGGACAAAACCTTGAAATCGGCTTTGTTCTCGCCAATAGACCGCAACGCAATCATTCCGGCCTTGCGGATGTCCGTAATCGTGGTGTTCTCCGGGAACTCACAGTTTACGGCAATCGCAAGACTCTGAATGAACTGTTCCACCCCGTCACAAGCGTTGCTAGCGAGATTTGACAGCTCGTCCAAGAGCGGGATTGCTAACTCATAGCAAGCCGTGTTCACGCTGTTATAGCGATATTCAATAATAGGAATGTACCCAAGCACATTCGGATCAACACTATCGAGCGTGGTAGCCGTGACAAGGAAATCGTGGTTTACCTCGGTTGTAATCATCTTGCCGACAACCGTGCCGGAAAGGTGATAGACCTCGCGCTCGGTAAACACATCAAACCGCGCTTTTCCGTCAGCCGTGACAAGGTTCACGCCCATAATCGGCTTGTTGCCCGGACGGAGAGAATAGACCACAAACGCAGAACGCGGGTCAAGCGCATAGGCAAGGAACGGTGTTTCGTCATCGTCGTTCGGCTCAACGAACGTCACGCCCTTGCCGACACGGTGAAACCAGTCTGCCGTCTTGTTGTCTGCTTCGGCTTTTCCAGAGCGGTAAAGGTACTCGTTGAGTTTCTTAATTTTGCTCTGTACGCCCTTGCGACGTGCAATGTACGCACAATTTTTCTGCAAGAGATAGCCATTTTTGAAATCGCAGATTTCAGCGGCAGTATTTACTTGCACGATATTCAAGATGTCCTCGCGGATTTCCTTTTTGCGGTTGAGAATTGGCTGAACACCACGGGTGTACCAATAAAGAAACTCCTCCTGGAGCATATTCATGACATGGTACACAAGTGCGCTGTTCAGTTCAGAAATCACGTTGTCGCGGTTGATCTCGTCAAACGATGCGTAAATATCCAGCCGCCCAAACATATCATTACGCACAACAGGCGTGGTGTTCGGATTGTCGTTCAACTAATCAGCCCCTTAAACAAGTGCGTACATCGTTTTTTCTTTGCCACCCAAGATAATCCTCGGCGTGTCCTTTGCGTTTGGGCGATACCCGCCTATATCTCCGTACCCGCCATAATTCAGCTTGGCAGCGGAATTTACGAATAACTTTGTACAGTATGTGATACTGTCATTGGACGGGCAGGGACGGGCATACGCTGTTTTCAGCGATGCCGGAAGATGCGTGTGTCCGACGATGTAGCAATCGGCATCCACAATCGCAGATAGGTCAACAAGGCGTTGCACCTTGCCGCCCTCTTTGCGCCCTCCACCCGTTCCGTGTGTCAGATAAACCGTGTAGCATATCGGACGGTGGTGGTTTTTGCTTTTCGCTTCTTCACCAACTCGGAGGAATATCAGCGCAGTGTCCGGTGAATACTTATCTTCAACGCCGATCTGTCGCGCCAACAGGCGGGTCATATCCACGCCATTCGTCTTGTAATGCCGTGCTTCATGGTTTCCACCCACGATACCCACAATCTTGTGCGCGATAGGCTGCATCATCTCCATGCAAGCCGTAAGTTCCTCCATTGGAGAGAGGTTGACATAACAATCGCCCAAAGATGATTTTAATGCACAGTCCATCAAATCACCCGCCAGAACAGCATAGGCGTTATCGTGCTGTGCAACATAGTCAATATCGCGTTTAATTGCGTCATGGTCGGAGTTTGGATCGGCGTAATGGTAATCTGCCAAAACAAGCAGCTCCGCGCTCTCCAACTCTCGCGGCAAATCCGCTCGGATAGCTTTCATAAGTTCTCCATCGGCAGCGTCCCCACCCCTTAATGCTGCCGTGTCATCCCAAAGACGCGTTTGTTCGCGTCTGTCTTTATAAATTGTCACGGCGGGAAAGGGGCAAACCCCGCCGGATGGACGCGAAGCGAGGCTTGCAGACCTCAGACTTATGTGCGTCCGTTTTGAGCATTGACGCTGCAACATCAATTCTCCGCAGACCCAGACTGGTGGACGGATGCAGAATCGGACTGCAAACTTAGAACCATCCCGCCCATATAGGCCTCCGCATATTCATATCCACCCCACGGAGGTAGGGTGTCGCGTTTAGGTCGCCACTCCATGCGCGTTTTCGCATCAGCGTTAGATGCGTCTTAGCTCCGCTTAGGCGCTCCGTAGCGGAAAGGAGAAGCACTACGGGCGGCATCTTTATGGGTATTTAGCCCAAAGGTCGGTGGCAGATTTCCCGCGCATCCCCCTATACACAGTCTATTATACCACACTTTATGTAAACCGTCAACTGTGGTTGTGATATACTTTAGTTGGTTAAAACGGACGCTTCAGAATCTGCACGATGTTAGAGCGGTCAGACGTAAGAACTTTGATTAGCCCCAATTCCAAGAAACGGAGTATTTAGTGCTTTTTCTTCTGTCCACCCCAATTTGAATATTCTTTGATACACGCACTTGTAATTAACTCCAAGCGCTTCACATTTTTCCCTAAGTTCTTTTCGCTTTGACGTTGGTTCGGATATGGCTCGTTCCAAGTCCCAACCTTTTGCCAATCTTCCGTGCAAAAGTTTGTAATCCACGCCTGACAAACTCGCTACTTCCGCAAGCGACATTTCCACACCGTTATATTCAACCCATTTTGTTGTTGTCCTGTTACGCGCCTGCTCCTCAAACGGAATCCACTTACAATTTGATGGGCAATAATTGCCGTTTACATCTATCCTTTCGATTGTTAAATCGTCTTGATAACCGTTGCTCTTAGCCCAATCTCTGAACCCCTCATATAGTTGCCACTCGTCACACACTTTAATTCCGCGTCCAGCATACTGTTTGTTGTGATTGCACCTATATTTCATGCAACTCCATATCTTGTGCAATCTTGAATGATGATCCGCATACTTTATTGGATCGCGTTCGTAATTTTTCATGTTCCCTCCCATGTAATCAAAACGGACGTTTCATAATGATTGCACGTTGCCCCATATAGTTAAGAATAAAATCAACAGACAGAGCTAGTGCATCCGCGATGTCATCGTGCTTGACCTTACCAACCATCGAATAAGAATAAAGTTGATTCATAGCGTCCCGATATTCACGCGTTGTTGTTTCGTCTCTCGGATTCCGAAAATAGAAATGTGACTTGCAATAAGCTGAATTTACTTGAATCCTAGTATCCTTATTTGTTTGTGTCCACTTACAAGAAATCGAAGTAAATCCACCAAGTTCTTTTACTTTGTCTTTGACAGTTGCGGCAAACAAAGTACCACCACGGTTGCTTTCTATCTGGCAGAGTTTTACTTTTTCATCCACCAGTCTTTGCGCAACTCTCTGTTGCACCACTTCCACTTTTCCATTATCGCAAATGAACGAATTAACATAGAACATTTCACCGTATTGATACATCACTGGCATAGCGCAGTAATCGCTGCCTTGCTCCTTTGTATCACACACGGCAATAATAGCGTCTGGCTCAATATCAGGGAGATCAGAAAAATATTGCAATTCATCAGGCGCGAATAGCTGCCCCTCTCTCTCCACCGGGACATTCATATAAAGGGCTTGCCAAGTCACGCTATCCATCAGGTTTCTTTGCTGATGTAGAATCTCGGTTGTATATCCCAAGCCATACGGATAGTCAAAGTTAGATTCATCGTTTTCGTCCAAAGCTGGCATGGTAATGAATCTTGCGCGTGGATTGTCGCCGTATTCGTCTTGCAACCGCCCTATAACGTCTGCAATCGTCCAACGTGTTGCTATATGCAACTCGGCGCATCTTGTACCAACCTTGCGCTGACGGAGATCGGTATAGTACGCTTGCCACAGTTTATCCATTCTATCGCGGGACAAGCTTTGTTCCAAATCACTTACAAGGTCATCCGCATAGAGGATGTTCATAGCTCTGACCTTACCCGCATTGCCACTTCCAACGGATGAAAATTCAAGTGTTTTGAAGCGTTGATCGTCTGACTTCTCAAAGCCAAGCCCAATCATCATGTCCTTTGCGTTCGTTCCAACCACTTGCAGACCTGGAAAAACGTCACACCATCTGTATTCTCCGTTCGGGTCAAACAGTCGCAGCATTTCTCCGTAGACACCGCCAAGAAACGCATTGTTGTGTGAACCAATCAAACTTGGTAGAAACGGGTTTTTGCCGCTTGTCCAAGCCAAAAAGAACTCAGCGAGAGTTGTCTTTCCGACACCAGGCGGCATCGATATAGCCAAGAGTTCAATCGTGCGTTCTTCCAAGTCTTGTAACGCCATTGCACACCGTAGTAGTTGCTTTCGCCTCGGCACATAAAACTGCTTCTCCGGCGCACGGTCTTTCTCAATGTAGATGCAAAAGCTGTCAAACTCATGTGGAGCGTCGAACAGATGCGTCTTGTAGTACAACTCCACCATCAAGTCCGGCGCGTTGTTTGACCGCAGCAGTTCCATCGCTTTTGTGCGGATTTGCTTATTGAAATCGTGTGCGAGTGCGAAGCTGCCCTTGTTATAGACGGTTGTGTCGCGGTCGCGCTTTCCAGCCCCCTCCACTATGACCGCGCCCTCCTGTTCCAACTCTCGGCACAAGGCGAACGCATCTTCCAAAGCGTCCGGGTCATTCCTCGCTATCAGATTCGGTATCAGCGTCTTGTAATTCATCTTCGTCCTCGTCCTCTAATATGGCTCTCACTTCTTCCTTGTTCGCGTAAAGCCATTCCCAACGGGCATCGTCCCGCATTGCGTCAATCATACACGCTCTGTCGTTGGGGCTTGTGTTGTAATAGCAAGTTGACACAAGCCCGTCTTTATCAATCAAACTCATTGCGATTGCACAAGGGTCGGCTTTCACCAATTCTTGAATACATTCTTCAAGCCAAGGCGCATACGGGGCGGAAGTCCAATCGTCAGTTGTCCCCGCCGTTGCCATCCTTGCCCTCCAGTTTGTCAATCAGCGCGTCGGCAAAGTCTATCACGCCCAAAACCCACTGCAAATCCTCGTTTGCCCTCTCGTTGCTCATTCCAAGCCATTCGTCAGATGCTTCTTTCAGCTTGTCATGCTCCGCTCTCAGAATCCCGTCAAGTGTTATCGCGCCCATCTTCTTTTTCCTCCCTATATGCAAATCTCTTGATTCGATAATCAACCATCGGTACGCAGTCATAGCTAATATCAAACTCAAAATGCAAAGAACGGAGTTGCGGCGTTTGCATAAGAGATTTCAAAATCTCACACGCTTCGTCAGCGGACTTAATTATTTTACCCATCTTCCGCAACCTCCATTCATTTCTTTACACTCACCGACGTACTCACACATCGGAACAAGAAACGGCTCAAACTCCGGGCATTTCTCAATCACCCGTGCGCGAATGAGTGATACCACCATCTGCGTTTCAGCCGATACCATCTTGCACAGTCGCTTATTACACACCACGCAGAGTTCTTCGCCATTGATGTCCCAGATCATATCCACAGGCGAATCTTGTGGTGCTTTGTTCCTGTCATACTCGCTCTGCCTGTCGTTTCTCTGACTCTTGACATACGGCTGCGCGTGAACGTGTCTACACAGATGAACGCTTACCCAAGATGGCAAATCCGTAATCAAAAAACTAAACCGCAGATAGCGGATTGGAGAATGTCGTGCGCGCAGGATTTCACGTTTCCATTCCTCTGTCGGTGGGGAGATCGGACGCTTTCCTATCGTCACCAACGCCCTGCGTTTCGCTTCCATCCAGTCATTATCCGTGGGGTATTCAAGTAATTCTACATTCATTCTGTTTCCTCCTTCGGCGGCTCTGGGAGCGGCACTATCGGCATCCAATGCGTCGGCTCCCACCACGACTTGCTCCAATGCCAGTCTGTGTCCTGTATGTTCTGGTCTAAAAACTGAATCCCTGTTATTTTATGCTGAAACCTGTTTCGGACCTCTATGGTTCCGGTTTTTGCGTCACAGCACCAAACAGAAGTAACCCTAATTGTCATTTCTTCATGGTAATTCAGACTTTCGCTTTCCTCCGGCAACCTCTCCGTCACGGGAATCCAGCGGGGGCTTTGCAGTTTACGCACCAACTCCACCGATTCGGTCAGGCTTGCCGCAATGCTCTCGTACTCGCGGCTCAGTTCCTCTATGGCATCGGCGGCTCCGTTCAGTACAAACGGCTCTGTGTATCCGGCTCGAAGTTCTGCTACCAATTTTTCATACATCTTTTTCCTCTCCTTTCAGCGCGGCTTTGGCTTCTTCGCGTGACAGGAATACGGTTTTGCCAAAATCGCTTGTTTGATACCAGGAAGCGCTATGGCTATGAAGATATGCAGGAATCAAAAACCGCACCTGTCCGTCAGTACCAATACTTATTTTCTCAATGACAGACTTGCTGTACTCCTGACCTCCGCTCCACTCAACATAAACCGTATCCCCCACCTTGCACGGCAGTCTGACAAGCAAGCCCTGTTCCTCTGCGTCCTCGTAGGCGGCGAGCTTTTCCAACGCCGCAGACCAGTCAAGATTCATCGGTTGCGATACCGTACCGTCGCTGTTTCGGATAGTTAGTCTCATTTTCCATCACCGTCCTTATCCATGAGTGCGCCGCAGTTGGGGCAGTAGGGCGATAGAATAAACCTATATTTCTCTTTGTCAAAATGGGGTCGTTCTTTACATTCAGAGCATCGGTAGTGAATAAGACTATTTCCCCACTCAACATCCTCTTTATCGGGAATCCACCGTCCATGCCGCACGGGCACGACATCGGCGGCGGGGATTGCTAAAATCGCCTGCGCCTCTTGGCATCCGCGGAAGCAATTTTTCAAGTCGCAAGTGTGCGCGGAACTGTCGCAAACAGCTTTGATTGCCGCCTTGCGCTCGATATACTCCTTGCGCGTGAAAACTTTATCGGTCTGCAAGGTGTCCGTCCCCTTGCCTCGTCCTTTCTCCATTTACGTTTCTCCTTTCTCGGCCTCTCCGGCCTATCCCCATTATCCCATCCCCCGCTCTGTCCATCAACCGTGTTTGTTCTATAACTTTTTTCACACCCACAGACAGTACAGACAATCAAAACGGTTTTTTCCTATTCTTTTCTACGGCGTGTTTTTTTCTTATATAAAAGATAAGCTATTTTATTGTCTTTATTGTCTACAACTAATAAAAAATATAGTAATATCAATGGTTTGAACCGTAGACAATAGGCAAGACAATAGCAAGACAATAGACCTATTTTTGCCCCTACCGTTTGTCATTACGCTAAAGTTTTTCCATTTTTTAGTATTTTAAGGAAAACCAGCAGACCACCATCACTCAAAACGGTGTGTCTGCTTTTTTGTTTTTTAGAATTTTTTTGAAAAGCCATATTAGTATATATTATATATATTTATATCATTCTCTCTGCGCTTTTAGCCGTAGAGAGATTTTTTGTTGTGGAGAATATTTGTTGTACTAACCCCACCCCGCCACGCCATTCCTATTTACCCCCTGGGTAGGTAGGATTATGGGCCGAAAATGGCATTATGTCAACCGATTATTACGCTCTGTATAGTCATATACGGCTATTATTAAACAAAATAATGTTTTTGTTTCATATTAAGCCCCAAAAACAGCCAAAACAGCCTGAATTATGAATACAGACCGTTATCATGTTAGCAGTCGCAAGGCGAGAGTGCTAAATGTCCACGGTAGAAAGACAAGTGTATTTGAAACGAGGACGCTTCATCTTGACGTTACCACAAGCTCACCTAATATGCCATATTAGATGCAGTAGTCCCCCACATCATAACCGAAACAGCCGGAGAAGATGCACCGATGCCCCACCAAGACAGACGGACACCACGGGCCACAGACAGCACCCAGAGCCGGAGCAGATGCGGCAGGCCCTCCACCCCACCCCACCGAGAGAGGAGGCGCAGAGGGGCAAGGAATGAGCCACAGAGGGCGAGAGGGTGACAGGGCAAGGCAGACACCCACGGAGGACAGGCAGAGCCGGAGAGCGGCACAGGGGACGCGACAGGGACAGAGCCGGGGCAAGAGCCGCCGAGGGGGTGCGGGGTGATCTTGGCGGGGCGTGGGGTGGATCGGTGGCACGGGGGCAGAGGTGGAGCGGGGCAAGCTGGGACAGGCCAACCACGGCAGCGAGAACGCGCCCAGGACAGGCACAGCACCCGCAGAGTGTGACAGCACGGCAGCATACGCAGACGGGGCGCAGAGAGCCACAGAGAGCCGCAGACGGGTCTTTTCGTGCGCGGTATAGATATATCATACTCTACCCCTATATGAACCGACAGATGGCAGAAAACCAAAGTAGCAATATGCACAATCAGCATAAGAATTATTTGTGAGATTTATGAACTTTCAGTCGGTTAACCGATTTTTCGAACATTTCAAAGCAAATAGTAGGTTAACCGAAGCAAAAACAGCACAATTTCAAACATATATCATCGGTTAACCGATTTGAGTTGGTATGAGACAATAGAAGTAGAGAACCGAACACACCATATCCCAATGGGTCAAGCAGACCGTGACCCGTGAGGAAGCCCTGGACAAGCTGACCTCGCTTCGTGAGAGGGTGGACGCTTCCGAGATCGTGGAGAGCGTCGCCCACAAGGTCGAGCAGACCAAGCCCCGCTCCGCATGGGGCAGAGGGGTCAAGGCATACGCCGAGGAACTTCTGGAAGAACTCGCCGAGGCCGTCGAGGGTGGATACATCGACGAGGGCGACCTTGCCAACCGTCGCTTGTTTGAGAAAGCAATGCTGAATGGTGCGGCAGACTGGACGCAGTACAGCGAGGGAGGCTGCGCCCTCTGCTACGATGGGCAGATCGCCGAGCGCCTCTGCGCTCCGTGGGAGCTTCGCAAGACTGACCACGGGAGGAAAGACCCCAACCCACGCGAGAACTGGATCGACTGCCAGAGCCGCGCATTGTACCAAGCCGCGCACCTCGTTCTGTCGCTGGCGTTCTGCTGACGCATAGGGCAGAGTTTTTCTGCCCTCCATCCCATCAAATCAACACGACAGGCCATAGAGCCAGAAAGGAAAAGCCATGACATCCAAAGAGAGAAAAGCTACACAAGACCTTATCAACCTGTTTACCCCGCTCCGAGAGGAGGAGGACAAAGCATTTCACGCACTGCAAGAACTGAATGCCACCGAGGGCGACGGGTCGAGGTGGTGCAGCGTGGATGCCAACTTGGAGGGCATCGAGACGCACAGCACCGACAGACGGACGAGGGAAAAGGCAAGGGCGCTCTACCGTAAATATTGGGAGGCATCCGCAAAGCAAGACCTCCTGCGAGACTTCGGCGGCACACTGGCAGAGCTTGGATTTTGGAAACACGAACATTGAAAAGGAGGATACACCATGAGCGCAACAATGATTGATACTATGCTTTGGCACATCCAACGCGAGATTATGACCCGCAGAGGCGTTGACGCTTCGGAGAGGGAGATTGCCCCGCTCAAGTGGTACATCAACACAGGCAGAGCAAGCACGGACTTCTTGCAGAAGCTGATGCACACCAGCCCCGCAATGATCGCCAGGGATTGCGGCAAGGGTGGGAGCTATGACGATGTTATTTCCCGTATCTGCCACCGCATCAAGTACGAGCGGGGAGCGTGACCCATCCGGCTTTCTTGGGGGTTTGAGCCGCAAAATCAAGCCCCACACCAGCCGCAAGGCAGACAGACAAGGAAACACTTGAACGATCAAAGAAAGGGTGATACAATGGCGAAAAACGCACCACAGGAGGCCGTCAGAATGTCAGACAGTGAAGCAAAAAAAGCATGGGCGCGAGATAATATGATGCTCGTCGGTTTGAAACTGCATCGCAAGTATGACGCTGACCTTGTAGAGTATCTTACGCCACTGGCAGACAAAAAGCAAGCCACCATCAAAGCCGCTCTGCGTGAGTATATGGCAGCGCACAATGAAGCCCCTCAGAGCGAAGATTAAGCCCCTCACATGAACAATCACAACTAACCACCCCCAAACACGAAAGGAGAAAGAGCAATGACATTCGAATATTTGGTAAACCACATAACCATACAGGGCAACGTCAAGCTGACAATGTGGGACGTGCATGGCAACGTCAAGTATGAGGACACCGTGACGGATACGGAGGATTTGAGCATTGCACCCGTCCATCTGTGGGACGCTTTTGAGGTCAAGTATATGTTTGCAGCGCCGGACGGTTTTCTGCACATTGACTTTGAATGGGAGGACGATTGACACATGACAACCATCATCGTCATCCTCGCCACCTGGGGCATCTACCGCTTGCTGAAAGGCACAGCAGAGCGCAGACAGGCAGAGAGAGCAGAGCGTGAGCGGCAGCGCATCCGGGAGGAACAGGCCGCACAGCGTGAGGAAATGCGGCTGATGCGGGAGAGGGCAAAGGCCGAAACGCGCAGACAGATTGAAGCGGAAAAGGCAAGGCTGGCATGGCAGAAACGCCAGGACGCGATAAACCGACAAGCACAGGCGGAGCGGGAGCGGCTGAGGAAAGAGCAAGAGCGACAGGCCGCAGAGATGGAGAAGATGCGCCACGTTCTGGCACAAGCAACCGCCGACATCGACTTTCTGCAAGACCGCACAGCAGACCTCTACGCGCAACTTGACTATCAGTTGCTTCTGCAAGCTGGCACAGTACCTGGGAGCAAGCAGTTTGAGAAATACCAGAGCAAGATCGTCACGCTGAAAAATCAGATTCACACCGCAGAAAACAAGTTATCCCGCGCACAGTATCAGCAAGCACAGGCACAACAGAAACTTTCTGCATGAGGAGGATATTATGAAACTTTCAACACGCATCAAGAAAACAGTTGACCCACAATTTCAATATAAACCAATTCGCATGATAGTTGATTGCGGAAAGACAGAAAACATTGTTGCGGAAACAGACTTTATTGCAGATAAATACCACGCAACATTTCTCGCAAAAGGTTATAAACTTCTGCCGCAAGAATGTCCTATCATCAACGGAAACGAGATCGTAATGCACTACACAAGCACAACATACCGCGATTGGTGCAACGCATAACATCATCACAAACAATCAAGCCGGAGTAGTAAATCTACCCCGGCTTTTTTTGCGTCATTCCATTCCCTTGCGTATAACAGCGTTATTTTGCGTTCTAAGCGGCTTTAGCTTCATTAGTATGTCTACCCTACCAAGATACAAAACGCCGCTTAGAGCGCGTTTATTTGCGTCACAGATATTGTTTGACAAGATAAGTTGTGCGTGGTATGATTAAAATTTACTCGTTGTACTTGATAAGGAACAGCGGGTCAACCGCCTTAAAACTCTGTTTGCCGTCAAGACTTCTACACACAACGCCCTCGCGGATTGTGTGACCTAACGCGCTGTTGCCGTGTGCAAAGACAAGCGTTTCCGGCACAGTTTTTGGAAGTTTCATTGTACCGATGATTGGAACAAACTTCATGCCCATGCCGTTGATGATTTCTGCGGCCTCGTTAGAGCCGATGCGTCCAGTTGGGAGAACGAAGTTGAACACGAATAAATCCGGCTCTTGCACTTTGTACTTGTTTCCTTGCACTTTTGGGCTGATGCACTCGCCTTGGATTGCTACCCATTCGCAATCTGTATGCTCGTTAAGGTATTCACATAAGCGCTTTTCGATTTCGTACTTATCGGACACCGCCCAATAGGAAGATGCGTCTTTAGTAAACAACCGAAGATTGCGGGAACACACGATGTACTCATAGGAAGTCTTAAAAAGACGCTTTCTGCGAACAACGGCAAACGTGCCGCTCTGACCGTCAACTTTTTCTGTCACAACCCACGGATTGTCAGACGCGAGATAAAACGGCGCGTTCTGGATTCGCGTTTCATCCGTCTTGTTGATAAAGTCTGGGAACGCTTTGCTCTGCCGATGATCGCCACGCTTATACACAAGCTGTCTAAACCACTTGAAGCGCATAAGCCATTTGGGGTATTTTGCCTTTGTTGCGGCTTTTGCTTCTGCCGCTTCATTTATGTCTGTCGCGTCTTTGCGTTCCCACTTCTTCACGCCGACGATTTCCGTTACATCGTCGCCCTCATTGTAGTTGCCAACGGGGAGAATAGAAAGCGGAAAACAAATGCCCTGTGAGATACACCCTGCCATCTTCATTGTCTTGATGCGAAAATCTTTACTGCGGAGAAATTCAAATTCCGGCTTTTCGGGGAGAACAGAATCAATCTCCACATACACGCACAAGTCGCCCTTGTTGTAATCGGATTTCTGCACAATGACCGTCCAACCGTCAACCTCGGCAAGTGCAATCTTGTCTTTGCCATCAATCGGGTGTATCTTACCGATGCGCTTAATACTTGCTAATGTTCTCATGCAATCCTCCTATCTGCTTATCTGAATAAACTGTTGTTTCTGCTTGCAGAACGGACACCAAAGGCTTTTCCTATGACCTGCCGCCGTTCTGCGATCCGCTCTCTTGCTTGCCCGTGTTACATACCCGCATCGGGGGCAACGAAACACCCGCATGATGCGTCCGTGGGTTCGGTAGTGGCGCATATCAACCCCACTGTTCCGCCATAGCTCGGGCGATGCCGGGAAAGGTTTTAGACCTGGCTTTTGCTGTGCGGGGATCGTTCCAGGATATGACCTTGCCGTTTTCGTCATACGCCCAACGCAAAGCACCACCGATTGAAAATCCGTGTTCGTCATACTCGCTGCTCACAATGTTTGTAGGAATCAGTTTTGGCAGTCCTTTAAGCCAAAGGCAAGTTGACTTTCTGACGGGATGACCGTATTCATAAGGCTGAATAATCTGATCCGGCTTGCGGTAAACGGTGGACATTATGCCGATGGGATTCTCAACCGCAACCTTTGTCGCTGGCGCACAAATCATCTGCATGAAGAACGCAACAGCTTTCTGCTGACGTAAATCTTTCTGCTTCTCTGGAAACCAACGTGCGCCACTTACGGCAAGGTCGGTACAAGGTGGATGGGCGATAATCAAATCCCACTTGTCAACGTCATGCGTTTGTCCGTCCATAGTGGACAACCGCCCCCCCTTGATGGACAGTAGCGCATCACCCAAGATGTGCCACTCAGGATGCCCACCGCTGCACTCTTGAATATCGCAAGAGAAAGCATTATGCCCTCGCGCACGAAATGCCTTGCAAACTTCCTGGCTTTCCTCGCAAGCTACTAATACGTTCATGTTCTCCTTTCTCAATCCGGCAAATTCTGATACTTAGCAATAATGTCCTCACCACTAAGCCGCTCCCCAAGCGGGTTCTGTTCCTCGACCTCAGGCGCGTGGTTCTCCGACATACGAAACGATGCCTTTTCCCACCATATGGTAAGAACTCTATCAACCGCCCCAGATGCCGCCGATGCTTCAAGGCCAGCCCCAACGACGGCTTCAAAAAACTCTGCAAACTCTTTATATCGTGGGTCACTTGCCCTCTGTTCTCCCTTGCGCCACTTGTTTAAGTCTTGCCTATTCAGCCCACAAGCAAGGCAAGCGGTCTTTACAAGCATCGGCATACCCGCTTGTGTGCAAAGGGCAACGTAGGTGTATAGGGCGTTCATAAGTTGTTCCGGGTCGCGCTTGTCTACCGTCTGCCCCAACTTGATACACTCCATTACAAACGCACCCGCCGCACGGTTGATACCCGCTTTGTTCTCCGTCATGGCAACCGCCACGGGGGATTGTTCCCAATGCGCCAACGCCTTTTCTGCGTATTCCTCCGGGGTCTGCCCCACATTCACAAGCCGCTTGTCCGTGCCTCGTTCTTCCCGTTCTTCTTCTGTCAGATGCACAGCCGGAGGAAGTATGCCTTTCTTTCGCGCCTTGAAAATAATCTGCTTGACGTAGGTTTCACTTGCGCCTGTTGCTTTGCAGATTGCCCGGTAGCTTTTGCCCTCTTGGAACAACTTGATTACAAGGTCTTTATCAATTGCCGTCTGAATCACCGTCCTTAGTGATGTAGCAGTTTCTATGTGCCTTGTCTGCTTCAAACTCTGACTTGCATTTCTTGTAAATTTCTGTGAGATTGCAAAGATATTCCATGTTGTCATAATCGTCACCGCAATCTCTAATCTCGCCTAAGATGCTCAAATCCAGATGGTTATACAAACACACCGCTTCATCATGCGTCAGCACAATGCCTTTTTCGTTTGCCATACTATTCCTCCCAAAACGGTTTATCTGGCGCTTCGATAATCTGCTCTCCCAGCTTGCGCCAACAGCGTTGTACTCCATACGCTCCGATCTTTCTTGACCCGCTTACCCGCTCCCAATCCGGCAACTTGTTCAAGATGCGCCCAATGTCCTTGCTTTCTGCAAGCGTGGGGTCTTTGGGGAAGTCCGGGTTAGGAGAAAGAGCGCGGTGCATGAGTTCGCGCACACAAGTGTATTCGCCGGGGTGCTTTTGGTCGAGAAACGCCGTGATAGCACCTACCCGCCAATCGTCTTGCATGGCGTTTTCCTGTGCTTCACGGTAGAGCTTGACAAGCGCCCTGTTTGCGTAGTTCGGCATTTCGCCTTTCCGCATCCTATCCCTTGCTTCTGCCCAACATTGCAAGATGTATTCCCGTATCTCTTGTTCGTGGTCGTAGACTGCGTACCCATCGCTATGCACTTCCACGGGGTAATAGCGTCTGTTTCCCGTCTTATCAACGAGCGGGTTGCTGTCGTTGCTTGTTCCGATGAAGATACATCTGCGTGGCAAGTCTGATACGTTCTTGTCCCACGGCTTGCGGTAGGTATCAACAGCGCGGGTAATGTATGCCTTGACGCTCTCCTGGTCTTTGTTCTTTGTCAAGGCAAGCAGTTCGCTGATCTCGCATATCCATTTCCCTTGCAACTGCTCAATGGCGGGTTGCCCCTCCACGGCGTTAATCTCGCCGTAGTACATATCATTGATAGCGAGGAAACGGATAAGGGAGGACTTGCCCTCACCCTGTTTAACGCCGATAAAGATAGGCACATCGTCAACCTTTGTTCCGGGGTGGTAAAGACGATGGATGCCCCCGGCGAAGATAAGGCGGGAAACCTCGCGGGTGTATGGTGTGTCCTCGACAAGCGCCCATTTGGATAGGAAATGTTCACAGCGGTTTTCCCCGTCCCACTTGATGTTGTCTACAATGTCAATGATTGGATTGTACCGCCGCTCGTTGAACAGAATCCGCAGCGCGTCAGAGTGCTTATCCTTTGAATACAAATTGTAGTGATGTTCAATGTAGTTTCTGCTATACGCTTCGTCTGCGTCATTCCAGTTTCTTATGTCAACCTTGCCGTCTTTCACATCGTGGATTTCTGCTCTGCCGGAAAGCTCGTTGTATCTGACTTTCTCATACTGCCTGTCTTGCAACATGATTCGCACAAAGTTTTCCGTGGTACAGAGTATTTCGTCGTTTTTCCCACCGTGTTCAAGTCCGGCCTTTGTGTCCTGTACTGACAGATATTTGATTGCTTATCACCTACCTCGGTTCTGGTGGTAATCCGTCCAGTAAATAGCCGATATATTCCAATCGCTTCACAGCGCTGCACCATTCATCGGACATTGGCTCGGCGGTTCGCTTCACCTTATCGCACTCTATCCATTCATCCATCCATGCGTGGTACTGCGTCCACCACTCTTGCCTTATCCGTTCCCGTTCCTGCGCTTCTTTGCGTCTGTTGATTGCGGTTTCACTGAATCGCGCATCAACCTCCCCATCCAACGGGAGGCGCAATCCCAAGTCCTGGTTAATGCGCCGCATAGCATCAGCCCTTGTAGACAGTCCAAGCAAGTCCTTAACAAAAGCGATTGCGTCCCCCGTTGCTCCGCACACGAAACATTTATATCCATGCGGCATAAACGAAAGATTGTAGTCCTTACCGTTATGGAAAGGACAAGGGATGCGGTTGTGGCGTGGAGGCGGGGACGGAGCGTACACCTTGACGATCTCGCCCATCGTGACGGTATCGTGTATCGCCTCCGCTATGTCATCCCAGCTCGCCTTACTCTCCCTCTTGTACCCTTTGCTCCAATCCATACCCGCATCCCAACGCCCCGCAGAACGGGGTCTTAACCTTGTGCTTGCACTTCTGACAGACATAGATACTCACCATACACTTGCCGCCTATACCGTATCGTTCAAGAACGTGCGGTTCTTTGCACTCTTTCACGCAACACGGGGAATACATCTTTCCCGTCACGTTGCAGAGAACGGGGGCGTAGGATGGAGCGTATGCCTGTTTCTTGTCGCCCATTCCGATAAGGCATCACCGCCTATCCGTTAGGAATATTGCTCCCTACTTCAAAATAGCAGAAACGGTTTCTGCCCTCTCGGAGCGGTAAGTCGATAAGCTCCGGCGTTTTTTCCTCGACAAGCATAGCGCCAAGGATATTGAACGCAGCGGCGGCAAGATGATCTTCGTCATCACACCCACACTGGTACTTTGCCAGATGCCGACAAGCACTATCAATGTAGCTTGAAAGCAAGATGCCCTTGCGGAAGTTAAAACGGTTGTACTTCTTCGCACCCGCTTCGTAATGCCTGGACAGCCGCAGAATTGCCTCCCACGGGATGCTTACCATATCGCCCTTGCCGTCAGACATATCTCTAACAGCACCCGTTGAGAACTCAGTTCGTTCTCCGCTGTCAACTATATTTGCCGTACAACAACGCCTCCTTTGCGGCGTAATAGAACACGCCATGAATAATCTTTCCCGTTTCCTCCGGCTTGCAGAATGTGACCGTTATGTTGTACCGCACCATCCACGAAAGCAACGATCCAAACAGGGACTTGGGCTGCACCTTGGAGCGGTAGTTGCCAAGGAAGATGTCGCCCCAAGATGCGTTCTCGACTATCAGCACGACCTTTGTGCCGTATGCCTTTGCCCTCATAAATTCGCGCTCAAAGCGTTCGCGTTCTGTGGTGAAGTTCCCGCATATCTCATCCAGATTATGCTTTCTCTCAACGCATATATCCCGTTCTAAGGACATTTCCCCAAGCTGTGCGGAATAATCCCCGGTATCAAGTTTGCGCTCAATGTGGGGAATATGATGTGCGTCAAAGTATTTGGTGATATGCCCGTTGACGTTTTCGCGTGTGTCGCAAATGATGGTTAGCTTTTTCAGTTCTTCTGCAAGCTGTTTGTCCGTCCAATGTTTAACCATTAGAACGGCAATCCGTCATCCGGCTCGGCATCTTCCGTCAGCGTGGTAACGGTCTGCTTCTCCGGCTTGTCACCCTCAAACGGCGGGAGAATTTCTGCACGGACGGCATCAATCCAGTATTTCACTTTCATATAGCCCCGGTCATCAAGGTCGAACATTGCCGCGCCCTCGCAGCCGATCCACTCAATGAAGTTGAAGTTGCCGTCCCCAATCTCCGGGAACGCATCAAAGAACTGCGTCATGTTGCGGTTGAAATGCTCGTTCTTCACGATGTAGGACTTGACCTTGAACACCGTGCCGGACGGACGGACGGAAACGATAATCATCGGCAAGCCGCTCGTCTTGCTCTCCGTTTCCTCCACATCCACGATGACGCAACGCAGTCGCCCCGTGACCTTTGCTGATTCCTCGCGCTCCTCGCGCTGGTAATCATCCCATGCTCCCATTAGCTGTTTATCCTCCATTTCTCAAAGAAAGTATTGATAAGGTTTTGCCTCTCCAAAAACTTGCAGAATTGAATAACAGTATTCTCAATCGGCGGCACAATCTCCCGTGGGTATCTCTCGCGGTAGACGTACTTGCCATCGCTGATGATGTAGGTAAAGTCTCTTGCCTCCGGCACAAGCGCAAGGTACAAGGCCGTCTGCGTGGTGTCCTCCCAAAAGTATTTGTTCAGATGGTAGTTCTTTGTGAACTTGCAATCGTAGATGTGACCGGCAACGAGATAGTCAAGCACACCGTGGAGCAGAATCTTGTATCCACCATACTCAATCCCTGTGTCGGCAAAGATGTTGACTTGCTGTTGTGCGCCGTTCAACTCCGCAGCCATTTCCGTGATGACGTTGTGCCATTCGTGATCCGTAGGAATCGGTACACCATCAAGCGTGTTGTTCAGCACGTTCTCAAAGCGCGTACCGTCAAGCATCGCCTGTGTCTGCACAAACGGTTTACGGTTGAGGGTGGTCAGAAAATCTTCCCACCCGTTATCCCGCTTGTATGACCACAGCCAACCGTCCAACAGGGATTTCGTCACACGGACTTTAGGCTTTGTATTCATAAACCTTGGTGGTCTTGTTCCACACGATTCCCAACTCGGCAAGCCGCGCTTTAAGCATAGCGGTTGCCTCCTTTTCAGAGGTCAGCGCGTGTTCAAGCGACTTGATGAATTGCGCTGCCGGGGCAACATCCTCCGGCTTGTTCACCGCTTCACAGGCGCGTTTCGCCTCGGCAATCGCCGCATCGTACTTGGCTTTCTCAGGGGCAAGCGCCTTGCTCTCGGCGTTGAGGTTGTCACGCACCTTGGCAAACAGCTTGGTGAGGAAATCGTTAGGTTCACCGTCTTTGAGTTCCGGCACTTCGACAAGCCCCTTGATGCCGTATGCGGCTTTTGCGGAATACTGCTCCGTGGGGGTAAAGCCAAGGTAGCGTCTGCCGTTCTGAATGAACAGATGCGCGGCAAGGTCGGCGGGTTGATAGACAAGGGTACGGGTTGCGCCCTCGACAACGAGTTCATAGAACACGCCCTCGTCACCGTTCTTCGTCATGTTCTCATGGAACAGATAGATGACATTAAATTTTTTGCGAAGTTCCGCAGACAGGCGCACAAACTCGGACTTGATCGTGCCGTACCCCTGGAGGGAAAAACCGCCGTCTTTCTTGCTTGCCTTGGGGTCGGTACGCATCGCCCAATCTTTCATATACTCAATGAGTGCGCCGCAAGTGTCGATTACGATGGTCTTGTACGTCCCCTCTGCCGCCTTAATGTCGGTAAGGACTTCTTCGTAGGTCTTGCAGATGGACGCATCCTTGCGATGGGCGGGGTTGACACGCGCCATTCCCTCGTCCGTGTCGATGAGCAGAACGTCCGGCGCGGAGAGTGCCAGCGTGGTTTTGCCCGTTCCGGGGAGTCCGCTGACAATCATAATGATGTTCTTGTTGGAGAAGTTCATCTCCGTGGGTTTGATGATAGGCATTAGCTATCTCCTTTCTCAAACATTTTTAATAGTTCCTGCAACTCATAAAAGTTGCGCGGGTTTTTGCCAGTTAGGATATGCACCTTGTCCAGATGGTCGTATATGGCGGTCTTGCTGAAATGTGACAGCTTTGCCGCCGTGTTGCAGTTCATGTTTCCGTCCGCATAGGCGCGAATGACAAGTGCGTCGTCCTCATTCAGTTTCCGTGTTGCCATTTTCGTACCACCCTATGCTGATTTCGCCTGTTGCGCTGTTCTTCCATATTTCCACGGTGCAATTTTCGTGAATTTCGCACTCGTCATAGACGTTGTTGGCGTAGATTTCCGTATTATCCATGCAACCACACCCACAAATAAAGGATCACCACAAGTCCAATGCACAGAATTGCACCGCGCAATTCCCACTCATGGTTATGACGCATTACTGTCCCACCTTTACGATTTCGGACAGATAGCACCTGGAACAACAGACAAGATAGAGGTCGGACTTCATGCGTTTGGCATACATTCCACCGCCGCACAGGGGGCAGCGGTTACGCATATGATTTCCGTCAAAGTCGTTGTGGTCGTACCCTCTGCCGTCTGTGCGCTTCAACGCTTTTGCACTGTCCTCCACGATCTCAAACAGCCTGTCGTGTGCCGTCTGCACAAATTCCTTGTGCGTCCGCTCAATGCGCTTGACGGTGGTATCTCGCGCAAGGTTGTCCGCTTCTGTTCTGAGGTAATCAATCTTGTTTTCGTCCCGGCTCGACAGGGCTTTTTCGTAATCCTCTGCCCAAGACTTTACAATCGCAATCAACAGATTGTAGCAACCGTTTTCATTGAGCGGTTTATTTTGGCTCTTGTGCATCTGGTAATAATCGTTGGCGGCGCTGTCAAACTTGTGCTTGATTTGCTTGATTTCATTGATAACCAGGTCGTAATGATCCGACGGCGCTTCGCCGTTCATTCGTGCTGCTTCTTCTGCCCGGTTTCGCTTACGACCAAGCCGCAGAATAATTTCGTTGCACTCGCTTGATGCTCTCTCAAACGTCATGCTTTCCTTAAAATAATCAGTTTGCAATGTCAAACCTCCACTTAAATCCGCATGCCTGTTTGTAAACGCCCTTTGCGGCCTTGTTGATGTTTTGATAATCGCCGTCAACAGCCTTGGCAGCGTCCAAAAGACTTTTGTACCTTGCTATGATTTCTTCGGTGTTGCGGTCAAGCTGAGCAACCGGGACGCGATGCCGCCGCATTGTGTCAACTCCAAGCTCTACGCGCCAACGGTGTACTTGTTTCTGCGTACAACGGTATTTCTTCATCAAGTCAAGTTGACATAATGTGCTTGCGTCCTGTTCAAAACCGTAAGGCATATTACGCGGAGGATTCAATACGACACCCCCAAGAGTTTGAGGCAACCGCTGACGAAAAACGCGACAACGATGCATCCCCCGGAAATAATCATCATGGCAACGGAGTAAGTAATAGTTAGCTCGATCACGCGGACAACTCTGCGCCTAAACTCTGCTTTCGTCATGATTTCTCCTTTCACTTCATTATGACAGTCGTGCCGTATTCGTCACGGATAACGCTTTGCAAGTCTTTCTCGGACACATACCCCTTGTTGATACCGTCAACTGTGTAGTTGAACGCATCCGCAAACTCTTTTAGGTCTGCATCGTCTGACCCAAACTTGTCTTTGAGCGTGTAGAGCATGATTGTCAGCGCGCCTTGCAATCCGTCGTTCATGCCCCGCTTGTACGCCTTGTCAACGTCCGCTTGCGTCCGTGGAATCTTGCGCGGGTTAGAGATGCTCCCGGTCTTTTTCGTCTTGTTCATCGGCTTTGTACCTCGCTCGGCGTTCATGCAGCCATTCTGCAAAGCTGTCCAAGTCCTCTTTGATGTAAAGCCACATCAAATGTGTTGTCGTGATCTCCCGTAGACAGTCCTTGCAGCAATAGCCGCCCTTTAAGTCGCTATAACGCATAGGATTATGGCATTTATAGCAATATGCAGCATCGTCATAATCGGCTGACAGGCAGCTTGGACATACGATAAAGTTTTCTGTGAACGTGGGGCGTACTTCGTCGTGCCGGAAAGTTTCTGTTGCGGCTTCATCCCCACTGAATACCTTGTTACATCGGTTGCAAACGTAGTGCATCAGATACCCCACTTTCTGCGGAGATACCGAATGATGCGGTCTGCTTCTTCCGGCGTACTCGCCAAACTCAGCGCACTCTGCTTTTCCAAGTTGTAATTTAAGATTCGCTGATTGTAAGGCATATCGTACTTTGGTAAGGCGTGTTTCGGTTTTTTATTAGTTAGTACGCACATCAGCAAACACACCTCCGCAGATCATCAATCGGTATCGCCCACTTGCGGTTAATCGCAATCAAGTCGCCAACGGTCAAGTATTGCGGATAAGCAATTTTCTTTCGCGCCGTAGCGGGGCTTGACTTGATAACCGGGGCAAGAACATTTCCGTTGATAGAATAGCCCCGTAGCAGTTGCGTCATGGGATGCGGGGGATCGCCTCTTGTCCTCGGCATTAGCATCTTCCTTTCCTAAGTTTTTTCTTGACTTAGGTTAGGAAAACGTGTTAGTATTGTCTTGCACTCACAAACTCACACGCTAACCTAACCCGCAGAAATGGGGGCTTGTGTTTTTGTTGTCTCCCATATCTGCTAACTAAGATAGCACTACTGTGAGAGTTTGTCAACACATTTTTAGCGAAAAGGAGAAAATTTTTATGGACGGGAAAGAATTAGTGCGTCAGATAGAAATGCGGCTATCGGAACTCGGCATGAAAAAGAAAGACTTTTATGCTCTCACAGGTATATCAAGCGCGGCGTTTTCTTATTGGAATACGGGCAGATCACAACCGTCGCTTGATGCTCTCACAAAAATTGATGCAGTTTTAGGAACTTCTTTCAAACTGTCCCAACAATCGGACAATATCTTTGATAAGATTCAAATGCTCCAAGAACTGCGGGATTCTGAAAGAGCGTTGCTTGCCGTAACAAAGAACATGACGGACGATGAAATCCGCAGAACAACAGAGTTTATCAAATCGTTAAAGGGTGATGCTTAGTGATCGAGGGCGCAGACTACTTTGTGCGTGTGATTGACTTCCCCAAGGGTGTAAACCGTGTTGGATTTGTCTTACTCAACTCGGACGGAACATACTCGGTCTATCTCAACGCCAGGGCATCCGTTCACGCGCAGAAAAAAGCCATGCGGCATGAGTATGCACACATGGCAAACGATGACCTTTATGGATGCAAAGACATAACAACTATTGAAAATGTGTGAAAAAGCACACGTTTATCCATTGAAAAATGTGTTGGGTGCAATTATGAAAATACCAAAGCCAAAGAAACTAAAAAGCGGCAACTATTATATCTATCTTCGTCTGGGCGGCGTAGGACACTCTATAACCCGTTCCACCGCAAAGGAATGTACCCGTGCGGCTGAACTAATAAAAGCGGAACACAGGGCAAATAACAGCCCCAAAATAAGCGACAGCAAAGACAAGACGCTGCGCCAGCTTATGCAATCGTACATTGACCGATACCGCGCCACACTCTCCCCGTCTACGCTCTACGGCTACGATCAAATAATCAAACACCGCTTTAATGACTATATTGATAAGCAATATGACGATATTAAAGACTGGCAAAAAGTAGTTGATGCGGAAATATCTAAGTACAAGCCAAAGACGGTGAGAAACGAGTGGTCTTTCCTTTGTTCTGCCATCCGTGACGCAAAGCTGCCTATACCCGATGTAAAACTTCCCGCGCCCATTTCCTCCACCCGTCCGTATCTTGTACCCGATGAGGTACAAAAGCTGATAGCGGTTGCAAAGAACGATGAAAGCGCAATACCCGTTATGCTTGCCCTCCAAGGCTTGCGTAGGGGTGAGATAGCGGGGCTAACATGGGAGGACGTAGACCTGAAGAACAACCGCATCAACATCCACCATGTTCTTGTCCGCAACGACAAAAAGGAATGGGTGAGAAAAGACACGGCAAAGACAAAGAAAGGCAACCGACAAATCCCGATTATGATTCCAGAGTTGTCAGCCGCCCTCTCTGCCGTTCCCGTGTCGAAACGCTCCGGCGCAGTATGCACTTGTCATGTGTCAGATATATACAACCGCATCAATCGCCTATGCCGTGTAGCAGACATACCCACAATAGGCGCTCACGGTTGCCGCCACTCTTTCGCCTCTCTCGGACACTCTCTCGGCGTTCCGATAAATGAAATGATGCTCCTTGGGGGTTGGGACGATCTCGCCACAATGCAGAAGATTTATACGCACATCGGAGAACAAGAAATGCTCTCCGCAAAGAACAAGTTTGCAAACTTCTTTGAAAAAACGTAAACTAAAATGCAAACCGATTTCTGAAACCATTGCGCCGCAACGGGTTTAGCGTTTTTGCAGTATGTTCGAGTCCCACCACCGGCACCATGACAAAGAAACCCTGTACCCATTGAAAGTACAGGGTTTTTCTTATTTATCAATGCTTTGCGGGTACGGTTAGTTTGCATTTAGTTTACGTTTTGAGAACTAATTTTACCCTTGAAAACACATATTTTTTCTACAAAATGCAAACCAAAATGCAAACTACATTATTTTCCAAATGCCTTATGATACTGCCAGAGTGCGAGTGCAATGTCCTCGCTGCCGGAGATGCCGTTTTCCATCGCCCACGCTACTGCCTCGGCTTTTTCGTCCTTTGGTTTGAACAAATTGTTTAGACCTTTTTCTCGGATGACATTGGCAAAGTCGATGTAGCTTGTGTTGGTATCTACCGTACCGTTTACTCCTGGCACGGAGCTTGTTCCCCATTGCCAGATAGAGCATTGGCGCGGGGGCTTGCTATGATCCGTTTTGTCCATCCACTGTGCAAGCCACAAGCCGTACCGCTCCGGCACAAGAGGGTCAAGATAACGAGACAGGAAATCGGGATTTGCGTAATTCAGCGCCCAATATCCCGCCGCTTCAATAGCATCGCAGAAAGCGCGTACCATGTTTGTCACAAGGCGCTTGTCTACGGTCACGCCGGATTTTTCTGCGTTGGTGACGGAATCGTACTCAAAGTCGAAAGCAAGGGGCAACTCCATCTTATACGGCTTGACAGCATCAAGCAGATACGCCGCTTCAAGTTTCGCTTCGTCAACGCTCTTTGCGTAGCTAAACCAGTACGCCCCACACGGGATGCCATAGAGGTTGCACATTTGGACGTTGCGCTCAAACTTCTTGTCCTTGCTCCCCTTGCCATATCCGGCGCGGATGATAACCCCGTCTACGCATCCTTTGAGTTTGTCGTAGTTAATATCCCCTTGCCATTCAGATACATCTATGTATTTCATGTCACGCTCCGATCAATGGACACATCTTATATTGCTTGGCACAATACCCGCACGGGGGGCGGTACTGACATTCGGCTTTCGTGCCGTAGGAACAAGTCGGCACTTGTTCTTCTTTTGCAGTCCATATGCAAATGAAATTCTGCACAATACGCGAAGAAGAAATCGACCCATTCGGCATGATGCACTGACTGCTGCCGCCGCCGTCTAACATCAGCGCAGACACACAGCCAAGATTCTGCATTTCCTCCTGCAACTGCTCAGGGGTCAGCGCATAAGCGCCGTCCTGTGTACACCACACCACGACGTTTCCGTCAGCGCGAACACCGATAGCCGACCTGCCCCGTCTGCCGCCCATAGCCGTATCATAGATGAGGTCAAGCTTCTGCCCGTCTTTCAGCAGCGCCACACAGGCGATGAAGTTGCTGTACCTCCCGATGTTGACGGAGGAATCCATCACCATGTTATAGGCGTTCCAGCCGTAGCCGAAGTAGGTGTAATGGTCAGATGCCAGCAGCTTGCCGTCAGCTTTCAGCCAGCAGTACGGCACAAACGTGCTCATGTTGTAGATGCCGCCGTTGATTATGACATCACAGCCAAGCTCCTTCTGAATGACCGACATGGCCTTGCGCCCGGTGTTGACGTAGATGGATATTCGTTTGGGCTTGCAGACATAGTACATGGTTTTCCCTCCCTGTGATGTGTGTTAAAGAAACCTTTAAGATAACTTAGCGTTGATGCGTCGCTCGATCAGTTAACCTCCAATTCTTCAAGCAAGGCAATCACCGCCTCCCGCCACTTGACGGGAACCTCCGTCCTCGCCAGCTCGATTGCCTGAGCAACCGTGATTTCCCCGGAGCCGATACGCTCCTTGTAGCGACGAAAATAAATCTTTGCCATAGCTTTATTCCTCCACGATCATTTCAGCCAGCTCAGTCAGAGCTTCGTACACGTCGTCAAGAGCCGAATCGTGATCCATGACCTTCTCACAGACCTCCCACATTTCGCGGGGAATTTTCATTTCCTCCCACTTGTAGTGAGCGGGGGTAATGACCTCCCCTTCCTCTACGACTTCCTCCACAACGGTGATATTCCTGCGGACGTACACATAGGCACGGCTGCTGGTCGTGTCTATGTCGCTGGGACGGGCAAGGTTGCCGTTTTCGACCTCATACCACATAGCTTTTCCTCCTTGTTGATGCGATTTTGATATGCGCTCACGCGCCGTTTGAGATATTGAAAGCTGACGTAGGGTTTGATGAACCTCTTGTACATGGCGTAGGTGTCCGTACAATCCAGCCAGCCGAGATAAGAAAGCATCTGCCGACAGTCGTGAACCGTCTTCCACACCTTCTTCGCAATGTGACGAGCCTTACGGGTCGCCTTGAACATGATGGATTTGCGGAGGGTGGTTCGGTCGCGGTAGAAGCGGAAGCCCATGAAATTGTTGCAATTCCCACCCCGGATCGCGGTCAGTCGCGCTTCGTAACCCCGTCGTTTTATTCAATTCGTGTACCACCGTGGAGGGGGAGAAGCATCTCCCCCATTCGCCGCTTCGCGGCTACCCCCTCTCACGAAAGCGGTTTGCAAGAAGGCGCCGCGCCGATGGTCCAGGCCGCGTACGGAGGAGTGCTGTCCAGGGCGACAAAGAACGCTCCGACAGAACCCGCAGAAGTGCCGCAAGACCCACCCCGGACCGCGTAACGAAATCCGCTATACTGATACCAGTAGTCGCACCAATAGGTAGCGGACGTGCCGCCAACCTCGGAGGTCTGGAAGCCGTTTTCGTCAAACTGCATCTTCTTGGCGAAGTCGTTGGTGGAAGGGCCGGTCGCGCCGGTGAGATAGCCGCTGTAATCAGCCGCCGTACTGGACTGGCTGTAATCGTCGGCGGTGGAGCCGTCCTGACGACCACGGGTCATTTTGTACTTTTGAACATAGTTGTTCATAATGTGACCCGCATAGCGTCTCCATTGATTGCCCCACCAGTTCTCCATGCCGAAGACCTTGACCGCGCCGGTGTTCGCAGAGTAGCCGAAGAACTGCCCCTTGTCGTCCAGCGTACCCGTACCGAGCATACTCGACGCGGCAGAACTTTGACCGCAACGGCCTGTACCGAACGCCGTCTGCATATCCAGGGACTTCGCCATCAGGATAAGCAGAAGGTTGATGATCGTCACGTCAGCGTAGACCTCGGTGTACCACAGCTTGTCGGTGGACGGGTTGTTCAGCTCGGCAGCGGCAACCTCCTGAGCGGAAGTCTTACCCTGGCACAGAGCGGAGTAGGTCTTGCCGCTGATCGACCGCAGCTTGCCGTTGCTGTCGAGTGAGCCGTTGTAGATCGGGGTGTAGAAGTGATCGACGAGAATACCCTGATTGTTGATGAAGCTCCACGCATGGTAGTCCTCGTCAACCTGGTAGTCGGCGATATACACCGACGCGCTGGTGTTGTCGTCCGTGTCCGGGACGATCTTGTACCAGATTTTCTTGCCGCCCTGACCCCACTCCATCATAGCGTTGCCGCCGTAGGTGTCGTCAGCCACGTCGGAAGCGGAGCCGTCCCACTTCTTCGCGTAGTTGTCCGGGTCGAGGTAGTAGTCCACGGTTCCGTCGTATTTGAGCATACACGGACGCGGGTGGAAGAAAGCATCGCGCCAGCTTCCCCACAGGAACTTCCCGTTGGTGAAGTCCATGTGCGCGGGAGTCATGCCGACCGCATCTGCGAGGTAGGTGACGGCAGCAGCGGGGTCAGACTCCGAACTGTCGATGTGGAAGCCGAAGATGGTTCCTTTCTCGCTCCCGCCGAGCGCGTCCCGGATTTCACGGAGCGTCTGACGGGTCTTTGCTTCCTCTGTCTGGTACACGTCGTTGTTGAGCATTTTAGGCATAGTGTTTTTCCTCCTTAATCGTAGTCATAGCAAAGATCACCGTCAGCATCGAGGTACAAGCCAAGGTGATATGCTTTCTTCGCTTGGGACGTGCTTTTCATTGCCGCGCTCACGACCTTGTTCTGAACAGGGTTTGTCGAGCTATCGGACATAGCGTCGTCCACGTCGATCTCAATGTTGTCGAGTGCCTGTTTAACAGCATCCGACGTAATGAGTTTGTTACTGCCAGCCGTGGGAGCCGCATCAGGGGTTTCCCACGCGCCGTCAGAGGACAGATACTTGCCGCTTGCGGCGGGAGCGGGGACGATACCCGATGTACCGGGAGTCTCGCCAGACGGAGCGGTGAACAGCTTGTAGTCCGCGCTGTTCAGCTTCAAGTCGAGAGCCGCCTTGATACCGCTCGACTTGACGGGATTGTTGGAGCCAGCGGTCGGCGTGTCGTCGAAGGTGAGAACGCCCTGTTTCGTCGGGTCATGGGGTGTGACCGTAAACACGCTGCCGTCTGCCGTCGTGATCGTGATAGTCCCCGCCGCGTTGTCAACCGTGAACTGAGCCACGGTTTTCAGCAGGGCTTTCAGCGCACTCCACGGGATTTTGTAGTTGTGTTCGCCGTCGTCGATCACGAATACATCAGCATCAGCGAGAGTCGAGACAGACGAAAGATCGGAAATATACTTTGTTGCCATAGTGATGTTCCTCCTTTAATGCCACGCAAGCAGATTGGAACCGCTCACGAACACAAGCTGATCTCCCTCGTGGTCGATGAACTCAGCCCTGTCGCCGTGACATATCCATTGATCGAGAGAGCCGATGGTGTCCAAGATCATCGTAATCTGCCGGGGGACGTTCTCAATTCCCAGCTCGGCGAGAGAGACATTATGCGGGTTCCCGCTGACGCGCTGCGAGTGTTCGTAGGCCGTCATGCCGAGGTCGCCATAGAAAGCGGTGGTGTGCGTCGTGCCGAGCTTCGCCACGTTATTGATGATCTGGCACAGACGGCGAATGACCTTGCTGTTGCCGTTGTAGTAGATTTTCGTTGTGGTCGTCTCGGCGTAGTCGGCGGGAAGGACGCTTGCCGCGATCAGGATGGCCTTGCCGACCGCATCATAGGTGGCTTCTTCCAGTTCGAGCTTTTGAGAAATGCCGCTCGTGTCGGCCTGATTGCCGCTGAACCAGTAACCGAACGCGGTGATGTACCATGTGAAGCCGAGGTAGTCAAAGCTGCCCTGGCTGACGATACCACCGGGGTCATAGGCCGCAAGCTCTCGCTTGGTGGAGATCACAACCGGGCCTGTCCATCCTGTCGCGGACATATAGACCGTACAGAAGATCACGGAGCCGGTACTGAGCGTGTAGTATTGCCTACCGCTCACGGTGGAGATATGGCTGGGGGCGAACTTGTAGAACCGCTCGTCTACAACCCACCCTTGCCCGGAGTCAGCGTATCTAACGCTCATGTGTCACCACCCTCCCGTTACTCGTCCACGTCGGTCAGCGTGTAAACGATCTTCATAGTCTGCGCGGCGGTCTTGGTGACAGCCGAGGACAGGTTGTTGATCGTGCCGAGGTAGTTTGTCACCCAGTCTCGACCGATGTTGTGGTTATACGAAGACGTGTACCACGCCGTCGCGGTAAACATTATGAGATCGTCGGCACAGTCGGTCATATAAGGCCACCAGTTGTTCGTTCCGTTATTGTTCTCGCCGGGGATTTCAAGAGTGAGATACACACCATCGGGGTACAGAATACCGTTGTTCCACTCGGTTCCCGTCGAGAGATAGTGATAAATGACGTAATAGACACCGCCCTCGTGCGGACAGACACGAAGCAGATTGTCAATGTAGTCAGGCGAGTCGTCGGAGATAATGCGGATTGTGCTGAACGACGCGGGGTTGCTCAGAGGAATGATGTGGATGGTCTTGCGGGTCGCACCGAGCCGGTAATACACGCCCTTGCAGACGTGACCGTAGTACCGAGCCGGGTGACGACCGGCATCGTTGTAGGAGTAGTCGCCCGTTCCGACAACCGCTCTCTGCGTCGAGGACTTGGTATAGGACTCGTCGCTGTACTTGATCGTGAAATAGTTCAGATCGTAGTTGTAGTCGGTATCTCTCCCGGAAGTCACGCCGTTCCACATCGTATAGATGTAGCCGTCCTGACCGTCCTCGTAGTCCCAGGGGTCGTCGGCGTACACCGTCACGTCATACGCTCTCTCGCTCGACGTTCCTCTGTTCGTGTAGTAGGTATAGGTGAATACCGTGGTGTCCCACGAAGCAACGACCTCATACGTCCGAGCCACGTCGGAGTAGTCAGCCACACCCATACCCATCATCGGGATTTTGACACGCGCAAGACGCATCTGGTGAGTCGAG
>Ga0310786_10001040_pt1 | contig 44641 bp, 33 predicted proteins | sample AusTroGonzalo_MG_FD_203881 | JGI IMG/M metagenome (GOLD analysis project Ga0310786, IMG submission 203881) | Bovine rumen microbial communities from tropical cattle in Woodstock, Queensland, Australia - Gonzalo_03 (v2) (version 2) | ecosystem: Host-associated > Mammals > Digestive system >...
CGGTGACGCCGAGGTCCTTCGCGTAGTTCAGGATCGGAGTGAACACCTTTTTGAACTTCTCGAGGTTCTTCTCGAAGCCGCGGTCCTGGCGCCCAAGCACGTGGTCGTATCCGACGAACGAACCGCAGACGACGTCGTTGGCGTCGCCGCCGAGGAGCGCCGCGATGCGGATGAGCTTGAGGATGTGGTTCTGGTTGTTGACCTGCTGCTCGGGATCGCCGCCTATCAGGTTGTCGTATGCGCCGACGGAGACGCGGAGACCCTCCTCGTTGCAGCGGCGGACGACACGCTTCGCCGCATCAAGGTCGAACGTCTCGTAGTCGAGGTGCGTTGCCGTGTGGTCCTTGCGGTCGGAGTCGCGGCGGAACACGCAGAGCTCCAGGCCCTGGGCGCCGACGGACTTCGCGCGCTTGAGTACGTCCTCGAAGCTTTCCCCGGGAAACGCCGAGGTCATGAGCCATATCGGGTTGTTGCGGTTCGCGCCCTGAGTCCCGGCGAACGACTGGCGCGAGGAAACGGCCCCCACCGCGGCAAGCGCGGCGGCCGCCTTGAAGAAATCCCTCCTCGTTGAACTGCTTGACATGCTGTACCTCCTTGTAGTGTACGTTTGCGCTCTATTATACCATAAAAGCCCCAGCCTGAAGATGATGAAATTCAACTTCTGGGCCAGCTGGCGGAGGGGGGGGGATTCGAACCCCCGGTGGACTTGCGCCCACACAACCTTTCCAAGGTTGCACCATCGACCACTCGGACACCCCTCCAGTCGCCTTCGTCCATCCGCCAAACTGGTGCCAGGAGCGGGACTCGAACCCGCACATACTCACGTATAGCAGATTTTGAGTCTGCCGCGGCTGCCATTACGCCACCCTGGCATTGCCCCGCTTTGGAGCGGGCGAAGGGAATCGAACCCTCGTAGCCAGCTTGGAAGGCTGGAGCTCTGCCATTGAGCTACGCCCGCTTGGCAAATGAACGCAAAATAGTATATCATTTATTCCGCGCGCTTTCAATGGTGAATTTTGCAATCCACGAAATCAGAACATGTCGTCACTTGCGCCGCGAACGGCAGTTGTCAGCTAGCCGACTGCCGACATCTCGGAAAGGATCGCGCGGGCCGCAGCGACCGGGTCGGGGGCGGCCAGGACCGGACGGCCGACCACGAGATGAGTCGCGCCGTCGCGCACCGCGTCCGCCGGCGTCGCCACCCGCTTCTGATCGCCGACCGCCGCGCCCGCGGGACGGACTCCAGGCGTGACGAACAGCGTGCCGGGCTTCAGGGCCGACGAAAGCACCCCCACCTCCTTCGGCGAGCAGACGAGTCCATGGGCTCCGTTCTCCGTAGCGAACCTCGCCATAGCCGCCACCTGGTCGGCCGGTGTGCGCCCGACGACGCCGATGTCAGCGAGGTCGCCCTGGTCCAGGGAGGTGAGGACGGTGACGGCTAGTATCTTCGGACCCGCCGGACCGAACTCGGTCGCCGCCTCGGCCGCTGCCTTTATCATCGCCCGTCCGCCGACGGAGTGTATGGTCATGAGATCGACGCCGAGCTTTCCGCCGGACCTGACGGCCCTTTCCACCGTGCGCGGTATGTCGTGGAACTTTAGGTCGAGGAAGACCCTCTTGCCGAGGTCCCTGACAGCCTTAACCACGTCCGGCCCCTCGGCCGTGAACAGCTCAAGACCTATCTTGTAGAAGCCGACGGGGTCGCCGATCGCCTTCACCTTCTCCACTGCCTCTTCGCGCGTCTGCACGTCGAGCGCCACAATCAGTTCCGCCATGGCATTTACCTCCCTGTGTCTTTGTCCGTCACTTGCCCAGAACCGCGTCGAGCACCTTGTCGAGCGCCGACGTGTCCGCCCTTTCGACGAGCCCCTCGTCGACAGCCTTCGAAAGCTCAGGGTCGATCGGCAGCGTCGCCGTGGCCTTTATCCCGTGGGCGGAGGCGATCTTGTCCGCGCCATCTCCCCCGAATATGCGGTGGACCTTCCCGCAGTCCGGGCACTTGAACGAGCTCATGTTCTCGACAAGCCCCAGGACGGGCACATTCATCATGTCCGCCATGCGCACGGCCTTCTCGACGATGAGTGACACGAGGTCCTGTGGCGTCGTCACGACCACGGCTCCGTCCAGCGGAAGCGACTGGAACACCGTGAGCGGCACGTCGCCGGTCCCCGGCGGCATGTCCACGAACATCACGTCTACGTCGCCCCACACGACATCGCTCCAGAACTGCTTGACGGCTCCCGCTATGACCGGTCCGCGCCACACGACGGGATCGGCTGGGTTGTTCACGAGCAGGTTCAGAGACATGAGGGCTATCCCGCCCTGGCTGCGGCACGGCAGCAGCCCCTCTCCGTCGGAGGCCGCGCGCTCGGCGACGCCGAACGCCGTCGGGACAGAGGGGCCCGTTATGTCGGCGTCGAGGATGGCGGTCTTGAGCCCGCGGTTCGCCGAGGCGACGGCAAGCAGCTCCGTGACAAGGCTCTTGCCGACGCCTCCCTTGCCGCTCATGACGGCAATCACGCGCCCAATCCTCGATCTCTTGTTCACCGGCGCGAGGAAGTCCGCCTTGTCATTGCATGACCCGTTCTTCCTGGACGCGCATCCTGCACAGTTGTGGCTGCATTCGCTCATATACGTCTTCTCCTGCTTTTTACCTCAGTACATCTTCTCGTATTCGCCCTTGCCGACGCGCTTCAGCGTGTGGAAGCCCGCGCGCTTTGCCCGGTAGTGAAGGTCCGTCTTGGAGTGCCCCAGTCCCGGCGCGCCGATGACGCGGTACACCTCCGTCCCGCAGTCAGGGCACCTGGAGAGCCTTTCGTCGTTGATGGACTGCGTCACGCTGAACCCGGCGCGGCACTTCCCGCAGCCCTTCTCCGGATCCCTGGCCTCGTACACGTAGAGCGGCATGGCCTACTCGGCCCCCTTCCCGGCAAAGTAGCGGATCGCGTCCGAATACGACTCGAATCCGCGCCCCGAGAACGTCCTCTCCGCGGCCATGCCCACGTACGAGACGCGGCGGAAGCCCTCTCGTTCCTTCGGCTCGGTCAGGTGCACCTCGGCCACCGGCACCCTGACGGCCTTGATCGCGTCGAGGACGGCGACCGAGGTGTGGGTGTACGCTGCGGCGTTGAGGACGATCGCGTCGAAAGCCCCGCGCGCCTCCTGGATCCAGTCGACCAGAGTCCCCTCGTGGTTGGTCTGCCGCACTTCGACGGAGACTCCAGCCTCAGCCGCCGCCTTGCAGCAGTGCTCCACGAGGGCGGCGTAGGTGCGGCTGCCGTAGAGCTCCGGCTCGCGGAGACCGAGGAGGTTGAGGTTCGGGCCGTTCAGCACGAGGAGCTTCATTCTACAGACTCCCGAAGTCCAGCGTCGCAAAATAGTCGTCGAGGGTCTCGGCGCGGCGTATCTCGCGGACGGACCCGTCCTCCTCCAGGAGCAGCTCGGCGCTCCTGAGCTTGCCGTTGTACTGGAAGCCCATCGCGTGCCCGTGCGCGCCCGCGTCGCAGATGACGACGTAGTCGCCGGGCTCCAGCACCGGAAGGACTCGCTGTATCGCGAACTTGTCGTTGTTCTCGCAGAGCGAGCCAGTGACGTCGTACACGCTCGTGACGCCGGAGCCCTCCTTGCCGGGGACCACGATCTCGTGGTACGCGCCGTAGAGCGCGGGGCGCATGAGGTTGGACATGCAGGCGTCCAGCCCGGCGTAGAGCCGGTATGTGCTCTTGACGTGGCGGACGCGGGCGACGAGGTATCCGTACGGCCCCGTTATGCAGCGGCCGCACTCCATGTAGAGCCTGATCGGCTTGAGGCCCCTGCCATCGACGAGCTCCTCGTACGCGGCCTTGATGCCTCCGCCGACAGCGGAGAAGTCCATGGCCTTCTGGTCAGGGCGGTAGGGGATTCCGATTCCGCCGCCTATGTTGACGAACTCGAAGTCGATGCCGATCGCGTCGTGCAGGTCGCCCGCGAGCGAAAAGAGCATCTTGGCCGTGTCAATGATGTAGTTTGGGTCCAACTCGTTGGACGCCACCATCGTGTGCAGGCCGAAGCGCGTCACGCCCGCCGCCTTCATCCTGGCGTAGCACTCGAACAGCTGCTCGCGCGTGAAGCCGTACTTCGCCTCCTCGGGCTTGCCGATGATCGCGTTGCCGCCCTTCAGCGGCCCGGGGTTGTAGCGGCAGCACATGACGCGGCCTTCGAAGGCGCCTGGCGCGCCGCCGGATATTCCGAGTGCGGTCAGCATGAAGTCCCAGTGCGTTATGTCGTCGAGGTTGACTATCGCCCCGAGCTCCCAGGCGCGGCGGAACTCCTCGGCCGGAGTGTCGTTCGAGGTGAACATGATCGACTCGCCGACGTTGCCGACGCGCTCGGCGAGCTCCAGCTCCGCCATCGACGAGCAGTCGGACCCGAAGTCGAACTCCTTCAGGAGCTTCATTATGTGCGGATTCGGCGTCGCCTTCACCGCGAAGTACTCGCGGAAGCCCTTGTTCCACGCGAACGCCTTGCGCAGGCGCTTCGCGTTCTCGCGTATCGCCTTCGCGTCGTAGACATGGAACGGCGTCGGCCACTTGACCGACATCTCGTCCAGCTTGGCCTTGTCAAAAGGCAGTTTTCTCATCGGATCTCCTTCTTGTCTTGGGTCGTCATATTATATCATGTTTAAGCAGGCGGCGCTCTTCGTCCCTGTTCAGGACCTCGACGTAGTACGGCGCGTGCTCCCCCCTGCAGAAGAGCCCGTGCACGGCGGAGGGGCCCTCCCTGCGTATCGCGTCGAGGACGATTCCGACCATCGACCCGGTTATCCTGAGACCGGGAATGAACACAGGCACCCCAGGCGGATACGGCACGAGGAACTGCGACGCCACGCGCCCGACGGAGTCCTCGATCGCAACAAGCTCGCCGTCGCAGAGGGCCGCGTCGTGCGGCAGGACCTCGGGGACACCGGAGACCGCCTCGTCCACGTCGGCCGCGCAGACCGCGGCCTCCTCGGGCCGCCCTATGAGGCCGCAGTTCAGGCGGCATACCCGGAAGAGGTCCTCGAAGTGCTCCTCCATCGTCCCCGCCGTAACGAGGAACAGCACCGTGTGCGCCGTGGACTTCTCCCACTGTATGTGCGACTTCCTGAGGGCCTTCTTGAACGCCTCGCACGCCGCGGGCGTCCTGAGCATGAGGAGTATCTTCAGCGGATCCTGCAGATAGCCGGACGCCACCCAGTCGCCCGCGCCGCGCGCGATCTCCTCAAGCCCAGCGAAGCATTCGCCCTCCGGCCTGCCGCACTCCGCCGCGACGCGGCGCTTGAAGTCGGCGACCCACTTCAGGCGTTCGTCGAGGAGCTTCATCCCCTCTAGCCTCATCTGCACGCCCGCCGTGTCGAGGGTCGCGAGGAACGGATAGTGCGGCGACGTAGAATGCCAGTAGCGCAGTATCTCGCGCAGGTCATGCACGAACTTCTCCCACGAGCCGTGCCCGTGCAGGGAGAAGCGCCGCCTCAGCCAGCGGAACTGCGGGGACGAGTCCTCCTCGAGCAGGGACTTGAAGCGCGTCGAGACGTGGATCATCGACGCCTGGGAGAACGCCGCCATCGTCTTGTGCGTGGACTGCACCGCAAAGTGCGCGCCGCCCGACTCGTTGACGGCGTTGTAGCGGTGCGTCGCCCCCCCGGGGCGCCCGCACGTGTAGAACGGGTGGAAGTTGAGGTACGCGGCCCACGCCTCGTCGGCGTAGAACAGCGTCCCCCTGAGCTCGCACAGGCGCGCGACCTCCCATACCGGATACAGCACGCCCTCGTACGTGCACGTGGTCAGTATCAGCAGGCGCGGCGGCGCCTCGGACTCGTCAAGCCCCCGCTCGACGTCCCCGAGGGAGACCGGGCCCCACACGCCGAGACGCGCGTTCCAGCGCGCCGGGAGATATCGCGGCACAGCACCCGACATGACGATCGCATGGTGGACGGACTTGTGGCAGTTGCGGTCCACCAGCACCACCTCGCCCGGCTTGAGCAGCGTCATCAGCATCGCCTTGTTCGACGTCGAGGTCCCGTTCGTGACGTAGCTGCTCAGCGCCGTGCCGAATATCTCGGACGACAGCCTCTGCGCCTCCGAAAGAGGCGTATGCGCCTCCGGGCTGGAGAGGTCGCCGAGGGACTCGACGGAGACCGACAGGTCGGACCGGAATATCATCGACCCGAACGCCTCGTGGAATCCGTTCATGAACGGCGAGGCGGAGAACGCCGTCCCGCCGCCGTGTCCAGGCGTGTGCCACGTCACGCCCTTCTTGACCGAGACGTACTGCTTGAGCGCGGACCAGAAGCGAGGCTGCCAGAACGACTTGAAGAGGTGCACCAGCCGCTCGTGGTGGCGGAGCGGGTCCTCCAGCGCCGCGTATTCCTTCTTCGTCCAGCGGCGCTGCGGCACCGCCACCGGCGCATGCCCGGGATGCACCACCACGACCCTGGGGACGGCGGGAATGTATGTCCTTAGCCAGCATTTGAGCGGAACGCCATCCACCTCGCGTCCGTAGAGGTCGTCGTCGACGAGGAAAAGGCACACGTCGTCGCCGACGTCCGTCAGCCCGTTCCGCGCGCTGCCGCCGATGAAGAGCGTCTTGGGCAAGTCCTCCGGGCACGGCACGACCGTTAGCCTGAGAGGCGGATAGTCCAGGGGCATCCTGACGTCGAAGGCCTCGTGGCAGAAGTCGCGGAACGCGTCCGAAAGCCCGTGCTCCACGACAGGCTTGGACTTTTCGTCGCCATCTGCCGGCGCATGAAGCCAGAGTATCGAGAGAGACCTCATGGCCGCATGCGTCACTGCCCGTACGCCAGGCGCTCGGCGAGGCGGTCCGGAAGGCCCGCCTCGCGGATCCTGGCCTGGGCCGCCGCAATGTCGTATTCCAGCCTGCGGTAGACCACGGTGCGCTCCTGCGGGTCGTATATAACGTAGGTGGCGCGCGGATCCCCGTCGCGCGGCTGCCCGACGGACCCTACGTTAATGAAGTACTTTCGGCCCGGGCTGAGCTTGAAGTCCTGCGGGTCAATGCGGAAGACACCCATCATCTGCTTTTCGTATATCATCGGGCAGTGCGTGTGCCCGTGGAAGCACAGCGGCGTCTTCTGCTGTATGAAGTTCGTCTCTGCCTGCTGGTTGTCGAACACGTACCCGAAGTTCTCGGGATGGTCCATCGTCGAGTGGACGAGGGTAAGGCCCATCTTAGTGACGCAGAACGGCAGGCCGTTGAGATACTCGAGCTCTTCGCCGGAAAGCTGCTCGCGCGTCCACATGACGCCCGCGGCGGCGTGCGGGTTGAAGTCGTCGAGGTTCTGCCGCGACGCCACGTAGTGGTCGTGGTTGCCCTTTACGACAGGGCAGTTGAGCGACCTGACGATCTCTAGGCATTCGTGCGGGCTGGCGTTGTAGCCCACCACGTCCCCGGTGCAGAGGTACTCGGTCACGCCCTGCTCGCGGCAGTCTCGAAGGACGACCTCGAGGGCCTCCAGGTTCGCGTGCACGTCGCCGAATATTGCGATTTTCTTTCCCATGTCACTTGAGCAGCGCGCCGGCCAGCTGCAGGTCCTCGACCGTGGTTATCTTGAAGTTGGGCTGACGACACTCGAGCACCTTGACTGTCTCGCCCATCAGTTCGACTGCCTGGCAGTCGTCCGTGACCTCGCTCTTGCCGAGCGCCATGTAAGCCGCGCGTATGGTCTTCATCAGGAAGGCCTGCGGAGTCTGGACGACCCAGAGCTTCTCACGGTCCTCCGTGCACTCGATGAAGGAGCCCTTCACTATGCGCTTCACGGTGTCCGTTATCCTGCGGCCGACCGTCACCGCGCCGAAGCGCCGCACGGCCTTTGCGACCTCCGAGACCGTCTCCGGCGACACGCACGGACGCGCGCCGTCGTGGATGACCACGAAGCGGGTGTCGACGTCGCATGCGTCAAGCCCCGCCTGGACGGAGTCCTGGCGGCGGGCGCCGCCCGCGACGATCGCGTGCAGCTTGGATATCCCGAACATCTTGACGACGGCCTTGGACGCGACCAGCTGGTCCTTGCGGACGACGAGCACTATGCGGTCGATGTCCGGACAGCGCTCGAACGCGAGGAGCGACCAGGCGACGACGGGCTTGTTGACGAGGCTCAGGAAGGCCTTGTCGGTCCCCGTCCCCATCCTCTCTGACTTTCCGGCGGCTAGGATTATTGCGGCTGTCATGCGATGTTCCTCCCACAGCACTTCTTGTACTTTTTCCCGGATCCGCAGGGACACGGGTCGTTCCGGCCAACGACGTCGTGGCGCGGCGCGGGCATGCCGTTGGGCATGGCGGACGGCACGACCCTCGCGGGCCTCGACATCATCGACGCAAACACGTCGGCGACTGCCTTCTTGTTCTCGTCCGGCGTGGACGGGCGCACCTGGACGGGCCTCTGCGCGGCTGGCGCCGCCTGCTCCCCGGAGCTGTCCCCGTCCACTGAAATCGCGTCCTCGTTCGTCCTGGCCCTGGCCTTCGCCGCCTCCATCGCGGCGAACATGCGGCGCAGGTTGGCGGCGGTCGTGCTCCTGAACTCGCTCGACACGACCTTCGTCTTGATGGAGGCCATCAGCTGCTCGAACATCTCGAAGGCCTCCTTCTTGTACTCGATCAGCGGGTCGCGCTGGCCGTAGGCCCTGAGGTTCACGCCGTGGCGCAGGTCGTCCATCGCCCTGAGGTAGTCCTGCCATTCGCGGTCGATGACGCTCAAGAACACGCCGCGCTCCATGAACGGGAGCGTGTCCTGGTCCTCGCCGGCGCACTTGGACTCGTAGGCCTCCTCAACGCGCGCGAAGACGAGGTCGCCCGCTTCGACCGGCTTGCCCAGCAGCGGCTTGAGCTCCTCCTCCGTCACCGTCACCGGGAACGTCACGCCGAGCCATGCAAGGAAGTCCGACACCTGGCCATCCTTCTCGCTGAACAGGTAGCGGTCGCACTGGGTCCTGACAAGGTCGTTGATCACGTCGAGTATCAGGTCGTGGACGGCCTTCTGGTCGCCGTTCAGCACCTGGCCCCTGAGCTCGTACACGATCGCGCGCTGCTTGTTCATCACGTCGTCGTACTCGAGCGTGCGCTTGCGGATGGCGTAGTGCTGTTGCTCGACGCGGCGCTGGGCGGTCTCAACGGAGCGGTTCAGCCAGCGGTGCTCCATGACCTCGCCCTCCTTGAGGCCGAGCCTCTGCATGAGGCCCGCGATGCGCTGCGAGCCGAAGAGGCGCATCAGCTGGTCCTCGAGCGAGATGAAGAACTGCGAGGATCCCGGATCGCCCTGGCGCGAGCAGCGGCCCCTGAGCTGGCGGTCGATGCGGCGGGACTCGTGGCGCTCGGATCCGATGACATGCAGGCCGCCGAGCTCCGTCACGCCCTCGCCGAGCTTGATGTCGGTGCCGCGGCCGGCCATGTTCGTCGCGATCGTGACCGCGCCCTTCATGCCGGCCAGAGCGACGATCTCCGCCTCGCGCGCGTGGTTCTTCGCGTTCAGCACCTCGTGCGGGATGTGCGCGATCTTGAGCATCCTGGAGAGTATCTCGGACGTGTCGACCGTGACCGTGCCGAGGAGGATCGGCTGGCCCTTCTCGTGGCGGCGCGCGACGTCGGCGATGATCGCCTTGTACTTCTCGCGCTGCGTGCGGTATATCTGGTCGTTGCCGTCCGTGCGGTCCACCGGCTTGTTCGTCGGTATCGACACGACGTCGAGCTTGTAGATGTCCTTGAACTCGCGGGCCTCGGTCTCGGCCGTGCCCGTCATGCCCGAGAGCTTCTTGTAGAGGCGGAAGTAGTTCTGGATCGTGATCGTCGCGAGCGTCTGCGACTCCTTCTCGATCTCGACGCCCTCCTTCGCCTCGACCGCCTGGTGGAGCCCGTCCGACCACCTGCGCCCGGGCAGCACGCGCCCGGTGAACTCGTCGACGATGTACACGTGGTTGTCCTGTACGACGTAGTCGACGTCCTTCTCGTACAGGCAGTACGCCCTGAGCAGCTGGTTCACGACGTGCACGCGGTCGCTGTGCTCCATGAACGACGCCTGCGCCTCGCGGCGGCGCTCGATGCGCTCTGCATCCGTGAGCGAGGCGTCGCCGTCTATCGCGCTCATCTCCGAGGCGAGGTCTGGCAGCACGAACAGCTTCGGGTCCTGCGGGCATATCTTCTCGCAGCCGCGGTCCGTGAGCGACACCTCGCGGGTCCTCTCGTCTATCGTGAAGTAGAGCGACTCCTTTAGCTCCCGAGCGCGCTCCTTGCGCATCTCGGAGAGCATCTGCAGCTCGCCGTCCTCGTGCAGCTTGCGTATCTCGGCGTTCTCCAGCAGGTGCATCAGCTGCTTGTGCTTCGGCATCGAGTGGTAGACCTGGTACATCTTCTCCTTGACCGTCTCGAGGTCCTTGGAATCCCAGGCCTTCTTGGCCTCCTGGATCAGGTCGTTGCACTGCGAGGACTGGACGCGCACTATGGCGTCCACCATCGGCCGAATCTCCTGGTAGACGTGGCTCGTCGAGAGGGTCGCGGGGCCGGAGATGATCAGCGGCGTCCTGGCCTCGTCGATGAGGATCGAGTCCACCTCGTCAACGATGGCGAAGTTGTGCCCGTTCTGCACGACCTGCTCGGGGCGCTGCGCCATGCCGTTGTCGCGCAGGTAGTCGAAGCCGAACTCGCTGTTCGTCCCGTACGTGATGTCGCACTTGTACTGCTCGCGGCGCTCGTCGGAGTCCATCGAGTTCTGTATGCAGCCGACGGTCAGTCCGAGGTACTTGTAGAGATGGCCCATCCACGTCGCGTCGCGCCGCGCGAGGTAGTCGTTCACAGTGACGAGCTGCACGTTCTTGCCGGCAAGCGCGTTGAGGTAGAGCGGCAGAGTGGCGACGAGAGTCTTGCCCTCGCCTGTCTGCATCTCCGATATCGCGCCGCGGTGCAGCACTATGCCGCCGATGAGCTGGACGTCGAACGGAACCATGTTCCACTCAAGCGTGTGCCCGCAAACCTCCGCCTTGGTGCCGAGGAGGTGGCGGCAGGCGTTCTTGACCAGAGCATACGCCTCGGGAAGCAGGGAGTCTAGGCTCTCGCCTTTTGCGACGCGGTCCTTGAACTCCTGCGTCATGCGCGGGAAATCCTCGTCCTTGAAGTTCTTCGCCTGGTACTCGGCCTCTATGCGGTTGATTTCGTGTACAATGGGCCACAGCCGCTTCAGCTCGCGGTCGTTCTTGGTTCCAAAAAGCAGTCTGATTAGATTCATTGCGTGTGTTTTCCAGCAGATTCCATCATTTGATTGTAATTTGGGTATATTATATCATATTTGGCGGACAAGCGCACGGGGAAAATGACAGCTGCCGCAAAATTTTGCCAAAAGCGCAAAATCAGAACAAATTCTGTTGGACAACAGTACCTATAGACTGAGGAATTTCATCCAATGCCTCAACGGGCGCCGAGTCCGCACCCATGCCCAGAAGCTGCTTCAGCCGCGCCTCGTCTATGACCTCTGTGCCCAGCTCCCTGGCTTTCGCCGTCTTCGTCGCGCCAACGTTGCCACCGGCGATGAGATAGCGGGTCTTGGACGTCACAGCGCTCTGGACAACCCCGCCGGCAAGCTCGATGAGCTTCGCGTACTCCGACCTCGGGCGCGACAGTGTTCCCGTCAGGACGCATCCTGCGCCGACAAGCGGCCCCTCGGTCTTCACCGCCTCACTTTCGGCGCGCACAGGGTCGATCCCCAGGGCCTTCATCCGTTCCAGGAAAGACTTTCCGTATTCGCTTTCGAAGAACGCCAGCACGGCCTTAGCCGCCTCGGCCTTGATCGTCAGTATCCTGCGGTCCTTCCCCCTTCTGGCGTCGTTCTCCACGACCTCGCGCAAAACGGGACTCCCGGCGAGGTCGCTGAACTTCCCGTGCTCCGCCGCGATGTCCCTCGCGACCGTCGCGCCTACGTTGGGTATTCCGACCGCAAAGAGCCACCTGTCGAGCGGAAGCGTCCGCGCCGCCTCCACCGCATTTCTCATGTTCACGGCGTTCCTGCCGAACTTGCGCGGCGCGCCGTCCTCTCCAACGTCGAGCGACTGCAGCGCGTCGTAGTCCAGCGAGAACAAGTCAAGCGGATCCTTCACAATCCCCTTTTCGACCATGAGGTCGGAGACCCTCCCGCCAAGCGCCTTGATGTCCAGTGCATTTCGGCTCGCGAAGTGCTCCAGCCGCCTCTGGAGCTGCGCCGGGCAGCCGGGGTTTACGCATCGCACGGCGACCTCGCCCTCCATCCTGACGACAGCCCCCCCGCAGACCGGGCATGCATTCGGGAACACGTACGGGACGATGTCCGCGGTCCGCTTCCCGACAAGCACACCGTCTATCGCGGGGATGACGTCCCCGGCCTTGACGATCCAGACGTGGTCCCCTATCCGGATGTCCTGCTCGGCTATCTGGTCCGCGTTGTGGAGCGTCGCCCTGGAAATCACGCTGCCCGCAAGTTCCGTCGGCTCCAGCTCGGCGACAGGCGTGAGGACGCCGGAGCGCCCGACCTGCACCGTTATTCCGCGCAGGACGGTCTCCGCCCTCTCCGGCGCGTACTTGTAGGCTCTGGCCCAGCGCGGGGAGTGCGCTGTCGCGCCTAGGCCGCCGTAGAGCGCCCGCTCGTTCACCTTGACGACCGCGCCGTCGATCTCGAAGCGGAACCCGTGCCTGTTCGCGCCAAGCTCGTCTATTGCCGCCATCGCCTCTTCGATGCCGGACGCCGTGCGGCTCCACGGCGACACAGGGAAGCCCCACCTCCTGAAAGCGGCGATCATGTCCACGTGCGAGGCGAAGCCGTCGCACCCTACGCCGCCCGCGTTGTACACGACCATGTCCAGCGGACGAGAGGCGACGACCTTCGGGTCGAGCTGCTTGAGCGATCCGGCGCAGGCGTTCCGCGGATTCATGAACGTCTCACGTCCCGCCTCGTCCAGCGCCTCGTTCAGCTTGACGAACCCGTCGCGCGTCATGTAGACCTCGCCACGCACCTCCAGCGCGGCCGGCGCGTCGGCGGGGAGTTCCTTCGGAATCGACCGTATCGTGCGGACGTTCTGCGTCACGTCGTCGCCGACCTCGCCGTTGCCGCGCGTCGCCGCGCGCACAAGGCGGCGGTCTTCGTAGAGGAGCGACATGGAAACCCCGTCCACCTTCGGCTCGACCACGTAGTGCCACACGGCCCCGTCGGGCATCTCTCGCCGCAAAAACGCGTCAAACTGCACGAGCGCATCCTTCTCGTAGCACTTGTCCAGCGACTTCATGGGAGGGTCGTGCCTAACCTGGGCGAACCCCTCAATCGGCGCACCGCTGACCCTCACCGTAGGCGAATTCGGGTCCTTGAACTGAGGATACTCCCTCTCAAGCGCGACCAGCTCCTCGTACATCCTGTCGTAGTCCGCGTCTGAAATGACGGGCCTCGCCTCTACATAGTACAGCCTGTCGTTGCGGTTGATCTCCGCAACTAGCCACGCCATTCTCTCCTTCGCCTTTTCGGAATCCATGCCCATATTATACCATAACTATCGCCGACGTCTCGCACCACGCCGCGGCGGGGCCGCTCGCCGGCGGCTACATGACACGGACTTCCGAAATCGACTTCGCGCCGGCGAGGGCCATCACCAGCCGGTCGACGCCGAGCGCCACGCCGGCCGCGCTCTCCATCATCGGAACCATGTCTATGAACTCCATGTCGACGGGGTAGTCCGCCTCGCCGAGGGCGCGGCGCTGCGCGCGGGCCTCCTCGAAGCGCCGCAGCTGCTCGTCGCGGTCGCACAGCTCGGTGAAGCAGTTGGCGAGCTCGATGCCGTCCCAGTAGAACTCCCAGCGCTCGGCGACGCCGCCGCGCACCAGCGCAAGCGACGCGGCCTCCGGCGGATAGCCATCGAGGAACACACCGCCGCCCGCCTCGCGGACAGCCGGCTCGACCTTCGTCGCCATGTCGAAGTCGAATCGGTCCTGGTCCCATTCCGCCCACGGGTCCCAGCCGGCGTAGCGGAGATAGGCGTCGCGAACCGAAAGGCGCGTAAACGAGCTGGCGGCGGAGAGCCCCAGCGACTCCAGCAGCGCCGACAGGTCGTCCGCGATGTCGCGGCAGGTCGCCCCCCTGCGGTACCACTCCAGCATCGTGAACTCCGGGTTGTGCCGAGAGCCGCTCTCGCCGTCCCTGAAGCACGGGCCTATCTGGTATATCCGCTCCATGCCCGCCGCAAGGAGCTTCTTCATCTGGAGCTCGGGGGACGCGCGGAGGAATCCGCCGGTCGCCACGGGCGGGCAGTCTATGTGGCATTCCGGAGCGGGCGCCGCTATGCGCACCGGTGTCTCCACCTCTACAAACCCGCGCTCGTCAAAGAAGCGCCTTATCGCGCGCAGCACGGAGGCGCGCCTCTCGAGATTGACGACGTCCATCGCCTATTCGTACCTGTCCAGGAACCTGGCGAGAGGGTCGCCAAGGCGGGTCTCAAGCCACGGCACGACCTTCCAGTAGTCGCGCAGCTCGAGGTATTCGCTGACGGGGCCGGGCTGCCCGGGCTTGACGCCCCAGACGCACTTGAGCAGTATGTTGCGGGCCGTCGCCTCGCTCGACACGAACTCCATGACCTGCGTGCGAAAGCCGAGGATGCGCAGGATCTGAGCCCGGAAGGAGTCCGTCAGTATGTCGCAGAGGCGCTCCCGCAGGATCGACTGGCGCATGAGGCCCGCAAAGGCGCCCTTGTCGTCGAGGGTCTTCTGGAGCTCGTGCTGGCAGCACGGCGCGGATAGTATGTAGCGGGCCTTCCACTCGACGCCCTTAGCGAGGGCCTCGTCCGTCGCCGTGTCGCAGGCGTGCAAGGAGACGACGAAAGAGACGCCGCCGGACACGTCGAGGCGATCCGCCATCTGCTTCGCGGACTCTATCACGTCAGACCTCCTGTCCACGCCTATCACCTTGACGTTCGGATAGCCCAGGGACTCCGTAAGGTAGCAGTACAGCCCGATCGTCAGATACGCCTTGCCGCACCCGCAGTCGACAACTGTGAACGTCTCCGGCGCCGGCCCTTCCAGCGTCTCGCCGACGACCTTGAGGAATTCGTTTACCTGGTCGTACTTGCCCCGCATCGACGCGCGGATCCTTCCGTCGCCGTCGGCAAGCCCGACCGCGCGCAGGTAAGCCGCCGAGTCGAAGCTCGCAAGAGGCAGGTTCTTGACGCGGTCATGGGGCTTAACCACGGCCACGCGGTCCATTTCCGCGGAACGCGAGACCGTCACGCGGCCCTTGCGCGACACGCGCACGTGCAGGTCGCCTTTCGCCGTCATGAGGTGCATGTCCCTCGCGCCCTTCTGCGCTATGATCTCCTCCAGCCCGGACTCCGCGGCGGCGCGCTCCAGGTTCTTGACCCGCACCTGCCCGTCGTCCGTCATCTCTGCCTGAAAGAGCGTCCTGCCGCCAATCTCGACGGGGCGCATCGCTATCCGGAAGACCTTGCCGTTCCTGCGGACGGACTGCACGAGCTTCATGAAGCCCTCGCCGAACACGCGCGAGCGTATCTCGTCTTTCAGTGGATCCTCGAGTTCAAAGCGTTCCATGTTCGGCTCCTGGTGAATGATGCGGCGCCGCGGCGCTAGTGCGCCGGACCGGAAAGAGCGCGCCTGAGCCTGTCGTCCAGGTCGTGCGCAGCGAGAGCGTCCAGCAGTGCGTCCATCTCGCCGTCTATAACCCGGTCGAGCGAATAGAGCGTCAGGTCTATTCGGTGGTCGGTGACGCGGTTCTGGGGGAAGTTGTACGTGCGTATGCGCTCCGAGCGGTCGCCTGAACCGCGCAGCGAAAGCCTGTCCGCGCCGAGCTTCGCCTCCTCCTCGCGCCGACGCTGGTCTAGTATCCTGGCCTTCAGCGTCGCAAGGCACTTCTCGCGGTTGCGTATCTGCGAGCGCTCGTCCTGGCAGACGGCCACGAGCCCGGTGGGAATGTGCGTCATGCGGACTGCGGACTCCGTCTTGTTGACGTGCTGCCCTCCGGCGCCGCCCGCGCAAAAGAGGTCGATCCTGATGTCGCAGTCCGGGATGTCCAGCTCGTCCTCCTCGTCGGCCTCGGGAAACACAATGACAGTCGCCGCGGAGGTGTGTATGCGCCCCTGCGCCTCGGTTTCGGGGACGCGCTGGACGCGGTGCCCGCCGCTCTCGAAGCGGAACCTCCCGTAAGCGCCTTCGCCGGAGACGGTGAAGACGACTTCCTTGTATCCGTCTAGCGAGGTCTCGTTGGCGTGCATCACGGAGACCTTCAAGCCATGCGCCTCGCAGTAGCGCGAATACATCCTGAAGAGGTCGCCCGCAAAAAGCGCCGCCTCCTCTCCGCCCGTCCCGGCCCTGATCTCCATCACGGCGTTGCGCCCCTCGAACGGATCGGGCTCCAGAAGCGCCGCCATCACCTTTCTCTCGAGCGCGGGCAACGACTCCCTGATGGACGCGATCTCGGCCTCGGCCTCGTCCTTGAAATCCGGGTCCGCCAACAGCTCCTCGTTGCCCTTTAGGTCCGAGACGGCCTTCTCCCACGCGCCGTACGCGCTCTCCAGCTTCTTGAGGAACGCATGCTCGCGCAGCGCCTGGCGGTAGCGCTTCGCGTCCGACAAAACGTTCGGGTCGCCCAGGTCCGCCTCTACGGACGCCAGACGACCCAAGACGCCTCTGATCTGACCGACGTCTGGCAAGCCTTACTTCTTCGCGAACTTGGCGTAGCGCTTCTTGAAGGAATCGACGCGGCCCTCGGTGTCGACCATGGTCTTCTGGCCTGTGAAGTACGGATGGCACGCGGAACACGTGTTGACCGTCATCTCCTTCTTCGTGGAACGCGTCTTGATGACGTTGCCGCACGCGCAGGTTATGGTCGCGTCGCCGTATGCCGGATGTATGTCTTTCTTCATGTTTTCTTTGCCTTTCGAAATTGTGAGCGCGTATTATACCCTATTTGGGCCCCGCTGACAAGGGGGAATTTATCATTTGTCGCGAAGGAAGTACGGCTGGTGGAGGACGAGTGGCGGGGCGTCGGGACGCTCAAGCGTGAGCGTGGCGTCGTAGCGGCCTCGCGGATTCGGCGGGCGCTTCACCTTGAACGTGCGCGTGAGGATGCCGCCCGGAGGCAGATCAACGGCACCATCGCCGAGGTCGATGCTCCAGTCGTTTGTGAAGGACACTGAGAGGCGGCCCTTGAGCGGACGGTCCAGCGGCGCGGTCACGTCGAGCCGGATCGCGCGCGCGTTATGGGCTAGGCGGAGCGAGAGGTTCGGGTCGCGCGCACTCGGCACGTAGGAGAGGATTGGCTGCTGCTCGTAGCCGCTCGGCGTCATGAGGATGCGCGAGCGGTAGGGACGGTCGCGCATGAGCGTGACGCGCCGGTCCATCGCGGGAATGTCCGTCGTGTAGATGCGCAGCTCGCCGGGCACGGCGGCGATGAACTCCTCGCGCCAGTCGCCGAAGAGGTCCGCCACGATCATCGGCGAGGGGATCTCTGGCGAGACCGCCGAGCCCTCGTGGTCGCGTAGCGCGCCCCGGAACACCTCTCTCTGGAGGTCGGCGTCCCAGAACGCGTTGCGCACGCCGTAGCCGTAGCCGAACGTGCAGTTCGTGTAGGCGCAGAGCAGCTCGCCCGCAGCCGTGTAGAACCAGCGGTCGTCGCTGTGCGGGTGCGTGTTCTTGTTGTCACGTCCGGCCCCGCGACCGACCTGTTCTCCGTAGATCTCGAGGCCGGGATACTCTGGGGCGATGTCCGCGCAGATGCCGCAACCATGCACATGGTGCGTGGGCTCTTGGAGTTTCCATATCTCCTCGCCTGACACGGGGTCGGCCATGAACAGTCCGCCGCCATTGGGTTGCCGCGTCTCGTACACGAACGCGAGCTCCATGCCGGGGCGGTACGGGTCGATGTCGCCGTAGTAGTGCGCGTCGGAGTGGCCGCGCCCGTTGCACCAGAGCACCGTGCCGTCCTGGTCGAGCGTGAGCGAGCCGATCAGCACCTCGTCGCAGCCGTCGCCGTCAACGTCCTCGCAGAGGCAGGCGTGGTCGCCCTGTCCGCGGAAGCGACGCGGCATGAAGGTGTTGTCGAAGCGCCAGAGAAGCTCAAGGCGATTCTGCGCGAAGCGGTAGGCCTCCACCACCATGTGGTTGTAGGTGCCGCGCTCGACGATGATGCACGGCGTACGGCCGTCGAGGTAGGCGAGCGCGAGCTGGTTGCGGGAGTTGAAGTGGTTGTAGGACCCCACGGGATCGGGAGGCTCGCGCGGAATCCACGCAGTCTTCGCGCGCTCCTCACCCGTGAGGCCGTCGATCACGCTCAGGTACTCGGGACCGCTCTGCACGCGCCCCGTCGCGTCGCGGTAGTCGGGCGAGAGCGGGGCGGTCTTCGTGATGACCTCCGCCTTGCCGTCGCCGTCGAGGTCCGCCACGAGGAACGGAGAATACCAGATGCCCATCTCGATGTTCCAGCCCTGGTCCTTGCGCCAGAGGAACTTGCCCGTCGAGGAGTACGCCTCCATCTTGTAGGTGTCCGGCGCCGGCTTCCACACGAGGTCCCAGGGGTCGGTGCCGCCGCGCGGCGTCTTGATCACGTAGTCGTACGCGCCGTCGCCGTCGAGGTCGCCCACGCCCACCGCCGCGACCGTCTCGTTCGTCTGCGCGAGCGGGATCGAGACGTAGGGGGCCATGCCTGGACGATATGGGATGCGTACGGGCGTCCAGGCCTTCCGGTCGAGCGAATAGCATGCGGCCGCGTTCGTGCAGCCCGCCACGAAGAAATCGGTCGTCTGGCGGATCGGCGCGGCGTTCACCTTCTCGACCGCGTCGCCGACCTTTCGCCAGAGGTCGAACGCGGCGTCGGGCGCGTCCGTGTCGAGCAGGCGCCACGAGACGTACGTGCCCTTCTCGCCGACGGACGCGACGAGCCCGCGGTCCATCGGCTCCACGGGCCGCGCCGCGAAGCCGTTCTTCACGACCGCTCGGTCGGCGTGCACGGCGAGGCGGTAGGCAAGCGTGAGCGTCTCGCCCTTCTGGAGGGTGATCGGGCCGGTGTAGACGGGCGAAGGGTTGATCGTCCGCTTGTCGGGCCACACGTAGAAGCGCGCGGTGTCGGGCGCAGCGAGCTGAGTGAGCGTGAAGCCCTCGCCGTTCGCCGGGTTCGTGAAGTCGAGCCACGTGCGCTCCACGCCGGTCACGGCGGCTGGCGTGGCGCCGCCCGCGAAACCGCGCACGCCGAACGCCTTCGCGGCGGCGGGGTCGAGCCGGAGCGTGAAGCCCGCGTAGCCGCCGCCCCACTTGCCCTTCTCGGTGGAGCCGTGCGGCGGCGTGCGGTCGAGCGTCACGTCCGCGCGCGCCGTGAACGCGTGGCGGAACGTCACGGTGTAGCCGCCCTTCGGGTCGGGCGGGTCGAACGTCACCGTGCGCGCCTCGTCCAAGACGTCCTCCTTCCCGGCGCGCGGACCGTAGGCGAGCGCGAGCTCCACCGTGCAGGCCGCGCCGTCGCAGGAAACGGACTTCTTCACCACGCGCGTGCGCCCTTCCGGCTCGCAGCCCTTCCGGTCCGCGTCCGCGGGCTCCCAGTAGTCGACGCCGTTGACGAACTTCCAGGAGAACCAGCAGCCGAGGTGCCACACGTGGTCCGCCGGCCGCACGTCCGTGAGCGGGGCGCCAGAGGGCAGGTACATCGGGTGGATGAACGGACGCCCCTCGGGCGTGTCGATCTCGAAGTTCCAGATCGTCTGGCCGTCGCGCGCGAGCCGCACGCCCGTCGCGGTCTTCTCGCAGCGCGTGCGCGCGTTCTCGATCACGTCGGGACGCAGACGGCGCGGCGTGCGCGCCGCGAGCTCGTCGAGGATGGAATCGATCACCGAGACGGGAAAGCATCCCACGCGCCGCGGCCGCACCGCCGCGAATGCGGCGATGGCGGGTCCCCCCTCCACGACCTCCACGGGCACCCGCAGCTCAGGGAGCGCCGCCGTGCTGAAGACCTTGCCCACCTTCTGCGCGACGAGCTTCGCACCCTCGGGTGTGGCGAGGACCTCGCGCAGCACGGCGCCGCCGTCCGCGCACATCACCACGCAGCGGTTCCTCAGGCGTGCCAGCGTCGCGTGACAGGACGCCGCGTTCGTCGCCGACGTGATCACATAGCACTCACCCTCGTCGGCAAGCGCAGCCAGCACCTTCTTCGCACGGACGAGCTCGGAAGTGTCGCGACCTTCTGGCCAGAACGCCATCACGTCCGGCCCCGCAAACAAGCCGCCCGCAACAACCGCGACAACCAACATCATCAACTTTTTCATCATCCTTCTCCTTCTGCAGCGTCCATGGGGCCTGACCACATGGACGACTTGCCCCCATGGAGGATTCCTAATTGACGAACCGCGGAAGCGCAATGCCACTTCTCCGAACCGGCCATGGCTGTTTCGCCGCGGCGTTCGTGTGTCACCGACACTGCGTCAGAGGCGTCTGGCTCTTCGCGCCCTCGCCAACGACATCGATTCCTTCTGGGATTGAGCAGTCCAGCACCGGAGCGTCCCCGCGCCTTTCCCATGAGACGCGAATCTCGCCGTATGCCGTCTTGTGCGTGGCAGAGAACGACTCCACCCCTTTCGGGAAACTTGGGCGAATGGCGATCTTGCGAAATCCAGGCTCGACCGGAACGATGCCGGCCACGTATTCATACGCCCATGCCGAAAGGTCGCCGAACATGATGTGGTTGTGTGAATTGCTGTCATTCCACTCCTCGCGCAAAGTCCCATCGCCGGAAGCAAGCCAGTGCATCCACCCGGGCTGCTCCGGCTGCGTGAAAAGCCTCCATGCATCGTCGACATAGCCGTACTCGGCCAGAACGCGCGGCACCCATTTCGCGCCGAGAATGCCGAAATTGGCCTTGTGTCCGTTGGCGCGGACCGCTTCTGCAAGACGCAAGGCGACGACGGACTCCTCTCCCTCCTTGCACAGTCCCTTGAAAAAGAGCGGCGCCGCCAGTTCCGTCCATTTCCCCTGTGCATACAGGCCGTTCCCCTTGTAGAATGCGGCATTGAAAGCGGCCTTTATCTCTTCGGCGCGTTTCGCACGGGCTGCCGAGTATCCAGACTCCCCGAAGCGGTCGGCCCAGAATGCGGCACGGCGATTGAAGCAATAGACGTATGCGCTGTCTGTGACGCGCAGATCGGCCATCTTCGACATATCCGGGGAACACCAGTCGCCAAGACCATAGGCGAAAAGCCCGTCTGCGTCCGCCTGCCCGTCGATGAAGTCGAGATATGACTTCATCGACGCCCATGCCATGCGGGCGGGCTTGTCGTCGCCGCAGAAACGAAATATCTGCCAGGGTATCTCGAAGAGCACTGCATCCCACGCTGGGCCGCTCCCCCAGCCATAGCCGAACTGCTGCGAACACGGCACAATGCACGGCATGGCTCCGTTGGGGCGCTGCGCGTCAACCGCCATCTGGAGGAAGTGCTCGTAGCTGCGGCGCGCGTCATAGTTCCAAAGCCCCGTCTCCATCGCCAACTGCGCGTCGCCAGTCCATCCGTTCTTCTCGCGATGTGGGCAGTCAGTCGGAAATCCCGTGAAGTTTGAAAGGTAGCTTCGCTCAACCGCGGCCTGCAGAGCGGCAAAGCTGGTATCCGAAGTCCTTATTTCGCCGGCCTTCTCAAAGGCAGAATGGACGAACCTCGCCCGGATCGCCCTCACGTGAACATCGCCGGATTTCGTCACCTTGACATAGCGAAAGCCATGGCACGTGAAACGCGGATGCCATGTCTCGCCATCCGCCCGTCCTGCAAGTGTGTATTCGTCATGCTGCGCCGGACGCGGGTCTCCGCTCCTCACGACATGCCCGACGACGTGTCCAAGCAGCGTGTTGGACGGCGTCAGCGACTCGTCATAGTCGAAAGACAGTCTTGCGCCAGGCTCCCCGGCGACGTCGACTTCGCACCATCCGGAGATATTCGCGCCGAAATCGTAGACGTCCGAGCCGTCCGGCGCACGCACGGAACGGACGGGCTTGAACGTGTCGAACGCCCTGCACGGCGTGGCGATCGCCGGAGACACGCGTCCCATCGGCGCATAGCGCTCCACTTTCGCAGCGCGTTCGTTGATGCGCTTCCCCTCCATCCTCGCATCGTACCATTCTCCATTGCGAAGCGCATTGAACACTATCGGCGAGTCGTACGCGCGCCAAGACCCATCGGTGACGAGCACGGATTTGCCGTCAGCGATCAACCTGCCCCGAATCTGCGGGGCGGAAATCCACTCTCCCTCCGAAATCTTCCACGTGGTGAGCGTAAACATGTTGAACCACCCGTTCCCAAGAAGGACGGATATCCTGTTTTCGCCGACGTCCAGAAGCCCCGTCAAGTCGAAACGCACTAGTGGAATGCGCTTGTCCGGCTGGCAGGTGACGGGATTGAGGACGTCCTCGCAGACCTTCCTGCCGTTTACGGAAACTTCGCACCACCCGCCGACAGCGACCTCGAACACCGCGCTTTTGGGCGGCGAGGAGAGCGTAAACGTCCGCTCAAGGACTTGCGCCGGCTTCTCCGCCGCGAGCGTGCCTCCGGATATCCACCTTGGGGAGCAGGCGGCGTGGTCAACGGCATTCGCCGCACTTGCCGCGGCAATAGCGGCCGCGAGAATCGCTCCGCATAGAGCTCTCATTTTGCCTTTTCCTCCTTTTTCCTTGCGCACGCCATCTCCTTTCCCTTGCCTTCAGATTCAGACCTTGAAATAGATTTTCTTCCGATGCAAGAACAGCAACATGCTCCAGCACAGCAGAATGTAGGAAACCTGCAGCGCAACTACCGACCAAGGCCCCGGAAGGAGGTTCGTCAGCCGCTCGAACAACATCCGGTCGAGGTGCGGAAGATCCAGCAGAGGCTGCGCCATGTAGATGGCAATCGAATTTAGCCCAATCACCCGGAAGAACGTCACGCTGCGCCACCAGCCGCGAACGTCGATCAGCCAGTGGAACACGGCAAAAAGCGCCACAGAATACGCCCCTACGGCCAACGTGAAGGACGGCGACCACAGGACCTTCGAAAACGGAAACGAATACTGTCCGCAGCCAAAGGCGACAAAAACCGCTCCGGCCAGCAGCGCCAGGGACACACCAAGCAGGCACAGCACGCGCCGATCGCCCGCCAGCGACATCTGCGTCCGATGGACGAACTCGCCGGTAAAGACGCCAAGAAGCGCCGTAACAACGGCAGGGAAGGTCGAGAGACAGGTCTGGTTGTCAAATGGCAGTTCCGCCGTCCCGGGAGCAATCCGGCCCAGCGGAGCGATGAACGTCCGGTCAAACCAGCAGACGACGTTCCCTTGCGGAGTCCAGACGCCGGAAAGCGGATGATCCGGAGCCGGCACAAATATATTGAGCGCCCAGTATCCGACCAGGATCGCAACGGCAACGGCCGCTCGCGTTCGGATGCCGAAGGCCAACGTCAGCAGCGCCGCGCCAGCCCAGGAAAGACCGATACGTCCAAGTACGCTGCCAAAGCGAAACGGTACGCCCATGAAATAGCGTTCAAACACCATGCCTAGGAAAAACAGCATTGCCGCCCGGCGCAAGACCCGGCATGCAATTTTCCCGCGCGCGACTCCACGATCGAGCTGCTTGGCCATCGAAAAGGGAAACGAGACGCCGGCAATGAAAATAAAAAGCGGGAAAATCGTGTCATGCTGCGTCAAGCCCAGCCAGGACGGATGTTTCATCTGCTCGACCAGCCAGAAGCCTTCGCCGCAGCCCAATGCGCCGCAGACAGCAATCACCAGGGGCGCCAGCCCCATGATGAAGAGCATGTCAAATCCCCGCAGGACGTCTAGCGACTCAAGCCGACCACTCACAATCACCTTACAGATTCCGCATCCTGCAGGATCGACCAGACGATGGCAGCCGCATTCCTGGCCGACTGCGGCATCTGGAAACGCAGGTAAAAAGCCTCCGTCCGCTCGATGGGCAGAGGTCCGACGCTCCTCCCTTCCGCAGCCGCCGCAATCGCATCCAGAATCCGCAGCGTCAGTTCGCCACCCTCAAGAAACGGCTCAAGTGCCGCCGCATGCGGCTTGGACCTCAGCTTCTCCAAGGCCGACGCAACAGCCGCGGCACGCTCCCTCGCCAAAAGCGCCAGCTTCGCCTTGTAGCCCTCGCCTTCCACGCGGACCCCATTCTCAAACCGTCGCTTCAGCTCGCCAGCTTTGGCCGGACGGGCCAGTTTGAGGTAGTTCCAGGAACGCGCGTCAAACGGAGGGAACTCCAAGCTTCCGGTGGAAAGCTCGCACAGCGCCTCGAGGTCAACCTCGCCGAGACGGCTTCTCACGGCAGAGGCAAAGTCCTCTTCCACACTTTTGCCCGGATTCAGGAAACGCTTCGCCGCGAAATCCCACAGAGGGTACTGCAGTTCCTTCGGCGACAGGTGAACAGACCAGGAAGTCACGCACAGTCCACCAAGCTTCTGTCCACGCGCAAGTTCCGCGCAAAACGCCAGGTTGTCGCGATGACGACTGTAGAACGGCAGAAACGGAGAATCCCTATACGACTGAGAGGCTCCGCACACGATCACCTCGTAGCCGAGGTCCGTCAGCAGTTTCGTGTGACACAGGCGCGTCCTTGCCTTGAGCCGCTCTTCTTCTGACAAAACTAAGCCAAACGAATAGTCCCAGTTCCACATCGTATAACGCGTCGACAGCTTGCGGATCGTCCCCGGTTCCGGCTTGGCGTCCACACTCCGTTCCCAGTCACATCCTACGAGCGCCGCGTCGCTCCACACGCCAGGGCGGATCCCCTTCGCGACCAGTTCTTCGGATACCGCATCAAGATGCTCGGCGTAAAGCTCCATCTTGTCGCGAGTCCGGCATGTCGGGCACGTCCCGAAGACAATCGCCTCGTCGCCGCCTAGATGAAAGCGCCGGACACTCGGGCCGAAGAGTTCGAGATACTCGTGCAGGAGTCGCTTGAGGAACAATCGGACCTCTGGACGCGACACGCAGTAGCATGCAGGGAAATCCCCTTGCTCCATCCACCCTGCATACTCGCTGCACCGCAGGACATATTCGGCGTGCCCTACCGTCTGCATCAGCGGGATCGGCTCCAGTTTCAGTCGCGCCGCTTCCGCGAGGATCTCGCGGAACTCCGCCTTCGTGAAGGCCTCGGGATGGACACACGACGGACACGACTCCCAGCGAATCTTGTCCTCGACTTCCCAGAGAACCGCATTGTAGCCGGCCTTGGCGCCATTGCGCAAGCAGTCGATGACGGCATCCTTGCGCATCTGAATCGTGTTGAAGTCAAGATGCATTATCAGCAGCTGATCGGCATGGGACATTCCCGCGGCAAGGGTGGACATGGCTACAGCAGCCAACAGCATCTTGGTCTTCATTTTTGCGATCCCTTTCTTTTACCGAAGCATCAGGCGTAGTCCCCTTTCAGCATTGCCGACGCTGGCCGGTCGAGACAGAGCGTACAGTCGGGATGCTTGCGCAGGATCGACGACGGGCACATGTTCGTGAGCGGGCCTTCTACGGCGGCGGCAACGGCGTCCGCCTTGCGGGAGTCCGGCACGATCACAACGATCGACCTTGACGCCATGATCTGCGGAACCGTCATCGAGAAGGCATGCGTCGGAACGTGGTCGAGATCGGGATACCACCCTTCTCCCACCTGCTGTCGGCGGCAAACTTCGTCAAGCGCGACTATGGCGTAGGCTGCTTTCGTCTCGAAGTCGGCCGGCGGATCGTTGAAGGCGATGTGCCCGTTCTCGCCAATGCCGATGCAGGCGAGGTCAATGGGCTTCTCGCGCACTGCCGCCTCAAGGCGCGCGCACTCCGCGGCAGTATCCGCAGCATCGCCGCCGACAAACGTGAAGCTCTTGACCGGATGCGGCAACTTGGAGAGAAGACGCTCTTTCAGGAAGCGCCTGAACGACGCCGGATGATCCGCCGAGATTCCGACGTACTCGTCGAGATGGAATCCGCAAACCTTTGACCAGTCGACTTCCGCATGCGCGAGCAGCGATTCGATGAACTCGAACTGGCTCGCGGCGGAGGCGAAAATGACGCGGGCCTCGCCGCGCTCGTCGATGGCCTCGCATATCCTGCACGCCGCCAGATCGGCAGCGAGGCTTCCCATCTTTTCCTTTGTCTCTGCTATCGTTACTTTCATTTCACTTTTCTCCTATCAGTTTCAAGGGGTTGTCGCGTCCGATCGCGCTGAGTTCCGCCGGTGTGAGGCCAACGCGCTCCGCGAGGATGTCCATCATCTTCGCCATGGGCGTCGTCGCCCCGACGAGGCAGTTGCGGGCGGGGTTCCACAAAAGGCCGTTCGGCTCAAGACGCGCATGCGCACCGCACACCTCGTACTCTCCCGGGGGCATCCCCGCCGGATACTGCGCGTCCGAGACGGCGACAAGGCGCTTCAGAGGGACGGCACGGCAGTAGAGCTTCAGAAGCGTGTCCGGGAGGTGGTGCCCGTCGGGGATGAACATCACCGACGCGCGGTCTTCGACAAGAGCCGTGAACACGATGTTGTCGTGGCGGTTCACGAGGTTGGGTATGCCGTTGCCGAGGTGGGTGAACGCCTTCGCGCCGGCAACAAGACAAGGCTCGAGCTGGGCGGAGCTCGTCGCCATCTGGTGTCCCAGAGAGACGGTGACGCCCTGCGCGGAGATAGCGCGGACAAATTCCGGCATGCCGGGAATCTCCGCCGCGACGTTGACCATCCTGACCAGCCCCTCCGCCGCGTCCTGGAAGCGTCCGAAGAGCGCGAGGTCTGGCGGACGCACCCATTCGACGGGATGCGTTCCGACGGCCCCCGGCTCAGGAGATATGAACGGCCCCTCAAGAAAGAAGCCTGGAATCGCCCTTTCGCAATCCGCGTAGCGCTTCCGCGCGGCGACGACAGTTCGGATGTTCTCCATGAGCATTCCGGGGTCGCCGGTGACGAGCGTGGGGAGAAATGCCGAAGTGCCGTCGGCGACAAGGCGGTCGGTGACGGACTTGACCGCCTCGACGGTGAGCCCGGGCGCGTTGAAGTCGACGCCCGCATAGCCGTTCACCTGGAGGTCCACCCAGCCCTTTTCAGACTTCACTCCCGATCCTCCTCTCCTTCAAGCCTCGCAAAGAAGGCATCGACCTCGGAGCGCTCACGCGGACCGTCCGGCCAAAGAACCGTTCCTAGCGCAAGGCAGAGCACGGTCGCGGCCGAGGTAAGCGGGAACGACCACGTCATTTCGCGCAGGAAAGCCCAGCGCGCTCCCGCCGCGAAGACCGAAAGTCCAAATACCGCCCCTCCGACAAGGGCCACCATGCCGGCCCGCCGCGAAATACGCCTGACGAGAAGCCCGCCGAGCATCGGAATCGCAATCGGCGGCAGTAGGACGCCGAAGACCTTGTTCGAGAGGTTGAAGAGGTCGTCTGCGCCCTGCGCGTACTGCATGACGAACGCAAGCGCGACAACAAGCCCGCCGACAATCACGGTCGCGGCACGCGCGGCGACCATCTTGGCGCGCGGGGACGCGTTCTTCGCCGCCTTTAGGTAAAGCTCGTTCACCGCGACTGCAGCCGCCGCGTTGAAGTTGCCGGCCAGCGAGCTCATCGTCGCGGAGAACATCGCCGCAACGACCATCCCCATCATCCCGACGGGCAGCACCTCGCGGCATAGGATCGCGTAGATGCCGTTCATCTCCGACTCGGGGATTTCCGGCAAGAACATGCGGGCGGCCATCGCCGGGAAGAAGAAGAGCGGAGGCCCGAGGAAGAGCAGCGCGGCGACGAGATAAGCCATCTTCTTCGCGTCGCGGTCACTGCGCGTAGAGTAGTATCGCTGAACGAGCGACCAGTTGGTGGAAAGCGTTGAGCCAACGCAGCAGAAGAAGACGAGCATGTACATCCAGGTGTACTTGCCTGCGGTGAAGGAGAAGAACCCCTCCGGCGCACGGTCGAAGAAAACGGAAAACCCATGCGCGAGCCCCGCTCCGCCGTCGATGGCGGCGAGGCGTCCGAGGCAGAGGAACGGAAGCGTGAAGACGACGGCGAGAATCACCAGGAACTGGATGAAGTCGCAGGCAAGCGCGGCCTTTAGCCCGCCCAGAAACGTGTAGACGACGATTATCAGCCCCGACGCGCATATCGACCAGAAGAGGGGGAATCCCATCCCCACGCCAACAACCGTCCCTATCGCAAGCAGCTTGAGGGCGTTGTCGAGAAGCTGCATGGGAAGGCCCAGCACCGCAAGCGTCGAGCACATGGCCGGCGTATAGCGCGTGGCTATGAAGTCTATTGGGCTTTTCTGCGCCGCGCGACGCCACCGCACGGCAAGGAACCACGCGCATAGGAGTACGACCGGAACCGACAGCCAGCTTACAGTGACGGGAACCCATCCGAACTTGTACGCAAGGGCCGAGTACATCACGAACGCAAGCGCCGAGAAGCTGTTCATGTAGAACGATATGCCGGACAGCCACCACGGGACGGTCTTGTCAGATCCAAAGAACTGCGCAGACGACGTCGTGCGACGGGCGCAATATATGCCAACACCTATCATCGTCGCGAAGAACACGACGATTACACCATAGTCCAGCATTGAAAGAGATCCGTTCACGCATGGCATTATACCAAATCGAAGCCGAACACCTCAATTGTAATATTTCATGCCATCCATTGTACCAGCCAATCAACACCGCTATTGTGCGAAACAACACGTTCTGATATAATGTCGCCGTGAATCACAAAAGCAGAAGCGTCCTTGTGCTTGTATCCCCAGCCTCGCAGGCGAGGTTGAACGGAATCGTTCGCCTCGCCCGCGAGCGCGGATGGGTGCTGACTCTGGAAAGCGATCTGTCGCATCCGCCGCGCGGATGGCGGGGAGACGGCGTGATAGCCACGCTGCAGGACAAGGCCCCCTTCAGGTCCTTTGTCGCGATGCTCAGGGAAAACAGCATTCCGATCGTAAACGCTGCTGGCCGCGGAATGAACATGGGAGTGCCGACCGTCTGCGGCGACGACAGTCAAATCGGAATGCTCGCCGCAGGGCACTTCGCGGAACGAAAGTTCAGGAACGTCGCGTGGTATTCGTCAAAGTGGGGACTTGTACAGCGAACGAGATACGACGCGTTCGCCCGCGAGTGGACGGCGAACGGGCGGTCCGAGGAAAGGCCTCCGAGGTTCGTCTGGTCGGAAAGGCCGAAGAATCTGAAACAGGAGGACTGGCCGTCGTTCGTCGCATGGCTTTGCGGCAAAATCGACGCCACCCAGAAACCGCTGGGCGTCTTCGCATACTCAGACTACGACGCGGCACGGGTCGTCTCGGCATGCCATGAACACCGGCTAGACGTCCCCGGCGAAGTGGCGGTTCTTGGCGTCGACAACAACCACATCATCTGCCTCAACCAGCCAGTGGAGATATCATCGGTAAACCACGACCTTGACAAAATCGGCTATGAGGCCGCCAGTCTTCTCGACCGGCTGATGGCTGGAGAGCGCAAACCCGCCGCGCCACTGCTCGTCAAGCCGCGAGGCATAACGGTAAGGCGCTCAACAGACACGGTGGCCGTCGGCAATCCAGTCCTCCGCTCGGCGATGACGTTCATATCCGAAAACATCGCCAACCCCATCGGCGCGCAGCAGATAGCGGCGGGAATCGGGATTTCAAGGCTGAAGCTCGACCGTCTGTTCGCAAAGGAACTCGGGATCTCCGTCGGACGCGAGATTGCGCGCCAACGCCTCGTGCAGGCAAGGCTGCTTCTGCGAAGCACTAATGCATCGCTCGCGGAAATAGCCGCAAGAACTGGATTCTGCAACGCCGCCTACCTTGCAAACGTCTTTCGAAGCGAAACAGGCCTGACCCCAGGAGCCTGGCGCAAAGGCGACTAGAGCTAGTTCCGTTGCGTTTCTTGCTGCGAGATCGGGGAATCCGTCACTTGCGCGGCATTTTGGCCGGAGACGGCGCAGGGGCGAGGCGCAGTCCGTCAACGGACACGTCTAGGCAGTTGCGTATCTCGGAGAGCGAGCGGGTGGCTTTCCCGATCTTGAGGTTGCGCACGCGGATGCCGGACGGCGGGAGCAGCGGGTCACCATCGAGCAGCACCCCGTATTCGCATTCTTCCGCCTCGCAGTCGGCGATCTCAATGTCACTTATCGCCGTCCGGCGAAGCTCGAAGTCCGGAAACGACCCCCACTGTGCGCGGTACTGCGTGAAGATGCTGAAAGTCCGGAGCATCTTCCTGCCCCTGCAGTTGTCCATGCGGATGTTCTCGACGAATCCGCCGCGCCTTGGGCCGGTCTTGATCCTAAGCATGCCGAACGTGTTGCTGACCGTGCACCGCGTCATCCACACATTGCGAATCCCCCCTGAAAGCTCGGACCCGATGCCGAGCAGCGAATGGGACTCCACCATGTCGCAGTCGCGGACGACGACGTTCTCCGACGGACGCCCCACGCGCCACCCGTCAGCGTTGCGCCCCGACTTGACCACGATGCCGTCGTCCCCCTGGTCGAAGCGGCATTTCTCCACGAGGACGTTGCGCGTCGACTCGACGTCCACTCCGTCGTTGTTCTGACCGTGCGCGCAGGTGTCAAGGTTGCGGACGACGCAGTTCTCGCTGTGGTAGAGGTGAATCATCCAGAACGGCGACTCGCGGATGCGGAATCCGTCGAGAAGAACGTTCGCGCACCGGTTAAACTGGATGAGGTGCGGGCGCATGTGCGCACGATCGAGCGCTAGAAGCCGCCGCGCCTCGACAGGCGCGTTCGTCGAGCACCAGAAGTAGAGGTGCTCCGTCGCCTTCATGTGCTCCGGCAGGCGCTTGAACCACGTCCGCCAGAATTCCATGCGGGGCGCAAGCGTACCACTTCCGGTGATGGCCACGTTTGTGACGCCGAAAGCGTAGAGCAGCGGGGAGTGGTTGTAGCACTCTATCCCCTCCCATGTCGTGAACACCTCGGGATAGTCCGCCGGGTCGTCGGTGAACTCGAGCGTCGCGCCCTCGGCAAGGTAAAGGTTGCAGTTGTCCCTGAAGCGCACCGCGCCGGTGAGCCACCTGCCCTTCGGCACGACCACTCGCCCGCCGCCCGCCTTCGCGCACTCCTCCATCGCCGCCGCGAAGGCCCCAGTCGCCTTGACGCCCTCCTCCGCGCCGAAATCGGCGATCGAGAAGTCCCTCTCCGGAAACTGCGGCACGACAATCGGCGACATCTCGAACGGCGCGTCGTCTATCTTCACAACCTCGGCCCGGCAGGAACCGGCGGCATTGGCGAATGCACAAAGCGCCGTAAGAACCGCCGCGCAAAAGACCTTCGTTCCCGAGACTGCTTCCATCATGTAAACTCCTTAGAAGTCAAGCGACAGGTCGTCGTCGCCGCTGCTGCCGTCGATCTCTATGTTCACGAACCTCTTGCACTTGAAGTTCTTTAGCTCAAGCGCCGCCGCCACGCGGAGCGGCTTGTTCGAGAACCCGCGCTCGACGGAGCCGCGGTCCTGGGGCTGGTAGACCATCACCGAGATGTCGTTGTCCCCTTTCTTCAGCGAGATATCCGCCGTGCGCGAGTCGAATATCCCTGCGCAGACCGCCGGCAGCACCACCTTCCCTCCGACGCAGCAGCGCACGGACGGCGCACCTATGAGGCGCAGGCGTGTCTTGCAGTCTTCCTGCACGCTGACGGTCCAGACCAGGATCGCGGCGTTCCCCCTCAGGCGTCCGGCGTGCCTGGCGATTTCGTAGGAGCCGTTCTTCGACATCACCTCGCGCGGCTTCGACCCGGCGGCCTTCGTTATGTACGACTTCGAGCCGTCGAAAGGATAGATCGTGTGCTCCTTCTTGTCCTTCATCATGAGCTCCTGCGCAAACGGCCCGTAGAGCTTCACGCACTCAAGCGGCCTGAAATCCGTGCCCGCGAACGGATTCCATCCCTCGAAGTCAGTCATCGCCTTTGTCCTCTCGCGGACCGTGCGCTCGACCTCCTCCGCCGTGAAGCGCATCGCGACTACCGCAGGCATAGGCCGGTGCAGGTTGAACTGAGAATGGGCGACGACCACTATCTCGCCGTCCTTGCGCACATGCAGGCTGGGCGAACCCACGGTGCTGGCGTCGCCGTAGTTGTGGACGAGCCGCGCCTCGTATCCGTCCTTGCCGCGTCCGCGAAGCGCCTTGTACGGGCCGACCCAGCCGCGCAGCTCGCTGCCCCTGCGGAATGCCGCGGCGATCTGCCCGCCGGGAAGGACGCCGACCGAATGCTCCGCGCCCGCAACGCCGTCGCACGCCTGCGCGGGGGCGGACCATGTCCGGCCCTCGTCCTTCGAAAAGCTCGCCCATGCGGACATGCTCCTCCAGTCCACGACTAGGCAGCAGAGCTCCTTCCCGTCCGGCGAACGGAACACCGTCGGCAGAAGGAAGCTGCGCCCGGCCTTTTCCGCGACGACGAACGGCTTCTCCCACGTGAGCCCGCCGTCGCGCGTGAAGGCCCCCATGACGCGGTAGTCGCCGCCGTCGCCGTTGGGGTTCTTCCCTCGGGAGAAGACGCCGAGATAGGCGCCGTCGGAAAGCCGGACCATCCCGGAGAACGCGACGACGCACGCGAAGTCGGCCCCGAGCGGAGGCATGAACTTCCACGTTGCCCCGTCGTCCTCGCTCACGACGGACGGCATCGCCTCTGCGAGAGGACGCTCGGACGGCCCTCGCCAGTCGAATTCGTCGGCAGTGCCGTAGGAGGCGAAGACGCGGATGCGGCTCTTGCCAGTCTTGGGGTCGGTGAAAAGCCACGCCTTTGGCTCGTCGTGGCACTCTGCGAACTCCTTCGGGATGCGCCCGTCGATGCGCGCCCACGTCCGCCCGGCGTCCGTCGAGAGCGCCGCAGGGCCGCACGGCCCCGCCTGCTGGATGTCCCAGAACGCGATCATCGTCTTGTCGTCGGGCAGCATCACGGTCGAGGGATGCGCCTCGAAGCGAGACGACGAGCAGACGGTGAAGAAACGCGTGGAATCCGCCGGCGTATGGCCGTCGCGCGCCTCCGGGTTCAGGGTGAGGTCGCAGATCTCCGCGGCGAAGACCGGCATGGCCGACAGCGCGAGACAGGCAAGCGAAACGTTAAGTGTGGTCGCCCTCATAGTCATCTCCTCCTCATCAGATCCTGAAATCGAGGAACGTCACCTCGCCTGGCTCTATCTTCTCGGCGAACGGCCTGCTTTGGCGTTCGCGCGTGGAATTGCGCATTGCGCCCGTCTCCTTGTCCGGCACAAGCCGGCGCCGCCAGCCCGTGCTCACGTTGCCGCCGGCCTTGTTGACGTCCACGGAAAGCCTGACTTGCTCTCCGGTCGTGTTGACGATGACGAGGCAGACCCTCTGCCCGTCGTCTTCGACAGGCGGCGCAAGGAGGACGAGGTATTCGACGTCCCCCTTCTTGCCGGCCGCGACATTCGCGCATGCGACAGGCGCAGCCCCGGCGGTCTCCGCGTCGTTCAGCTCCACGGCGCCGCCAAGCCCCTCGTCGTCGAGCGATATGTCCGCCGTCGGCACCTTCGCCTCCTTCCGCGTGGACGCAGAGGTTGCGCCCTCGCCATGCCCGACGAGCGAGCGGTTGCCGGTTGTCGCCGCCCAGAAGTGGCGCATCGCGAGCCCGAAGTCGTCCGCAAGATACGGGCGCTCGACGAAGACTCCGTCGGTGGCTTTCACCGCGAAGGCGGACATGATCCAGTGCATCTGCCAGGCGATTGCCGCAGGGCTCGAAGCCTGCCCCTCCGCCGTCCCGTCGAGCCGCCCTGGGCCGACGGCCCAGATGCGGAGCTTCGCGACCGTCTTGTCGGACGAGCGGCGCAGTTTCGAGGCGATGCGCTCGAGCCGCTCGTACGGCGCGGGCGCGTCCCTCAGGTCCACCATGAGGTGCGTGACCGACGACAGATACCCGTTCATGGCTGTGAAGGCCGGCGAGTCGAGGTCCTTCACGGGGATGGCAATCGGGACCTTCGGCAGCTGCCGCGCCGCGAACGGGGCGAGCCGCCGCCACATCGCGGAATCGGCCCCAGCGCTTGCTTCAGCGCCGAGCTGAAGTCCGGCGACCACGTTCTTGTGGGGGCTCTTCGCAAGGCGGTTGATCGTCTCGGTCACGGTCTTCTGGTCTCCGTCAAGCACAAGGAATAGGCGAAGCCCGTACCGTCCGCAGAACTCAAGCGTCGCGTCGTCGCAGAGTGTCGTGCGGAAGAGCCACGCGCCGGCACGGCGGCAAGCGAGCGCGGCCTCTTCGTCTCCGGCCCGCGGGTCGGCCGCGTAGCCCACGCACGGCGCGCCGTGCGGGAATGCGTCGCGCGGCGTCGCCTTGGTGTTGATCGCAAGCGTAAGGTCCACTGCGCCGGACGCAAAAGCCGCGCCAGCGATGGCGAACAGGACAAGCCCCTTCATCACTTCGCCTCCTTCTTTACCGGGAACACCACCGTCGCGATGGTCTTCTCGGGGATCACGACCTCGTTTTCGGTCCCGTCGTACTCCTCTTCCCACGCGATGCGCGGCTCGCCCGGCATCTGGCTTATGCAGATGTCCTCCTTGCGGCAGCGGTAGAGCCGGTAGTGCGGCTTGCCGAGCGTGCAGCCGACGGTCTTCAGCGGCGGGCGGAACGGCACCGAGCAGCAGTTGCAGACCATCAGCGCGGCAGACGTGCGGTCGGCGTTCGACAGCAGCACCCATTCGACGGTGCCTTCTCCGGAGTTGTTCCAGACGTTCTTCATCTGGTTGTATCGGCCGTCGGTGATGGAGCCGTCGTACCGACGGCCTCGCGCCAGGACGTGCGGGTGGCCGAGAAGCGCCTCGTTGTAGAGCTTGAAGACGGGTCCCACCGGACCGACTTCGATGCGCGGGCGCCCCGTCCAGTCCGGGTCGAGGAAGGCGTCGTTGCCGAGGCCGTGCGCGCGCTGGCCGCGCCACGCGCCCTTGCCGTCGGCGACGTAGAACCCGCCCGAGAGCTGCCCGCACTGGTGGGCGCAGATGCCCTCCACCTCGGGCTGGCAGACGATCATGAGCATGTAGAGGGCGTCGAAGAGCGCGATCTGGAACTTCTGCTGGCTCGTCAGGTCCATGTCGGACGTGAAGCGCCATTCGGTGATCCACGCCTTCTTGCCCTTCACTTCGGGGAAGGACTCCGCGAAGCGGCGGATGCGCTGGACGCCGTTGTAGGTGCAGCCGTAGTGGCCGAATCCGCCGTAGAAGTGGTAGACGACGTGCGAGCAGTGCTCGAGGCAGTTCGAGAAGGCGACGACGAAGCGCCCCGACCAGTTGTTGATCTTGTTGAGGCCGAGGGTGCTGTCCTGGCTCAGCAGCAGGTCGACGTCGGTGTAGCGCGAGCGGACTGCGGCGATGTCAGGGTCGCCGTCGTACAGCTCGGCGATGGGAAAGCCCAGGTGGACTTCCGGCCAGATCTTCTTGATGTCCGGGACGATGGCCGCCCAGCGGTCTGCGAATATCTCGGGGGACGTCCCCCAGTATGGTTCGCTGCCGAGCTCGAAGCCCGCCACCTGGTCCTTGAAGTCGTTGTCGACGATCCACTTGACGAAGCCGAGGATGCGGCGGCGCGCGTCGTTGATCGTCCGCCCTGCATAGTGCTCGATGCAGAGGAGAATCTTGATGCCGTGCTTCTTGCGCCACGAAAACACGTCGTAGGCCATAGCCTTGTCGCGCTCCCAGCTGGCGTCGGCGTTCCACTCCTTGACGAAGTATGCCCCAGCGCCCTTGAAGACCTCCCACGTGTGGTCGGGGGAGCGTCTGAAGAACTCCTCGGCGAACTCCTTCCCCTCGTCTGCGATGCAGCCCGCGTAGCCGAGGTTCGGGAAGGAGCTCGACTTTGACTGGTCGATGTATGTAGGCGCGTCCACGTCGATCGTGATCGTCATGTCGGCAGGCCGCGCCGCCGCGTCTGCCGACATGGCATGCTGCGCCAGCCCGACGGCAACCGCCAGAATTGGTGTCTTGAGGTTCATGGAGTGTATTATACCAAATTCAGAAGACTCGAGGGCGAAATGTCGTCGGCGCAATCGCCTCTCAGAAACGAGAGTGGGCGCGGCCCCTATGCGCAGGGCGGCCCCCGGCTCCCTAAGCAATCGCACAGAGCCGGACGACGTCTCCCCCCTGCGACAGCGTCCAGCGGATCCTCGCGAGACGGGAGAGGAAGCGCTCGTCGTGAGACACCAGGAGAAGCGCGCACGGCGCCTCGGAAAGCGCGTTCTCGAGGCATTCGATGCTCGGCAGGTCAAGGTGGTTCGTGGGCTCGTCCATGACGATGAGGTGCGGCCCCCTCTCCACGCCGCGCGCGAGGAGTATCTTGCGTATCTCGCCCGGACTCGGCGTCGTCGAGGCGAGGAGGCGTCCAGGACGCGAGCCGAGCCGGCTGATGAGCGTCATGACGCGTCCGAGCGGGCCGCGCTCAAGCCGCTTTACGTCCGCGTGGATCGCGCGCGACTCCTCCTCGCCGATCTCCTGCGGCACGACGAGCAGCTTCTCCGGCGGAACGTTCGCGCACGCGACGATCTTCCTGACGAGAGTCGACTTGCCGAGTCCGTTCGAGCCGACGATCGCGATGCGGTCGTCGGGGCGTATCGCAAGCGCCGGATGGACTAGGCGGCGTCCGTCGCCCAGGTCGACCTCGCCCGCCGGCAGCTCCGCGACGTAGTTGCGGGCCGACTTCTCCGCGCCCTCGAGCCAGAACCCCATCTCGTAGTCGACGCGGATCGACTTGTCCGGAGCGAGCAGCTTCGCGGCGCGCGACTTGAGCGCCGCGGACTGCGAGAAGCCCCATCCGTCCTTGTTCGTGAGCTTCGCGAGCTGGCGCTTGGCGCGTCCGTCGTGGTCGTTTGCCGGCAGCTTCTTCGCCTTCAGGCGGTTCGTTCGCGCGGCAGACTGCTCCGCGGCCTCGCGCCGCTGCTGCGCGGCGGCCTTGAGGCGGCGCGCCTTGCCGGCGTTCGCGTCGTGCTCGTCCCGCGCGTGCTCCTGCTCCAGGCGGTCCTGCTCCATTCCCTGCGTGACTCCGCCCGGACGCATCACTATGCGCGGCGGAAAGACGAAGAGGCACTGCGAGCAGAGCGAGTCAAGGAAGTCTCGGTCGTGCGAGACGAGAAGCCCTACGCCGCGAAACGACTTGAGCGCCTCCATGAGCACACGCTTCGCCTCCGCGTCGAGGTGGTTCGTCGGCTCGTCGAGCGCCAGCACGTCGGGGCGGTGCCAGAGCGCGATCGCAATCTGCACGCGCTTGCGCTCGCCGTGGCTCAGCGTCTTCCAGCGCCCAGTCCACGCCGGATCGACGCCGAGCCGCTGGCGCACGTCCATCGCGACGGGATCCCACGCGTCCATGAAATCGCCCCACTCGTCCGGCGGCGCATCGGTGCGCTGCACGGCGTACTGCGCCGCGCCGATCTGCCTGATGCTTCCGCCTGACGGCGAGAGCTCCCCGGCCGCGAGCTTGAGGAGCGTCGTCTTGCCAGCGCCGTTCGCGCCGACGATTCCGGTCCACGTCCCCTCCGGGAAATGCACCGTGACGTCGGCAAGGAGCGGCTCCGCCATCCCAGGATAGGCGAACGACACTCGCTCGAACTGGAGAAAACGCATTAAAGCCCGAGCTTGGCCTTGGTCGCGGCAGCCACGCCTCCGGCGGCATCTGCGCCGCTGTGCGAGATGGCGTTGAGCTGCGGCACCTCGGTGGGGCCGATCCAGCCAGCCTTTACGCCGATGAAGCCGTAGAGCCACATGCAGCCGAGGACAACCAAGGCCAGTCCGACGACGGACGGCAAAACGCGCTTTACAAGAATCTTGACCATTTGACTTTTCTCCTTTGAGTCCCTATTATATCAAATTCCCGCGAATCTTTAGCCACACAGATCGCAAAATGTGAATGGCAGTATCTGCAATCAACATCTATTTACCCCGTTTGCCGACGGCTGGCGTCCAGTTGTGGTAGCCGTATTCGAAACAGGCGTCTTTGCCGCCAGATAAAAGCTTTCCGTCCTTGACTGCATAGCGGGTCGTGGACTTGCTTACCGACGCGTTCATGTTGCCCTCGATCGTGGTCAACTGGGCGCCCTTGCGGTAGACGACAGCAAAGAAGTGGTTCGCCTTGTAGATCACGTCGCCGGACCGGATGTCGTCGGCCTTGTCAAAGCGCTCGCCGGTCTGGAGTCCGCCGTCAAACATGTAGGTGGAGAAGTCCGCGGCCATCGCCGCGCATTCAAAACAGCCGGTATTCCCCAGAAGCGACGGGAACATGGTGCCCCACGGCCTGCCCTCGCGGAATGCATGTTCCGCCATAAGCTGCTTTGCGCGCGCATCGTACTCGGACTGCGTAGTCACCGGCGGATTCTCCCGCACGCAGACGACCATGAACGGACACTCTTCGCCTGCCGCGGAGAAAGTCTGGCGAAGCTGAACCAGACGGAACTTCGACTTGCCGAGGGCGACTGTCCCCAGCGAAGTGCACGACGTTCCCTTTGGAATCTTTGCCACAAGCTCCTCCCCGGTCTTCCCTCCGTTGAAGTACGCGAGGCACGGGACCGCCGGCTCGTACGGCTCGAGATTCCACTTCACCTTGCCGAACACGTCGTCTACCTTGAACCAGCGCTTCGTGAACTCCTTGGAGTGCAGCCCCGCGGGAACAAGCATCTCGACAACCTTGCCGCCCTCCCCGACGGCCGTGACCGCGAAAGGCGATCCTTCTATTGAAATGGCGTACTTCCGGTCGTACGACTGCATCTTTTCGGACACGACCGGGAACATCTTGGCGGATCCGGATGCCGGGATCGGAGTGAACGCCGCGGGCAGACTCTCGCCAAGCTGCTTTGCGACGCCTTCAGGCAGCGCCGCCGCATGGGACGCACTTGCCGCAAACAGCGCGAAAAGCGCCGCGGCCAGCTTTCCGCGGGGCGACGACGACGCCACTCCATGGACGATTTTCTTCCCGTGGTCCTCGCATTGCTTGTTCATGGCGCATATTATACCAAATTCGGAGGCATCGCATCACGGCGACGCGAGGACGCAGGCCTGAGGAATCCGTCGAAGCCTCAGAGACCTTCCGCCCGCAGCGCGACAGGGCCGAGCAGCCCGCTTGGAGCCTCGTCCGTCGAAACCTTGTAGCGCGTCGGAATCGTCTGGTAGTGGTTGTTGAGCGTGTTGTAGACCGTAACGGCAAGTTCGTTCGCGCCGTCGCGGAGCGCGTCAGTCACGTCCACAGTCCACGGCGGGCATGTCCTCGCCGCGACGACACGCCCGTTGACGGCTACTTCCGCCGCGCGGCGTCTACTGCCACAGCCCGCTCCAGTACGGCGTGACGTAGGGGTTGTCGAACCGCTGCGCGACGATGAAGCCGAGGCTCGGGTTGTGCTCGCGCTCGTAGTCGACGGGTATGCCGCAGTACGGGCCCGCCTTGGTCTGGAGCGACAGCCCCTCGCCGAGCGGCAGGTCGTACCCGTAGTGGACGGCCCCGTCCGTCCAGTAGAAGAGCTGGCCGTGCCGCTCGCGCTGCTTGTCGTGGAGCGCGCTGATGGACCAGACGTAGCCGTCCAGGAAGCCGAAGTCCCCGAGGTTCTGGCGGAACCCGATCGTCTGGATGGCCACGGGCTTCGTGTCGGACAATCCGCCGCTGGTCGAGATGTAGGCGGAGTCCACGTCAGCGGAGACGTAGCCCGAGAAGCGGAAGCGCCGCGCGTCCGCGCCGTCCGCCGCGGCCGCGCAGCAGGCGCACAGCCCCAGCAGCTCGCCTCGTTCGTCGGCGAGTGCCACGCCTTGTCGGTCAGGTTCGTCTTGCCGTAGATGGTGTAGGCGCTACTTCAACGGATTTACGACCCGCACTGCGCCATAGACGCAGCCATCCTCCATGTCCTCCCCATCACCTCTCGTTCGCTTCATCCCTGCTGAAATGCCAATCGGCAGGGACTCCGCCTTCATCCTGGGACATAAGGAACCCATAAGCATTCTGAGCCGCAACGCCGCGGGTGTGGTTTGAAAAGGCAAACATGGCTCACTCGGCTGAATCTAGAACAATCAATTACCGACAGTGAAATACCATAGTCCGGATGCGGGGAATCGACCGCGGGCTACCGCCTCCGGGCCTTCTCGGCGAACCAGTCGGCGAAGCGCATCGCGGCGAAGGCGTTTATCGCGGCGAAGGCGGCGAACGCCCCGATGACCGCGAGATGCATCGCAAGGGACGCGTCCGGATGGGCGTCGGCCCACGCGCGCTCCATCAGCGTAAGCGGATAGTGCGTGGCATACAGGGGAAACGAGAACCTGCCGAGGGCGCCGCAGAAGGCGGCGAGCCTCGCGTTGCGTATCTCGCCCCCGACGCCGCAGAGCAGCACGAGCGGCATGCCGACGACGACAAGCCCCGTGGAGACAAGGCCTTCCGTTATGTGGTCCGGACGGAAATCCGGCGTGAAGAAGATTGCCAGCAGCAGGAGGGCGCATACCCACAGGCCGGCGTTGCCCGTCTTGATCTTCCACCCCTTTCGGGCGATGACCATTCCCGCCAGCAGGGGGAAGAGCATGCGGGAAAGCGCGCCGAAGTTGCCCCACCAGACGATGCGCCGCCCCTCGTCGAAGAGGTACGTCCAACGCCATGTGGGGCCGGTGTGGAAGCCGCAGTTCGCCACGCCCACGAAGCAGGTGTAGCCCGCCGCGGCCACCGCGAGCGCGATAAGGACGACCGTCTTCAGATGGCGAAGCAAAAAGGCGTAGAGCGCGTTCGCGAGGTAGATGTAGAACATCGTCCACAGCGGCCCCTGGAGCGGATGCATCTGGCTCCATCCAAGGGCGCCGGGCGCGGGCAGGAGCGTGCAGCACCAGAGCGTAAGGAGCAGAAGCCCGCCGAGCGACAGATGCCCGCCGGGGATCCAGGCCGAATACTGCTCCGGGATTATCAGGAAGCAGAGCGCGCCTATCACGGACCCGAAGACCACAAGCGGATGCATGCGCACGAGCCGCCTGCGGAAGAACTCGCCTGTCGTCATCTGCCCCCACCGGCCGTCGTACGCATACACGAGGGCGAAGCCCGTGAGCATCAGGAAGTACTCCACCGGCAGAAGGCCATGCGGAATGGCCACATAGCCGAGCTTCTTCGCGTAGTTCTCCGAAAAATGCAGCGCCACCACGACGATTGCGCAGAGGCCGCGCATGGCATCCAGCACATCAAGCCGACGTTTCATTTATTGAATTTTTCCCAGCAGTTCTTCCGCGTCGTCTCCGCAGTAGAAGAGCCAGGACGAGTGGAGCGGCGCCTCGAAGGTGAACGTGTCCACGTCTTTCGCCACCAGCTCGCGGGCGAAGACATCAACGACCGTAGTCTTGCGCGGCAGACGGAGCGTCTTCGTGCCGGCGTTGCGGGCATGGAAGGATATGAAGCGCTCGTTCGCCTCGTAGATGTCGAACGTGTCGCCGAAGATGTGCACTCCGGCCTCGCGCGCGATGCGCTGCATGAGCGGAGACTCAATGCGGTACGAGCCGGAGAAGATTGTCCGCGCCTTGCCCGTTCTGACCGACGCAAGACCCGCCGCTCCGTTGGAGTACCGGCCCAGCACCTTGTCGGGATGCGCTGCGGCGAATATGGGCGCAAGCGGTCTGCCGCCTTCTGGATATGCGAGGCCACCCGCCTTCGTACCGTCCTCCAGCGTCACCTCGGGATTGGTCACGTCCCTGCACAACGTGAAGTCCATGCCGGTCAGAGCCTTCATGTTGGCGGTGGAATTGCCGTCGTTGGAAGTGAATCCCGGCGCAAAGGTCCAGAGGATCGTGCAGTCGCGTTCACGCAGGCTCTCGGCGGCCTTCCGCAGCGACGGCGTGAGTTTCGTGCATGACTGGAATATGTAGAGCCTGTAGTCGCCGGGGTTGTCAACGAGATCTTCCGCCAGGAGAAAATCAACGCCGGCGCCGATCCGCGCCGTCTCGCTGTAGAACATGACATACGGATACGACGAGTTCCTGGCTCCGCCAAGGCGGTCTAGGCGGTTGACCTTGCCTTTGTTGTCGTAACTCTGCGATGCAAATCCCGTATAGTATTCCGTAGCCTCTAGGCCATTGTACATCGGCGTGGATTTGATTGCCTCCTCACTCACCACGACCGCTATCTGTGCATTGCGCCCGACGCCGTTCTCCACCGCGTGCGCGCCCACCTTGGCGAGAACAGCCGCGTCATCCGCGAACTGCGGAAAGTCGAACTCCATGCCGCTCGTTATCGCATACGTGTAGAATGGCTGGCAACGGCACAGCGACACGCCCATGTTCCGCCGCATCATGTTCACGGTCATCCTCTCAGTCAACGTCTGGCTGTATTCCACGGGCTTTATGTTGTGCGTGCGCGTGTCGTCCTCTATCACGGAGACGATGCCGTGCTGCTGTATGGACCTGAACGGCTTCATGTCGCCGATCTGCGTCCCTGGCTGCCGCGACCGGATGGAATAGTCCTGTGGACTCATGATGAAATCCACGGCATGCGCGTCAAGGAAATGCTTCATTGCGAAATGCGAGCGCATATGGTTGCGCCCGGCGCCATTGAGTGTCATCACATATCCGTAATACGTGCCAACCAGTTTCTTTCCGCCCACGCAGTCCTTCGCGGCGCGGCACATCCTGATGGCGCCGTCCGCGACAGCCGTCGAATAGAAGTCGTGGTAGGCGATCACGCGAGCGTGTTTGCGCTGGTCCCATAGAAAGCCGCCGCCCTCGTCGAGCGCACGCCGCTCCGCCAGCGTCGGCACCGTGTAGTCCGTAACCCAGGGATAATGCTTCTTCGCGAACGCCTCGAACCCCTTCTGCGCAACAGGCGAAAAGTCGAGGATCGTCTCCTTGCGCGTCGGATCCCAGCCCAGCCATTCCACCGTGTGGCCGGAGTTCACGCGGTAGCCGATGATGCGGTTTGCGTAAGGCGACGCCTCCAGATACGCAATCACCTTGCGCATTATGCGCTCCATGTCGTCATACGCCTTCTTGGACGCGAAGGAGTAGTTGATTTCAGCGTCGCCGCAGTCCAGGTTCACATGCCCCTGCTCGTCGCGTGCCATCTCGTCCGGGTTGGCGTCGCGCCAGTCGGGTGGCGGGTAGATGGATATGTCCCACATGAAGTACGCGCCCGGGTAGTCGCGCCGGTGCTGTTCCGCCAGCCGGTCGAGATCGGCAGGGTTGAACTCCGCGCCCTTCGGCCACCACTTCAGGTGCTTCGTCCACACCGTCGCCACGTTGTGCGGGGCCGACGAGTGCCGCGCCACGTCGCCGCGGAAGCCGCAGGCCACCGTGCCCCACAGCGGATAGAACGGCTTCCCGTTCACCGCGAAGCACGGGCTGCCGCCCACGTCCACGATCTTCGACTCGATTTTCTCCGTCCACTCAGGATCGACGCCCAGCCTTTCCACGTCAAGCCGCGCGCACGATGCGTGTCCGCCGCCGGCCGGACGCAGACATGGCGTGTCAAGATACGCAAGCACCTGTCCGCCCGCGATGTAGCGCGGCAGCTCGTAGTCGAACTCCAGCGCCCATACGTCGTCCGCCAACCTCTTCAGGCACTGCGGCATGGGCAGGCTCAGCTCCTCGCGCCAGCGCATCTCGCCGGCAGCCGTGGTCAGCGACACCGTCGCCGGCATGAACTCCATCCTGGGGACAGACCCCCGATAGCTGTAGCGCAGCCTCACCTTTCCGCCTGCCGTCTGCGTGCGCGGCGTCGCCGTCCCGCCCAGATACGCCACCTCCGTGGCCTTGGGCGACTCGCGCTTCACTTTACTGCTCTTGAACAACTCGGGGGTGATCTCAGGCCAGACGTCCTCGCCATGGAACTTGCCGGCCGCGACATCGCCCCATGCCATCGCGGCAAGCGCAACCGTGCACACCGCAACAAATCTGCTTTTCATCTTCAGTCCTTCAACCTCAAGGCTACACTTCATTCCCTTGTTTTTCCTTTTCTGGGCTTCAATTTATGGGCTTCAATCGCATCTCGCGTCCTGTCGCGGACCTCAGGTACGCCTCGCCGGAAGGCAGGATGTTGAGCCCGAAGCTGAACGCACGGTCCAGCGCCGGCGGCGTCTGCTTCTCGAAGAGCGGGCGCATGCGCGGATCGGCGGCGACGGCCGCCTCGAAGCGCCTTAGGTCGTTTTCGGTCGAGAACAGGCCGCAGTCCGCCGCGCACCACGCGCACTCGTCGGTCTCCGGCACGTGAAGCCACTCGTAGCTGCGGTCTTTCTCGGAAATCCCCAGTCGCTGTCCGGAATTTGGCGTGAACGTCGTGTCGGCAAGGCCGTATGGCTTCGATATCCGCTCTTCCAAGGCACGCGCAAACGGCTGATTGGCTAGAGTTTCGATTACCTTCGCGACAAGGCAATAACCCCAGGGGCTGTAGATGAACTTCTCCCCAGGCGCAGCGACAAGCCGCTCGCGGAGAACCAGCTCATAGTTCTCGTCAACAGTCATCGCGTTTGCCGGATACCGCACATGCCCCTTGCGGAAGCCCGCCGTGCAGGAAAGCGCCTGGCGCACCGTCACGTCCGGCGCCGCGTCGCCCAGATACGCGCGGACGGAGCGGTCGAGGTCAAGCCTGCCCTCGGCGGCGTAGGTCAGGGCAAGCGCGGAGGTGAAGACCCGCGTGAGGCCGCCGATGGGGAAGACCGACTCGTCCACTCCCGGCTCGCGGCGCTCCGCGTACGATCCGGCGG
>Ga0310786_10001042_pt1 | contig 44623 bp, 41 predicted proteins | sample AusTroGonzalo_MG_FD_203881 | JGI IMG/M metagenome (GOLD analysis project Ga0310786, IMG submission 203881) | Bovine rumen microbial communities from tropical cattle in Woodstock, Queensland, Australia - Gonzalo_03 (v2) (version 2) | ecosystem: Host-associated > Mammals > Digestive system >...
AGGGGTCGCGATAAAGGAGTTAAGGAGTGGGGGAGCACGAGGGGGCGAAACTAAGAGGGAAAAATCGCGACCCCCTTTTTTACGTAGTTTTTTGGGGCTTTGTCCCTCTTTGGTTCGCCCCCTCGGTCTTTGCGCAGACGGCGGTCTTAGCGCAGACGGCGCAACTCCGAGACGAAGTCAGCTTTGCTGACTTCTGTCTTTAGGTTCGCACTTCTCATTCCTGCAACGCTGTTGATGCCATTGCTCGTACTTTTCATTTCAGTGCGCGGATGCCTTAGCGCAGGCGACAAAATTCAGCACCCGCGATTTCTCATCTCGGTTTGATTTTTTCTTCCCTATCCATTCCCATAACCTATGCAAAACTCTCCCCCTCCCCCACGGGGAGAGAGAAGCCACCATACCTGCAACGAAGGTAAATATGGTCACTCCGCGCGAACTCACTCCGTCGCAACAGCGTCGCAGAGACGAAAAGCGACAGCCAAAAGACAGGCGAGGGCTTCGCCCCGAGCCGTCTCGGTCAAGCGCCGTCTGCGCTAAGACCGTACCGTCGAAGCCACAAAGAACCCACTGGGTGCAGAACTCATCACACTCATCACAAAATAGCGGATATCATCCATCGCGTGATCGTTCTCCTTCACAGGCGCATCGGAGCCGCCGCTCTCCTGCCAGCGGTATAAACCGAATTCCCTGATGCAGTCAGCACAGCTGCGATGGATCTTTATCCCACCCGAGTTGAGTACGTCCGCTACGCGCCTGATGCCCGTCAGAACATCGTTCTTCGCAGGCATCACCCTGAATTTTCCGTGACGGCGTATGCACTCGATAAACGAAGCCGCCGAAGGATCCACTACCACACAGTCAATGACCCTGTCTCCGCAAAGCCTCTCAAGTGCCGCATAATGCTCCTCATCGGTGCGCTGTATGCCCTCTCTCCGCGAGTCATAATAGTATTCCGAGATCCTGTACCATATCCCACTGCTGAGTCCCCATAACCCGAAACTCGCAGGGTTCACAGTGCCGTGATCGCAGCTTACAGCGTACTTCTCAAAAACATCCGGCAGAGTATCCACCGTGTGAAGCTTCTCACTGAACATCGGATAAACCAACCCCTCTGTGCTCACCCATCTGCCCAGTACGAATCTCTCGTAGAATGCCCCCGAGTATAACCTGCCGTACCTGCTGATGACTTCCCTGCTCAGCGAAGGATTGTCCGAAAGTTCAAAGTGGATGTATAACAAACGCTTCTCCGAAGCCTTGTCTATCCACTCCCTCTTGAACCAGTGAAGCCTGTGCTCGGGATTGCAGTTGAACCATAACTTCGACCCCGTCACCGAACACCTCGCCACCGCCTGCTCCACAAAGCTCCTCGGCATCAGCGCAGCCTCGTCAAGAAGTACACCTGCCAAAGTCACTCCCTGTATCAAAGCCGCGGAACTCTCGTCCCTGCCGCCGAACAGATAAAACCTGTTCACGTTGCCGAACATCCCTATCTCCAGATAGTTCTTCGATGGGTATTCCTTCACCGTGAACCCCCATTGCGCCGCCGACCTTATCAGAGGCGTAACAAGATTTCTCCGTACAGAGGTTATCGTCTTTCCGCAGAACGCAAGATCGTGCCCCCTGAATGACGAACACGCCCAGATCACAAAGGATATCCCCATCGACCACGTCTTTCCGGAACGTACCGCCCCGTCACAGATGATGCCTTCGTACCGCTCCCCCTCAAGCGCCTTCCACCAGGTAAGTACCGCCATCTGCTTTTTCGAGATCTTCTTTCCGCCAATGTCGAATATCCCCTTATTCTGCTTCTTCAGCGACATATCCGCTCTCACCGCCTCCCACAGCAGATACAGCATCTCCGCCGTATATCGCCTCAACAAGTTCCCTCGCACGGCTGTCTGCTCCGTCACGCTCGTTCAGCTCGCATAAACGTTCAAGAGCCTTCTGCCTGTCGAAAAACTTTATCTCGACTCCGCCGCCCTTGATCCGCTTTATCTCACTAACATTGAAAAGATCTGCCTTTGCCAGCATCGCAGGAGTGACTTCGTCCGCAAATGCAAGAGCCGCCGCATCGTTCACCCTGCCGTATGCCAACCGTTCAAGACCTGCCCGTATCTCCGCTTCACCCGAAAATGCCGCCTTACGTTCCTTTTCCACCTGCCGTCTTACTGTCCTCTGCGAGAGCAGCTTCAGACCGTCCTGCTTCGCCCTCGCAGGTGATATCCCTGCATTGACCGCCGCTTCCTCGGCATTCCTCCCCCTCACAAAACTCAGCACAAAATCTTTGATGTCTATCTTTGTCATAATAAATGCTCCTTTTTTAACTCCGAGACGGCTCGGGACAAGCCCTCGCCTGTCTCCCGTATGTCGCCTCTCATTCCTGCAACGCTGTCGCAGCTATGAGCGTCGCCTTTCCTTTTGTTGCTGCTTCCTGCTGACGACATTCCACCGAAATATTAATCTCCGCATTACCCCTCCACCCTCCCCCACCCAATGAGAGACCGTCTGCTCTGACGTCACAAAGGTCAGGAACTTATATCTCTCCGTCAAGGCACGAAACCCTGTCGCCCACAGAGAGCAGTACGCCGAATGGCATCGGCGCTTTGCGCCGGTCTTAGCGCAGACGGCGCTTGATCGCGTTCCACTAAAAAAGTAATCGCGAACCCTCACACTTGCAACGCCGTCGCAGAAATGAAAAGCGACAGCCAAAAGACAGGCGAGGGCTTTGCCCCAAGCCGTCTCGGTCAAGCGCCGTCCGCGCTAGGACCGCCGTCCGCGCTAAGACCCCTTTCACTAAAGCCGTGATTTCCGCCGTTAGTTGTACCCAAATGTGCAACTAAAAACAAAATATGTACGGATAAAAACAAAAAACGTGATAACGCACAATTTCAATAAGCTGAAATTATGCATTACCACGAAAAAAAGACACCCCTGTCAGTCTCCCGACAGAAGTGCCTTTACTGAAAATCAGTTTTTAATTTTCTTTGATATAGGCTCGGGCATACCGTTGTCAAGCAGGTTCAGCACCGAGGTGTCCTCAATGTTGTAGTACCTGCCGTTCACGTAGATGTTCGCACCCACCATGTCCGATGTGCGGATGAAGATCTCTTTCTTTATCTCCATGTCTACCCAGCCAAAGCTTATTATCCTGCCTATCTTCTCTGAGGCTATCTTTTTGTTGGGATCAAAAGCAACAGGCTCGTAATTTGCAGAAAGGAACTTCTCATACCATTCAAACACGGGCTGCATATTTTGACGGGATGTGATAACCCCGTTGACCCCTTCTCCCGAAATATTCTGACAGTTGATCGTCGCAGGCACGGTGCCGCGAGGATCAAGCGCATAACTCGTTGCCTGGTTCAGAGCCCAAGCTGCGTCATTATCGGGAATATCACCGGGATTAAATAAGCTCGCCCCATGTACTTTGAACCAGACTTCCATCAGGCCGCCTTCGGCAGCCTGCCATGCAACATAGTTTGTGCCGTTGCCCGGCTCATAGTTGATAAACAGCTTGCCCGTGAACAAAATGTTTTCCGCGTTATAGTTCTCCATTCTCGAGATCACATCTGCATAACTGTCTCTCTTTTCAAGATCGAGCACCAGCAGATTGCCGCCCGGAAGCAGCGCCCACTCCCGATTTGTCGGATATTCGCTGTTAAAACAATCCATCTGCATACGGTTGAAGATATCGTAAAATGCGTGTGCGTGAATACTGCCTTTAGTATCAACAGCTGTCAGTTCACTGACGTTCAGACTCTCAGGCACCACCCCGAACTCAGTCCTCTCTGTGTCAGCCGTCGGGAACTGCCCCAGCATACCGTCAGCCGAGCGGTACTGTACAAAGTCTACCTTGCGCTTCTCGCTTATGTGATAGAATACCTTGCCGCTCTTTGGTATCTCGGTTATGCCCTGCGTGTTGTTCTTGAAATGCTCCATAGTCTCGGCATATCCGCTGTAAGTGAGCGCCAGCAGCTTCGCAACGTCTCCGTCAGCCGCAGCCAGATCCACCGTGTATCCGCCCGGTCTCACCTCACTTATTAATCCGTCCTCGATCCGTGCGCTGATGTTTGCAAGTATCACACGGTAAAGGTCTTCCGCCTCCGCATCCGAGGTAACGGATATGCTGTCAGCAGTACCCGGTGTCACAGACTTGTTCCCTGCAAAGGATAACACCAGCGCACCGCCGCCTATCACCAGAACCAGCGCCGCAGCCACCGCAAAAGAAGCCTTCCTGCTCTTCACCGCCGCAGCCTGCTTCCTCTCTGTTATCTTCGGAGCAGCCTCCGCCTCGGGTATCACCGTATATGTATTCTTATCTTTCATAGTAACACCTCCGTTCAGTTCGTCAAGAGATATCATCCTGAGCATATCGTCTATTCTTCTCATATCAATATACCTCTCTTTATGAGTGCCTTCCTCAGACGGCGCTTGTCTTTCGCCAGAATGTATTCCACACGCCTCTCACTCAGACCGAGCTCACGCGCTATCTCGGATACAGGCTTCTCAAAATAAAATCTGCTGATGAATATTTCACGGTCCGGCGAAGGCATCGCACTTATGCATTCGGCTATGATCTTCTCGTTTATCTTTGCCGACCTCTCATCCTCGAAGTCAACATCTATGCCAAGATCAGCCTCGTTGTCGGATAACGGCTCGTGCGGTCTCAGAGTCTTCAGCTTGTCCAGAGAGCAGCTCCTCGCCACCATGGCAACGTAGCTCTTCAGACCGGCACGCGAAAGGTCTATCTCGTCCCGTAACCGCCATACCTTGTAGAATGTGTCGTTCACGACCTCACGCCTGTCCTCCTCGCCCGCAAGTATCCCTGCTGCTACAGAGTACACAAGTCCCGAATAAGCCGACATTACAGCCTGCAATCCGGTCTCCCTGTCCGAACGCAGAAGCCCCAGCAGCTGCTCATCGGTCATATTCATCACCACCTGATCGAAAGTACTTTCATAAAATGGATCGGAAAGCTCCCTTTGAGATCTCTCCGATCCATTTCACTTTAGTATACCGCCGCCCTCCCTCACATCCTCATAACAAAAGTTGAACCAATTGTTAATATTTCTTTAACTCGCGTCCTCTGCGCACTGATATGAAAAACGCGAACAGCGTTACAGGAATGGAAAGTACGAACCTAAAGACAGAAGACAAAAAAATGCTTGACAAGCAAGCATAAGTGTGATATAATAATTTAGTCACCTGATAAGCGGACTGAATGGACAGGTGTCCGAGTGGTTTAAGGAGCCGGTCTTGAAAACCGGTGATACGGCAACGTACCGTGGGTTCGAATCCCACCCTGTCCGCCAAATATCTTTTTCGACCAGCATTTGCGGATTTACCCAAGTGGTGAAGGGGCTCCCCTGCTAAGGGAGTAGGTCTCGAAAGGGGCGCGAGGGTTCAAATCCCTCAATCCGCGCCATATTTTCCAGCCGGCTCAAGCTTCGATTCTTCGGAGCTTGAGCATTTTTATACCCAAAATACGCCGTTTGCGCGTGACGTTTCAATGTCATATATGACGTTTGTCCGTCATATAGTTTCCAGTTGTGTTAACGGATTTCACAGAATTTTTCACACAATGTTAATCAAATCCGGATTGAGAGTCTCATTTTTCTGCCATATTATTCCAATTTTTCACTGAAAATCACTTTTTGTCACAGGAAATCACAGAAAATCACACGGGTTTTTCCACGAATCTGCGATGAAAAATGACTCTCCGACAGCTCCCTGTTCACTTTTTCGGGAGCAGCTTTTTCACTCGCCGCCGCCGTCAGACCTGTGCGCAACCTCCAGCACGGATGCAAACATATTATCTATCCTGCTCTGGTATTCCTGCTCCTTCTCCGACGTAGTGTGCGTATATACGGTCTTCATCACGTTGTCGGTGCTCCAGCCGCCCAGCTTCTGAATGTAGTTCGGCGGTATGCCCAGATCGTTCAGCGTTGTTGCAAAAACGTGACGCAGATCGTGAAACGTGGTTTTGTAGCCTCTCTTTCCCATTTCGCGCTTGAACCCCTTGTAAAGACCGTTGTAACCCATCTGCACGATGAAGTCATCGTCACTGTTGTGGGGCTGTGCCATTATCATCTTGTAGATGTACTCGGGCAGCATATTCGTCCTCGTGCTGTCTTCCGTCTTGTTGACTTCGCGTACCAGATCCGTACCGTAATTGTACACACGCTCACGCTGTACCCTGATTCGCTTGCCGTCAGGCGTGATGTCAGAGTATTTCAACCCCCTGACTTCGGCTATCCTCAGGGACAGCCACATCGCCAGCAGGCACGGAAGCTCCAGCTCGGTTCCCACTATCACATCAATTATGGCATTCAAAGGCGGCAGCTCCTTGATCTTCTTCCTCTGCTGCGGCAGCGCGATCCTCTTGCGTAAGTGCATATAGATCTCCTGCGCCATCAGCGCACTGTTCAGCAGACTCACAGCCTCTTTCAGCGACTTCTTCGACAGACGCATCGCATCCTGGTTTATCGCGTCCTGCACATCGATCACCCTCAGCTTGCTGATCTTGCACTTCATTATGCTCTGCATCCTCGTGCGGCAGATCAGGCGGTAGCTGCGGATAGTCGTGGGCGAGAGTATGTTCGTGCGCGACTCAATGTACTTGTTGATCGCACCCTCCACAGTCATGTCCATGGGGTCAACACCGATGGCGTACTTCTGCTTGAACTCATACGCCGCCAGTATGGCGCCCTCCTCAGTCGATGCCATAAACGATCTTACTATCCTCTTTCCGTTCTCATCAACTCCTGCATATACCTGTACTCTGTATTTCCCCGAAGGGGTCTTTGATGCTTTCATGTTCGTATCCTCCTTAAAATTCACGGAGAACAGAACCAAGTGTATCAACTATACTATAATTATACACCCGCCCCAAGCACCCTGTCAAATCTGAAAAACCCTCAATCCGAAGAACACTTCCGCAAGAAAAAACGCTCCCCGAAGGGAGCGTTTTTTTCGTCAGATGTAATTGGTATATGTGTCTCTGTAGTTGCCGTATCCTGCGGCGTAGCGTGCAATGATGATCGCATCGTCCGCAGTGACCTGACCGTCTCTGTTCATATCGCAGACATCGGAATCATAGGTGTCTTTGTAGTTTCCGTAGCCTGCCGCAAAGCGTGCAACAATGATCGCATCGTCTGCCGTGATCTTGCCGTCACCGTTTGCATCACCGACAAGACGATCGGTGATTATTACATACTTAAATCCGTTGTCTATAGCGTACTGCTCAGCTGCGGTGTCCTTGTAGCAGTAGATCTTGAAGTCGTCGACCTTTTCAAAGTCGTCATTTTTTTTGGTGTATCCGAATGCATAAACGCCGATTTTTGTAACGCTTTTCGGAATAGTTACGCTTTTAAGGTTTGGACAGTCAGAAAAAGCTTGATAGTTAATTTCTGTAACGCTGTCCGGGATACTTACGCTTTCAAGGCTTGTGCATTTAGTAAAGGCATTATTATCAATGGTTTTAACTTTATCGGGGATAGTTATGCTTGTGAGGCTTGAGCAGTCTGTGAATGCATAAGAACTAATGATTTCAATACGATCCGGGAGTTCTATGCTTGTTAAACTTTTGCAGTGATAAAATGCACCTTTGTCAATGAATGTAACGGAATTAGGGATATCTATTTTTTTAAGACCTGTGCAGCCCATAAACGTACCGTGTTCGATACTACTGATTCCTCCCGGAATGGCTACTTCTTTAATATATTCGTTTTCGTAAAATGCTTCTCCGGAGATACTATTAATTTCTCTTGGTATTATTAATCCACCACGATAATTTCTTCCGTCAACAAGTATGTCGTTTACAATTACCAGCGGATTCTCTTCTCGCTTTTTTTCAAGCCACTTTGTACCGATAAAAGCATTGTTGCCAATGACGTCAACAGTGCTTGGGATAGATATATTTTCAAGATTTTTGCAATCATAAAATGCTCCGCCCCAGATTTCTGTAACGCCTTCCGGGATATTTATGCCTGTAAGGGATATACAGTTACAAAATGCCTGGGCGTTTATTGTTCTGACACTATCCGGGATATTTACAGACCAAAGACCTTGGCAGTTATAGAATGCCCACTTGCCAATGCTTGTAATGCCTTTGGGGAGAGTTACGCTTTCAAGTTTTATGCAATTCTCGAATAAAAAACTGCCAACACTTATAATGCCTTCATTGATCACAACATTTTTAATATCTCTTCTGTAATTGAACGGGCTCTCGTTTCCGCCTTCGTAATCGGGCATATATCCCGATCCGCTGATGATCAGGGTCCCTTCATCATTGAGTGTCCAGGTGATAAAATCGCCCAATTTACCTGATGTAGCGGTGTTGGCTTCAGCACTCGCTGTAATGACTGTGTCAAACACACCCGTGGGCAGTACCGCTGCCGAACCGAAAGCCATAGCGATCGCAATCAAACCAGATATTATTTTCTTTTTCATCCCATATCTCCCCTTTTCCCCGCAGATGCGGAACAATTTATAAATCATTATACAACATTATATTAATAAAGTCAATATATTAAGCAAGAAGTTCCCAATAAATAACATTACGCAAAAAACCAAGAACAAATGACGTATGATTTTTGTGCAAAAAGCGCCAATTGTTCTATGTCAAGTACGAAAAACCCTCAGGATGACACAAGGTTCTGAAAGAGGGGACGCCCTGCAATAGAGGGCGTCCCCGTGTTGGAGCTCCGGGCAGAGAAGAACCTTAAAGCCGATGATACTAAAACAGGAATCAAATGGTTTCTCAGAACAATAAACCGGGCTCCCTCATCGCTGAGAGAGCCCGTTGTCATAAGACCGGCGGTATTGCGCGGTCTATTCTGCACGTATGTTTTTGAGTACCTCTTCCCAGTAAACATACCCGAATTCCTTCTTTGACAATTCCGCAAGGAAGTCAAGCTTTGCCTTCAGGTGCGGACATTTGTTTATATCATTGATACCGTTGTAAACTAACTCCATAGTATCAGGATCTGTCCTCCGGCTAAGCACTCTCTCTATCAGAGTCGCTCTGTCTTCATTGTCGGTGACGGTACTGTAGGAAGAAATGAAGTAGACCGCATCATAGTCTATTGTGCCGAAGGAATCGGCAGCCCCGTCAAATGTGTTGTTACTGTCGTACTTGCCCTCTGCAAAGCCGTCGAAATCCTGTGTGTAGCTGAATCCCCGGGGATTGTATTTTTCCCAGTTGTCCCCGAAGATCTGTCCGTCGGGATCTATCAGATGCTCAACGGCGTGCCACATCTCATGGTCAAAGGAGGAGTCCTCGGATTCAAGCATATAGCTGTCTATCACTATATCATACCACCGTCCTGTGGTGAAGGCTGCACCGCCCGCAGTAAAATGTTCAAGCCCTTCATACGCAAGGTTTTTTACTATTGTGATGCGCAGACCAAATCTCCCGTCCTTGGTCTTGAAGTGATCGAAGAAGCCCTTGGGATATCTTTTCAGGAGCGTCCGAAGTTCCGACAGCGCATGGAGATCCGACTCAACGGAAAGCTCGTCAAAAGCATCCTCGCAGGTGGTATATTTGTAGCCCGAACTTTCTTCCGTCAGTTTAGCCTCGTTTCCCACAAGGATGCGCACTCCGAATTCCTTCTCGACCCGGTCGGCATACTCTCTGACAGGCTTATAGCTTTCGCCGACTGTGTACGGACTGGAAGGCGGCGCGTGAACAATTTCCTCGCTCTTCAGTTCTGTCTTCTTATCAAGCATAGAGGGGTCTATCATCATAAGCCTGAAAGAGAACTTGCCTTCGGTGACACAGCTAAATCCTGCTATCCACCTACCCGAGTTTTTCAGGTAGTACAGATATGTGTTATCTATGTTTTCGCCGACCTCGACCTCTCCCAGCTTGCCTGTTTGCAGATCGAGAAATCTCAGATGTTGCAGACTGCCTTGCCCCACGCCGTAATTCATCAGCGCTGCGTAACTGCTGTGACCGCTGCCCTTGATCTCGAAGCCCGTGTCGGCTTCGGCCTTGACTGTGTATCTTCTGATCTTTTCTCCGTCGCCGGATAAATACTGATCGATAAAAAATGTGTACCCGGCATCTTCGGACGTTGCAAAGCTGACATTCGTAAAGTGCCCGTCCGCGTAGAACCTGTCGTCATCGTTCTCCCCGATATCGAAGAGCTTCTTGCCGGTCTCCAGCGAATATACACCCCCCGAAAGGCCTGATTCGGTATCCTCGCTGTAATCGCGCGCAGTAAGTACACCGTTCTCGGGATAGATATCAAAGATAGAGAAGATATTTTCGTAAAGGTCAAGCTGCGTCGTATTGCCCTTCAGGTCGGTCCTGTAAGCCTTGGCAGTGCCGAACTCGAACCAGTAAAAGCAGTTGTTTTCGATATCTGCACGGATCTCGGGGTAACATTCCCTGCTGATCTTATTGATCTCGGGCTCGCTGCTGCCTGATCTGTACAGCTTGAACTCCACCTCTTCGGAATTATCATAAGTCAGCACAGTCCCGTCTGCAAAGGCTCCTACCGCCTGCTCGCTAAAGGAAGGCAGATCCAGCTTCCTTATCACCTTGTCGTTTATCGGGTCGATCAGGCTGCATTTGTTGATATCGCCGTCATCGGAGTACTGTATCAGCACGGTATCGTTGGCTCCGGGCATGAGCTTTCTTAACATCAGGCCCTCATCCTCGCTGACACATTTCAGCAATACCGAGGCTTCCTTCATCGGCGGAATGTCAGGGACTTCCGCAGCAGAGGAATCATCCCCGCTGACAACGTTCGTGTTCCCGGCCTGCGATGACGAAACGCTTTCCGTTACCAGCGAACTGCCGGAAGAACTGCACCCGGAAGAAAACAAAGCAGCGCAGGCAATAAGCGCCGCGGCTTTTGTCTTTATTTTTTTTATCATAACTATCCCTCACAATCGATGAGAAAATTATAGCATATCCATTTTCGTTTTTCAAGTTCTGTTTTCTTCACCGTTTCAGCTTTTCGCAGAATCAAAAAAAGAAGCCGTTGTTGTACAACAGCTTCTTTTTCCGTATCAGTTTTTCTTTGAGAATGCGCCGACGAGGAGCGTGATGATGCCTGCAAATGTGCATCCCGAACCGCAGATCATCATTATCAGACCAGTGGAGTCGCCGCTTCCCGTGGAGAAGATGCTCTCGACCTGATTTTCGAGATTGGTGTAATTGCTGTATCCTACAGCCACGAGAATGATGCCGGCGATCAGCAGGATAACACCGATCAGCGTGCGCTTTGCCTTTTTACTCATATTCTTTTCCCCCAATATGAAATATGTCGGTTATGACCGACTAATGAAATGATAGCAAAATCTCGTGAACAAAAAGCTTATTTTGTATTAACACAATGTTAAAACATTTGATAATTAGCTAACTTCATTTAACTTTTCAAGTTACAACGAGTATCACGTAGATGCTCATTTCGGAGCTATAGATCGGCTTATGATGTCCCCGCCGTTGACACAACGCCTCTTTCGCAGTATAATATCAAAGAAGATGAAACCGGCAGACAGAGGTGATGTACCGTGAGCATACGCACAAAAGGCAGACGCAGGATAACCGTGGACGATAAACTGTATATCTGGTATGTCGCCCCCGATGATGACTCTCCTTATGAGCAGCTGAACATTGCATCGGATGACAAGTACCTGATACTGTCATGCCCTCTTGGGACGGACACGGCTTATGTCATCAGCAAGGGCAGATCCTTTCAGTCGAAGAAGACCAACGGACACTGGAACAGATACCCTCTGCCCTTTGACATCCCCGATGTCATCACCCCGAAATTCGTAGAGAAAGTGATCCTCTGGGCAACGCAGGAAAAGTCAGTATACAGCATATAAAAAAGGGATTGTTGCAGCAGTCCCTTTTTTTATTAATCACTCAGGCTTTGAGATTACGCACATAAAAGCGGGCAGGAAGATTTATTACACAGCTTTCATAGGGGCGCCGAACTTTCGCCGCCGCGAATTATCACAGCATCTCCTCGACTGCTGCCCTTACGTCCTTCATATCCATGGTCGGCTCAAACCTGGCAGCTACGTTTCCCTCGCGGTCAATGAGGAACTTCGTGAAGTTCCACTTGATGTACGCCTTGTCGCCGTACTTCTTGTTATTCATCCCTGCGAACTTTTTCAGCGCGGCGCTCTTCAGACCCTTGCCGAAGGTGACAAAGGGCTTCTCGGTTGCAAGATAGGCAAACAGCGGATCGGCGTTCTCGCCGTTGACGTCGATCTTTCCGAACTGAGGGAACTCGGTGCCGAACTTCACGGTGCAGAACTGATGTATTTCGTCCTCGCTGCCGGGTGCCTGGTTAGCAAACTGGTTGCAGGGGAAATCAAGGATCTCGAAGCCTTTGTCACGGAGTTCCTTGTACATGGCCTCAAGGGGCTCATAGTGGGGAGTGAATCCGCAGCCGGTGGCGGTGTTGACGATGAGCAGGACCTTGCCCTTGTACTCCGAAAGGCTGACCTCTCCGCCCTTTCTGTCCTTAACTGTGAAATCATATACCTTTGCCATAGCGATTACCTCCTGTTATATTTAGTTGTGTTAAATTCAATTGTGTACAATCATTATACACTGAAAATACCGTTTTGTCAAGGAGGTCACGGGTAAACTTTTTGTGAACTGTAAATATTTGGATGACCATTTCTTCCCGGCAGGACAAGCTTCTCACGGACTGACTTCGCATATCCGGCAGGTACAGTCGGCAAGTCAGCAAAGCAGGCTGCCGAGTCACCGCCGTTGCATACAGTATGAAGTACGACAAAAAGAGAAAGGCTGCGTAACCTTGACGAGTACGCAGCCTTATACATCGGATGGGTTTTTGGTGTGCTGTTACTTCTCCCCTATCATGCCCTCGAAGAGGGCGTTGATCTGCTGCTGATAGGCTTGCTCGGAGGGGGTGAGGGTGTGGATATAGACGCTTTTCAACGTATGGGGCGAGCTCCAGCCCCCAAGCTTCTGGATGTACTTTTCGGGGATGTTAAGCTCGCTGAGTGCTGAGGCGAACTCGTGGCGGAGATCGTGAAAACGCATATCGAAACCGCGCTCCTTCATGATCTTCTTGAAACGTTTGTAGATGCCGTTATAGCCTGCCTGCACGATGTGATCCTCGTCACTGTCGCGAGGGAGCGCCGAGATCATATCGAAAAGATAGGGCGGCAGAGGGATCGTCCGCGTACTTTCAAGGGTCTTGTTGAAGTCATCGTGGTGATCTTCGCCGTCGAAATATACCACCGAGCGTCTCACCGTGATCGTGCGCTCTGCGGGGTCGATGTCGCTGAACCTGAGTCCGCGCACCTCACTGATACGCAGGGAGAGCCACATCGCCAGCAGACAGGGCAGCTCGATGCTCGTGCCCTTTATCGCCGAAATGACCTCACCAAGCGGCGGCAGGGATCTCTCGGTCTTACGTGCCCTCGGCAGGGTGATGCGTCTGTTGAGCATGAGGTCTATGCCGTGGGAACGCAGCGCACCGTTGAGCAGGCTGACCGCTTCATGGACGGACTTTCTCGAGAGGGTAACCGCGTCGGCATTGACGGCGCTCTGCACATCGAGGATCTTCAGGCTGCGTATAGGTATGCCCATTACCGACTGCAAGCGGGTGTCCCTTATCAGGCGGTAGGAGCGCAGGGTGGATGGGGCTAACAGATTGGTGCGCACCTCGATGTACTCGTTTATCGCCATCCTGACGGTGAGCCTGTTCTCCGCAACACCGATGCCGCGCAGCTCACGGTACTCCTCCGCCATCTGCATAGCCTCCCACGCCGAGGGTGCGGTAAATGATTTTCTGATAAGTTTGCCGCTGCTGTCCTTGCCCACATACAGCTGAACGCGGTAGTTCCCCGATGATAGTTTTCTTGCTTTCATTATCATCACCTCAGATCGTCATAAGCTGTTCGAGGGTCAATCCCGAAGCACGGAGAAAACTGTCCAGCTTGCCGAGGGTAACGTTCACGGCGGACTTGTCATAGTCACGCAGGCTCCTTGTGGATATGCCGAGGAACTGCGCCAGCATACTGTCGTCTATTCCGTGGAGCTGCTGCCAGAGTCTTATTTTCAGCCAAAGGTAAAGACAGAGATCGGGTTCTTTCTTTGCAATGTTTTTCATAGCGGTTCCTTTCCGTTAATCATAGTTTTCTTTTGCTTTTCTTAATATATATCAATACCTTTTCTTAATATATAAAGGGCGCAAAAGATCTTTCTGTATCAGAGGCATCAAATTGCTGCAATGATTTCTTCCTGTGGTGATGTTATTTTCACCACGGGAAGAAACACATTTGCGAATTTTCAACTTTTCAACCGGCTTTCAACACGTTTTTCAACTATCCTCATCGGAATGGTCGATCTCATAGCAGGGAGACTTGAAGTAACGGACGTATATCCTGTCCGGTACCGTCAGGAACATATGCCTGCGCTTGATCAGGCCTATTTTCTCAAGCGAAACAAGGGTCTTCCTCACCGTGGGGATCGACACCCGTAGCAAACCAGCCAACTCGGCCTGCTGGAAAATGATGTAGGGGTAACCGTCACGATCGGTGAACTTGGGATTATCTTTTGATACAAGAGCACGCTCCAAAAGCAGAGCATACGTCAGCACGGCAAGTGCAGAGAGCTGAGCCCATTCCTCGCCTATGACCATATCCTTAGGGACACGAAGAAATGGTGTGAAGTTGTATGGTTCACCTGCAAGTATGGGCTCGAATGATGGTATTATTTTTTCCATTTTAGATCCTCCTTATTGTCATCCCCGGGGTGTAATTGCAGTATATCACACCCAATACCCTATTGCAACCGAGGATGTCATTAATCGGCATAATTTGTTTTTGAAATATTTAAACGGCGCAGATACGCTGTTTGCGAGGCCGTTCATAAAATGGTAACAGATAATGACATACCCCCTGCCCTACTTGATGAGGTAGTGCTGAACGGTGGTATCGGAGCGGTAGTGGTGCAGGATAGTCACGCTGACATAGAGGACAGCCACGCGGTCGAAGACAGTCTCTCTCCCCTGATGTTTTAAAAGCGCCTTGCCTTTTCCTCTAAGGTGATAAGGCTTGTCGAGATCTTCCGTCAGGCGTTTGTTGTGACGCTTGAAAAAGTCAGTGACGAACTTTTTATAGTAGGCTCTGCGCTCGGGATGTGCTTTCATATCTTCAACTACCCTGTTGTACTCATCCACCGCACATAAAGCACGGGCGTGGTGCAGATCGGCATCGTGGTTCATCTGCTCCTTGGAGAGCAGGGTCGTCCTGCCCTCACGCTTTGCCTCTGCTATATATTCATCCAGTACGGCAAGCTTTTTGGGATCGGCGATATATGTTTCGTTGTGCTTGCCGCCCTTACCGACAGAGCGTATCACAGCGTGATCGGAGTATCGGGTTATGTCGGTGAGATCAATACGTCCAAGCTCTGTGCGTCTGAAACCGACAGCGCGGTTAAGTCGGAGAGAATCCTTGGCGCGGTGATCGTTGAAGTGATCCCGCTTTGCAGAATTAACACTTCGTGTCACCTCGGAATAGCGCCTGATCGGGTGGGAATAGTCTACAACAAAGACGCCCACCGCCTTGCAGACAGCAGACAGTTTCAGATTGATCGTGTTTGGTGAATCGCCATTATTAATAAGGTGGTCGATATAGGGCTGGATGTAGCGGACGGAATCCCCGATTGGAGTACGCGAGGTGCCCGTCTGAGTTTTTATAAACTCTGCAAAATCTTTCACAAAGCGGATATATGAGGTCATGGTGTTATAGCTGAAGATCTTGTCCTTTGCAGCGTCGATGTGAAGGAGCTCTTTCTCTATAACTTCGTGGGGCACCTTACGGGAGATAAGCTCAATGCGCCTCTTACGTCTAAGCTCCAGCGTTTTTATCTTGTATGACCTCTTGCTTTCACCGTAGGCGGCCATGGCTTCAAGTCTCTCACGGAGAGCATAGGTCAGCTGCTTGGTTCTTACTCTTTTCATTGTTTATTCCTCCTGTACAAAATTTTGGTCAGTTAAATCTTTGCCGCCATAGTAACACTTTTGATTCGTCAATAAGACCGGGAGTGGTCATCTCCCTGCGGCGTGGTGCGTTTCAGATCAGGCACCCGATCATCTTTGAACCTGTAAGGCCGGTTCTTGCCGTCGGTTGGAAAAAGCACTGAAAACTCCCCGACCTGTTTTGCTTTTCAATAAATTTCCTGAATTTATTGATGTCATTGATTTTGTTGAATTCAACTAATTCTATAAATTGTACAGGCAGATCACGGTTCTCACCTCCGAGCACTTACGGGGTGCGGGAACCGTTCTTATCAGGTTACACCTCAAGGTGTAACCCGATATATATATAAAGGGAGCGTGTGGCAGACTTCCCGGATTTTCAGACATAAAAAATGTCCGGATATACTTTGCTTTAAAAGCAGGTACTCCGGACTATAATTAAATATACTTTGTCTGCCTATATTATACCACAAAAAACTCCGATCTGCAAGAGGCGCTAAACCGCGCAGATACGCTGAGTGAAAAGGTCTTATCACTGCCTCTTGACACTGAGAAAAAGATGTGGTAGCAGAAAGGTTTTTTCAGCCAGCATATACAAGAAGCTTTTAAGATCCATATCCGTACCTGTTGGTATTTCGGAAAACATATGGTATAATAGTATCAGAAGTCAAGGCTTGTAGTTCAGGGTTCCATCCGACAGGGAACGTCTGACTACTTGCCTTGGCTTTTTTATTTTTATAGAAAGGCGGTATAAAAAACATGAGAACAATTAAAACAACAGAAGAGGCTTACAGCGTGCTTAAAGATCCCAATGAGAACGTTTGGTACTACGGAAGTGAGACGGCACTTAAAGAGGTGCTTAATGATCGGCGGCCGACCATTATAAGTGCTGTATCCGAGAGAGAGGCACTTATAAGAGACTGCATATCGGCAGACATACTTATTGATCCCACGGATGAAATTAAAGAGTGTATAAAGCTTTGTGATCGTCTGGTCATTTACGGTGCAAGTGCTTTATCGGCTGAGAAATTCGATAAGATAATTGAAGCCGTTATATCAGTAAAGAATGATATAAAGATCATCTGCGTGGGTGATCTGCTCACCCGTATAACCTGTGCTACAAACAGTTACAGCTCTCCTGTGGAGTCGGAATACTGGAGCAAACTTGATTTTATAAAAGTTGGATTCCTTTATAATCAAGTTGATGCTGAGTATCGGAATGCTTTGAATAAGATTCGTGTGGGTGAGTTCTCCGGGGCGGAGTGGTTAAATGCGCACTGCTGTACTACTTCAAAAAACTGGGATGTCAGGATATGTACTACACAAAGTCAGGCGGAGGAGATCAACTTTGCAGCGCACAGACGGAGGGTAAACAACACCGCTCCGGAGCGTATGATCGACAGTCGGATCAAGGGAACTATCGAAGGCGATATATCACCTGCCGAGCTGCCTGTGCCCATGGAGATCCGATATGAGTGCGGCGACCCTTTTATGTTTGCAGCCGATGAAAGCAAGATCCCAAAGATGTACGTTAATCCCATTTATGGCAGGGTCTATATATTTGGTTCAAACGAAGATTTAGGCGGTTATATCAAGATCGACGGCATCAATTACGGCTTCAAGAGATTCACATGGCACAAGCGCACTCTCGAAGTGCTGACCGATGAGTATGGTGAGAAGTCGATCGGGTATAAAAGCGTGGGAACATACAACCATTTTCCGACGCTTCAAGCCGATGCTCTGACGCTTGCTCAGACCGAGGGACTGAACTTTCCGAGGATCATAATTGATCCCAAGACCACGATGAAAGGCGAGCTTGCGGCTCTGCTGAGCCGTGGTAGAAGTGCCTCGGGTGTGGTGCTTTTAAATCCCATCGAGCCTGAGGATCTGAAATTCGATGAAACTATAATCGAAGTTTTCAAGTAACATATTAAGGGACTCCGAATGGGGTCCCTTAAAAATTCACATCACAGAGAGGAGTTTATAAAAACTATGAGTACAAGTATTATTTTACAGCTCAATGCATCGAAGATAGATGCTATAAAATGGTCGGAGGTTTTCGATGACTGTTTGAAGATCGCGGAGGCCGGTCAGCTTGCAGATTATGAGAAGAAAACCGTCTGCGGTTATAGTCTGGATTGCCTTGTGCCTGTCAGAGAAAAAGACGGAAAGATTCATATCATCGGTGACACCGTGCAAGGAAGTACGGTGCAGGATTTCGAGCTGGAGCGGGATATATCGAATTATTTTTTGCAAACCGACAGTGTGAATGATCTCGACTACCTATATAATATATACACCGATCAGCGCGGCGATTCGACTATGGGTTATACGCCTGTTTTCGGCAGTCACACGTTCGGTGCGCAGGCGCATATTTATCTGCTGGCGATCGCCTGTCTTATATATAGTGCGTTCCCCGATGAGGTGGTTGTGTTCGGAGATTTCGCCCAAGGTCAATGTCAAAGGGCGTGTGAACTTGCAGAAGAGATCACGGGTCGGAAAGCCATAATGCCGATACAGTACGATCATGAGCGCCTATATATCGAACTTCAAAAACTCGGTTATACGGGCTATGAGCTGATCGAGCGATTTATGGTTATATATAAAGGCGCATACACAGAGAGCTTCCGAGCGCTGGCAAAAGAGGCTTTCGATGAAGAACATATGGCACGGTTTTTCACAGAGAAATATGCCGATAAATCCCTCGGTGTTATCATACGAAATTGGCTTGAAGCGGGGCTTTCGCTCGACGGTTTGTGCGGAATGATCAAGGATCATCCGTCTTTCGATCTTGTCGAGCTGGTGGATGAGCTGATAATCGGGAAGGTTCACGTTAAGGAGAAAATGCTCTATGATTTTTCTCGGGAAGATAAGCTGAGCGATTCTGTGGATGATGCGAAGATGTCACAGTCGCGGCAAAATGCGAGAGAACTCGGGTTTTCGCTTAATACCATAGACGCATATATGCCTCTTGATGAGATCAAACGGACGCTGAAAAAGCACTTTCCAAAAGCCGAGACAGACCGGTATTTTGACAACGCTTTGGCGGGCAGAGGCAAGAGATTTTTGCGTCAGCGGCTGATCCATACGCTATATGAATTTGCCGGTGCAGAGGCTGCAAAGCTCGATGAAAAAACCGCCGACATACTTGATCCTGACAAGCTTTATCTTTGGGCGGACGTGAAAACCGTCCTTGACGAAACTGTAGAATTTGAGCTTGAAGACACGGCGAGGTACTATTATATTCTCGGCAAGAAATTTATTGAGCAGTTCGGGCTTACGGATGCAAAGGCGAGAAAGGATCGGATAGCAAAGCTGCTTGATCTGATGATAGCACTCCCCGAGGATGTGACGGAGCAGGTCATCAACAGCGCGGATGATCCCGAACTTTCGGCGCTGTACTTCGGGATGCTCGGAGTGAAACAATTCGATGAATGGTCAGAGAGCATTGTAAAGGCACTGCTGATTAAGCCGGGGCTAGCAAGGCTGGCTGTGGATATGGTGAAGGCTAAATAAGTAAAAGAAAGGCACGACGGTCGTCGTGCCTTTTTGGCGTTTTAGAAAAATCCGAGAAGCTCGTGCTTCAGATCTTTTCCAAGCCGTCTATTGCAGCGATCTTTGAACAAGATCTTCTTAGCATGGGCTTCGGCTTCTTTGATTATGGTCATATTTTCCTTAGAAGCAAAAGAATGTTCATTGAACCTCTCAGTGCCCGTTTTTTCAACGTCGTATTTCGCCGAAACATGATGATTGTCAAGATATTCAATCACCTCTCTGCGGTTTGGGGCGATAAAACGATCAAGCTTTTTCATAGTGCCAATCTTCGATGAGACAATCTTGGAAATCGAGCGAGCGGAAGCGATGTCAACGATTTTTCTCTCGTTAATATCGATGACAAGCAAGCAGTATCTGCTGTTGACTTTCATCAAGTGAAAAGCGTTAACGGAATGGATGTTTATCGTGATCAGACGCGGCTTGAAGACGTTAAAAGCAGTCTTCAATACAGGCTGATCAACACCGAACATGGATGACGCGAGATCAAGGCCAAGGATTTCAACAAGATGGGCGATTGAACGATAGAACACCGTTGTGTGCACGCTAGAGTCGGAGAGATATTCGAGCTCCATCGGGCAGTTACGGCTCGAACATTTGAGCTTGGTTAGCTCAACGGCCTGGAAATACTCCCGGCCGAGGCAATCCGTCTCAGGAGACTTTATCGTCCTGCTGCCAGATTTTACCATATCATTTCCGCAGGAGGGGCAGCAAGGAAGATCATCGGAGGCGAGGGACTTGAGGTGCGCAATGGTAGGGTCGCGGAGGAGTATGCTTGGGGATGAGTGGGGTGTGAAAAGAATGAAGTTCATCAACGGCTCCTTTTTTTCCAAAAAAGAACCTCGGTACGGATGATTGGGCGTCTTTTGCCCTCAGAAGAATTAATTCCTTCTGTGCTATTTTCGTTTATCAAAAATCATATATTTTCTCGTTCGTTCCGATATTAATCGGAGTTTTATTGAGCCCCACCGAGATGAACTTGGTTTTTTACTCTTTTTCACCGCCTCAATCTTTTTTATACACAAAAAGACAGAGCTTCGGTGAATTGCGAAACTCTGTCAACTAAAATGCTACTACTCTTTTGCAATTATATTATATCATATTTTCCCGGCTTTGTCAAGCTTTTTTATCCAAAAATACTTATTTTTTTCCTTCAAGCTCAACCGGTAATGGCTGCTTGGGCCTTCTATAGCTATTACTGAAAAGCCAGCGTGCTATAATGCTTCTGTTGAGCAGGAATGCAAGGATCAGGCTTGCTGCTAATGCCACCATGCCGCCGTATTCTGAATAGAATCCCATGCTGCCGCTTCCCAGGATAAGACCAATTATATAGTAGATGGGTTCCATAAAAATATAGATCATTCCCGAGAAAGAGGTGTCATAATAAGTTATAAGGTTCGTGCTTCCCTTACGCTTGTAAAGTGCAAGGGTGCATACCGAGAACGCCATAACACCGTGACCGATCATATGACCGATATAGATCAGGTTGCCAGTCTTTCCGAGGAGATATATCTCTCCGACGGTAAGTCCTGCACCTATGGCAAAAAGGCCGAGATATACGATCGGCTTCAGGCTGTGGATAGCGTCTATCTTTTCACGGATGAACTTGCCGAGGAGTATATAAGGCAATGCTCTGGTCAGCCAGTTGCCGGGGATATACCGATATCCGAGGATGTTGAAATGAACTACGCCGGCAAACTCTCCCGTTATAAGCATAAACAGGAACAGCACGATCATCACGGGTTTGTAATACTTCATAAGTCCGAGTTTTACGGCTATGAAGATCACTATATAGGCATAGAGCATTGACTGGATGAACCAGATGTTTGTTCCTATCGGGAGCGGCCAGAGGTTAAGCACCACAAAGTTGAAGACCGTTCTCAGCCTGATGACTACATGGATCTTCTTTATAAGGCACACCACGATATTGATTATCAGGTAGAGTAGGAATACGAAGCCGAAGCATTTGAGGGAGCGTTTGATCTTGCGGATGGTCTTCTTCTCACATTCTTCCTCGTCTTTAGCCAGTATAAAATATCCCGAGAGGATAAAGAAGCCGGGTGTGGCAAAGCCGCACACCGCCGAGAAATATCCTGTGGGTTCGGGGAACCCGAAGCTCCAGAAGCAGACAAAGAGCATAAGCAGCAGGCGCAGATAGCTTGCACCCTTACAGCTTCGTCCGCATTTATAATAGACTTCCAGTTCTTCACCGTTCAAGTATTCCACCATCCTTGTTCACTGATATTCCCCATGGGCTCACTCTCGGGCGGCTCCATAGGTTTACTGAGGGATACGTTATATCCCTCGGGGATCTGCGTCTCCGCCTTGCCTGCGGTACGGATCTGTATCTCCTGTGCCTCATCTATTGTAGCTTCGGCGATATGTCCTTCACCGATGCGGTAGATACGGTCACAAAGTTTCAGCGCCGCAGGACGGTGAGTGGAGAGTATGATAAGTCTGTCGGGGTGGCTCTTCATTATATTGCCGAGGAGCTGTGCTTCGGTATCGAGGTCAAGGGCGCTGGTGGCTTCATCGAGGAGCAGTATGGGCGAACCGCGGAGCAATGCCCTTGCAATGGAGATACGCTGTGCCTGACCTTCCGAAAGGCCTCTGCCGCGCTCACCGAGGACGCTGTTTATACCTTCGGGGAGCTGTTCAACGAACTCCCATGCGCAGGCAGTCTTCAGCGCTTCGATGACATCCTCATCGGTAGCGTCTTCCCTGACCATGCGCATATTGTCTGCTATCGAACCCGAAAAGAGGGTATTGCCCTGAGGCACATAAGAGAAGAAACGGCGCATATCCGCGTTCATGGGGAACTCATCGCCTGTACCGCTTGAAAGTGTGACCTTTCCGTTCTGCGGCTCAAGCATACCGAGAAGCAGTCGGATAAGCGTGGTCTTGCCGCCGCCCGATTCGGCGATGACAGCCACGATCTCGCCGGAACTTACATTGAAGTCTGTGTTCTCATAGACATTCTTTCGCTCGTCGTAACCGAAGGTCACGCCGTCCATGTGTATCTTTATGCCCTTGCCTGCCTGTTCAGCCAGCAGAGCCGCATTCTCGGGATCGTGCTCCTCACGGGGGAGATCCATAAGCTCTCTGACTCTGTGTGCGGACACCGAAGAATTGAGCATACCCGGTATCGTTGCAACAAGGTTGTTGAAACGGCTGGACAGCGCCGACCTCTGCTGCAGGAAGAAAGTCATATCGCCGTACATTATCTGACCTGTCCACAGGCGGTAAAGACAGTAGGCGAAGGCTGACATCGAAACAAGAGTAGATACCAGTGTCAGCAGGATGTTCGACTTGATCTGAAACTTGTTGTAATCGAGATTGTAGTCCTTATATTGCTGCTGCCAGCCGCGGAGCTTTCTCGAATAGAAACCGAAGATACCGAAGGACTTTATCATATCGAAGTTGTAGAAAGTCTCGACTTCAAAGCCCATCATCTTGGAATTGAGTTCAAGGACGCGCTTGCGGTATTCTTTCATCCTGCGCATGATAAAACGGCTCAGCGCCAGCAGGATAGGTGCGGAGATAAAGGCTATAAGCGCCATGATGTAATCGAGGCGCCACAGCACTACGAGGGTCACTATGAACGAATAGATATTTATGATAAGGTTGGGTATCCAGTTTATGGCGTTTGAGGCTATCGTTCCCACATCGCCGTTGAAGCGGTTGAGCAGGTCGCCGCTGGGATACTGGCTCAGTTCTTTCCAGCGAGCGTCCATGATGCGGTCGAATATGCCTGCCTGGATATCGTTGTTGACGTAGATAGATATCCTTGCGTTTATATAACTGGTCACGCTTGAAAGCACCAGCGAGAACACAAGCATACCGATCATAGCGGAGATAAGCATCCAGAGCTTTTCGTGCTGCTGACCCACAACTATATTTATAAGTATCCTGCTGACATAGGCTGTAGCCAGTGATATGGTCGAGCCGATTATGCCGAGGATGACATAGAACACCACTATCTTGCGGTACTTCTTGGAATAGCTGAATATCCATTTCCAGTCATCGAGGAACTCCTTGAAAGTGCCGTCACGGCGGCTGTCATGGAGTTTCTGGATATTATCGCTGCGGAACAGCTTGTTGATGCCTGTGTATTTTACCTCTTTGTCTTTATTCTCATTCATATATCAAGTCTCGTTTTTGGCAGCATCACCGCTGAGAGTGCCGTAGGCTGTCAATGCTGCTTCGGGGAGCATATTGCATTGCAGGCGGTAGAGCGGTATACGCTTGCCGAGTTTTCCTATCAGTTCCAGTGTTTTTTCGAGTGCGGACTTTTCATCGGGGCGGTAGCTCTGCTGTATGAGCATCGGCAGCGCCTGAGTGAAAGGTATCTTTTCTATGCGGTTGACCTCTCCCCTTTCGAGGATGACTATACCGCAGAGTTTCACACCGAGGTTTCTCTGCATACCTTCTTTTCCTGCCCACGGAGTGCCGTAAACTGTGACCTCATCACCTATATGTATAAGGGGCTTGTCTCCGTTGACCACATAGCTGCCCTCGATATGTTTGAGCCAGAGGTTTATGTGAGTGGTCTTGCCCGTCCCCGAAGATGCCGTGAACATCCAAGCCTTATCACCTACGGCAACTACCGCGCCGTGCATAAGAAAAGTATCATATCCAAGCATAGCAGATGCTATCTTTCGGTAGACCGCCAGTGTTTCGAGATAGCTGTCGGGATAATCCACAACGGGGATACCCTCTGCAGCAGCCTCGCGGAAATTGAGTTCACGCTCACGGGCTATATCCTCGGCTGAGACCGAGACGCTGAATTCGGGTTCGCCGTCCGTCAGATAATCGCGGCACAGCTCATAGGCTTCATCATAAATGCTTGTGACTGAAATGTTCACCCCTGCGAGGGATACCGTGAATACCATGGTCAGCCTCTCCCTATTATCTTCTTGACAACGCGCTTTGCCTTGTTCCGCACGCGAAGGACAAAGAAGCGGAACTTGTAGGGCTTGCACCAGAGTTTTTCATACATCCCGTAGCGCAGGCCGCTGAGCTTTATCGGCTTGCCGCTGCGCTGTGCAGCTGCCGCCACACCGAGTATATTCTTCGGGGGGACGATGTCAGCACTGACGCAGTTATCCCCTGCGATGATGAAACATCCGTCCTTATTCCTGCCGACTATACGGTGCAGAACATACTGGATCCCGTTCGGTGAAGGTCTGATAAACAGCACGATATCGAGGTTTTTAAGGTCTTTAACGGGGCATTTCTTCACAATAATAGCATCGCTGTCTGCACGGAAAAGAGGGCGCATACTAACACCCTTGACTGTTATGATTATTTTACCCGAGCGTCTGAGCTCGCTTTCATAGCTGACAGGCATCATTCTTTGAGCAGCCCCTCTTTTGATAGCTGATTGAGAATATCGGCGATCGAATGTCCGATCTCGTTTCTGTCGGCATCGGGATATTTTTTCTCCATAGCCGCGAGAACTTTCTCAGGGGTGGTCTCTTTTGCAAGCAGCTTGACTATATCGGCAGCGGTCTCATTGAGGCGCAGCATCCCCCGGAACTTCGTGCTGTCCTTGCCGACTGCCACCGCCGACCACTCGCCGTCCATTTTCATAACTGCCATTTCAACTGCTAATCTCATATTTACCTCCATAAAAAAACTTGCAGCCGTGAGCCGTACCCACAGCTGCAAGCAGCTAATTTCTGTATTGGATTACTGTTTTCTGAAACCGCCTTTGCCTTCATTAAGATCAGGATTATATTCAAAAGTATAATCATTCCAACCTGTACTAGTTGTATCTACCTTTTCAAAAAGATTTCTTAAGGAAGATGGCGTTGTGTTCAGTATAATATCTTCATCTCCGGTTGCACCTAAAGCATTCAAAACATCATCAACATTAGAAGGAGTTACCCAAATTCCCGTTCCACTATTAAGAGAAACATAATTGTTATTAGTATTACCATCTTTACCAAAACCAGTAAAATTTAATGTATCATTTTTCTGTAAAGTGCGTGTTGCTCCACTTGCAACGATAACATCAGCTTCCTTGAAACGAACAACTTCCATCTTAGGTGCATTCATCTTGCTCATAAGCTAAACTTCCTTTCATAAATCAAATGTCCGAAGCGGGTCGCCCCCTAAAGGACACATTTTTTCACTTTTGTATACTACATTATAACACACCAAAATGTGTTTGTCAATAGTAAAATGCAGACTTTTTAATTTTTTGGTAATATTTCGGGGCGTTGTGGGAGGGGGGAAGACACAATCATCAAGACGAGTAAGCGAAAGAACCGGCACCGATTTTTTCATTGCCAGTCCAATATGCATTAGGATCATATACTCATGTGGCGTTCCATTCTGTAGCAGTCTGATCCTTATCAGTTACTGTATTAAAAAGATCATTTATCAAATTCGATAACAGGTCTGATCGGTCAACGCTGCCGGAATTCGGCGCAATCCGTTACCATTATAATATATCACATTTATACTTGAATTTCAAGGGTTTTACGCATAAAAAAAACTTGCAGCCGTGAGCCGTGCCCACAGCTGCAAGCAGCTAAATGCATATTAAATTACTGTTTTGGTTTTTTAAAGACCTCTAATGAACTATCCCATTCCCATGTACCATTAAGACTAGCAGGACTTGTATCGCTATTATTATATACATCGCTAGCTATTGCACCAAAACCATGAGTGCCATTAAAGAAATTATTATTCTTATTTGCGTGAAAATCATAACCAAAATAATCATACATATGATTTTTAAGATTAGTATTGTTCCATTGCATTACATCAGTAGAAGTATGCGTATAATTACCAAAATTCAACGATCCGTCACCTAATACTCCGTTACCGAAGTTTTCAAGTGTTAATGTCTTTGCTCCGCTTGCTACGATAACATCAGCTTCCTTGAAACGAACAACTTCCATCTTAGGTGCATTCATCTTGCTCATAAGCTAAACTTCCTTTCATAAATCAAATGTCCGAAGCGGGTCACCCCCGAAAGGACACATTTTTTCACTTTTGTATACTACATTATAACACACAAAAATGTGTTTGTCAATAGTAAAATGCAGACTTCTTAATTTTTTGGTAATATTTTGGGGCGTTGTGGGAGGGGGGAAGACACAATCATCAAGACGAGTAAGCGAAAGAACCGGCACCGCTTGTATATACCGCTCCGACTGCCACAGCTGCACGAACATTTTGCCCACGCTTGCCGCTGACTGCCCACGGGCACTGCCCGGCAAAATATGATATACTTGATATGGCACGTCAATGACGTGACTACATATCAAGGAGGTCTATCATATGGTGGACTACAAAGAGATACTCAGGCTTACCAGTATTGGTTACAGTCTGAGGCAAACAGCTGCAAGCGTAGGACATTCTCATCATACCGTCAAGAATGTTCTAGAACTTGCTGAAAAATGCGGTATCGAATGGCCTGTTGATGACGATGTATCTGTCTTTCGCTTTCATAGCTCGCTGTTTTGGTCTTAATATAGTAGTTGGAATTATACTGCTATATTAGCGCCGCATTTTTGTGGAGCTTTTTCATCTTTTCATTTTTATAACGGTTTTAATCTCATTCAAAACCTTTGTTCTGTTCTTAATCAGTCCTTTACCGATCCTGTAAAAAGGAAGCAGTGGCATAAATATCTTATGTTTATAGAAGAACGGATAACGCTTTTGGGCAATTTCCGGTGATATAAACACGCGACTAAGAATATACCGAAGCTTGCTTCCATTATTATCCGCTACTCGGTTGTTAACCATATTTTCGATATTTCCGTAGGTCCCAGAGAAGATAAAGTAATCAAGTAGATTTTTCTCAGTATCACTAAGATGTCTGCCGTTGAAGAGGTCGAGTGATAGATCTCTTGTCTCTTTTTCATAATCCATTATACCGAGCCTTTCAAATTCAACTGAAAGGTATTTCCAATCAAGAGTTTTGCCAAACTGTTTGATATAGATGTAAGTATCAACTAGATTACGAAGACCGGTTCCACTGCTTGAAAAGTGTTTGTACTCATGTGCTTTGATGTATAGATAAAAATCCTCATCGGTAAAGTGCCTGCCGTATTTGCTGTCACTGTCTTTGAGTAGCCGCTTATCAATGTCCTTGAAATAGTTATACAACGGATCTTTATTATCGGCTTCAAACAGTGAAATGTGCATCTGGAAATTGCAGACAGGCTCCTTGAAATAGACATCGTGCTTGCTTTTTTCAAATGACTGAACACTGAATCCACATAAAACCATAATATCTCTGATATCGTTTTGACGAGTCATGTCAATCAAAATATCGTTATCGGTCATTTGCCTCATACTGATCTTAGGATAGTATTCTCTCAGAATTATACCTTTCAATGGAACATACCAAATCCTGGCATTTTCAAACTCCGCAAACACTTTAGTGCGTTCTATGTCGTGCAGAAGCACTTTCCGTATAGCCTTCGCTTTAGCCTGCGTAAATCTTTCATCAACTACTCTCGCACTCTCAAGCGCATAAGCAGTGATCGCCGTGAGCGAATGATTTTCGGCGACCTCATAAAGCTTTGACAGATCGATCTTGTCAAGCTTTTCTTTTTTGGGTATTTGATCGTGTAGCACGCATCTGATCAAATAGATCATATAGTATGCGTGCTGTTTGTAATCGTGCTTTGTCATAAAGGTATCCTATCTATCAATCTCTCCTGAATAAGTCTCTCGTATAAACCTTCTCCTGCACATCGTCAAGACAGGAATCATAACGGTTTGCGATTATCGCATTGGACTGAGCCTTGAACTTTGCAAGGTCGTTGACAACAACACTTCCGAAGAATGTCTCACCGTCCTTGAGCGTCGGCTCATAAATGATGACAGTAGCACCTTTGGCCTTGATGCGCTTCATAACGCCCTGAATTGAGCTCTGACGGAAGTTGTCTGAGTTGCTCTTCATCGTCAGACGGTAAACGCCGACAACGATCTCTTTTTCTTTAGAATTATCCCACTGCGAATTGGCAGAATAATAACCAGCTTTTTCAAGCACACGGTCAGCGATAAAATCCTTACGTGTGCGGTTCGACTGGACGATTGCCGTCATCATATCCTGCGGAACATCGGCATAATTTGCAAGCAGCTGCTTGGTGTCCTTGGGCAGACAGTAGCCGCCGTAGCCGAAGCTCGGATTATTGTAATGACTGCCGATTCTCGGATCGAGGCACACACCGTTGATTATTGCCTGAGTGTCCAGTCCCTTCATCTCAGCATAAGTATCAAGCTCATTAAAGTAAGAAACTCTGAGTGCAAGGTAAGTATTCGCAAACAGCTTGACAGCTTCGGCTTCGGTGAAGCCCATGAAAAGAGTGTCGATGTTCTCCTTGATCGCTCCCTGCTGAAGAAGCTCAGCAAAAGTGTGAGCAGCCTTAACAAGTCTTTCGTCCTCCAGATCGGTACCGACGATAATACGGCTCGGATAGAGATTGTCATAAAGAGCCTTGCTCTCGCGGAGAAATTCAGGGCTGAAAATGATATTCTTAGTGTTGAACTTCTCACGTACCGACTTTGTATATCCAACGGGAATGGTGGATTTGATGACCATAACCGCGTTGGGGTTCACTTTCAGCACAAGTTCAATAACAGCTTCAACTGCGCTGCAATCAAAGAAATTTTTCTTCGGATCGTAGTTTGTAGGAGCTGCGATCACAACGAAATCAGCGTTCTTGTATGCGCTCTCACCGTCTAGTGTAGCTGTCAGATCAAGCTCTTTTTCAGCGAGATACTTCTCGATGTATTCGTCCTGAATGGGCGATTTTTTGTTGTTGATAAGGTCCACTTTTTCAGGGATGATGTCAACAGCTGTGACCTTGTTGTGCTGAGCTAAAAGTGTTGCTATTGAAAGCCCGACATATCCTGTTCCTGCTACTGCAATATTCATTTACTCTTCTCTCCCATATAGAATTCTTTATACCACTCCGCAAAGTGACGGAGACCTGTCCTAAGATCAATAGTCGGCTTGAAACCGAAATCGCGCTCCAGAGCAGTTGCGTCCGCATAAGTTACGGGAACATCTCCGGGCTGCATAGGGACGAGTTCTTTGTGAGCATCGAAATCATAATCTTGTGAAAGCACGCCTGCACGGACAAGCTCTTCGCTGAGTATCTGTACGAAATCAAGAAGATTCTCCGGCTGACCTCCGCCGATGTTATATACCTTGTAAGGCGGCAGCGGAAGACCGTCCTCACCGTTTTTCTTCTCCGGAGGTTTCTTCATAACACGGACAACGCCCTCGACGATATCGTCCACATAAGTGAAGTCTCGGCGGCAGTTTCCGTAGTTGAAGATCTTTATTGTCTCGCCCTTGACAAGCTTATTTGTGAAACCGAAGTAGGCCATATCGGGACGTCCGGCAGGCCCGTAGACTGTAAAGAAGCGCAGTCCCGTTGAGGGAATGTTATACAGCTTTGAGTAAGCGTGTGCAAGAAGCTCGTTACTCTTTTTGGTGGCAGCATAGAGGGAAATTGGATGATCCACCATGTCCTCTGTGCTGAAAGGCACCTTCTTGTTGCCGCCGTAAACACTTGAACTGCTGGCATAAACGAGATGTTCAACAGGATAGTGGCGGCAAGCTTCAAGAATATTGTAGAAGCCGATAATGTTGGAGTTTATGTAGGCGTCGGGATTCTCTATCGAATACCGCACGCCCGCCTGAGCCGCAAGATTCACCACGATGTCAGGCTTGTACTCTTCAAATATCTGATTAATCGTTCCTTTATCTGCTAAATCAGCTTTGATGAATTTATATGAACAAGAGCTTTCTTTTTGTGCTTCCTCTATATCAGCAAGCCGAATTTTTTTAAGTGCAACATCATAGTAATCATTCATATTATCAAGGCCGATGACAGTCGCTCCGTCATAGTCTTTGAATATGCGCTTTACGACGTTTGCGCCGATGAAACCGGCAGAACCGGTGACTAAGATTGTCTTTTTCTGCATTTACCTATCCCCATACATCTTCTCATAATAATCCATATACTCGCCGGATATGATCTCTTCCCACCACTCGCGGTTGTCGAGATACCACTGGATCGTTTTCTTGATGCCGTCCGCGAACTTTGTTTCGGGCAGCCAGCCGAGTTCGTTGTGGATCTTGGTGGGGTCGATGGCGTAGCGCATATCGTGGCCCTTGCGGTCGGTGACGTGAGTGATAAGGCTCTCGGGCTTGCCCAGCTCCTTGCAGATCAGCTTGACGATGTCGATGTTTTTCATCTCGTTGTGGCCGCCGATGTTGTAGACCTCGCCTACCCTGCCCTTATGTATCACAAGGTCGATAGCCTTGCAGTGATCCTCAACATAGAGCCAGTCCCGGACGTTCAGTCCCTCACCATAAACAGGCAGAGGCTTATCATTCAGACAGTTGGCGATCATCAGCGGGATCAGCTTCTCGGGGAAGTGATAGGGGCCGTAGTTGTTTGAGCAGCGGCTTATCGTCACGGGCAGGCCGTAGGTCCTGTGGTAAGCAAGCACCAGAAGATCGGCACCCGCCTTGGAACTGCTGTAGGGGCTTGATGTGTGTATCGGCGTTTCCTCGGTGAAGAACAGATCGGGTCTGTCAAGAGGAAGATCGCCGTAGACCTCGTCGGTGCTGACCTGATGATAACGCTTGATGCCGTACTTGCGGCAGGCGTCCATAAGGGTCTGCGTACCGAGGATGTTTGTCTGTAAGAAGATGCCCGGATCCTCGATTGATCTGTCAACGTGGCTCTCCGCCGCGAAGTTCACCACGATGTCGGGATGCTCTTCCTCAAACAGCTTGTTCACGGCCTCGCGGTCGCAGATGTCAGCCTTTACAAATCTGAAATTCGGGTTGTCCATAACGGGCTTGAGGGTGCTCAAATTGCCCGCGTAGGTCAGCTTGTCCAGACAGATTATGCGGTAGTTGGGATACTTTTTCAGCATATGGAAAATGAAATTCGAGCCGATAAATCCGGCACCGCCGGTTACGATAATTGTCATAACTGATCCTCCGAAAGTGAAAGAATGTACTGACCGTACTCGGTCATTTTAAGCTCCTCGCCCAGCTTGTGGAGCTGTTCAAGGGTGATGAAACCGCGCCTCCAGGCGATCTCCTCGATGCAGGAAATGTAGAAGCCCTGCATTTCCTGAACCGTCTTGACAAAGTTGCCCGCTTTCTGCATACCCTTGGGCGTGCCGGTGTCGAGCCACGAAATTCCACGCTGGAGAAGCATTACTTTAAGCTTTCCTGCGTTGAGATAGTGGTTGTTGATGGAGGTTATTTCGATCTCTCCGCGAGCCGAGGGTTTCACGTTCTTGGCGATCTCAACGACCTCGTTATTGTAGAAATACAGTCCGGGGACAGCGTAGTTCGACTTGGGGTTCTCCGGCTTTTCCTCGATACTGATAACGTTGTGGTTCTTATCGAATTCGACCACGCCGAAAGCCTTGGGGTTAGCTACCGGGAAACCGAATATCGCGGCACCGGTGGTTTCCGCGGCTTTCATACCCTCTCTGAGCATACGGGTGAAGTCCTTGCCGTAGAAGACGTTATCTCCGAGGACAAGGCAGACGCTGTCGGTGCCGATGAAGTCCGCACCGAGGATGAATGCGTCAGCAAGACCTCTCGGAGTATCCTGCACCTTGTATTCGATATGTATGCCGAGCCTGCTGCCGTCACCCAGCAGCTTGCGATAATTCGGCGTATCGTCGGGAGTCGAAATGACAAGCACCTCGCGTATTCCCGCCAGCAGCAGCACCGACAGCGGATAGTAGATCAGAGGTTTGTCATAGATCGGCAGCAACTGCTTGCTGACCGCAATCGTGTTGGGATAAAGGCGCGTGCCTTTGCCTCCGGCGAGGATTATGCCTTTCATAATTGACCTCCTATTCAACGTTTAGCTTTTTGAATATCTTTTCTTCAAGTCTCTTAAATTTCTCAAGGAAACCGTCCCAATGCTTGTCCCACCATTTGAAGAATGGCTTTTCAATTAAGTTGATGCGAATAATATCAATAACAACACAGACTGCGAATATTCCAAGAACACTACCTATTGCGTGCAATGGCATAAGCGAAGAATTGTAATGTCCGACATTGTCGAGTGTATCCTTCCACAGCCAGCGGCGCATCGTATCGCTGTTTGCATGGATACAAAGCACACCGAAAGTCGATGCTGCAACGGTATTAATGAAACGGCTGTACTTGATCTTTATGTTCTTGAAGAACATAAATGCGCATACACCGACAGCAACCGCAAGGAACGTGTTTGAATCAGTAACAAATGCAAAAGGACCTAATTTGCCGTATCTATCATAAACCCACGTGCAGGCAACAACACTAATTGCTGCAACAATCACAGCAAAGACTGTAAGTATTCCCCACAGTTTAGTGTTTGAAAAAGACTTTTTGGGATAAAGCCTAAAATACGAAGAAATGAAGTACAGAACGATGAACCAAGAAACATAGTTCATCGTGACCTGCTTGATCGTACCAAGAATTATGTAAAGGAAAGAACTCAGCAGGATCAACCTAATATGCTGACGTTCATTCATGTGCTTTACAAGTACATTAAGAAAAGGAATGAATAACCAGAACACTATAAAGCAGCTTGTAAAACCAGTGTCTATCTGAGTGATCGGGATAGCGACTTTTACAAGTGCTTTGATTGAAAAGGAAGAATAACCTGAGAGCAAGAAAATAAGATAGAATAACCACCGATAAAACATATACTCGCAAAGCAGTTTAGCAAACTTCTTAGCGGTGATATGCGAGGTGCACATGAAGTAGCCTGTTATCATCACAAAGCAGTTGATACCGATCTTGCCCCATGCACCGAACAAAAGCAGGAACAGCGACCTGCCAGACATCGGTGAAGCATATATCGGACCGTCGGCTGCTGTCAAACCTGAGTTTACAACATAGTGATGAGCTACTATCAAAAGCATTGTGATTATTCTGAACAGTTCCAGATTTGAGTCGCGCTTCTTCGGTTTGTATGTCTGTGATTCCGTGGTTTGACCTGTCTGTAAATCGTTCATGCAGTATCTTCCTTTTGTCATTTACTTTTTACAACTCAAAATAGTCTCACATATCCTGTCAACATCGTCCTTGGACAGATCCGCATACAGCGGCAGGGTCAGCACCCGGAGCGAGATATCAAGTGCGATAGGCGTGCTGTCCGCACTGAACTGTCCCTTGTAGCAATCAAATGTATTTGTCAGCGGATAGAAATACTTTCGTGCGCCTATGCCCTGTGTGCCAAGAGTGTCAAACACTTCGTCACGATCAGCACCGAATACTGCCTTGTCAAACACGGCAGGGAAGTATGCGTAGTTGGGCTCGACATCCTTCTGAACAGGCGCCAGCTTGATACCGGGGACGCCTTCAAGATGACTTCTGTAACGCTCGACCACTTTCTTACGCTTGGCGATCTCTTCGTCCAGATGACGCAGATTGCAGATGCCCATAGCCGCGCAGAATTCATTCATCTTGGCATTTCCGCCTATGTATGCGACCTCTTCAGGCCCGTGGATGCCGAAGTTTTTGAGGTCATTGAGCTTCTGCACCAGAGCATCATTGTGGAAGCAGACCGCTCCACCCTCGACCGTGTTAAAAACCTTCGTGGCGTGAAAGCTGAACATCGAAGCATCGCCGAAAGCTCCCGCGCTCTGACCCTTATACTTTACAGCAAAAGCGTGAGCAGCATCATAGATTACTTTCAGACCGTGCTTGTCAGCAATAGCCTTGATCGTTTCAACATCGCAGAGATTGCCGTAAACGTGGACGGGCACGATAGCAACGGTCTTGTTGGTGATAAGCTCCTCTATCTTGGTTACGTCGATCGTGTAGTCATCGGGGTTCACATCGCAGAAAACAGGCTTCAGGCCGCTCCGCACGATAGCGTGAGTAGTCGAAGCGAAAGTAAACGGCGTAGTGATGACTTCACTGCCCTTCGGAAAATCCAGAGCTGCGATGATATTTTCGAGTGCGAGATGTCCGTTGCAGTAAAGCGCAACGTGGGACACGCCCAGCATGGCCTCAAGCTCCGCCTGGAACTGCCTGTGCTTCGCGCCCATATTTGTGAGCCAGTGGGTGTCCCACAGCTCTGATATTTCTTTTTCGTATTCCTCCTGCGGGGGCATGGAGGAGCGGGTGACTAAGATGTTTGACATTAAATCAACCTTCTTCACTAATTGTGGCTTCCATAGAAGCAAACTTATCCTTATATCTAACCTTGCTCCAAATAAAGAAGATAAGGCCAAGGATGATCCATCCTCCGGTAATTATCCATTCTTCCTTGGTCATCTCGCACCCTGAATTAGGTATCAGATACAAAATCACCATCATTCCCGACATTACAGAAGCAATGATCCCGACTATCTTATAATGCTTGATCTTGAAAGGTCTGTTCATATCCGGCTCCTTCTTCCTAAGCATCAAGAAAGACATAGATACTATGCAATATGCAGTGCAGCAGGCAAAGCTCGCAGAATCGGAGATCCAAACAAGCATTGTTCTTCCGAAGAAAGGAGCTGCTACTGAAAGCACACCTATAAGCAGTAAAGCATTGATCGGAGTTTTGAACTTTTTACTTAACTTTGCAAAACAATGCGGGATCATATTGGATTCAGCCATCGAATATATTGCTCTGCTTCCTCCGATAAGGAATGAATTCCAGCTCGTCACTATTCCGCACATACCGCCGATAATAAGTATCTTTGCCATTGTTGCACTGTTGAACACCTTCTCCATAGCAGAAGCTGCGACCAGCCCCGAGCCTTCCATAGAATCGGATATACCGGAAGGTGAAAGTGCAAAACCAATAGCAAATACTACAAGTGCATAGAATGCTACAGCACAGATAATTGAAATCAGCAGTATTTTACCGATTTTCTTTAACGGTATATTTATCTCCTCAGCGACCTGAGGGATAACATCAAATCCAAACAGGAAGAACGGAGCAACAACGGCAACAGAAAGAATATTCTTTATAGAATCAAATCCGTCTCCAATTATGATCTGTCCGTCAAGATTTGAGGATGAACCTTGAACCGCAGATGCGGCAACAAGTATTATTCCGACAAGCGCAATAGTTACAGTAAGAATAGTCTGAAGAATAGCGGCTGCTTTAATTCCGACAATGTTTATAATCGTAATAATGACAGCTGCGCCGATTGCAGTCAACAGCCAGGAAAGATATACATCAAAACCTGCAACAGTATAAAGATAGCCCTTCATAAATCCAGGGAATATGTACTGAATAATAGTAGGGAGCGAACAAGCCTCAAAGCATACTACTCCGATATAGCTGAGTATCAACGCCCATGTGCATATGAAAGATCCGACTGGTCCGAATGCTTTATAGCTAAAAACGTGTTCTCCGCCGACTTTCGGCATAGCAGTTGTAAGTTCGGAATATGTCATTCCCACAAAATAAATCATCAGACCGCCAATTATAAAACCAATAACGGTACCGATAACACCTGCATTCTGGATCCATTTTCCTGACGATACTACCCAGCCCCAACCTATCATTGCACCAAATGCAACAACAAGGATGTCCCATGCGCCGAGTACTTTTTTGAATTGGCTTTTTTCGCTCATACTTCCTCCAAATTCATATTACTTTCCTTTATTATCCTTACTTCTTTATTTCATCAATTCCGGAGTATCCCAAAGATTGAGTTTTACGCCAATATCGTTCTTTAAAGCATTATTATAACAATCAAATGCCCAAGCAACGTCTTCTACTGGCATTCCTCCTACAGCATATATTATTATCTGATCCTCGTTGTCGCGCCCTGTTTGATCTCCAACAATTATTCCACCCATATCGGCAATCTCAGAACGCTGGATTTTTCCCTCCTTAACAGCATCACAGAATCCCATTCCAAGAAGCGTTGATACTGTTTTTTGCGTGGGAAGTGGTTGCCCCATACCCCAACCTTCATACATCCTGTAATTATCTGCCACAAGCTTGACATTCTTATCAGCAAGGAAATCTGTTGAGATCAGCAGAGAAGAAGCGCTGATAACAAGAGCTCCTTTCTTGACCCATTCTTCCTCAATTCTCGGATTATCCTCAAACTTTGAAGCGTTAGTCGTCCCGAAGAAAATAATATCAGAATCCACACAGGCTTCCTTAATTGAATCAACAGCTATTACAATATCCAACGAAGGATATTTGGCTTTAGCATGTTCTATAAACTTATCTAAGCTCTTTTGTCCTCTGCCTTTGACCTTAATAGTTTTTATCGAAGGTCTGGTAAGCATAATCGCATCAAGTGTATATGTAGACATTACTCCAGGACCGATAATGCCCAAAGCTTTGGGCTCGTCAATAGCAAGCCGTTTTACACCTGATCCGGAAGTTGCAGCTGTTCTCATAGCACTTAATACATTTGCTGACATATATGCTAGTGGGGCTCCCGTATCTATATCAAGCAGTTGCATCATCAGGACAGATCTTGGTATTCCTTTATCCTTGTTCGTATGATGAGATCCGTATGACTTTATACCGAACATATGGAATCTTCCACCAAGATACGCAGGCATGGCCATAAATCTATAGTCGGGGGCATGAAGAGGCATACCTTCTATATCAGACTCTTTTGGAAATGAAACTCGGATTCCATGTTCATTGGCATCCTCTCCGCCCATGCGATAATCGCCCTTGTAAAGCAGTGCAAACATATCATCCATAGATGATATGCATTTTTCCATATTTGTTACACCGGCTTTAAGCATATCCTGTTCATTGAGATAAATAAAGCTTAAACTTCCTATCATATTTATTACTCCTTGAAAACTATAGTCGACGGCTCAATGATATCATATATCATATTCTTTCCGGATGTATCCAGTATCTTCATATTCTCCCTAATATATTCTACCGTTTCCAGCAGGTCTTCCTTGTTTTCTGCTGCACAGAGAACATATGCAAATACTTGAGCCGTAGTCCCGACGGACAAAAGCTTTTCACCCTTATCATGCAGCTGGCAGAATTCCAACACTCCGGGATGTTGAGATATTTCCTCAATGCCACTGATTTCAGAAATAATGCCCGGTTTAAGAGAAACCGTCACGATCATTCCGTATCCGTTGAAATACGGGTCGCTCTTTTTCACTTCACTTTCATCCATAGATCCAGTCAGAGAAAACCTAATCAACTGTTGAATCTGGTTATACTTTGAAAAATGCTCTATAATCTTATAGGAAAATCCGCCGTTAAGTCTGTATCCCATTTCATGGATATAGTATCTATCTTCCTCAAAGAAACCCTGAATAAACACAAAGCCGTTATTCATTTCATTCTGAGCGAAAAACTTTCTGATATACGGATCTATTTCCTTGATCCACCTGTCAAGCTTTACAGATGGGAAGAGCATACCTTTGCCAATTGGTGCAATGTCTTTTATAGTATCGTTTACATACCTATCCCCCATACCTGTAAGGTATACTTTACCATTATTGATGATATAATAAGCGCTGAATTCATTATTAGGGTTCATTGCTTTCTCGATCAATAATACCCCTGATTTAGAGAAGCCGGAAGCTTTCTCAATAAGTTCATGTAGATGTTCTTTATCATAACATTTAAAGACACCTCTAGAACCGCTGTTATCAACAGGCTTAATAACAACAGGAAAAGACAAGTCATTTACGTGCTTTAAGTAATCGCCTTTTGTTACTCTGACCCATGGAACCACAGGTACTCCTGCCTCTTCACAACTCAATTTAAATGCTTCTTTATCAAGGCATAGATTAAGATTGTTGGCGTTTCCCCAACAAGGTAGATTTGCTTTACAGCATATTTTTTCGTAATAAGGTAATAAGGAATCTACATATCCTGTAATAATTCCATCAATTTTCTTCTCTCTACACAAATCACATACTTCATCTACTACCATTGCATTGGCCATATAACTTTCATCTGCAAGTTTTTTTGCTGGGGAGTCGGGTAGATAATCCGTAACAGCAGTAACTATATGCATTTTTTTTGCTTCTTTAACTATCTCACAAGCAGGTCTTACGCCACCTAGTAGCAAAAGTCGTTTTCCCGATAAATCATTATTCTTCAAAGCAGATCACTATCCTTTTAGTTCTTAATAATATTATTAATGATACATAACATATCATTTACATCATACCTCTGATCCACCGGCAGCGGCAGGATATTCTTAGCAAACCTATGCTCCAAACTGTCCTCTGACATCTCATTTAAAACATTCGGCCAGAGTGTCGGAACATATATCTTCTTCTGCTGTAAAGCTTTGCGAATCTCCGCACCGTTCTTTATCAGTAACGGGTACGCAAATGCACCCTCGACCTCGCGAAGCTCCAGCTCATTGATGCCTTTCAGCCTGTCGTGATACAGCTTGAAATTGTCGGTCCGGCGCTTCTTTACAAACTCATAGTCAATACCGTGAAGCAGATTTTCCGTAAGCTTTGACATCTGCTTTATGGGCTCACTTGCAAACAGATGGTTGTTTGCCTGATTGTCACTGTAAAACTCCGATGCAGTCCGTTCAAAGCGTCCGAGTAAAAATCGCATACGGTCAAATGACTCGTCGATTGGCAGTTCTTCATTCAGTTTTTTATCGGTGTATAGGAACGCCCCGTCTGCAACACCGAAAAACTTGCGGCAGGTGTATAAAGTGTCTGCATCAGCTATCGGCTTATCAAAATATGCCTGTGCGTCATCTATGATGACTCTGCCATACTTCTTTTTTAAAACAGCAAGATAGTCCGGCGTGAGCTGACCGTAATAGTTCATCACATACAGCCACTCATCATCATCAAGAGTGATATCAACAGGCTTGAAGCTAATATCTATATGATAAAACGACATTTCAACGCCGTACTTTTTGCAGACATTGAATACACTGTCACACATAAAATACGGCAACTTAATTCTTTTTATGTTTTTAGCTTTGATAAGATATGCAAGGCAGTTTCTGCCGCAGTTGAGCGCTGTCGCACCCTCATGCAGCATCGGCAGTCTGTAAGTATCAAGCTCTATGTATCCGCCGTATTCTTTCAAGTCAATACCACCTTAACAAACTCGTTCATACGATTCATCTTGTTATACATTTCTTCAGCATTTGAAAATTTTAAGAAGATTATGCCTAACGCTTTTGCAGCATTGTCAAATCGTTCGACCTGATCTCCGGCTTTTTTATACAGTTCTTTGCGGAAGATATTCTTTTCAATCTCATCCGAAAAGATGATATCCTGATAAATTCCGTCGGCATCAGAATGAAGCACATAATGCGCACAGTAAGGTATCACAACTTTTGGGCTCACCTTCAAATTTTCACCCATAGCTGCAAGAATCGACATCTCAACGATATCTACTCCGAAAATCGCGCTAAGCTGTATCGGGATCATATTGCCGCCCGCTCTTGGGCCAATGTCGATCATATAGACTTTATCGTCCTTATCTATCATCAGCTCGACATTCATGCTACCGCTTTTAATATCTAATTTGGTCACCATATCCTGCAAAGTTTTCTTGACATTTTCAAGATCGACATCATTCAGCAATACAGGGAAAGTTTCGCCGCCAGGAACAAGCGGATTGGGAGAATGAGCACGAAAGCAGTTCATTAATCCCCAAATGATCACCTTACCGTTGTCAATAAAAATGTCCCCGCCTATTGTGTCCTTGTGCTTGCGGATTATGAACTTCTCAATTATGATCCTCTGTGAACGAGAAAACGAGAAAGCAAAATCAGCTGCTTTCTCAAAGCCATCTGATGACTCCAAAATCGTTACGCCCTTGCTTCCGGATGAATCAACAGGCTTCACTATGATAGGATAATCAAATGTATCTTTATCTGCTATAGCTGACTTCGCGTCCGTATAGCCTTTCGCAACGGGACAATCAAAACCATTCTCTGACATAAAGGCTCTGAATTTGTCTTTGTTACAGAGAATATCCACAGACTTATACGGATTCGTAGGCAGTCCAAGTCGCTCTGCCACAAAAGCAGCAGTCGGCGCCGCCGGGTCAGAGGCATATGCTATTACACCGTCTATCTGCTCTTTTTTTGCTACCTCAAGCATAGCCTGCTTGTCCGTCGTGCTGAGAAGATAGAATTTATCAGCAACATACTGACCGGGATTATCTGTAAGATAGTCGCAAAGGACAGTATAATAGCCTAAGCGTTTGGCGGTCTCAATTGCTATTACTTGTTGAGCGGAACCGCCGAGTAAGAGGATTTTTTTCATTCTTTAACTTCCTTCTTCTTTTTCTTCCCAAATAGGCCTTTAACTGTTGAGACAAGGTAATCAAAACTGTCAATGTGAAACAATTTAGATAACAAGTAGTACAATATAACTCCAACTGGGACTTGTATCAGCAGAGTAATCCAGTTCCTTAATCCGATAAACTGAACGCAATAAACAACTGCTCCCATTAAAACAGATGTTCCGATCTGAGGCATAATATCTATTATCTGATTTTCATAACTGTAGCCCAAAAGTTTTCTATTTGGCCAGGAATTTATTATCTGGCTTAAAATCGACGAAACAAGAAGGCTGTAAGCCATTGCCATGACACTTATAAACATCGTCGATAGTATTGTGATTGTCGAAACTATCTTTTTTAGTATTTCAAGTTTCAAAAACAAATCACTTCTGCCCATTGCTTTTATTGCATTTAGATTTGCTGTATGTATGGGATAAAAAGCAAATGTAAAACAAAAAATTCTCAGAAACGGAACACACGGAAGCCATTTATCCGTAAGTACAAGACTTACAAGAGGTTTGGCGCAAACAGCGATACCGACCATAAAAGGCATCATAAGATAAGTGCTTGTTTTTATTGCACGACGAGTCATGTTTCTGACGGTAGATTTATCGTCTTGAGCTTTTGACATCGTCGGGAGCAGAACACTGTCAATAGAAGTGTTTATATTTGTTACTATTAGTTGAGGAAATTTTTTACCTTGATTATATTGCGCCAAATCAGCTTTGGAATATACTTTTCCGATAACGAGCTGCCTTATATCTTTGTATATTGTATCAAGCAGCGAGGAAACTAAAAGCTTCCATCCGTAAGAGAACAAGCCTTTAAGTCTTTGAAACGAAAACATTTTTTTAGGTCGCCATTTTACTGTTATCCAAAGAATAATAGTATCAATAGTCGCATTAAACAGCATCTGGGCAACAAGCGCCCATACTCCGCAGCCAAGATATGCCATTGTTATTCCTACCACAGCAGCTCCAATTGTTCCTCCAATGGTCGCGAAGAAAAAGCGCTTGAACAACATATGCCTTGACACATATGCCTGCTGAACATTCTTAACACCAGAAATAAGAAGAATGATACTTACAACCCTGACTACGGGAGTAAGCTCCGGAGTATCAAAGAAATGTGCTATAAGCGGAGCAGAAATAAACATAATGAGGTACAATACAGCACACATCGTTATATTGAAATAGAAAACAGAAGAAAAATCCAGATCATCTGCATCTTTCTTTTGTATAAGTGCATTTCCCATACCACTGTCAATAAAAACCTGCAGTATTGTCGTAAATACTGTAACAAGTGCCACAGTTCCATATACATTTGGATCAAGAAGACGTGCAAGCACAATTGATACTACAAATGTAACACCTTGAGCACCACAGCGCTCAAGGAAACGCCAAAAAAAGCCTGAAAATACTATTTTTTTGTTAGTCATTTCTTCTCCTGATTATTCCTTAATTCATCATAGATTTTTCTCCACAAATCGACTCTATAATCAATATTAGAAATTTCTTTTCTGTATTGTTGATATTCTAAGATTTCATCATTAGTTAATATAGGAGTCGAAGAGAAATCTATAAAGCTTTCATTGACAATGTTTTCAATTCTCTGTACAGGGGCACCTCTTTTACGGAAGTATTGGTACATCACGCCATTTTCGCATAAATATACCTTAACATCATGCCAAAGAGCCCTATGAATATTTCCTAGACCAGCTTGCCTATCAGTATGAAAAATAGCAATATCCACATTTTTCATCATTTCCCAGTATTGATCAACTGGCAGGAATTCTTTTACCACTTGAACTTTATCGCCAAAAATAGAAACTGCATGTTTTTCAACTTCATTAACGTACTCTTTATTTCCCCCATAATTCATTGGCATAATTATTTGAATGTTTTCGTCTTTAAACTTTTTTAATATATCAAGCGTTTCAATATGATGTAATCCTTCATTAGCATTTTGGCCAATTTGAATAGTCAATATGCCATTTTTTTTAAACAATGACGAGTGAGAATGAGTGTCTTGCATATATGAGGGAGCATACGGCCCTATATAGGGAGCATAATACAGTTTTGCTTTTGACCTGGGGAACTTTGCTTTGAATACATCAATATCTGGTGGAAATATAGCAATATAATATCCGATTTTAGTTTTAAATCTACTATTAATAACAGAAGCAATTCCTTTGTAATCCTTATATAAATCTGCGCCCCACTCTATCCATATAAACCTCGATAAATATTTCTGAGGTAATAACCAAATCAAGTTAGTAATAGAGGAAACAAACTGAAGAGAATGAAAGACAATAAAATCATATTCCTTAATTACTTTCTTAAATTTTTGAATGTTTTTCAAAGATTTCCGCTTGAAATATATTTCAATCTGAGGTATTGATATGCTTCTATCTATTAATGACTCTTCTCCGAAGAAATTAATATAGCATATAGTGTGTTCATTATTATCAAAATGAATATTATAAAAGTTCCTGGCACTATTCAGAAATTTTTCTTTTTTCATTAAATGTAGGATTTTCATAATTATCACCAACTTTATTATCATTTAGTCATAATGGAAAGCTACCTGCATTTTTGAATGTCAGGTCTTACTACTGCATTTATGTTTTTGATTGGTTTATAGCACTATTCTAAATGGATATTCCCAAAAAGGAGTATAAGGAGTTGGAATCAGTTTCCCAGCATAATTCATAACGCTAAACCATAAAACTGCAAAAAGAATAATTCCTGTTCTATATAATATATAATTATTCTTGTTTTTTTGATTTTCTATCCCGTGGATTATGCATAAAATAGCACAGGGAGCAAAATACAATGCAATTCTTGCAAACATAAGCATTCTAATCGTCGAGAGTACGTAACACATCACATACATAAAAGTACCGTGAAGAATGAAATTTTTATATCGAACATTATAATCAGCATTTTCATTTGTTTTTATACTATCATTATCTTCTTTAGATACATATAAAATCATAAAAAACAAGGCAATTATCGCCAAAACTATTCTTAATGGATTTGAACTTGTCGTTCCATATGAGCCTTCAACGTAATCGCTATACAGAAATCTTTGAAAAAAAGAAATGATAGGTCTATTAAAAACAGAAATAATAATCCCTGCAATTAAGTATCCATATAATGTGTTTCGTGTAAATTTCTTGAAACTAAGAAAATAGAGCGGGAAAAAAAACACTGCTGAAGTATGTATAAAAACAGCTACTAAAATGACAAATGAAAACTTAGTTATTTTTCTATTTAACAAGTATTTCCACGCCAATAATGACATAGCAACAGCAATGCATTGCCTTGTAATATTATTTGCAGAAAAGTATGCAAAAACAGTATAATACAATAAAATGAAAAGGAATATATCTTTGGTATGCTTTATTGCACATCTAATAAACATGCCTGTTATAAACAGAGAGGAAAGAATAAAATACCATTGTGGATCTTTAAATACTATTGCGATAAACTTCCTAAATATTTGATGTAAAAACTCACTTGAATAATGAAACACCTCTCCCCAACTCATATGGTTTACTTCTATGACTCTTCGATAATTCACCCAAAAATCGCTGTATTCATTTTCATATCTAACTCCTGATAATAATCCTAAAATGACAAAACATGATATAGAAAAGAAAGCTATTCTATTCTTTGACGAGAGACGTTTTGACATAGCATTTAATATAAAAATGGATATTAATACTACAGTATAAGCCATTTTACCATTTTATCCTTTACTTTTAAAATGATTATGCTATATGTGACATAATTAAAATCATACTAAAACGACAAGAAAGAAAATAATTTTTGCATCGTTAAGTCCCTAATTTGA
>Ga0310786_10001043_pt1 | contig 44554 bp, 36 predicted proteins | sample AusTroGonzalo_MG_FD_203881 | JGI IMG/M metagenome (GOLD analysis project Ga0310786, IMG submission 203881) | Bovine rumen microbial communities from tropical cattle in Woodstock, Queensland, Australia - Gonzalo_03 (v2) (version 2) | ecosystem: Host-associated > Mammals > Digestive system >...
ATCCGATATCCATATATTCTTGTTTTTAGTTATGCATCTGCAAAAGTACAAAATTATTTTGAAAGTAAGGTGGTTTTTGAGGAAAAAGATAAAATAAACGTTGAATTGTTTGGAATGTAAGGGAGTAATTCTTATCTTTGCAGCGTGAAAGGAGAAACCAAGTAGAGCCACGATGTGCGGAACGGTGGCATCTGAGTGATGATGAGCAATTCGACCTTGCCGCTTGGTTTCCTTCACTCTCTAGGGCCGACAGCTTCACTCTGTGTTGCTGTCGATTTCTATTTTGATATAGCGATAGTGACGTTTTCCTAATTTAGATTGAATGTGACGTTTTTCCGTCATCCCTCACATTTTTGAGCAAAAATCCTTTATTTAAAGGGGTTTTGAGAGATTCATCCCTCACCTAATCCCTCACATTTCCCTCACATGACCCCTCACATGACCCCTCACATTTCTGAAGTAGTTAAGTAACCAGTAGTTAAGTGGTTAAAGTAAAATACGAAACTCGAGTAATAAATAATAAGGTATGCGAGTGACAGATTCTAAAGAAGGCACAATGGGAGAGATGATGTGAGGGTTATGTGAGGGAAATGTGAGGGGTTTTTAGTACCCCTCACATTCCATTTTCCCTTTATATAAAGGTATTTCCGAAGAAAATGTGAGGGTACGCCCAAAACTGCTAACACGTATAAGAAACTTTCAATCGCATTGATTTTGCTATGTCCAGATGGCAAAATCGGGGGTGCGTTTATAACTATATATACTTAAGGGTCGTGGAGATGCCTTCCACGAGTGTAAGGAATGCCTGTTTACAGAGTAAACGATGCTTGTTTAGGGGGTATAACAGGCATCTCCAACAGTGTTAGAAGGCATCTCCAACAACATGACTTGGCACACCTTTTAGGATTTGAGCTTCATGAGGGCGATGCCGATGACGATCCAGATGATCTCACGGACACGGCAGATGATGCTGACAAAGATGCCAAGGGCTGCGGAGAGACCAAGGGCTGCGATGGAGAGCACGAAACCACCCTCCTGGACACCCAACTGCATGGGCAGGAAGCCGATGAGGTTGGCAAACAGCGTGGTGAACGACACGATGAGGATGGAGTGCAGATAGGTGAGCGTGAGGCCCGTGAAGCCTCCGCCACAGTCGATGTCGAAGAGCAGGAGCATGAAGAATACCTCACTCGACTGGACGATACGCGACAGGTATTCGAGCAGCAGTGAGTTGTAGAAGGCCCGCTTGTCCTCGGCATAGAGCGATGCAATCTGTGTGTCGATATTGTGCAATGACTCGGAGTGGCTCTCGAGGAAACGGCTGCTCCAGCCCTTGAGACCAGGGATGCGGCCTATGAGACGCAGGGCGCCTACGACCAGTCCTTTTCGATAACCGCGGGAGAAGATCCAGAAGAAGATGAGGCAGAACACGATGATGATGCCCAGTACGGTGGCGATGGCTGTGTTGATGGGCAGGTCGCCGATGGCTGCCAGGGCCAGGTAGATGAAGATGCTGGAGAACCAGAACCAAAAATGGGCGAAGAAGTGCATCATCGCATATAGGATGACGCTGGAGGCGGCATGCTGGCGACTGACGTCTTTCGACAGTTCGAGGATGCGGTAAGGCTCGCCACCAAGACCTCCCACAGGGGTGGCGTAGTTCAGGGCGTAGCCAGTGATGGTGAGGCGGTAGATGCGCCAGAAACTCAGGTTGTCGGCCTCGTGACCACTACGACTGCGGATGATAGTCTGCCAGGAGAGGGCGTTGATGCCGTAGATGATGATCCACACGCCCACGATGGGGATGAGCCAGTAGCCCGCATGGCAGATATGCTCCCAGAGTTCGACGAAGCTCACGTCGAAGGTGAAGAGCATCACGACCACGGCGGCGAGGCCGAGGAAGAAGAAGATATTGTTGAGGCGCTGCTTGGTCATTTTATTTTTGTTTATAGTTGATGGTTTATAGTTTATAGATTAATACTTCTATAGTCTTCAGATATAGTCATCAGAGATTGATTAAGGGCTTGCTTGGTAATCATCTATAAACTATAAACTTTAAACTATAAACATTATAATGTCTCCGCGAACTGGCGGCAGAAGTTTTCGTGACGGTGATTGACATACCATGCCAGCAGTCCCATGGCGAAGATCTCGAAGAGGAAATACATGGCGGGCAGGTCGATCAGACAGAACAGGAACAGCCAGAAGGAACGGAAGTTGAACGTGAGCAGTCCGTTCCAGAAGATCACGGGCAGTGACTTCTGACGGAACGACTCGCGGAAGTCGGCGGGGATGTCGCTGGCCTGACTGCCGTATTTCTCGCGCAGACGGCCCATGAGGCGCTGGAACTGCGGGGTGACCTTCTCCTGTGCCTTGGTGTAGCCCACGTAGTTGTTCTGAAACCAACGCTCGATCCAGGGATCGTCAGGCGACATCTTGTCGAGGATCTCCTGTTGGCGGCGCGAGTTGTCGAGCTCGCTGCCCTTCTCGCCCTTCAGGAAGAAGAGGTGCACATTGATGTAGTAGTCGGCCAGTCGCTGCTGTCCTGCGATGCCCACGATGCCTGACCACAGGCCGAAGGCATAGACGATGAGCGTGGCGATGATGGCGTTCTGCTGGGTGTCGGCGATGCCGAGCCAAGAGAACTCGATGTCGTGGTGGAGATAGAAACGCCACACCAGGGCGTGGTAGATAGGCACGAACCAGGTGAAACCTGCAGCACCGTCGAGGATACGTCCCAGACGGCTCTTCTTACCTGTCATACGAGCCAGCTGACCATCGGTACAGTCGAGGATGTCGGCAACCATCAGCAGGGCGATGGCGATGATGTTGAACACGAGTCCCTCTGTGCCGCAATAGTAGTAGCTGGCACAGCCGAAGAATATGGCACTGCCTGCGCCGATGAACATCGAGGCGATGGTGACTGTGTTGGGATGGATGTCGAACTTGGCGAAGATCACTGCCAGATAATAGCAGGCAGGACGGATGACGTGGAGGTCGAGCCAGTCTTCGGTCTCCGACGATTTCAGCGTTGCAGCGTAGTTCTCGTTCATATATATTTTTTGTTTATAGTTTATGGTTTATAGTTTATAGTTGAATACTTAGCAAGCCATTCGTTTTCGCCTCCAGTGTAATCATCTATAAACTATAAACTTTAAACTATAAACATCTTATTACTTTTCATTAAAAACTCTCTTGATGGTGTCGACGACAACCTGTGTCTGTTCCTTGCGGCCGAGGGTGATGCGGAGGCATGACTCCAGACCCTTGTCGCCCATGAACTTGATCTTGTAGTCCTGCACCTTCAGGGCCTCCATCAGTGCCTCCTTGATCTCAATGGGGTACTTGATGAGGATGAAGTTGGCAACACTCTTGTAGACCTTGAATCCAGGCAACGGACCCAGCTCCTTCTTGTAGAGCTGACGGCCCCATTCCATATCCTCGGCCACGCGGCGGTAGTGCTCGTCGCTTTCGAGGGCAGCGAGTGCCACAGCCTCGGAGAAGCGGTTGAAGCCTAAGTACTTGTTCGAGTAACTGAGGAACTGGTCGTGACCCTCGCCGATGAAGCCGAAGCCGCAGCGGAGGCCAGGCAGGCCGTAGAACTTAGAGAGGGTGCGCGAGATGATCAGGTTGTTGTATTTGTTCACCAGCGGTGCGATATAGTCGGTGTCGCTGGTGATGAAGCTGGCGTAGGCCTCGTCGACGAGCACCATCGTATCCGAGGGGATATTCTCCATAATACGGCCGATCTCCTCCGAGCTGAGGCTGTTGCCCGTGGGGTTGTTGGGCGATGCAAGCAGCAGCATGCGGGGATGGATGCGGTTGGTGTATTCGATCACCTCGTCGACATGGTAGGCGAAGGTGTCGTCCTGCTCGTGCAGGGGGTACATTTCGAACGTACCGCCGCACTCGCTGGCCACACGGTTGTAGTACCACCATGAGAACTCGGGGATGAGGATGGTCTTGTTCGTGCCCTCCATCAGGAAGTAGTGGATGGCGTTCTTCAGGATCTCCTCGCCGCCGTATGCCAGCAGCACGCGCTCCTCAGGCACACCGTAGATCTCGCTGAGGCGTACGGAGATGACACTCTTCTTACCTTGGTCGTATATACGGGTGTAGAAGCAAAGATCCTTCGCGTCGAAGTTCTTTACGGCGTCAAGCACTTTCTGGCTTGGCTCAAAGTTGAATTCGTTTCTATCGAGATAGTTCATATCGTAAAGTCTTAAACGGGTGCAAAGTTATGAATAATATCTGAAATTCTATCCAAATTAACTGATTTTCACTTTTCATTCTTCACTCTTCATTCTTCACTTTTCATTTAGAAGGTGAGCCTGAAGATGTATCTGATACCCCATTTATGACTGGTGGGGAGATCGAGATAGTTGAGGCGTCGCACGACATCGACGTGGATGAGTTTGAAGATGTTGTGCACACCCATGACCAGTTCCACATAAGGCTGGTTGTGGTCCATGATGTTACAACCGTCAGGGAAGTGCATGAGACGGTCACTGTTGGCGTTCTGCGGCAGGAACGGATTGTTCTTGTCGCTGAGGTCGCCCCACAGGGTGTTGATGGCGATATACTCACGCCACTTGAGTTTCTTCAGCAGCGGGATACGGTTGAAGATCTTACCATTCATATCCCATGACAGCATCAGCGAGGCATAGCGGTCATTGAGGAACTCCATGTTATTGATGAGGTTGTACATCTCTTCCTCGATGACGAACGACTGGTTGGCGGGTGGCTGGATGAGCAGCATGTAGGGCACCTGGTTCCACTGGATACCTCCCTTGAGGAAGACATCGACCTTTCCCCAGCTGTTGAGCCAGAAACGCTTGTAGATCTTTGCCTCGGTGACGTTGGAGGTGTATTGTCCGCCCAGGAATCCCTTGAAGCCGAAGGTGTGGCTCAGGGTGAAGATGGGCACGTCGCGGTTGATGGCGATACGGCGCTGTTTGCTGTTCACATAGGTCTCGTCAGGGGCATAGCGCAGTTCGGCATGGAGCTCAGTGGTGCGCAGGTACTCGCCGTGGGCGACCTTGATGTCGGTGATCTCCTGCTTCGGCATGTTGAGGGTACGGAATGACATCGCACCGCAGGCTTCCATCTGCTCGGCCTTCAGCGAGAGGGTGGTCTTCAGACCGCCGTAGAACTCGTACTCGAAGCCCAGCGTCTGACGGTTGCAGATGATCATCTTGTCGATCTTCGCCCATTTGAAGGCCACAAGGAAGTTATCCTTATCAGTAGGCAGGAAACGGTCGGAGGGTGTCTGTACGTCGTAGGTGCTCTCCAGTCGCAGCGTGCGCTTGGGGTACTCCCAGGGTGAATAGACCTTATCGATGAACGAGTAGTCGAGGCTGGCCTTGTAGTAGTTCTTCTTCGATCCCCAGCCGTGGGCGTAGTAACCGCCGAGGAACCAGCGCTTGTTCAGATTGGCCGTTGTGGTGGCACTGATACGACTGCGCCAGCCGTCGAAGTTGTTACGGGTGAGGATGGTGTTCACAGGCGTCAGGTCGATGGGGTTGGGCTCGCCGATCTCGATGGAGTTCTCGATGAGGGCGGTGAGTCCGAACATGATGTACTTGAAGCCCTTGATGTTCTTGATGTTCTTCACGAACGAGCCCATGTTGTCCTCACTCTTCGTGAGTTCCACCTGCCGGTATTCGTTCCAGAAGGATTTCCCTCGCATAGCCGCATCCGGCTCCTTGATTTCCGTGCGTTTGCCCTTGAAGAGTTTCTTGGGCAGTTCGTCGAAGGAGTAGCCCGTGAAACGGTTGTTCTTGATGACGATGACCTCCTCCATGAATTTGGCGAAGTGGAGTTCAGTGACCATATCGTCCTCTGTCAGCACCCAGTCGCCGTTGTCGAGACGCTCGTACTCTTGGTTGATGCGCAGGTTCTTCACGTAGTTCACAGAGGTCTGCTTGGGCAGTGTGAGCTCACAGCGGCGTACGTGGTAGGTGGAGTCCTTGAGGATGTAGATGTCGCCGCGGAAGCCGAAGTCCATCTGGTTGTTGGGCAGGAAGTGGAGATGGATGCACGAGTCGCGCTGGATCTTCACCGTGTCCTCGATATAGAAGCGGTAGAAGCTGATGGCGTCCTTGCCGATGGGCGAGGTGAAGGGATACTGCACCAGACGGATCTGGTCGTCGTAGAGGTTCACGTCTGTGAAGACCTCCTTCAGTACGATGTTCAGGATATCACCTGTCTGAAAGAGGTCGTTGATACCTGAAGACTGCGTACCCTTGATGATTTTCTTCTTTGTCTGAGGATCCTTGCGGTAGATATGCTCTTCGACCGTCTCGTCGACGCTGATGGGGAGGATGAGCTTGTTGGTGTACTGGCACTCCTCCACCTGATCGAGCAACCATGGGGTACTCGAGAACGGCTTCTGCTCCAGACGCTTAGGTGTCAGGTCGTTGGCGGCCAGTGTCAGCTTCTCGTATTTATCGTACCTATAATAGTCGTGGTTCGTCAGGTCAGTGAGCTTCTTGGCAGCAATGACCTTCTTCATCAGTTCGACGGCGGGGTTGTTCTTACGACTGTATTTTCCGCGCTCAGACCTGATGGTCACCTCCTTCAGTACGGCGTTGTCGGGCTCGAGGGCGATGTTGAGGGGCGACTTCGTGGAGGCGTTGATGAGTACCACCTTCGACTTGTAGCCCACGGAGCTGAAGGTAATGCTCCAGCCTGCATGACGGGCGATGCTGTACTCACCCTCGAGGTCGGAGATGACGGCGACGTTATGCCCCTTGTACACCGCACTGGCGTAAGGCAGCGGCTCGCCTGTCTCTGCGTCAGTAATCTGGCCCTTCACATACTGCTGCGCCATCGCAGAGAGAAGTGAAAGGTGACAAGTGAATAATATCAGCAGTAGTCTTTTTGTCATGTTCAATCTTCAATGTTCAACGTTCAATCTTCAATTGAACTTGTGTCCTGTGAATGTATATTCTGTGTAACCGCCCCGCTCATTCATACGGAGGGTCTTCAACTCAGAGGTGTTCTTGTCGATGGTGAGCACGAACGAGGAGAACAACATACGACGCTGGGCCTTCTTAGAGTCGGCCTTCGGCGTGATGGTGAGTACGATGCTGCTGCCCTGCTTCGTCACAGCGAGGTCGCTGAGCTTGGAGAGGTCGCCCTCGCCACCCTTGAGGATGTACTCGAAGACGGCCTGGAAGGTGGCGAACTGCGGATTCGTCTGACTGCTCGTCTTGTGACTCTTACCCTTGACGACCATCGTAAAGTCGCTGCCTTTCATGAGCAGCTGATCCTTACCACCGTCGATGACGATGCCCACCTCAGCAGGCTTCTTCATCGTCAGTGTACCTTTGGTGACGACATCCTTGGCGATGGCGTCCTTATGGCTGGTCTTCGTGGCAGCGGCTGTCACGGTTGTGGCTTTCTTATACTTGGCGACGGCCTTCTGCAGATCGGCATTCTGCGCTACGCAAAAGGTCAATTGACAAATCATCAATGTTAAACTAATCAGCAGTCGTTTCATTTTTTCTTAACTCTTAATTCTAAATTCTTAATTCTAAATTTCCCAGATGTCTTTCCCGAGGATTGCTGCACTGGTATGCAGTGCTGTCATGGCCACACCCTCCAAGCCGTGGAGGATGATGTTCTGACCCGTGAGCAACAGGTTGGGCAGTGGTGTACGCGGCGAGAGCATCGTCATCATGAGATTACGGTAGTCCTTGCGCACCCCGTAGGCAGAGCCGAAGGGTGTCAGCGTATAGTCACGATAGGTGAGCGGTGTACTCGTATAGTGCTGTTCGACAGCGGCACTCAGTCCTGGCACAACGGTCTCTGCCAGAGCCAGACAACGGGCATAGGTCTCTTCCTTCCATGTGTTGTAGGCATGACTGCGACGGAAGAGGCGCGAGTCCTCCCACTTCTTGCACTGCTCCCACGGCATGGGGGTCATGAGGTCGATCTGACGGGTGTAGCTGCTGCCGTCTTCTGGCACACGACAGGAGATCATCACACCACCGATGTCACCGTCTTTTTCGCGCTCGTCATAGAACGTCCAGACATTCGGACGGCTGTAGACGAACTTATTGTGGTTGAAGTAGGGCAGGGTGCCCTCTTTGATCGTCAACGAGGCAGTGAACATGCCGAAGGTATTCTCCAGCGAGGCCATCCTTCTGCGGAACAGTTTCTTCAATACCTCACTCTGACGGATCCAAGAGAAGGTCAGCGTGGGGTGTACGTCGCTGATGAAGATATCGCCCTCGTAAGTCTCACCGTTACGGCAGCGGGCAGCCACGATACGACCATCATGCTCGATCAGCTCTTCCACCTCAGCCCTACAGCGGATGGTTCCTCCATAGCGGCTGATATCGTCAGTGAGGGAGCGCACAATCATATTACCGTCGCCTTGCAGACGCCAGCTGCTCTGTACATAACTGCTCTGTCCGTGGGCGAAGGTGAAGAGGGGCAGCGACTCGCGACGCAACTCCATCTTCAGGGCGTTACCTGAGAGGACATTGACCAGAAGAGAATCGTGGAAAGTGGTGGTGAGCCATTCATAGGCTCCTGCCGTCTGCATGGCACTCGTATCGGCAGAGCCGAGGTCGAGCTCTTGTGTCAGACGGAGTAAATCGGTATATTTCCGCAGAGCCTCCCGTTCCTTAGGGAAGTCAGCGGCCAGGGTATCGACGAAAGCGTCGTAGCCCTCTGCCAGTGCAAAGGTGTCGCTACCGATGGTCACAAGGTCGAAGCCCTTGGGATCGAGACGGTACCAGGGCAGTCGCATCAGTCCGATGGTGTCGAAGAGACGATGCATCGTCTGTCCTTCAGCCAGACCACCTACATAGTGTAGTCCTGTGTCGAAAGCCATTCCGTCGCGACGGTAACTCTGTATGCAGCCTCCAGGCTGTGCCTGACGCTCCAGCAGCAAGACATTCTTGCCCTGCTTGCTGAGGATATGGCCACAGACGAGTCCGCCGAATCCAGAACCTATGATGATGACATCGTACTTCATTCCCTTAACAGTATTGTCTTTTATCTCCTTCTAACTTCTTTAACTTCTTCTAACTCCTTTCTTAATCTTCCTATACACCGCTGGTTGTACAACATAGGAGAGGATCACTGCCGAGAGCAGTCCGATGAGTGTGGAGAATCCCACGCTCTTGATGGCGGGATGGACGGCGATGAGCATGCTGCTCACCGTGACAATCAGGATGACGGCAGAGAAGAAAATGGCGGTCTTGTGATAGCCCAACAGTCTATTCTCCTGACTCCTGTCTCCAATGAGTCCATTGATCACGAAGATACTATAGTCTACGCCGATACCAAAGATGAAGGTGGAGATGATGATGTTGATGAGGTTGAAGCGCACATCGAAGATCACCATCGCCCCTAAGACGATGAGCCAACTGAGCAGGATGGGGGCGAACCCCAGCAACGTGAGTTTCCAGTCGTAGTGGAAACTGATAAGCAGCACCACAAACACGAAGAGCATCGACAGCCACTGCAGTACGTTGAAGTCCTCGCTCATCTGTATCAGCGTGTCTGTCGTATAGTAATACGTATCGAGCACCAGGAGGTCAGGATCGGCAGCCACAGCGTCACAGATGCGGATATAGTCGCTCTCGCTGCTGCGTACGGAGTCGTTGGCACAGCGGACGCTGGTGAAGCAGAGATAGTCACCGTTGTAACTCTGTTCCATCAGCGTCGACTGGTAGCCCTCGGGTATGAGATTAGCCTCATAAAGGGCGTCAGGCTCGTAGTCGGCTGTGGCAGCTTGGAAGAAGGTCTCAAAAGCCTCTGGGCGCAGACCTGCCTGTGGGGCTGACGTGGCAATGAGACTGCGTACTTTTGCGAGTCGCTCTGGGGTCCAGTAGGCTTTCCAGGTGTCGATGCGCTGCTGCTGTTCGTCTAAAGGGATGAACACTGCGTTGGTGTGGGTGTAGCTCTTCACCAGTCCCATCTGCTCTAAGGAATCGAGCTTCTTGTCGAGACGGGCGAAATTGGCGATGGCTTCTTCCATCGTCTTACCCTGACTGGCGAAGTATTTCTGTTTGTCGCCTGTATAGGTCTTGTCGCGCAACAACTGTTCGGAATGCTCCGTCATCTCCTCCAGATAGCCCAGGTTGTGCATGTCGGCATCGAATCGGGTACCGCCATAGAGGTAGAAGCTTACAGCCACCACGACGATGAGGCCTATTGAAATCAATAAAGGCTTCTTGCGGTCGAAGGGGTAGTTGTTCAGGCGGTCTATCAGTGCGAAGGCTTTCTTGTTCACCTTATTCTTCTCAGCCCGCAGCATCTGTGGTAGATAGATGAGAGAGAAGAGCGTTGTACCTAAGATGGCGAAGGCGGCAAAGAGTCCGAAGTCTCGCAGCAGGTCGGTCTTGATGAAGATGAGTCCTGCGAACGAGCCGATGGTTGTGATACAACCCAGCAGCACGGGCTTCGTCTCGTCTTTCAACACCTGTTCAGGGTCGCTGACATATTTGTATTGAGTCAGTACGTGGAGCACATAGCTCAAGGCTACGCCTAAGACCACACCTCCGATACCTAAGGCCAGCAGTGAGAACTGGCCCTTGATGAAGTACATCATCGCCAGTCCGAAAAGGGTGCCGAAAGCTACGGGCAGCAATAGCAGGGGGATGGTCTCCCAGTTGCGGAAACACACGAAGAGGAACACCAGTACGAGGATCAGGGCTCCTGTGATGGTAGTTGTCAGGTCGTGCTTGATCTGTGAGGAGTTGTAGTAGCCGCTGGCAGGGGTGCCGTGATAGCTAATTTCTACATTCGGATGGGTCTTGGCAAACTGTGCAATCTCCTCGTTGAGCATCTCAAACAGAGCAGAACCTTGCCCTGTGTTCGTGGCGGAGAAAGCGGGGGTAATGAAGGCCACGCAGACCGTCGAATCAGGTACGAAGAAATGTCCGTCGATGGTCTTGTAGCTGCCAGTCCCTGAGTTAAGGAGAGGCTCCATCTGCTCGGCCAGCAACGAGCGCAGACCAATAGGGTCGAGCTGGATCAGTTCTGGGAACATCTCTCCGAACTCTCCCTCCAGGTCTTCCTTGTTCTGCACCATCTGACGGGCGAAGTGCTCACGTGTCAGCATCGTGTCGAGGCTGGCATAGATGGTGGTGTCGATATAGGCGGGCAGATGATCTTGTAGATAGCCGATGCCATCGGCCATCAGGTCTTCAGGCAGGGTGTAGAAGATGTCTCCTACGGCATGCAGGGCAGAGTCACGCTGCAAAAGGGTATCCACAAAAGCGTCACAGGTCTTCGTTATCTCCTCCACACTCGTTTCCCCTCCTGAGTAGGAGGGGTTAGGGGTGGTCTGATCCAGGGATCTCTTCCCCTCAAATAGCAGGAATGTCTTGTCCTTAATGCGCAGATTGGCAAAGGCCAGCTTCGTCGTGCCGTCCTCGTTTTTCGACGATGGCATCAGTTTGTCGATGTCCTCCTCGAGATGGATGCGCGTGGCGAAGTAGCCTAAGAACACAAACAACGCAACCATCGACAGCCAGCAGACTGCCTGATGGTCACGGAAATAATGGTAGAGCCTGATGAAAAGTCCTGTCATACCTTTTTCTTACCTCTCACCACTCACTTCTTACCTCTAAATTAAGCAGGCAGATGCTGCTCGATGTAGTCGTAGAGGTCGTTGAATGTCTTGATAGAGGGCAGATCGGTAGCCGGGATGGTGATCTTGTAGGTGTACTGCACCAGAGCCACAAGGTCTACCAGATTGATGCTGTCGAGCTGGAGGGTCTCTTTCAGCACGGCATCAGGTGCAAACTCGCTCTGCTCGATCTCAAACTCTTCTGAAAGCAGGGTGTTCACCTGCTCGATAATTTCTTCTCTTGTCATAATTCTAAATCTCTAAATTCTAAATTCTTAAATCAAAATTCTTTTAGTCGGCTGTCGCCTTTGTAAAAGTGGCAAAGCCGAACGCTTAACTCTTATTCTTTCCAGTCCTTGACGATCAGCGTGGAGTTCGTGCCTCCGAAGCCGAACGAGTTGCTCAGGAACATGTCGAAGTGGATATCCTTACGCTCAGGCAGCACGTTGATACAGGCTGTCTCCTCGTCAGGATTCTCGAAATTCAGGCTCGCACCGATGAAGTCGTTCTTCATCATCAGCATCGAGTAGATGATCTCACTGGCACCTGCCATCCACATCTCGTGACCTGTCTGACTCTTCGTCGAGGTGACGGGTACCTTGTAGTCGCCGAAGATCTGTGCGATAGCCATGGCTTCACGACCGTCACCAGCATGTGTCGAGGTGGCGTGGGCATTGATATAGCCGATCTCACGGAGGTCGACGCCAGCATCCTTCAGACAGAGCTCTAATGAACGGGCAGGACCTGCTACATTAGGTGTGGAGATATGGTCGCCATTGCCAGAGAAACCCCAGCCCACGATCTCTGCTAAAATCTTCGCACCACGGGCCTTGGCGTGCTCATAGCTCTCCACCACGAGGGTGGCAGCACCACCACCAGGGATCAGACCGTCGCGATCCTTATCAAACGGACGACAAGCCTTTGTGGGCTCGTCCTCACGAACGGAGAATGCCATCAGACCGTCGAACGAGGCAACACTAAACATGTTGGCCTCCTGCGCACCACCACAGATGATGCAGTCCTGAAGACCGTTCTTGATCAGCAGATAACCCAGACCCAGGGAGTGTGAACCAGAGGCACAGGCAGCAGACGTCGTCAGGTTGATTCCCTTCAGGTGGAACAGCGTGGCGAGGTTCATCGTCACTGTGGAGTTCATCGACTGGAAAATGGCACCGCTGCCACAGGCAGCTGTCGCACCAAACTGACGGAACTTGTCGAGGGCACGCATCGTCGACTCTGCCACGGAGTCGTTGCCATAGATTACACCCACCTCGTGGGCATCGATAAAGTCTTGTGTTAGACCTGCATGCTCCAGAGCCTGTATGGTGGCCATATAGGCATATTCAGCCTCTTCGGGCATCAACTGACGCAGGTTACGGTTCAAATACGGCTTTAGATCGGCCTTGGGCACATTGGCACACAAAGCCGAACGAAATCCTGCGTCCTTACGTTCCTGACTGAAAATAATACCACTCTTACCGTCGTACAGCGACTGGCGCACTTCGTCAAGCGATGTTCCAAGGCAAGACCAAATGCCCATTCCTGTAATTACTACTCTTCTTTCCATTTATTTATTTACGATTTATTACTGCAGCGGCAGTAAATTATTCACTTTTCACTATTCACTTTTACCTTAAATATTCTTCATCCAGCACCTGCGGCGCTTTACGGTCTGAGGATGCAGTGGCTTCCACTGTGTGAGTTCACGCACGTTGTCCTCCAACTGCGGCCCTGTCTCAGCCCACTTAATGCCGTATTTATTATAAATAGGTATAAGGTCGTCGAAGAACAGGGCGTTCACACCCAGTCCCTGATAGTCTGGACGGACGGCTACCAACAGCAGCTCCGTGTTGTCCTCGTGCTTCCATTTCAGCGCTTTCAGCAGATGGTACCATCCTGTGGGCCACAAACGGCCACGAGACTTCTGCAGTGCCTCCGTCATACTGGGCATGGTCACGGCGATACCTATCAGCTCACCCTGCTCGTTCTCCACGATGGGCACCATATCCATTTTGAACAGCGGCACGTACTGGTCGAGGAACTTCTGTGCCTGGACTTCGGAGAAGGCAGAGAATCCGAAGATTGGTGCGTATGCCTCGTTTAGCAGCTTAAAGATCTTTGGACCGTAGGATCCTTTCTGCACCTCCTTGCGTGAGGCCTTGATTACTTTCAGACCGATCTGCTCACGAGCGTACTGTGCTACACGGGCATATCTCGCAGGCACCTCTTCTGGGATGTTGATGCGGATCTGCAGCCAGTCCACTTCTTTCTCTAGACCTAACTGCTCCATGTGCTTGGGGTAGTAGGCTGGGTTGTAATAAGCAGTTGCGGAGCCTCTAAGCTCGAAGTCTTCGACGAGCATGCCCTCCTTGTCGAAGTCGGTCACACCCATCGGTCCCTGCATCTTGACCATGCCACGGGCCTTACCCCAGGCCTCGACGGTGTCCAACAAGGCTTTCGAAACAGCGAGGTCGTCGATGAACTCAATCATAGAGAAACGGACATTGCGCGTTTTCCATGTATCGTTGGCCTTCTTGTTGACGACGCCCACCACGCGACCCACGACCTCCTGGCCGCGATAGGCCACAAAAGGCTGCACCTCCGAGGTTCGCTGACTGGCATCCCCTGTGGAGGCAAACATGGCACGTACGTCGCTTCGCATGTCAGGAACGTACTCTGCACATCCAGCGTAGATTTTGTCTGTGATGTTCAGGAAATCATTCATTTCCTGACGACTATTGACTTTTACTACCCTTATTTCGTCCATGTTTTAACCCTCAAATTGGCCTGTAAATAACACCATTACGCTCAGTCATTCTATGAATGAGCGCTTTTGCGGGTGCAAAATTACTCATTATTTATCAATTAAGCGAGTACAAAACTTCGTTATATATGTTCGGTTTTACATTTATAACATATATTAACGATTTTAAGATACTTTTACGCGTAATTGCTTTTTACGCTTATCATTTTTCCTATAGATTATTAAAATGGCTCAGTGTGGAATTTTGGCTGGTGCTCGGTGGTGATTAAACTTATTTAACTGCATTCGCCTTGCTGTTTCGGGATTAATTCGTAACTTTGCAGCATTATTATTAGGAACTATGGCAAGAGACTCCAAATGGCAGGATGAATACTGGCTGCTGCTGATGCAGATCTACCTACAGAAACCGGTGGGTATGAAACCCATGTACTGCCGTCAGATGGTGAACCTGAGTCTGGAACTGCACATCTCGCCGGAAAGGCTGTTTAATAGGATGTGTCAGATCGCCAACCTTGAAACGCCCTGTATCGAACATATCTGGGAAGTCTATGGCAACAACCCCCGAAAACTGGCGAGAGCCGTCAGGTTGTGGCGTGAGATGAAAGGCTTTAACAATTCCGAGGCTTTCTACGACGGAGTGGAGGTGGCTGAGAGCTTCGAGCGCGACTTCAAACCGCTCGAAGAGAACAATCGACTAACACCCGTGATGCTGATCCTGATACTCGACCTCTATTTCCGTCTGACACCCCAGACGATGGTGGCAGGGACGCCTGAGGTGCAGGAATTGGCGCGTCTGCTGAAGTTGAAGAGTGCCGAGGTGGCCGAGGTGATGGAGGTGCTGCAGTATTGCGACCCCTATCTGAACCGTCGTGATGTGTTCTTCCACCCCCTGCTGATTCCCTGTCAGGAGATCTGGCGCAGATACGGCAATTCCGACGTGGAGGCGCTGGCATCGTACGCGGAGCAGCTGAAGGCCTATTTTAAGTGAAAAGAAATATGAGTGACCAATTCCGTCAGACGCAGGAACAGTTACAGCAGCAGAAGCTGGCGCAGACGATATCCCACCAGCAGCTGTTGCAGACCTCGCTGGTGGAGTTGCCACTGGCGCAGTTGGTGGATCGGGTGAATATGGAGATGAACGACAATCCCGCTCTGGAGCAGGAGTCGCCTTACGACAACCCTGACCATCAGGACTATGCCGAGGGTGGTGACTACAACGACGGTGCTGACTCTGCTGACGACGATTATGAAGTGTTGACGGAGCGCGAGGAGCGTCAGTCGGCTCTCGACGATGCACTGAGCAATATCGGTCGCGACGACGATGAACTGCCTGTTTATCATGGTGGCAACGCTGTGGCTGAGGAACGCGAAGAGATGGTGTATGGTCAGACCACCTCGTTCTATGACCAGCTGAAGGAGCAGATGGGATTGCTCGACATGACACCCCGTCAGCACGACATCATGGAGTATTTGATTGGCTCGCTCGACGACGACGGACTGTTGCGTAAGCGTCTCGATGCTATCAGCGACGAACTGGCCATCTATCATAACATCGATGCTTCGGAAGACGAGCTCCGCGAGGTTCAGGATCTACTACAAAGTTTTGATCCCGCAGGCATAGGAGCTGGTTCGCTGCAGGAGTGTCTGCTGTTACAGATTGCCCGCAAGGACCCCTCTGAACTGAAGGATCAGATGGAGCGTGTGGTGAAGGATTATTTCGAGGAGTTCACGCGCAAGCACTGGGACAAGATACAATCGAGTCTGGCACTGAGCGACGCACAGGCCGAACAACTCTTTCGTGAACTGCGGAAGCTGAATCCACGTCCAGGAGCCTCACTGGGTGAAACTGTTGGCAGGAGCCTGCAGCAGATCACTCCCGATTTTATCGTTGATACCCACGACGACGGAACAGTCACCTTCACCTTGAACAATGGCGAGGTGCCTGAGTTGAAGGTGTCGCAGTCGTTTATCGACTCGATGAATGAGTTCCAGCAGAACCGTGACAACATGAGCCGTCAGTCGAAGGAGGCGTTGTTGTATATCAAGAAAAAGGTGGATGCTGCACAGGGCTTTATCGAGGCCCTGAAGATGCGGCGCCGCACGCTGACCGTTACCATGCGAGCCATCGTGCAGCTGCAGCACCAGTTCTTCGTCGACGGAGACGAGGCTTCGTTGCGTCCGATGATCCTCAAGGATGTAGCAGAGAAGACAGGACTGGATCTCTCGACGGTGTCGCGCGTCAGTAACTCGAAATACGCCCAGACCCGTTGGGGCACCTTCCCTCTGCGCCATTTCTTCAGCGACAGCTATGTGACACAGAGCGGTGAGGAACTGTCGACGCGACAGATCAAGGCAGCCCTCAAGGATATCATCGATGCTGAGGACAAGAAGAAACCGCTGAGCGACGATGATATCAAGGCAGCTCTGACAGAACGGGGATTCCCCATCGCTCGAAGGACTGTGGCGAAATATCGTGAGAAAATGGGTATACCCATAGCGAGACTAAGGAAATAATAGATGATGAAGCGTGAGAAGACGGTTATCTTGGCAGCGAGGATTGTGAGTCTGGTGTTCACACCCTTCTATCTGCCTCTGGTGGGGCTGATGGCACTGTTTGCCTTCAGCTACCTGTCGCTGATGCCCTGGGCCTTTAAGCTGCAGGTGCTCACGCTGGTCTATGTGTTCACCATCCTGTTGCCAACGGTGCTCATCCATCTCTATCGTCGTCATCAGGGGTGGAACCTGATCGAACTCGGACACAAGGAGCGTCGTATGGTGCCCTACGTCATCTCCATCCTTTGCTATTTCTTCTGCATCTATCTGATGGATCTGGTGCACATCCCTCATTTCATGAGCGCCATCCTCTCTGCAGCACTGTTTATTCAGGTGGCCTGTGCGCTGGTCAATGTGTGGTGGAAGATCTCTACGCATACAGCAGCAGTTGGTGGGGTGGCAGGGGCCTTGTTCGTGTTTGGCGAGTTTTTCGGCTTCAACCCCGTGTGGTGGCTCTGTCTTGTGTTCGTCCTCGCAGGGGTGCTGGGTTCTAGTAGGATGATTCTCCGTCAGCATACACTGGCTCAGGTGGTGGCAGGATTCTTCGTGGGAGTGGTCTGCTCGATCCTTGGCTTGATCTACCTTTAATAGTGAATATGAATAGTTTACAGTTTACAGTTTACAGTTTACAGTTGAATTGCTGGCAAAGCCATTCTCTGCCTGTAGATGTAATCATCTGTAAACCGTAAACTGTAAACCGTAAACAAGTTATAAAATCGTATATATGAAGCCATTAGTGAGTATTATCATGGGCAGCACGAGTGATCTGCCCATTATGGAGAAAGCCTGCAAGTTGCTCGACGAGTTGCAGGTGCCTTTTGAAGTGAATGCCCTCTCTGCCCACCGCACACCTGATGCTGTGGAGCAGTTTGCTCAGACTGCCAAGGATCGAGGCGTGAAGGTAATCATCGCTGGAGCAGGTATGGCTGCCGCCCTGCCTGGTGTCATCGCAGCCTCGACGACACTGCCCGTGATAGGTGTACCCATCAAGGGTATGCTCGACGGTCTCGACGCCCTCCTGTCTATCGTTCAGATGCCCCCAGGCATCCCAGTGGCCACGGTAGGTGTGAATGGTGCGCAGAATGCCGCCATCCTCGCCGTCGAGATGATGGCCCTCTACGATGCCGACTTGGCTCAGCGCCTGGCCGTTTATAAGGGCAGTCTGCGTGTGAAGATTGAGAAAGCAAACGAAGAGCTCTCGCAGGTGAAGTTTAATTTTAAGTGTAATTAGTTTATGGTTTAAAGTTTATTGTTTATAGATGATCACATCTATAGAGAGATAAATAATCTGCAGAGAATTGATTCTGGGCTTGCTAGGTTATCATCTATAAACTATAAACCATAAACTATAAACAAAATAGAAAAGCGTATGTACAAAAGAAGATATAGCAGTGAGACCCGTGTAGGTCAGATTGGCATTGGCGGAGCGAACCCCATCCGCATCCAGTCGATGGCGACGGTGGATACCAATGATACTGAGGGTTGTGTGGCTCAGGCCAAGCGTATCATCGACGCTGGTGGCGAACTGGTACGTTTTACCACCCAGGGCACGCGTGAGGCGGAGAACATGAAGAATATCTCAGCCCGTCTGAAGGCCGAAGGTTACAACCAGCCGTTGGTGGCTGATGTCCACTTCACGGCCCACACAGCCGATGTCGCTGCCCTCTATTGTGAGAAGGTACGTATCAACCCAGGCAACTACGTCGATCCGGGTCGTACGTTCAAGCATCTGGAATATACCGACGAGGAATATGCCGCTGAGTTGCAGAAGATTGAGGCGAAACTCGTGCCCTTCCTGAATATCTGTAAGGAACATCATACGGCCGTACGTATCGGCGTGAACCACGGTTCACTCTCTGACCGTATCATGTCGCGTTATGGCGACACGCCAGAGGGTATCGTGGAGAGTTGTCTGGAGTTCTTGCGAATTTTTAAGCGCGAGAACTTCAATGATGTGGTTATCTCCATCAAGGCCTCCAACACGGTGGTGATGGTACAGTCCGTCCGTCTGTTGGTGCAGGCGATGGATCATGAGGATATGCATTATCCCCTCCACCTTGGTGTGACAGAGGCTGGCGAGGGCGAAGACGGACGTATCAAGAGTGCTGTGGGCATTGGTGCCCTGCTGACAGAGGGCATTGGCGACACTATTCGTGTGTCGCTCTCTGAGGAGCCTGAGTGTGAGATCCCCGTTGCCCGTAAACTCGTAGACCTCATCCCTGAGTGTACTGCCCTTCGTGCTGAGGCAGAAGCCTCTATCAAGGACGATACCATTACCCTTTCGCTCGACGCTACAGACTGGGAGACGCTCCAGCTGAAGGCTGCCATGGCTGTAGGTGCCCTGCTGATCGATCGCAAGGCCACGAAACTCATCCTCCATTCCCCCCTCCTGCAGGAGGGGCAGGGGGAGGCCCTGGCGGATGCCATCCTCCAGGCTGCCCGTGTGAAGTTCACCAAGACGGAATATATCTCCTGCCCAGGCTGTGGACGTACGCTCTATAACCTTCAGGAGACCATCGCCAAGATTAAAGCCGCCACAAAAGACTTTGTAGGTCTGAAGATTGGCATCATGGGCTGTATCGTCAATGGTCCAGGAGAGATGGCAGACGCAGACTATGGCTATGTGGGTGCGGGTCGTGGAAAGATCTCGCTTTACAAGGGCAAGACCTGTGTCGAGAAAAGTATCCCAGAGGCCGAGGCTGTAGACAAGCTTCTCGAACTGATAAGAAAAGATAGAGGATAAATTAACAACGGTTTTTATTTCCCCTCCTGAGTAGGAGGGGTAGGGGTGGTCTGAGCAAGGGAAAAATGAGGCCGTTCAGACCACCCCGCCCTTCGGGCTCCCCTCCTACTCAGGAGGGGAAGAGATTACATCAAGATCTGTGATAGCTCCTTCATACCCTCCGAGGCGCCCTTCTGGATCTGTGTGACACGACTGCCTGCATTGATGGGATTTGGATCAATGAGATAGACAGGTACGCCAGGACGGGCATAGTGCAACAGTCCTGCTGCAGGATAGACCACCAGCGACGTGCCGATGATCACGAGGATGTCTGCCTCTTGCACTTCCTCTGCGGCGATGGTGATATTCGGAACGGCCTCGCCGAAGAACACGATGAACGGTCGCAACAGCGAACCGTCACCAGCTTTTGTGCCAGGCTCAATCTCGCAGTTCTCTGGCGTCAGCTGTATCTGATAACGGGGGTCGTCCACATCACGGCTCGAACACACCTTCATCAGTTCGCCGTGGAGATGGATCACCTTCGATGAACCAGCCATCTCGTGCAGGTTGTCGACATTCTGCGTCACCACCGTTACGTCATACTTTTCCTCCAGCTTCGCCACCAGCTTGTGGCCCTCATTGGGCTGCACACCCCAGCATTTCTTGCGGAGCATATTGTAGAAGTTCGTCACGAGCGTGGGGTCTGCCTCCCACCCTTCGTGGGTGGCCACCTTTGCCACAGGATAATTCTCCCATAGTCCGTCTGCGTCGCGGAAAGTCTTCAGACCACTCTCCACTGACATGCCTGCACCTGTTAAAACAACGATCTTTTTCATCCTTTTATTTACGTTTTAGTGATTTACAATTAACGATTTTACTGCAAATATACGCATTTCAGATAAAAAGGTATTGCCCTTTAACTCCTTTTAACTCCTTTAACTCCTTTAACTCCTTAAAATATTGTACCTTTGCGCCCGATTTTTCGTGTTTACACATTATTAAATAAAGAAAGTATGGATAAATTGAGTTATGCTTTGGGTCTTGGCATCGGTCAGCAACTGGCTCAGATGGGTGCCCAGGACATCAGTGCTGACGACTTCGCACAGGCCATCAAGGATGTGTTGGAGGGCAATGAACTGAAAGTGTCGCACCGTGAGGCCCAGACCATTGTACAGACCTATTTCCAGGAGCAGGAGAAGAAAATTCAGGCTCAGCGCGCAGAAGCAGGTAAGGTACATAAGGAGGCTGGAGAGAAGTATCTGGCAGAGAACGCCAAGAAGGCCGACGTCATCACGCTTCCCAGCGGTCTGCAGTATCAGGTGCTGAAGGAGGGTAACGGTAAGAAGCCCACAGCCAAGGATACGGTGATGTGTCACTATGAGGGAACGCTGATCGACGGTACTGTGTTCGACAGCTCTTACAAGCGTGGCGAGCCCGCCACCTTCCCATTGCAGCAGGTGATCGCTGGTTGGACAGAGGGTCTGCAGCTGATGCAGGAGGGTGCGAAGTATCGTTTTTTCATCCCCTACCGTCTGGCTTATGGCGAGGGTGGCGCTGGCGCATCGATCCCCCCGTTTGCTGCCCTGGTGTTCGACGTCGAACTGATACAGGTCGTTTAAAGGTAAAAAGGTTAAAAAGTGAAAAGGTGAAAAGGTAAAAAGTTTAAAGTTCAAAGTTTATAGTAATATGAAGAAGTTTACATTCGCTGCTGTTGCAGCAGTTGCTGCCATCATGATTTCGTCATGTGGCAACGGCACTCCGAAGGCCAACCTGAAGAGTGACATCGACACAATGAGTTATGCAATCGGTATGGCCCAGACGCAGGGTCTGAAGGAGTACCTCGTGAATAGTCTCGACGTGGACACGACCTACATGGCTGAGTTCATCAAGGGTCTGAACGAGGGTGCCAATGCAGGCGACAACAAGAAGAAGGCCGCCTACTTCGCTGGTATCCAGATAGGTCAGCAGATTGCCAACCGTATGGTGAAGGGTATCAACTACCAGGTGTTTGGTGACGACTCTACGAAGACCATCTCCCTGAAGAACTTCATGGCTGGTTTCGTGGCTGCCACGACAGGTAAGCAGGGTCTGATGACTGTTGACTCTGCTCAGGTGCTTGCAGAGCGTCTGATGCGTGAGATCAAGGCTCAGCAGATGGAGAAGACCTACGGCGCGAACAAGGAGGCTGGTGAGAAATTCCTCGCTGAGAACGCTAAGAAGGAGGGTGTGAAGACCCTGCCCAGCGGTGTTCAGTACAAGGTGATTAAGGAAGGTACTGGTGCCATTCCTGCTGATACCTCTGTTGTGAAGGTGAACTACGAGGGTCGTCTGATCGACGGTACCGTGTTCGACAGCTCTTACAAACGTGGCGAGCCTGCCACCTTCCCTGTGAAGAGCGTCATCAAGGGTTGGACGGAGATCCTCTGCCACATGCCTGCAGGTTCTGAGTGGGAGGTTTACATTCCCCAGGAGCTGGCTTACGGCGAGCGTGAGCAGGGTAAGGACATCAAGCCTTTCTCGGCTCTGATCTTCAAACTGGAGTTGCTCGAAGTTGATCCCGCCAAGAAATGAAGAAAGTGATGATTATAGCACTCGCCCTCGTAGCGAGTGCTTCTTTCTTATCCGCTGAGGCTGCGAAGAAAAAGCAGCAGGTGGTTCAGCCTGTAGTGGTGGAGCCGGTAGTGCTGAACAACAGTTCCGACTCTGTGAGCTACACGGGTGGTATGGCCATCACCAACGGACTGGTGCCCTATCTCCAGCAGCAGGGTGTTGACACGGCTTATATGGCTGACTTCATCCAGGGCTTCAAAGAGATGATCAAGAGTGGCGACGACCCCAAGAAGGCCGCCTACGTGATGGGTATGGATATCGCCAAGCAGTTGTCGATGACCATCCTGCCCAATATCACCAAGGAGTTTACCGATACGCCCGATTCGATTGTCAAGGAGAAGCTCCTTCAGGGTTTCTCGGCTGCCCTGGAGAATGATACGACCCTGTTCACCCAGAAGGCTGCAGAGGAGTATTTCAGGACCAAGCAGCAGTTGAACAAAGAGGCCAAGCAGGAGAAACTCTATGGTGCCAATCGTGATGCAGGTCGTAAGTTCCTCGAGGAGAACGCCAAGAAAGACAGTGTGGTTACCCTGCCCAGCGGTCTGCAATATCAGGTGCTTGTCAAGGGCGAGGGTGAGGTGCCTCAGGCTACCGACCGTGTGAAGGTGCACTACGAGGGTCGTTTGATCGACGGTACTGTGTTCGATGCCTCTGCCCGTCATGGTAGTGAGCCTGCAGAGTTCACGCCCCAGCAGGTGATTCCTGGCTGGACGGAAGCGCTGACCATGATGCCCGTTGGTTCGAAGTGGCGTCTGTTCATCCCCTACGATCTCGCATACGGCGATAGGGATCAAGGACAGATAAAACCGTATAGTACACTGATCTTCGACGTGGAACTCGTTGAAATCGTCAAGAAATAAGCAAGTGTGTCACGAAAGTGGCACACTTTTTTAATTTTTTCCTCAAAAAAGTTGCATTATTCGATTAAATGTCGTACTTTTGCTATCAAAATGTAACAAAAAGAGGAAGTAATGGAAAAAATCGATCTTTTAGACAAGAAGATTCTGAGCATTCTGTCAAAGAATGCCCGTATCCCGTTTAAGGATGTGGCTGCCGAGTGTAATGTCTCCCGTGCTGCCATCCACCAGCGTGTTCAACACCTCATCGATGCTGATGTCATCACTGGCAGCGGTTTCGATGTCAACCCCAAGAGTCTGGGCTACAGCACCTGTACCTATGTGGGCATCAACCTCGAGAAGGGTTCGATGTACAAGGATGTGGTGGAACAGCTCAAGCACATCCCCGAGGTGGTGGAGTGCCATTTCACCACTGGTCCCTACACGATGCTTGTGAAACTCTATGCCCGTGACAACGAACAGCTCATGGAACTGCTCAACGGCAAGTTGCAGAGTGTTCATGGGGTGGTGGCCACAGAGACGCTCATCTCGTTGGAGCAGAGCCTGAAACGTGAAATCCCCATAAACATCGATGAATGAAGAACCAGTTCGACCTTCAGGCGCAGCTGGAGGGCATCTATGCCCGTTTCCCAGAGGCATCGCCGATGCCTGTCATCGGCATCACTGGCAATTATGAGGACCTGACGTGTAAGTTGGGCCAGGGCTACTACCAGTCGGTGGTGGAGGCAGGTGGCGTACCAGTCATCATCCCTCCTGTGGCTGATAAGCATGTGATCATCAACACCCTCGAGCGTATCGACGGACTGATCCTCAGTGGTGGCGGTGACTACAACCCCCTCTGGGCTGGTGAGGAACCATCGCCCCTGTTGCATGGTATCAACAAGGAGCGTGACAATGCCGAACTGCTCATCACCCGTCTCGCCTACAACCGTCAGATACCCATGCTGGGCATCTGTCGTGGTATCCAGACCCTCGCCATGGCCCTTGGTGGCAAGGTGGCGCAGGACATTTCGGAGGAAAGAGGAAAGAGGAAAGAGGAAAGAGGAATCAAGCACTCGCAGGATGCCGAACGCTCCGAGCCCACCCATTCTGTCGCTGTGGAAAAGGATTCTACCTTATATCGCATTTATTCGGAGGCGCAAGAAAGCTCAAAGCTTAAAGCTCAAAGCTTAAAGCTCTTCGTCAATTCTTTCCACCATCAGGCCGTCAGCGACCCAGGAGAAAAGTTCCGTGTCGTGGCGACAGCTCCTGACGGTGTCATCGAGGCGATGGAGAGCAGTGAGTTCAAGCCCATCCTGGGTGTCCAGTGGCATCCGGAGTGCATGAAGAGCGGTCTGCCGCTGTTCCAGTGGCTCGTGAAGGAGGCTCAGGACTATCGTGAGGCCCATCGGCTCCACGATCGCATCCTTACCCTCGACACCCACTGCGACACGCCGATGTTTTTTCCTCAGGGCATCCACTTCGACCAGCGCGACCCGCGTATCCTCGTCGATCTGCATAAGATGACGGAAGGTCGTCAGGACGCTACCATTATGGTGGCCTACCTCCCGCAACCCACGGACAATCCTACGGCTTTCGCTGACAACATCTTCGATAAGATAGAAACCATCGTCAGCGACAACTCCCGTTTCCTTGCCCTGGCTCGTACCCCTGAGGATCTCTGGAAAAACAAGCACTTGGGTCTCAAGAGCATTATGCTCGGCATCGAGAACGGCATCGCCCTCGACGGCAGACTCGAGAACCTGCAGCACTTCGCCGACCGTGGCATCGTCTATATGACCCTCTGCCACAACGGCGACAATGATATCTGCGACTCCGCCTCGAAGAGTAACCAGACGCATGGTGGTGTCAGTGCTTTTGGTGAACAGGTTATCAGGGAGATGAACCGCCTGGGCATCCTCGTCGATATGAGTCATGCGGGCGAGAAAAGCTTCTACGATGCCCTCGACATCAGCAAGAAGCCCATCGTGTGCAGTCACTCTTCCGCCCGTGCCCTCTGCGACCATCCCCGCAACCTTACCGACGACCAGATGCGCGCCCTTGCTGCCAAGGGTGGCGTGGCGCAGACCACCATCTACAACGGGTTCCTGCGTAAGGATGGCGAGGCCACGATCCTCGATGTCATCGCCCACCTCGAGCATGCCATCGACGTGATGGGTATCGACCACGTCGGACTGGGTACCGATTTCGACGGCGATGGTGGTGTACGTGGTCTGGCTGACAGTTCCGAACTCCTCCACTTTACCCGCCAGCTCCTCGCCCGTCGTTATAGCGACGAGGACATCCAGAAGATCTGGGGCGGCAACTTCCTCCGTGTCATGGCCGAGGCGCAAAGTGTTTAGTTTTTGAGTTTTTAAGTTTATAGTTTACGGTTTATAGTTTATAGATGATTACCATACAGATTAAGAAAGTGATGCTGAAGGTATTCTCCCTCCACCTTCCACCTTCCACCTTCCTCCTTATTCTTTCCTCCTTCCTCGTATCTTCCTGCAGCCTCCGCAAGCAGGCCACGTCCACTGAGACCGTCGCCATGCAGCCCGTGGGTCCTGCCTTCTGTGCCGACAGCGCCTATGTCTTCTGTCAGCAACAGTGCGACTTCGGCCCTCGTACGATGAACAGTCAGGCTCACGATGACTGTGGCCAGTGGATCATGCAGAAGTTCTCCAGTTATGGTCTGCAGGTGACGCCCCAGCAGGCCTTGCTCAAAGGCTACGACGGCACGATGCTGCGCTCCACGAATATCATCGCCAGCTACCGTCCTGAGCTCACTGACCGTATCCTTATTTGTGCCCACTGGGACAGTCGTCCTTGGGCCGATAACGATCCTGACGAGTCCAACTGGCACAAGCCTGTCCTTGCTGCCAACGATGGTGCCTCCGGCGTCGCCATCATGCTCGAACTCGCCCGCCTCCTGTCTCCTGACTCCTGTCTCCTGTCTCCTTCACTTGGAGTGGACTTTCTCTGCTTCGATGCCGAGGACTGGGGGACACCACAATGGGATAACGCTCCTGATGCCAGCGACACTTGGGCCCTCGGAGCCCAGTACTGGGCTGCCAATCCCCATGTAGAGGGTTACAAGGCCCGCTACGGCATCCTGCTCGATATGGTTGGTGGCGAGGGCGCCCAGTTCTATCAGGAGCAGCAGTCGCTCCGCTATGCCCGTAGTGTCGTCGATCGTGTGTGGCGAGCTGCCCAGACGGTAGGCTTTGGCAGTTTCTTCCCAACGAGAGAGGGCGTGGGCATCACCGACGACCATCTGCCTGTGAACCGTGTGGCGAAGATTCCATGCATCGACATCATCCCCTATTATCCCGATTGTGTTCAGAGTTCCTTTGGTCCTACGTGGCACACCGTCAACGACGATATGGCCCACATCGACCGCAACACCCTCCAAGCCGTCGGCCAGACCCTCGTCCAGATCCTCTGGTCAGAGTGATTTTCTTTCCCCTCCTGAGTAGGAGGGGTTAGGGGTGGTCTGATCCGCCTCAGCGGTAACTTCTTCCCCTCCTAACTCAGGAGGGGAAGAAAATACCAAAGAGCCTCCTTAGGGGGAAAAGGCTGCGCTTAGATCTGTCCGGATTCGACCATGAGGACGACGCGCTCGGTGAGGCGGTCAACGCCCTTGGCATCGTACTCCTTCTTCAGCGAGGCGCCGAAGCCCCAGGCGAACACCTGCCAGAAGCCTGCACGCAGCGGACCCATAAAGGCCTTGATCATCTCGTAGCCCGTAGAGTGGCACTCGCGGTCGATGAGTTTGATGAGCAGCTTTCCCTGCGAGTAGGTCAGCTTCTTCATCTTCGGCTTATAGGTGCGGAAGATATCGTCCTCCACACGTTTGATGTGTTCCTCCTTCGCCTTGTCGTTGGGCAGCGTCTCCAGGTATTCCGTGGTCTCGATGAGCATCTGTCGCGCCTCCTTGGCGATGGGCAGCACCGCCTTCACGTTCTTCACCAGACGCATGTACGACTCCGCCTGGCGCTTGTTCTTGAATGTCAGCTGGGGATACACGTACACGTTGTTCATCTCCATATACTGGATGCTGTCGCCCTCATGCAGCACCTTGCCCACCTTCACCGTCGGCACAAACGTTGGCGAGTCCATCTCCGCCAGCACCTGCTCAGTGGTCAGCCTCTGCTCCTGTGCCAGCACCTGCTGACACACTGCCATGGCCCATATGATGGTCAGAATCCTGCGCATATCGGTTGCAAAAATACAAATAAATGGTGGAAGGTGGAATGTGGAAGGTGGAATTTTTGCTGCCGCCAAACATTTTTTCTTAATTCTTAACGTTTAATTCTTCTTTTTTTACTACCTTTGCAGCGTTAAACTTAAAAGCGAGGATTATGAGGACACGAATCGGAGTTTTTTGGTGGAGCAGGCTGATGATGCTGCTTGTCGCTTTCCACTTGTCGCTTGTCACTTCTTCGGCTCAGGAGACGAGGCCGTGGGAGCAGTATCTGAACGAGGTGATGACAGCGGAGGATGCTGGCTCGACGGCGTGGGAACAGACGTATGAACTGCTCTGCGAACTGGAACAGCATCCGCTGAATATCAACCATGCGACGAGGGAACAACTGGAGGAACTGCCGTTTCTCTCGGCCCAGCAGGTGGAGGGCATCATGGCCTATCTCTGGCGGTACGGACGGATGGAGTCGCTTGGCGAACTGATGATGATCAGCGAACTGGACTATCCACAGCGGCGGCTGCTCACCTATTTTATATACGTAGACGAGCAGGAGGCGGCGAATGATCGTCAGCAGGCGCCCTCTCTCAGAAATATCGCCCGATACGGCCATCACGAACTGATGGCGACAGGACGAGTGCCTTTCTACGAGCGGAAGGGCGACGTCAACAGTTACTTAGGAGAGAAGTACCGCCACTGGCTGAGATACCAGTTTACCTACGGCGATCAGGTGAAGGCGGGCATCGTGGGGGCGCAGGATGCGGGAGAGCCCTTCTTCGCCCAGCAGAACAAGGGGGGCTACGACTACTATTCGCTCTATGTGCAGTTGCGGAACATCGGACGACTGGAGTCGTTGGTCGTGGGTAACTACCGTGTGTCGATGGGCATGGGACTGGTGATGAACAACGGTTTCAGTCTGGGCAAGTTGGCGATGCTGCAGAACCTGGGGCGCTCGGCCTACACCCTGAGAGCCCACTCTTCGCGGTCTGTGGGGTCGCTCTTTGGGGCTGCGACGACGGTGGATATGGGCAGGGGACTGAAGCTGACGGTCTTCGCCTCGTACAGTCCTGCAGACGCGACATTGAATAAGGACGGCACCGCAGCCACCATCCTCGATACCGACTATCACCGTACGGAGACGGAGATGGCGAAGAAACACAACCTCCATCAGCTGAAGACGGGTGGCAGTCTGCGGTATAACGCCCATGGTCTGCGGCTGGGGGTGAACACCCTCTACACCCATCTCGACAGGAGACTGAACCCCAACACGCAGCCCCTCTACCGTAGGCATTATCCCCAGGGCAACGACTTCCTGAACCTGAGTCTCGACTATGGCTATGCCACACCCCGATGGTCGCTCAGCGGTGAGACGGCAACAGACTGCAAGGGCCATCTCGCCACCATCAATACCGCCAATCTGCGACTCAGCGATGCGACGAGTATGATGCTTCTGCAGCGATTCTATTCCTATGCCTACACCTCGCTCGACGCCCAGAGTTTCAGCGACGGTGGGAAAGTGCAGAACGAAAGCGGCATCTACCTCGGAATCAACTGGCAACCCTCGCAGACTTTCCGTCTGAATGCCTATTCAGACTATGCCTATTTCGCCTGGGCCAGATATCAGGTGTCACAGTCGTCGTACTCGTGGGACAACCTGGTGCAGGCGACGTGGCAGAAGCAGGGGTGGAGTATTAATGGGCGCTATCGCGTCAGACTGCGACAGAAGGATGCGGATCAGACCACCCCTAACAGAAGATTGCTCCATGAAGACGCAATCGCCTACTCAGGAGGGGAAATCGGAGAAGGAGGAACGAGGAAGGAGAATACACTCGTTGACAGATGGGAGCAGAGGGGAAGACTGGGCATCGACTATGCTGGAGGACATGGCCTCGCGGGGCGTCTGCAGATAGACGGATGTGGGGTGCAGGAAGAGTGGGGCGTGATGGTTAGTGGTAGTCTGACCTATACTCGTCAGTGGCTACGGCTGAATGGTGGCGTGGGCTGGTTCCATACAGATAGTTATGACAGTCGCCTGTATCTCTATGAAAATGGTCCGTTATATACCTATTCGATGGCCCAATTCTACGGCAAGGGTATCCGTTACTGGCTGATGGCGAGAGCCGGCATTGGCAAACGGCTGACACTGACAGCCAAGATCGGTGTGACGGATTATTTCGACCGTAACGTCATCGGCAGCAGTTACCAGCAGGTGGAAGGCTCATCGCTCACTGACCTCGATCTGCAAGTGAGGTGGAAATGGTGATTTTGACTGGAAAAAACAAAATAATTCATAATAATGCGCGCATAATGCATAATTTTTTGTACTTTTGCAGCCAAAAAGAGGAACGTATGGACTTTTCTATCGTGTCGCCTGTGTATCATGGCGAGAAGATGTTGGACGAGTTGGTGAGACGAATTCATGCAGCTGTCAGTCCTCTGACGACGGACTATGAGATCGTCCTGGTGAACGACTGTTCGCCTGATAACTCCTGGGAGCGTATCAAGGCCATCTGTAAAGAGGACAAGCGTGTGAAGGGCATCAACCTGAGCCGTAATTTCGGTCAGCCTTACGCCATCACGGCAGGACTGACGTATGCCAAGGGCGACTATATCGCCGTCATCGACTGCGATCTGCAGAACAAGCCCGAAGACCTCCCCGCGATGTATCGCAAGGCTTTGGAAGGCTACGATGTGGTGAGTGCCCGCAGGGTGGTACGTGAGGACTCGTTCCTGAAACGGATGTCATCGGCAGTGTTCCATAGGGCCTACGATTTCCTCAGCGGCTTCACCACAGACAAGGCTGTGGCGGAGTTTGGCATCTATAGCAGTAAGATCGTCAAGGTGTACTGCAGCATTCCGGAGTACAGTCGTTCGTTTGTGGAACTGATCCATACGCTGGGCTTCAGGAAGACGACGGTCGATGTGACCCACGACCATCGTCTGGAGGGTGAAAGTTCCTATAACCTCTATCGCTTGTTGAAGTTGTCGTACAACTCCATCATATCCAACAGTAACCGTCCGCTTTATATCGCGGTGACGCTGGGCATGGTGATGTCGCTGCTGTCGTTCCTGATGGCGGTGTATAACATTTTCGCGAAGTTCATGGGACTGAACGAGGTGGTGGGTTACACGAGCACGATCTTCTCCATCTGGTTCGTCGGAGGCCTGCTCCTTTTCATGATGGGCATCCTGGGACTGTATATCGGAAAGATATTCGATCAGGTGAAGGGAAGGCCAGTGTTTATCGTACAGGAAACGTTGAACATTGAGAATTCTTGCGTCCCTTCGGTAGCAAGCGCCCCTTCGGGTCGAGCGAAGAATTTAGAATTGAGAATTAAGAGTTAAGAGTTGGAAGAATTATCCATTATCCATTGTCCATTATCCATTATTCTAACATGATTCCATTTAATAAACCATATTGTTCGGGACGAGAACTGAGTTATATGCAGGAGGTGTGCCAGTCGATGACCATGTCTGGCAACGGTGATTTCACAAAACTCTGTCATGGTTTTCTGGAGAAGCGCTATGGCTTCAAGAAATGTCTGCTCTGCACCTCTGGCACAGATGCCTTGGAGATGTGCGCGATGCTCTGTGAACTGAAACCTGGCGATGAGGTCATCTGTCCGTCATACACCTTCGTCTCTTCTGCCATCGCCTTCCTCCGTGAGGGGGCTTACGTGCGCTTTGCAGACAGTGGTGCCGATAATCCGAACGTGACAGCAGAGACCATCCGACCTCTCATCAACGAGCATACGAAGGTGATCGTCGTGGTGCATTATGCTGGTGTGGCTTGTGATATGGACGCCATCATGGCTCTGGCTGAAGAGCATAACCTGCTCGTGGTGGAGGACGCTGCCCACAGCATCGACTCGTACTATGTTCGAGGAACGAGGAACGAGGAAGGAGGAACGAAGAGGCCTTTAGGCGGCATCGGACACTTGGCTGCTTTCTCGTTCCATGAGACGAAGAATATCAACTGTGGCGAGGGTGGTATGCTCGTGGTGAACGATGAACGTTTTGTGCGTCGTTCGGAGATCCTCTGGGAGAAAGGAACAAACAGGGCTGAGTTCTATCGTGGCATGGTCAATAAGTACGGCTGGTGCGACATGGGCTCCTCGTTCCTCCCATCAGAGTTCAACGCTGCCTTCCTGTGGGCACAGCTCGAGCAGATTGACGATATCCAGGCCAAGCGTCGAAGAATCTGTGAGATCTACGACCAGGCGCTGAGAGGTCATCTGCCTGAGGGCTATACTATCCCAGAACTGCCAGACTACGCAACGAACAACTATCATATGTTCTACCTGCTTTGTCCTTCGTTAGAGGCGAGGACCAAGCTGATGAACTACCTGAAGAATAATGGTGTACAGGCAACATTCCATTACCTCCCCCTGCATTCAAGCAAATACTACGAGGATAAACACGATGGACGTGAATTGCCCAATTGTGACCGTTATGCCGACACACTTGTCAGACTTCCGTTGTATTACGAGTTGTCTGACCACGATGCCATGACTGTGGCTCAGTTGGTGTTGGAGGGTTGTAAGAGACTGTGATAGATGTCCACCACCTGACTGGCGACATCGTTACCTTCAAATCGACGGATATACTCCTGGCTGCGGGCGATACGTTCCTCACGGCCTGGGGCTCCCATCAGCACCTGACGGACAGCAGCAGCCAGGGCTTCAGGATCGTCGTTGGCGACATAGAGACTGTCAGGACCTCCTGCCTCTTCCAGACAAGAACCCGTACAGCCCACCACAGGCAATCCGCTGCTGATGGCCTCGATGATCGGAATACCGAAACCCTCATAGATAGAAGGATAGACAAACGCCTCTGCCTGAGCGTACAGAGCTGGCAGATGGTCGTCAGGTACGTTATGGAGAATGAACACACGACGCGAGAGGTCGTTGGTGTTGACATAGTCGAGCACCTCGTTGGTGTAGCTGGTGTGTCCGCCAATGATGACCAGTGAGAGGTCTTCGGGGAGGTATGGCAGGGCCTTGACAGCCAACAGGATGTTCTTTCGCTGTTCGATGGTGCCGACATTGAGAATGAACCGCTTGGGGAGTCCGTACTGCATACGTATCTGTTCTTTTTCCAAAGGAAAGACCTCCTTCGTGAACCGTGGGGCACAACTCTGATACACCACACTCACACGCTCAGGGTCGACTTGCCCAAACTCTAACACATCCCGCTTGGTACACTCGCTGATGGCGATGATATGGTCCGCCTCCTTCACAGTACGACGGAATTTCCACGTATAGATCTTCCTGTCGATCCATGGATAGAACTCCGGATGACGCAGGAAAATGAGGTCGTGGATGGTGACGACACTGCGGATGCCACTCTTGCGGATGCCCCATGGCAACTCGCCACTGAGACCGTGGTAAAGCTGTACCTTATCTTTCTGAAGATCCTTGACGATGCCGTGTTCACGCCATAAAGCCTTTTCGAAAGGCAGCGATGAAATGGCCTTAGGGTAACAGAAACTGATCCTTGGCAGACCCTCGACCAGTGAACGCAGATGTTCATGTCCCTTGTCTGGGGCATAGAGACGCAGTCGCAGACCTTCTGGCAGATAAGCCAGGTCGCGTACCAAGGTGCGGCTGTAGCTGCCTAAGCCAGTGGAGTTGCGCACAATGCGCTTGGCGTCGAAACCGATAGTGAGCATATTCGTTTAGAGTTTATTGTTTACAGTTTACAGTTTACGGTTTACAGTTTACAGTTTGCGGAAGACGTAACGGACGATGATGAAGTTCGTGGGTACGGCGATGGCATACACACCAAGAGGTGCCAGCTCTTTGCTGAGACCAAGCCAGAGGAAGAAGTTCAACAGCACGATGTGCAGACAGTAATTAAACAGATGGGCACCGCTGAAGCCGATGCCGTTCTTGGCGGAGGTCTTCTCCTTGAAAGTCCAGTGGGCACTGAGCCAGTAGTTCACCAGGAAACTGATCACGTAGCCGATGGTATAGGCCACGTTTACGTTGATCCAGTGCTGCAGGATCCAGTATATGACATAGTTGATGACGGTTGATACCGTACCTACGACAGCAAACCGGATTATCTCTCCGAAGGTCTCGCGTTTCATCATCTGATATGTACTTTCGGCTACAAAATTACTAAAATATTCATAATAAAGCATGCATAATACATATTTTTTTGTACTTTTGTAGCCAAATATGAGCGAAGACAGAAAGATATCGGTAGTCATCAACACCTATAATGCCGAACAGCATCTGGAGAAGGTACTGGAGTCGGTGAGGGATTTTGATGAGGTCGTGGTGTGTGATATGGAGAGCACAGACCATACGCTGGAGATAGCCCGGAAATACGATTGTAAGATCGTCACTTTTCCCAAGGCTGATCATAAGAGTGCTGAGCCAGCGAGGACTTTCGCCATACAGTCGGCTTCCAACAAATGGGTGCTCGTGGTGGATGCCGATGAGATCATCACACCACAACTCCGTGAGACACTTTATGCCCAGATAGCCCTTCCAGACTGCCCTGAAGGTTTATATATCCCCCGAAAGAATATGTTCATGGGTATGTTCGTACGTGATTTCCACTACGACTATCAGCTTCGGTTTTTCATCCGGGAGGGTACAGAGTGGCCTCCCTATGTGCATACCTTTCCCAAGGTTCAGGGACGTGTGGAGAAACTGAAGGCCGGTCGTGATGCCGTGATGCTCCACCTGATGGACGAGACGATGCATGAGTATATGACTAAAATGAACCTCTATACCGACAATGAGGTGGAGAAGAAACGTGCCAAGAACTATGGACTGGGTGCACTCCTGTGGCGTCCTTTCTGGCGCTTCTTCAAGAAATATGTGACGGATGGTGGCTATCGTATGGGTACACGTGGACTCATACGGGCCATGATGGCAGGGATGTACCAGTTTGTCTTAGTGGCGAAGATCATCGAGAAGCGCTATCGCGATTGACGAAGGCGCGGTTATCCTGATATTCCCGATAAGGCAGATTGTAGTTCAGATAATAGAAATTATGCTGGCGTTGGTTATCGTGTGGCGGAATGGTCATGTAGTCTCCGTAGGTGTTGGTCAGATACTGGTCAGCCTGTTCTACACCCATCAGTTCCTGACCTTCAAATAGGATAGGCGTTGGCTTGCCATAACAGGTCTTGGGCATGATGCCTCGCCAGCCATCGTCATAGTTCACGCAGAGGTCACACTGGTTGAAATCATACTTGAGCATGCTTTTCCTTAGAGTGTGCTGTATGCTCTTATGATGAAATAGCCTCCTCACCAGAAGTGGTAGCCACGAGCTGACGCCATGGCCATGTTTATAGGGGTTGCGGTGCAAGAGGTAAATCAAACGGTCATACAACTTATATTTCCATAACTGTCTCCTCTGTGCAAATCTGTTCTCAGGCATCCCATCTATAGGGAACACATCGATATACACTCCTCCTACATAGGCGTAGTGTTCCCGTTCCACAAGGGTTGTCGAGGCGTCGATGACCTTCCCGAAGGTACCAGGGTACGTGGGGTCAGTCTCGTAGCAGCGTGCCTCTAGGGGAGTAGGCAGCCATTCCGGGGCATAGTGCATAAATCGTTCATAGTCGAGCCTGGGCATGCAGACGTCAGCGTCATCGTCCCAAGGAATGAAACCGCCATGACGTACGGCTCCTAACATGGTACCGTCACAGAGATAACAGCGGATGTTATGGGCACGACATACACGGTCCACAGACAGGAGTATCTGCAGAATGTGCTGATGGAGGGTTTCTATATCGTATGAAGCCATAATTTTGTGTCAAAGGTAGCACAAAATTAGTGAATAGTGAATAGTGAATAGTGAAAAGTGAAGTCTTTTAACTCCCTTTAACGCCTTTAACTCCATTAACTTCTTTATTTTTATTACTTTTGCAGCATGAAGATTTTCCATCTCGTATCGAATAAGGAGTGGGGCGGAGGTGAGCAGTATGTCTACGACCTGAGTCGTCGACAGATGGCCGATGGTATTGATGTGACCATTTTCTGCAAGCCTGTGGAGGTGATTCTGCAGAAATATCAGGAAGTAGGGATGAAGGTGATTCCGCTGGCCTTAGGAGGAGCGCTTGATGTAATCAGTGCCTGGAAAATTGCGAAGGTGATCAGAAGTCAGGAGCCAGGGGCCAGTAGCCTGAGTCTGCATGCCCATAACTTCAAGGATGCGTTTACGGCATGTTATGCCAGATGTCTGGCTGGAAACAAGCAGGTTCGCGTGGTGATGTGCCGGCATCTGACGCGGAAGGGCAAGAATACGTTGCTCTACCGTTGGCTTTATCGGAATTTGGACCGTCTGATCTTTGTTTCGGAACTGTCGAAGTCTGCATTCCTTAGCACGCATCCCACGATAGATGAAGCAAAGTTAGGCATGGCGCATCCGAGTATTGTGGTGCCGGAGACAGTGATTGCCGTGAATATCAGAGCTCTGTATGAGATACCTCAGGATTGTGTCATTGGCATGTTCCATGGACGCTTGGATCCTGAGAAGGGCCTCGATACACTGTTAGAGGCAGTGGCACAGATCAAGGAGAGAAATTTCCTGCTGGTATTGGTAGGCCGTGGCAGTAAGGAATATACCGCCCATTTGAAGCAGGTGGTGCAGGAGAAAGGCATCGCCGAGAAAGTGATGTTTGCGGGGTTTGTGCATCCTGTGCTGCCGTATGTGGCCGCTGCCGACTTCGGTATCTTGGCATCAACGGTGCAGGAGAGTTGTTCGCTGTCGACACAGGAGTATATGTCGCAGGGACGGCCTGTAGTGGTGACGAACAACGGTGGACAGCGCGAGTATGTGGTGGAGGAGCAGAACGGACTGCTGGTGCCTCCCGGTGATGCCAAGGCACTCGCTGAGGCGATGGCCCGTTTGGTGGATGATGCGGCACTGCGCCAGCGCCTGGGACAGCAGGCAAAGGCTGACTTCGACGACCATTTGAACTACGCGCATTATTACGAGCAGATCAAGAAGATTTATGAAGAATAAGGTTATCTATTATTTCGTGTCGGGTCTGTGGTACCTACTCTCGCTTCTGCCGATGTGGGTCCACTATATCTTCTCAGATGGTCTGTTTTTTATTTTGTATAAGGTGGTAGGCTATCGTAGGAAGGTGGTGCGAGGGAACCTTTGCTCGTCCTTCCCGGAAAAGTCGGAGGATGAGATCAGAAAGATAGAACATCGCTTTTATCATTTTTTCTGCGACTTGATAGTGGAATCGGTGAAACTCATGACGATCCGGCGGGAGAACATGAAACGGCGCATGGTGCTCAAGGGTACAGAAGTGATTGCTGAGTTGGTGGAGAAGGGACAGTCGTGTGTTATTTATACAGGACATTACTGTAACTGGGAATGGATTACCCCACTGCCACTTTGGCTGACGCCCAAGGCAAAGATGGGACTGATTTATCATCCTGTGGAGAACCCCATGTTCGATCGCCTCTTCCGTTATATGCGTGGACGCTTTGGAACGGTGTGCATCCCCATGCAGGATACGCTGAGAACACTCATTGGTTATAACAGGGAACATCAGCCAATGGTCGTGGGCTTTGTGTCCGACCAGAAGCCCCATTGGGTGAATATCCACCACTGGGTGGACTTCCTCCATCATGACACGCCAGTGGTCACAGGCACAGAACGGATTGTGAAGAAACTGAATTATGCAGCGGTCTATCTTGATGTCAAACGAGTTCGCAGAGGCTATTACGAGGGAGAGTTCCGACTCTTGACCAGTACGCCGAAGGAAATGCCTGACTATGCCTTGACTGATGCCTATTTCACCTGTCTGGAACAGACCATCCGTCGTGAGCCAGCTTTCTGGCTCTGGAGCCATGACCGTTGGGCAAGGACACGTGAGGAGTTCAACGAACGTTTCGAAGTCATTAACGGGAAGGTTGTGGCTAAGGAAGGATAAGGGGTATGATATTCGTACACGACAAGGGTCGGATGGCCAACAATATGCTGCAATACGGGCATCTCTATGCCTGGGGCAGGGAGCACGGGCGGAAGACCATGTCCATGCGTTTCGCCTATAAGTATCCTTGGTTTCATATCTGCGACACGCCCCATCATAACTTCCTTACCTATGTGTTTGCCAAATATGCTGCCAAGTGGGGCTTGATTCCCACAGTGCGCTTTGACGAAGAAAAGGCCGACTATAGCGAGGAAGAACAGATGATGCTGACGAGAAAGCTGATCGTGGCAGCAGGTTGGCAGGCCCGTTGGTATGACCTCTTCCTGAAATACAAGTCGGAGATCCTTCAGCTGTTCGCCTTCCACGACGATGTGGAGCAGCACGTCAGTCAGGTCATGAAGGCGTGTGGAGACTTGAAATTGGGTGTGCATATCCGAAGGGGTGATTATAAGACCTTCTACGACGGACGCTTCTTTTACTCCGACAAACAGTATGTCAGCGTCATACAACGGTTTCTGGCTCTGAATCCTGACAAGAAGGTCAGTATCCTGATATGTGGCAACGACCCCAAACTGGATCGCAGTTTCTTTGTCGATCAACTGTCAGACTGTCAAGTCATCTTTCCTGACGGCAATCCTGCCGAGGACTTGTGTGCGCTATCCCATTGTGATTATCTGATGGGGGCTCCCAGCACATACTCGTTGGTGGCTGCTATGTATCGCGACGTGCCGCTCTATTGGATAGAAGATGCTGAGGCTCCTTTAACACTCGGATCCTTCCAACACTTCGACACCCTGTTCCGTCATATCTATTGATATCATGGCATCATCCTGTCCTGCGTCATGCGTTCCATGTACTGCTGGATGATGGCCTTCAGCTCACGCTCCATCTGAGGCTGTTGTGACAGTCTGCCTGCGATATTATGCTGCATCAGCGAGTCCGTAAGGGCATAGACGGCTTTTGTCCGAGTGCCGTCGAACTGCAACACATGACCATGTTTGACGTATTGGTAGATGCCGTTCAGATAGTTGACGGCCCAGGTGTCTTCAGCAGGTGTGTTCAGCACGTCGATGCCAAAGGCCAGATAAGGCTTCTGGTAACCTAACATCCCTAATACCGTTGGCATGATGTCAATCTGCTGGGCTATCTTGTCCTGTATCTCCGCCTGTCGCTCCGTATTGCCAGGCTCGAAGATGATAATGGGTGAACAGAATCCTCCTAAGTCTGTCTCGTAATAGGCATGATCCGTCAGGTTGGTATGGTCGCTGGTCAAGACGAAGATGGTGTTCTGATACCAAGGCTGTTTGCTGGCATAGTCGAAGAATCGTCCGATGGCCATATCGGTATAGCGAATACATTTATGGATGATGATGCCCTCCTCAGGATAGACATCCTTGTATTTCTCAGGTACATGATAGGGATGATGCGAGGAGGCTGTGAAGACAGCTGTCATAAAGGGCTCTTTCATCTCCGACATCTTAGCACCGTAATACTGTAGGAAGGGCTCGTCCCAGATGGCCCACATGCCATCGAAGTCCTCATCGCCCCCAAAGCGGCTGTCTGCACAATAGTCCTCGCGACCGTAATACGCTTGGAATCCAGTGCTGCGGGCAAAGGCCATAAAACCCATCGAACCCCGTTGGGCCCCGTGGAAGAAAGCTGTCTGGTAACCCTCACCAGCCAGTAGTTTTGCGATTCCACTGACTTCGTTCATCGAGGCGGGTGTCAGGAAGAAGGGTTCTACGAACATCGGAATGCCTGACAGTACACTGGGCATGCCATCGATGCTCTTGCGTCCGTTGCAATAACTGTGTGAGAAGGTGACACTCTTTGCAATCAGGGAGTCGACATGGGGCGTATATCCTTTGTAGTGGCTGTTCTCTAATGATTTGTTAAGTGCTCCGATATACTCGCGGCCAAAGCTCTCAACGATAAGGACGACAACGTTTTTCCTGTTCATATTTGCGCCTGTGTCACTGGCACCCCCCTCCCTGTTGTGGATAGGTGAATAGACGGCCTCCAACTCTTCCTCACTGCCAAAGTACTGAGGCACTTCGAAGACGTTCTTGCCGATGGTGCGATAGAGGGAGAACGGGGTATTGAGCACTAAGGCAGCCTCAATGGGACGGTTCACATATTGGTTGGCGTTAGAGATGGTAATGGGGCGCACAGCCGTGGTAAAGCCTCCGCGAATGCCTGCCACCACGAAAGGTATAAAGACGACTAACGACAGCAGACAAGCCACGTCGTAGTGCCACCAGCGATAGTTCTGCTTCAACGTATAACGGCAGTAGAATCTGTAAAGTCCCCACACTATCAGCAGGAAGGCGATGACCAGATAGAAATGGTGCAGGGCCTCCGTCAGGAAGACTGAACCGAGGTTCTCCTCGTTGGAGAACTCACTGAAGACGGTCGTTGTCGTCCGTCGCATGGTGTATCTGAAGTAGACCGCATCGCAGAGGTTCACGGCAAGTGCCAGACCATTGATGATGACAAACACCCAACGACAGATCTGCTGTCTCCTGACTCCTGACTCCTGTCTCCTGACTCCACATGGCAATAGCATCAGCACGATATAGAGACTGTTGGTAACGAGGATGGCAGAGGTGTCAAACACCAGACCTCCGCCAAACATCTCTATCAGATGGTCGAAAGTGAGACCCTGGGAGAAATAGCTGTAGTTGACAGCCAGATAGATGAGGCGGGCCAGGAAATAGGTGACGTACACCATCATCAGATTGAAGATGGTAGCCGCCAAGGGGGCAAACAGCCCGAATCGTCTGGTAATCATAATTCCTAATTTCTAATTCCTAATTTCTTTAGGTCTTCTGTGGTGGCCTGGAGGATGGCTTTGCCCATGCGCTCCAACCGTTGGCTCTGCGGACTTTCCGCCTTGATAAGTTTCGAAGCACCCAGGTCATAGACGATGAAGCCTGTACTGTCAGTGAGTGAGAAGCCGTTATTGTAATTATGTACGGCGAAAGGATACTGGTAGGAGGTGCTCAGCACATCCCTGCTCCAGCGGAAGGCCTCATGCGACAACTGCAGTTGTGCCAGCAACGTGGCAGCAAGGTCGGTCTGGTTACAGAACTGCTTGATCTCCTGAGGTGCCCTGACGGCACCGCCCACCCATACCATTGGTATCTTGTTACGCAAAGGGTGTGTCTCTGTATATTCACCGAAGTCGATGCTGTGATCAGGCAGAAAGATGACGAGCAGGTTCTCCCATTGTGGTGTCTTCTTCAGTTTGTTGATGAAGTCGCCGATACACTGATCCAGATAGTAGAAAGCGTTGGGCTCTTCCTGGTCATATTTCTTGATGGGTACATCCCAGGGCTCGTGCGAACTGAGGGTCGAGAAACCGATCAGAAAACGCTCCTGACTCCTTGTCTCCTTGTCTCCTTGTCTCCTTATGAGTTGATAGAGTGTATTGAAGGTGATATCGTCTCTCACACCCCAGTTGGCTGAATGCTGCTCTTCCATCGTGAAATCGTCAAGCCATGTCAGTTGCTCCCATCCTGTCGATATCAGATAACTGCGCATGTTGGTGAAGTTGATGTCTCCGCCATAGAGGTAATGGGTGTGATAGCCTTCCTGACGGAGAGCAGAGGCGATACTGGGCAGATGCTTGGTCTTCTTGGGCATCTTCATCACTGATGATGTAGGAAACGAGGGGTAGCCGCTAAAAGTACATAGGGTACCTCTGTCTGTGCGCCATGTGTTACCGTAGCAGTTGGTAAAGTCGATGCCTTCTTTCCTTAGCTGTTGCAGGTTTGGCATCACGTCTCTGAAGATATCACCAGCACTCTCCATCAGTACGATGACAATGTTCGGACGGTTGGTGTTAAGAAGTGACTCCTGACTCCTGTCTCCTGTCTCCTTCCAATAAATCCCCTTCATCAGCTGGGCACATTCCGCATCGGAAAAGAAGTCGTAGTCTTCGATGTTGTTGGCGGTTTTCTCAAACGACGACAGGAAACTGAACACGGGGTTCACTGCCGAATGGTTCAAGAACTGGTTCTGCGAGTAATACACCTGTCCGATATTGGTGGTCGACTCGTTAAGACCGCCACGGATGCCGATGACCATCAGGGGAATGCAGACAAGATAGAAAATAGTTTCTGAGGTCTTGAGCAGTGTGGTTGTCTCCTTGTCTCCTTGTCTCCTTGTCTCCTTTAAATATCCGAAACTGATGATGCCAGCTATCGCTATGAAGGCTACCAGTCGTATCAAAAGATACCAGAAAGAGACGCTGGCTGCTGCCTCTTTGGGGGTGGTGAGATATTGCAGACACGAGGCATCCAGTTTGAAGCCCCAGAAGGGATAGAGACTGGTGTCAGCCACAAAGGCCAGTGCGAAGGCGATGCTAATAATAATAAAATAGGTATGGAGGATTCGTTGCAGGGCTTTCCCCTTGTTCCACCAGATGCTGACCATCATCACCAGGAATGGCAGAATCAGGAAATAGAGTGCTGTCGAGAGATCGAGCGACAGACCATGCTGTAACACCTCCATGACATCACCAAACGAGAAGTTATGTCCCTCGCAACAGTAAAACATAAAGGCAATCTTGGCGACGATAAACACCGCTACCGTCCAAAGGTAAGTCCTTATCAAGAACAAAACACGCCGCCTCATAACTCCTGTCTCCTGTCTCCTGACTCCTGTCTCCTGACTCCTCCTTACACCTTCTGCATCTCCTGCAAGTGCTTGTAATAGCCATCGAAAGACAGCAATTCCTCGTGTGTACCCCGTTCCACGATTTGTCCCTCATGCAGCACACAGATCTCGTCAGCGTTCTTAATCGTGGAAAGACGGTGGGCGATGGCTACCGTGGTACGAGTCTTCATCAGTCTTTCCAGGGCATCCTGCACAAGTCGCTCACTCTCGGTATCTAAGGCAGAAGTCGCCTCGTCGAGAATCAGGATGGGCGGGTTCTTCAGGATGGCTCTGGCGATACTCACACGCTGGCGCTGTCCACCACTCAGTCTGCCTCCACGATCACCGATGTTTGTGTCAAAGCCTTGTTCTGAGGCCGTGATGAAGTCATAGGCATTGGCAATCTTAGCAGCCTCCTCGATCTGTTCCTGCGTGGCATTCTCCACACCGAAGGAGATATTGTTTCTGAACGAATCATTAAAGAGGATGGCCTCTTGGTTCACGTTGCCGATAAGCTGTCGCAGGTCTTGGATACCAAGATCCTTGACATTGATGCCGTCAATCAGCACTTCGCCCTCCTGTACATCGTAGTAGCGAGGTATCAGGTCGACGAGTGTCGACTTACCACTTCCGCTCTGTCCCACAATGGCAATCGTCTTCCCCTTCGGAATCACCAAATTAATGTCCTTCAGCACCCAATTCCCCTCCTGAGTAGGAGGGGTAGGGGTGGTCTGATCCGCCTTAGGTCTATTCTCACTCCTCACTCCACACTCCTCACTCCTCGAAGAATACCCAAACCACACGTGCCTGAATTCTATCTGGTGCTCGAACGAGGGCAGATGCTTTGGCTTCTCAGGATCCTTAATCGCATTCTCTGCCTTTAGGATCTTGTCGATACGCTCCATCGAGGCCAGTCCTTTGGGGATGTTGTAGCCTGCCTTTGAGAAGTCCTTCAAGGGATTGATAATAGAGTACAGCATCACGAGATAATAGATGAAGATGGGGCCTGAGAGGGTGTGGTTATTGAGCACGAGTACACCACCAAACCACAGTACAATTACAATCATGATCGTGCCTAAGAACTCACTCATCGGGTGGGCTGACGACTGACGGATGTTCACCTTCATGATGTCATTGCGGTAGGCCGTATTGATCGCGTCGAAACGACGGTTCATCTTCCCTTCAGCGCAGAAGGCCTTGATGATTCGCAGACCACCGAGCGTCTCTTCCACCTGACTCATCGTGTCGCTCCAAAGCGTCTGGGCCTTGATGGAGTCCTGCTTCAGCTTTCGACCTACCCATCCCATAAACCATCCCATGATGGGTACGATGATAATCGTGAAGAGCGTCAATTCCCAAGAGATGAAAAGCAAAGCAGCAAAATAGCAGACGATCAAGATGGGATTCTTGAAGAGCATCTCTAAACTGGCCATGATGGATATCTCGATTTCCTGCACGTCTCCGCTCATCCTGGCGATGATGTCTCCCTTACGCTCCTCACTGAAGAAACCAAGGGGCAACGAGGTGATTTTCTGATAGAGTTGGTTGCGGATATCTCTTACCACACCTGTACGGATGGGGATAATGGTGGCTGCCGCCAGGAAGTAGGAGCCGGTCTTTAGGAAGGTGGTTACACCAAGGAAGATTCCGATGAAGAGCAACGTCGTCGTCTGACCCCATTCAGAGATGAGACTATTGATATAATAGTTCATGTTGTTCATCAACACTTCCTGTATGTTTGTCCAGTCCCATGCCATCAGAGCTGTGGCTGTCTCTGCATCGTTTGTCTGGAAGAGGATCTGTAAGATGGGTATCAGGGCTGCAAACGAGAAGATGTTGAGGATGGCCGACAGGATATTGAACACTACCGACAGTACCAGATACTTCTTATATGGCAGCACAAACCGCCTCAATACGCTAAGGAAATCTTTCATATTTTTATATTAATCTGTGTCATCTGTGAGATCTGTGGTCCCTATTAGCGTAGCGCTGGTGCTCTCCAGAATCTTCACGCGTACCTTCTCCCCGATGTGGTGAGTCCCTTTGGGGAATACCACCATCTTGTTCTGTTCTGTCCTGCCACAGAGCTGTTCTCGGCTTCGCTTTGAGAATCCCTCCACGAGCACCTCAAACGTCTTTCCTTCGTCTGCTTTGTTTTTCTCGGCAGAAATCGCAGTCTGCAGGGCTATCAGTTCGTTCAGTCGTCGGATCTTCACATCCTCAGGCACATCGTCTGGCAGATGCTTGGACGCATAGGTCCCTGGACGCTCCGAATACTTGAACATAAACGCCGAGTCATAGCCCACTTCCCGCATCAACTGAAGACTCAATTGGTGGTCCTCCTCCGTCTCAGAGTGGTAGCCCACGAAGATGTCCGTTGTCAGTCCACAGTCAGGAATGATCCTTTTAATCGCTGCGACACGGTCCAGATACCATTCGCGGGTATATTTACGGTTCATCAGTTTCAAGATCCTGTCACTACCGCTTTGCACTGGCAGATGAATATGTTTACACACGTTTGGCACCTCAGCAATCACTTTCAGCGTCTCGTCGCTCATATCCTTCGGATGACTCGTCGTAAACCTCACCCTCATCTCTCCGGCTTCCTCCGCCACTTTTCTTAACAGTTCCGCAAAAGTAATCTCTTCCCCTCCTAAGTTAGGAGGGGTAGGGGTGGTCTGAACGTGGGTCTGATCC
>Ga0310786_10001044_pt1 | contig 44526 bp, 30 predicted proteins | sample AusTroGonzalo_MG_FD_203881 | JGI IMG/M metagenome (GOLD analysis project Ga0310786, IMG submission 203881) | Bovine rumen microbial communities from tropical cattle in Woodstock, Queensland, Australia - Gonzalo_03 (v2) (version 2) | ecosystem: Host-associated > Mammals > Digestive system >...
GAGTTGAGCGAACTCTGCATCGGAGAACATCCGCACCAGATCATCCGCGGCCGCCGTGCATTCATGGACGAGAACGGTCAGTTCAACCGCAACGCGGTAATTAACCTGCTGCAAGCCATCAACAACGAAAGCGATGACGCAGAGCAGAACGCGAACCTGAAGCAGGCCAAGACCTACTGGCTCTACTGGGAGACCGCCGTACGTATCAGTTATATGCAGGAGAAATACACCAACCTGCTGCAACACCTGGTGAAAGCCAACAGTCTGGAGGCCGAGTATGCCTTCGAAGCACGCAATCACGGTGTAGCTGCCGAGTACGTGATGCAACCCTACTATACTGTAGCCGACAGTTTGGTAAAGGTGAGCGACCGTGCCATCAAGGCGCTATACAAGAAACATCTGCCGCTCTACAAGCAGACGCCGAACCGTGCAATCAAATATGTAGCCTTTGACATTAAGCCGTCGGATGACGACTTCAAGGCTGCAGAGAAACTGCTGACAGACCTGCAAGAGGAGTTCAAGACCACCGAGGATATAAGTCTGGTAGTGAATACCAATTCGGACATCATGTATGATGGCCGTGACTTCTCGGAAGAGACTGTGCCTGCACAGTTCAAGGAGTTTGCTTTTGCAAAGGGTGCCAAAGCCGGTGATTGCACCGAAATACTGTTTGAGAACAACACGTACGCTATGGCACGTATCATGCAGGCCGGCTATATGCTGCCTGACTCAGTAGAACTGAAAGCTATCGTCAAGGACGGTGAAGATCAGGAACTGGGTTGGTTTAAAGCCACCGATCTGCCGAAGAACATCGCAGATCCTGCATTTGCAGGCAAGCGTGGCGAGCAGTTCACTGTAGCACAAGGTATGGGTGAACAGACCTATGAGATCATGGATATGGGTAAACCGACGCCGAAAGTGAAACTGGCTATTCTGGCCCGTGAAGTAACTCCGTCAAGCAAGACCTATTCGATCCTCTACAACCAGGCAAAGCAGTTCATCGTAGCCAACCAGAACGCAGAAGCGATGGAAACAGCCGCTCAGGAGGCCGGTATGGCTATTATTCCGCAATATGGTTTGACCGCCACCACCGACAAGGTAGGTCAACTCAAAGCAAGTCGTCCTATCGTTCGTTGGGCTTTCGAAGCTAAAGAGGGACAGGTGAGTGACGTGTTTGAATGCGGTCAGCAGTTCATCGTAGCCGCATTGACGGAAGTGAACGACGGCGAGTATCGTCCGTTGGAGGCCGTGCGTGCTGAACTGACCTATGAGGCCACCAACAATGCGAAAGCCGAATATATCATCAAACAGCTGAAGGGTGCAGAAAGTCTGGAAGCCGCTGCTCAGATCATGGGTCAGCAGATTCAGACCGCAGAGCGCATCAGTCTGGCTGACAACCGCTTTGGCAATGTCGGCATGGAGCCCGAAGTGATTGGAAAGACGATGGCATTGGGCGAGAACACCCTTAGTGAGCCCATTCAGGGTAACATGGGTGTGTTTGTAGTAAAAACAGGAGCTGCACTCAATAACACAGCTGAGTTTAACGCGGATGCAGAGAAGGCCCAACTGGGTGCTCGCTTTGCATATCTGCCCTACCAGGCTATCCAGTTGATGGAAGACCAAGCAGAGGTGGAAGACAACCGCGCTAACTTCCAGTAATACGTGCGCGCGTACGTGATAATAAATAAGGAGAGTGCTCGACAAGGGCAACTCTCCTTTGCGCTAAAATGAAACACATTAGTCCTTGGGCTTGGGTTCCAACGCTGTATTTTACGGAAGGAATCCCGTACTTCCTGGTAAACAGCATCTCTGTCATGCTGTTTGCCAAGATGGGTGTGCCCAATGACCAGTTGTCGTTCTTCACCACCCTGCTCTACTTCCCTTGGTTCCTCAAGGGACTCTGGAGTCCGTTCGTAGATATACTGCGTACCAAAAGGTGGTGGATAATCGCCATGCAACTATTGCTGACGGCTTTGTGTATCTTGCTGACAATCAGTCTGCCGCACCCTGCAGCAGAGACAATAGCAGCCAAAGCGACCTCGGTAGGAACGTTCCGCTTCACGCTGATTCTATTCATCATCGCCGCTTTTGCCTCCGCCACGCACGACATCGCAGCCGACGGCTTTTATATGCTGGCGCATGATACAAAAAGCCAAGCGGCGTTCGTAGGAATTCGCTCTACGTTCTACCGCATCGCTGCCGTCTTCTCGCAAGGCGTCATCGTCTATATAGCTGGTTATCTGGAGAATAAGACGGGAGACATCCCCGGCTCATGGCAGATCACTCTGGGTGTGACAAGCGCTATCCTATTGGGTGTCACGCTGTACCACTGCTTCTTCCTACCCCATGCTGCGGAAGACCAACCACGGGAAGTGAAAGACTATAAGGGAGCCATGCGCGAACTGAAAGAGTCGTTCGTGACTTTCTTCACCAAACCGAGCGTAGCGCTGGCCATCGCATTTATGCTGCTATACCGTTTGAGCGAAGGCTTCCTCGTCAAACTGTGTCAACCGTTTCTGGTAGACGCTCGAGAAACATTCATCCGCGAGGGACAGATCATCGGCGGCGGATTGGAACTGAGTACGGACACTGTGGGGCTGCTATATGGCACTATTGGCGTCATCTGTCTCCTGCTTGGCGGTATCCTGGGAGGTATATATATATCCAAGAAAGGCCTCAAACGCTCGATCTGGCTGATGGCGGCAGCATTGACATTACCGAGTTTTGTGTATTGCTATCTGAGCATGGCGCAACCGGAATCCCTATGGCTGATCGGAAGTGCGGTCAGTCTGGAGCAGTTCGGCTACGGCTTCGGTTTTACGGCGTATATGATGTATATGATGTATTTCTCAGATGGGCCGTACAAGACCTCACACTACGCGATCTGCACCGCCTTTATGGCACTATCGATGATGATTCCGGGATTTATTGCCGGTTCTATCGAAATGGTAGTCGGCTATTCCGCCTTCTTCTGGATTGCGAACGCATGTAGCGTAACGACATTTTTGATAACGTATTTAGTATATAAACGATTATGAACATCAAACGTATTATACCCGATGCTATTACGAGCGGCAACCTGATTTGCGGAAGTATAGCTGTTTTTCTGGCGACTCAAGGTGCCTTCATATGGGCATTCGTGTTTGTGCTGGCAGGTGCTTTTCTGGATTTCTTCGACGGACTGAGTGCCCGTCTGCTGAAAGCGCCGAGTCCAATAGGCGTACAACTGGATTCGCTGGCGGATGACATTACGTTCGGTCTTGCTCCGGCAATGATGCTGTTTTGCTATCTGCGTCCATTATTAGGATGGTGGGCAGGTATTGCGTTGCTGATGGCCGCTTTCTCTGCGCTGCGTCTGGCGATCTTCAATGTAGACGAACGTCAACATGAGTCGTTTATCGGCCTGGCTACACCGGCAAATGCCATTTTCTGGGGCGGCATATGCTGTATGCCGTACGCCATGCTGGCTTATGACTGGATGGCATGGGCGTTGCTGGGCTTGTCGCTGGTAAGCTGCTATCTGCTGAACGCGCAGATCCCGTTCTTCAGTTTCAAGAGCATGAAGACACAGAAAACCGAGGTCATACTCTTCCTCTGCGGTTGTATCATATTGCTGGCTTATTGCATCGCTAAAGCACTGATTACCAAACATATCGAGTTCGCATTGTTTGGCGGAACCGCATGCATCGTATGGTATGTAGCACTGAACCTGCTGCTGGCTGCCATGCCTAAAAAGAAGTAAACCCTAAAAACGAAATATCATGAAACGACAAATCGCGTTGCTATGTGCAGTAACCTTCTCCATCGCCATGATGGCAGAAGCCATTCCCGCTAATTACTACGACGCCATCCAAGGCAAGCAAGACTCTGTCTTGAAATCGCAACTGAGTCTGATTGTTCGTGGCGGCGAGCGCTATGAATATGGCGCGAACCAATACCACACGTCGTCTAACCCGCCCGAGTGGCAAAAAGGTGATTTGAAAGCCTATGGCACGTGGCAAGCATTGCCGCTGACGGATATGCATCCGGACGGCATTGTATGGGATATGTATTCCAACTGCGTACGCTATTATCCAAATAAATTGGGTGAGTCGGGTTGCTCACTCAATATAGAGCACTGTCTGCCAAAGAGTTGGTGGGGGGGAGCGGTCAATGAGGCCTATAAGGATCTGTATAACCTGAACCCGTCTGATCAACGTGCTAATGGGCAGAAGAGCAATTATGCGCCGGGACACGTAAAACAAGGTGATAAGTTCGACAACGGCAGTTTCCGCATGGACTCGAAGAACAAATCCGTTTATGGTTATATATGCTGGGAGCCGGAAGCGCAATACCGCGGTGATTTTGCGCGTGCATACTTCTATATGGCTACGGCATACGAGTATCTGGAGTGGACGGCATATCCGGATTATATCAGCAATGCCTCGTATCTGATGTTCTCTGATTCGATTCAGCAGGTATTACTGGACTGGCATCGTGCTGATCCGGTGAGCGATAAGGAGCGTTGTCGCATGGACCGCATATCGGACATACAGCACAACCGTAACCCATTTATCGACTATCCCGAGTTGGTGGAATATATCTGGGGTAACAAGAAAGGCCAAGCGGTGAATCTGCAGACCCTTACCTGTGAGTTTCAGACCGGTGTTTGTCCCGATCCGATCATACCGGAACCGAGTCCGATCCAATACGATACACTGATAAATCTTCCGGCATTGACCAAAGCAATTGTCAATGATTACACCAACGGCTCTATCCAAGGTGCAGCCAGCGATAAGATACAGAGTAATGGCACGTCCTCTATCACCATGGGTGCGAGTTCTACCGACGGAGAGATCTCATTCTCGGGCATCAATCTGACGGACACCGCTGTTTTGGCTTTCCGTGCATCGCCTTATAACAGTGCGACCAGTATGCAACTGGATATATATATCAATGGCAACAGTACCCCGCTGCGCACCATCGAAGTGACCGTGGAACAAGAGACCCGCAATGAGGTAAGGTATCGCATCCCCCTACCGCAAAACACGACGTCTATTCGTATCGTATCGGTGGGTGGCAGCACCAACAAACGTGCCTGCATGCAAGAATTGTATTTGTTGCAGCCGCGGATCAATACTGCTATTGAGCCTATCGGACAGACAGGTCAAAATGTGCGCAAAGAGATACGCAACGGACAGATCGTGATTGTACGCGACCAGAAGATATACTCGCCCACAGGGCAAGAGTTGCGTTAAGCAAAGAGAATAGTAGCATAAAAAAAATATGAGAAAAAAAGTATTCATTGGTATATTATGGGCATGTTGTGTACTGCCTGCTACATTGTTTGCACAAACCGAGCAAGCAACGGTTCAGGTAACCTATGGCACCATTACGAAGACCTTCGCCGACGGTGATGTGAGCACAGAGAAATTCTGCTTTGGCGACAGCAGGGAGTTTCTGTTCGACGCGCAAGTGAGTGATCCGGCCTGGACTATTCTGCGTGTTAACTGGGATTTTGGCGATGGTATCACCCAACTGAATGGTCCTGCCAGCGTCACGCACACCTATACTACGCCAGCCTGGTATATCATTCGTGCGGATATCTACTGCAAGCAAGGGTCGACAACGAAGCAATACAAGGTGGAATTCTCCATTCCGATAGTGGAACCACAGACGAGTTATGTCTATCGTCACGCTTGCAAAGAGGTGGGATACACCGGATCGCTTAAGAATGACACCCTGCCGGAAGCAGAGCCTACCGACTGCAGCAAGAGAGTAGATACCGTTGTCATCTACGGCGTATCGTCGGTTCATCAGGACGAGATACGTGCGGTGGATTCGTACTATGAACCGCTGAACGGGCAGACCTATACCTACACCGGTGATATTGAACTGAATCTGACGGAGCTGTTGAACATCAAGAACAGCACAGAGTGCGACACGATCATCCATCGTCATATCATCATCAGTTCGTGTCTGGAGGTATACGTCAGTATGCCGCCTACCTCTATCTGCAAGGGCAATCAACTCATCGCCTTCTATCAGATCATGCGTGGTGAGATGGGAGACATCTATTTTGTATGGAACGGGCAGAAGACGCGCTTGACCGCGGAGAACAATCAGTTGAGTCTGCCGGTTGCCAACCTCAAGCCGGGCAACTACGATGCGGTTTTGCAATTCAAAGATACGTATTGCAATCAGATGGTGGACCAGCCCATCCAATTTACGATCTTGTATCCGGCAGATATCATCAAATACAAGTTCAACAACGTGCTTTCGGTATATCTGCCCGGTCACGGAGGCAATGAGGGATATGAGTTTAAGGCATATCAATGGTATAAGAACGGTGAGCCGATTGATGGTGCTACTGGTGCTACGTATTATCAGGAAGAACCTTTCCAGTTAGGTGATCGCTTCTCGGTGCTGTTGACGGACAAGAACGGAGTGACACTACCTTCGTGCGAGAAAGTCATTGACAATGTCCCCGTATACGGCACTTCCGAACCGCAGTTGTTGCCGAGTAAGGTGATACGCGATAAACACTTATATATCCGTCTGGACAATCGTTTGTACGACTTCTTTGGACAGCGCGTGAAATAATGAAGTCCTTGTTTAGACAAAACTTCCTTTTTATAGGGTTAAGCCTAATGCTGATTTTGGCATTGGGCTTTGTTCTTGTAGGGATACCTAAGGGCGAATTGCATCTATTGCTCTGCGATCATCACACAGCGAACAGAGATATCTTTTTTCGCTACTACACTCGTTTGGCCGAATGGTTTCCGTATATACTCTGCATTCTACTACTCCTTTTCGGTCGTGTAGGAGACGGCTGTTTTGCATCTGCATGCCAAGCATTTTCAGCGCTCACCACGCAGATAATCAAACATTTAGCAGTTACTCCTCGCCCTCTCACATGGTTTGCAGAACACTATCCGGACATACAGTTACCACTTGCAGAAGGAGTGAAAATGAATCACTGGTTGTCCTTCCCATCCGGGCACACCACCTCTTTTTTTGCTCTGGCATTTGTACTGAGTATATTGGTTTCTCAGCGATACAACCGATTCACCAATGCATGGCTACAACCGACTCTATTTGTGCTGGCGGCCTTGGGTGGCTATAGTCGCATCTATCTGAGCCAACATTTTGCAGCAGATGTGTTGGGCGGCATCGTAATTGGAATAAGTATCACTTTGGTTTGTTTTGCCATTTTTCATCGTTTTGAGGAGCAAAAATGGTATAATTACCGTGTTTTTGCAAAAAAATGACGGTAAAAGTGCATTTTTTTGTCAAAAAATTTGGTCATATCAAAAAAAAGCAGTACTTTTGCACCCGCTTTCGAAAAGAAAGGGCGTTTAGCTCAGCTGGTTTAGAGCATCTGCCTTACAAGCAGAGGGTCTGCGGTTCGAATCCGTAAACGCCCACACAGAGGAACTTAATAGTTCCTCTTTTTTTGTGTATTCATCTCTGCGAATAGTATCTTTTTCTATCATTTTCGCAAAAAAAGTAATAAAAATTTGTGTATATGCATTTTTTGTTGTACCTTTGCACGCTTAATGTATCGTGCGTGCGTATATACGTATATGTGTTACGCCCGTTACGCGAGCGATGAAACACAGAAAAATAACATCCAATTGATATGACATCTATCATGCAATCCATTGCGCTTCGTCGAGCATATAGCAATATGCGGATGATATGCGTTATTTGTTTTACTCTATCCGTCTTACCGGTCTCCGGACAAGTATGGCGCAGAAATCACTCGGCAGGTCTCAACGGAGACAACTATCACTTCGGTTATGTCAGCGGTAGCATGGGCTACTCAATGCTGCAGATGAGTTCCTCCAGTGCAGTATCCAAAGGAGCATTGGGTGGATCGCTGGGTATAGGCTATGAGTTCCGCAACAGTGGTTTCTGGACCAGCATGGGTGTGCAGATCAGCATGCACCGTTCGTCGTTGCTGGTAGATCAGTACACGCGTGACTTCGATGGTTTTGACACGCAGGGTAAAGCTGCTGTCTTTCACTACCGCGTGGATCAAACGGATGAACACACCTGGAACTTCTTTGATGTTCCTATCATGGTAGGTTATTATATTCAGGGCTTTTATATCGGTGCGGGTCCGAAACTGAGTTATGCGATTCGTCCTACTACCATCAGTAGAGGTACGTATAACTTCAGCGCCACCAACACAGATTATAATATCCCCTTTGAGGATATGCCCAACCATATGTACACCGACTACGCCTTCCGTTCCAAGGCTGCCAACAGGCTGAACGTAGGTGTGTCCCTCATCGGCGAGATCGGCTACGACCTGTTATCGTCGGTAGGCACACGCAGCCAGTTGTGCCATGTGCTGAAGTTAGGTTTCTATTTTGAGTACGGTCTGAACAATTTTGCTGCTTCGTGGGATGAAGCGCAACCCAATATTGTACCCGAACAGCAGAATGCCACTCGGGCCACTGTGTATCCCTATATCAACACCCTGAGCGGACGTATTGTACCGTTCTATGCAGGTGCCAAGTTGACTTATATGATAGGAGGCAGCCGCACTGCGCGTGCCGGTTTCCACCACGGATGTATGTGTTATCAATGAAAAACAGATGAATATGAGATATAGTTTTCAACGACTTTTCCTCCTTGTGGCCATGTGTATCGCCACTACGCAGGGATGGGCAGCAGATGGACTGATAGGAACACGTACCTACTCCATCTGTCCGGGCGACACCCTGACTATCACCGCATCGCATGAGGTAGAAGTATTCCGCGACACGATCTTCCAGGATACCATTCATGTGGACGATCCCACGCTGGATAGTATCACGCGCTATATAGTGAATATCTATCCTGCGTATCGGCAGGTGGAGCATCGCGAGATTGTGTTGGGTCAGACCTTCAGTTGGTGTGGCGAGACGATCCACGAACCCGGTACGTACACCAAGGTCTACAAGTCGCAGCACGATTGCGACAGTACGCGCGTACTGGTGGTCACGCTCAAAGAGGGCATGCACATGGAGTTTCGTTCGCAGCAGATCATTCCGTTCTGCGACAGTGTAGCATGGAACGGAACGACCTATCACGAGTCCACCATTCGCATCGACACGCTCCGCTCGCTGGTATATGGTTGCGATTCCATTGTGACGACTATATTGCAGAAGGGCATGCCTTTCCGTCACTATGAGACTGATACCATATCTGTTGGTCAGACGCTCTATTGGCATGGTCAAACCATTACGGAAGCCGGTGAATATCAAGATATTAACATCAGTCGATTCGGTTGTGACAGTACCTACGTATTGCGCGTCGAACTGAAAGCCTCAGCACCTCAGCCAAAGATGCACACCACGCGTCAATCTATCTGCCAGGGCGACTTCTTCTTCTGGCGAGGACAAGCGCGCACATTGAATGGCAGCTACTACGACACAGCTTGGGTCGGCACTGAGATTGATACACTCTTTGTTCTCCATCTGACAGTCAACCCCACTTACGAGTTCACAGAAACGGTATCTTTCAGTTCTTTCCCGCAGCTCTATCGTGGTCAGACCATTACCGGTCCGGGTACGTACCCAATCACCTATCTCTCCTCCGGTGGCTGCGACAGCGTCATCAACGTCATCGTCAACCGTCAGGCCATCGTGCATGAGGAAACGGCAACGATCTGTTCGGGCGAAGAATATGTATGGCGTTTTCAGCACCTCAAAGAAGCCCAAACCTACTCGGAGACCATCAAAGGAAAAGATGGTACCGACAGTGTGATATATATACTCCATCTGAATGTACACACTATTCCCGAGACTCACATTACCCGTACGATATGCCAGGGCGACAGTTACGTCTTCGGCACACGTATTCTGACGGAAGCAGGCATCTACCGCCATACCTTCAAGCAGGATGGTTGCGATTCCGTTGTCGTACTCTCGCTCAATATAGCCGATGTGGACACCATCGTACAGGTGCATCGCCTCAATCCAGGCGAGACGTATACATGGCCTGCCAACGGCCACACCTACAGTGCTGCCGGCACGTATCAGGTGACCAATATCAACCGCTTCGGCTGCGATAGCATCACCCGTTTGGTACTGACAATCAACCATGTAGACACCATAGACACCGTAGCAACCATTTGTCCGGGCGAAACGCTCATTTGGCATTCCATCAGTGCTAATCAGACCGGACACTATGAGAACGCAGAGACCGGTGCACACGGCGACATGCGTTATTACCGGTTGGATCTAACCGTACGCGAGCTGCAAGAAAAAGAAGTACGATTCTCTATCTGCGGCGACGAGAGTATATCGTTCAACGGCAAGACATATGATCACGAGGGACATTTCTACGACAAGGGTGCCTGTGACACGCTCTATCATATCATCGTAGATCAAGCGCCGCAGCAGATCTATGTGACACAGGCACGCCTAGACGGCATTCATCCCTACACCTGGATTTATTGGCACGAGGGGAAACAAGACACCACCGAGTTCAGCAACCCAGGCACGTACGAGTTTACCAGTCTTAACGCAACTACAGGTTGTAATGACACCTGGCGACTAGTATTGAGTCTGGACACCACCAGTTATCATTTCGTAGAGCAAGTGACGCTCTGTGAGGGCGAACCCTATACTTGGCACGGATTGACTAATATCAGCCAAGTGCCCGGTACGATGTCGTATTTCGACAACCTCAAGACACGTACAGGCCGAGACAGCATCTATGAGTTGCAAGTAACCGTACGCCCAAAAGGATACGGCTATCGCACCGTTACTTTCTGTGGTAGCACCACGTGGAAAGGCACTAGTTATACAGCCTCGACTATTGTTTACGATACCCTGACAGCTGCTAACGGATGTGATTCTATCGTAGAAATCAGTCTGCGCAAGACCGAAGGGTTCTTCCGTCGCGACACTGCCACAATAGTGCAAGGCGAACGCCTGGTATGGCATCAGCACACTATCACTACCAGTGGCGTGTACTACGACACCCACACCAATCAGTTCGGTTGTGACAGCACCTATGAGTTGCACGTAGGTATCCAGCCAGCTGCTCCGCAGACCAATATGGTCACTACCGTAGCAGAGATATGCGAGGGCGATTATTATGTCTGGCGAGGCAATAAGTATTTCAACCAAGGTAACTATCCCGATACTGTTTATGCCACTAATCAGGATGAGAGAGACACGATCTATGTGCTTCGTCTGCAAGTGACTCAGGTAGAACGTCGTCATGAGCAATACACCTTCTGTGAAGGCGGTAGACTGGAGAGTATCTACGGCACCGATTATAATGATCTGGTCAAGACAGGCGAAGTATATCGCGACACCGTCACGGTGCTTAATCCTGCGCATCTCGGTTGTCCGGATACCGTCTTCCTGGAGATATACAAATACCCCAAGAACCGCTATACCGAGACCGCTGTCCTTCATCCGGGCGACACCCTGGTTTGGCACGGTGACACTATCACGCATCCCACAATCATCACACATAGCCAGTTGGACGAAGGCATTGGCGGATGTGGTATAGACAGCACGCTGCGTGTCATCGGCGACTTGCGTGAGACGGTTTATGTCTGCTATCTGGACACTCCCTATGTATGGCGCGAAGACACGTTCTACACTTCCGGTTTATGGTTCGACACTATTTATAACTCCAACCATGAGATAGAGCAGTTCTATTCGCTCGATCTCCATATCACCATGCCTCATGACACAACGGTTTATCTGCATGCATGCAAGAAGACCGGTGTGGTATGGCGTGATCAACTCTACCTCCAGGATACTACGTTTATCGACCGCGTACCCGTTAATCCGTACAATCCGCTCAACCCGTGCGACTCTGTTTTCCATGTGAATATACGCATCGACACGATGTACAACAATACGATTGACACCATGATCTGCGAACAAGATCTGCCGCTCATCATCGGTCGTCAAAACCCGGAGATGATATGGTCGGAAGGCACATGGGTACACAGGGACACCACCGCTTGCGGTTGCGACAGTACTATCCGCGTCAACCTGACTATTATCCCCAGCATCGATCATAACGACTCCATCCTCGTGTGCGAAGAAGATCTCAAGAAAAACCCTGTCACGCTGGGTAATCTGATTAATCCTGTCTTCGACACCAAAGAAGGCGGACGCTATCACGGCTTGTGGGAGAACAAGTGGCATGGTGTGCAATATTACGACGACACTATTGTTTGGAACTGCGACAGTTCGCATTTCTTCCACGTCATCGTACGTCCCACTATCGTCAAAGATACCCTCTATTATCTCTGCCAGGGCGACTCTGTACAACTCTTCTGGCCCAAGCAGACATGGATCAAGACAGCAGGTTGGCACCTGGATACGGTACCGGCGTATTCGCCATGGGTAGATGCTCATCATCAGTACACATACGACATGGACACTTTCGCTTGCGACAGTGTCACTCGTTGGGGCGTCATCTACATGCACCCTGAGCACACCGAAGAGACACGTCATATCCTATTGGGCGACTCGCTGTTGTTCAATGGCATATGGCGTCATCACACCGGTGACTACGACTCGATCGGCAATGCCACAGACAAGGACTCGCAGGACAAGTACTGCCGTCTGACGCACACGCTGCATCTGATCGTTGATACCGCTTATATCTTGCGTGATACGGTGGAACTTTGTGAACGGGCCGAGAAGACGATCACCCATACATGGGCCGATGGTCATGTCACGCAGTTCAACACTGAGCGCAAGGACACGGCTTTCCATGTGATTCATCAACTCAAGACCCATAGTACGCTGAGTCTGGACAGCGTCTATGATCTATATGTTGTCCAGCGACTCATCCATGACACAACGCTCTATATGACTATCTGTCCGGGCGACTCCGTGGTGTTTGATCGTCATTGGATGGCTACCAACGACAACTCCGTAGCGCTGCAGTATATCTCTAAGGCAGGAACCTATCGCGACACCATCACTGCCCACAACGGGTGCGACTCGATCATCACTCTGCATCTCAGCTTGTACGATCGCATCGCCACTACCCATCAGACAGTACATATATCCGACCAACAGACACCCTATCAGTGGCAGCATCAGTGGACCGACGCGGATGGAAATGCCATCGATTCGCTGCGTCTGCTCACCGCGTCGGGCAACTATAGTTGTCATATGCTCAGCCGTCACGGCTGTGACAGTATCGACAGTCTGACACTCTTCATCCATCAGACCTATCATATCGTGGATGACGAGATCAACATATGCCGCAAAGAGACTCCTTATACCTGGCGCGGATTGACCAATATCACCAAGAGCGGTGATTACGTCTTCTCTGCCCTCACTCACGACGGCTACGACAGTACACATGTCGTGCGTATCAACGTCTGGGATCAGGCTTACGAAGAACTCTTCTTCACCACTTGTCATGGTGACTCTATCCTGGTGAACGGCAAAACGTACAATCAACCGGGCGTCTATACGGATACGCTGCTTACATCGCACGGCTGCGACTCCGTACTCACCATCCATCTGGATTGGTTTGACACCTATTTCGTCAACAAGACAGCCAAGACAGATGACAAGACACCATACATATGGACGGAAGGTAATATCGTGCGTACACTCAACTATTCGGGTACGTATTACGACACGCTCCCCTCTATCCATGGTTGCGACTCGATCATCGCCCTGACGCTTACGGTTTATCCCACGTATCTGTTTGAGGAAAATCAGATCATCTGCGAGTCGGAGACACCATATCTCTGGCACGGACATCAGTACTGGACCAGCGGTGATTATGTAGATAGCATGCAGACCGCTGCGCACTACGACTCGCTCTTCATTCTCCATCTCACCGTACGTGACACCTTCTACGTAGAACATCCGTTCACTATCTGCCACGGCGAGAGTTTCACCTATAACGGCAAGAAATATTCGCACGGCGGTGTTTATCTGGATACATTGCATACAACCTACGGTTGCGACTCTATCGTGATTATTCGCGTACAAGAGCGTCCGCACTATTTCTTCCCCGACACGGCTGCGACTGCCAACCGTCAACCCTATCTATGGCGCGGACGAACCTTGACACACACCGGTGTATATGCCGATACGCTCACTGCTTCCACCGGTTGCGACTCGATCTATCAGTTGGTGCTGACCGTTTACGACAAAGAGGTGCTGCGCGACACCGTCATTAATGCATGCCAGACCGAGTTGCCTATCCACTGGCGCGGCAAATGGCTCAGCCAAAGCGGCATCATCTATGACACCATCACCACGCTTGGAGTGGACACTATCTGGCGTGTCGATGTACGTATCACACAGATGGAATATGAGACGATAGAGAAGACCCTCTGCGCAGGCGACAACTATTCGTTCCATGGCCATATCTACACACGCGACACCCTGCTACGCGATACCATCCAAACAGGTTTCGGTTGCGGCAAAGAGTACACGCTCTTCCTCCGTTTCCGTCCGTTGCAGGTGATCGATTTCTATGCCAAGACACCGAACAAACAACCGTATATCTGGCATATAGAAGATGCCACCTACAGTTTCCTGGCTGCAGGCGAACACGAACATATCGTACGCACCAAAGATGGTATGTGCGACTCTATCCGCTACGTACTCCATCTCACGGTAGGCCAGACCTATCTGTTCCCCGACTCCATCAGACTCTGCCAGTCCGAATTGCCTTACCTCTGGCGCGGACAGCAGATCCACGATACGGGAATCTATTACGACAGTCTGCAGACCTCACTGGGATATGACTCCGTCTATATGCTCAAAGTGCTGCAGATCATGCCGTCCTATTATGCCGAGCAACATATCGAGTTGTGCGAAGGCTCAAGCGCCTTCTACTATCGCGGCAAGCCCTATAGCACCAACGGTATCTTCTACGACACCATCCCGTCTATGGACGGCTGCGACTCGATCTTCCGTATCAACGTACGTGTACTGCCCACCTATGAGAAATACGACACCGTACATATCTCCGACAAGGAGACCTATGAATTCGACGGACGTACACTCTGGGTACCCGGTCCGTACGTAGCATACAAGAAGACGGCTTCGGGGTGCGACTCGATCATTCATCTCCAACTGCAGGTTCACCCCTCGTATCTGATTGAGACCGAAGAGGAAATATGCCAGAAAGATACGTTCATCTGGCGCAACGGACGTCGCTTGGTTAACGAAGGTATCTATTACGATTCGCTGCTGACGACGCAGGGCTACGACTCAGTATACAAACTTCATCTGATCGTTCATCCTACGTACTTCATGCAGGAGTCGCATCTGATCTGCCCGGGACGCAGCACCTATATCCACGGCATCGAGATATCCCGTCCGGGTATCTATCTCGACACGCTCTATACCATCCATGGATGCGACTCGATCTATCAGATCACTGTCAATGAGACACGTACCTTCCGTCAAGAGTATTCCGACACCATTTGTCAGGGAGAGACCTATAATTTCTACGGAGTGGACTATACCACCACACGTACTGTCCGCTATGAGATAGGATGCGACTCTGTCATCATCCTCCATCTCGTCGTTCGGCCTAAGGACATTGTGGAGAAGAAAGTGGTGGTGGCTGACGAAGATCTGCCGTATCGATACAAGGGACATGAGTACTGGAATACGGATGTCTATGTGGATACCTTCACCAACATGCATGGATGCGACTCGATCTTCAAACTCAATCTAACCATCTCTCAACATGTCTCGCCATGGTATCAGATGCCTCTCTGTCCGGGAACGGAGATCAAGATCGGCGGTGATGTGATCACGCAAGCAGGCGAATATACCTTCTTGCGCCGCTCTCAGGTCAGCGGACTGATGGATAGTCTGTATCGCGTGCAGGTATATGACGCCCCTGCTTACGACATGCCTACCGAAACACGCCGTATATGTCAGGGCGACACTCTGCGCTACGGCGGACGCGAACTGACACGTGGAGGCCACTATGACTTCACGCTCAAGACCCAAGAAGGGTGCGACTCACTACTCCACCTCGACTTGACGGTTTATCCCACTTATGAGTTCTTCACCGATGCCACTATCACCGACTATCAGTCGTATCTATGGCGTGGACGCGAGTACGATCAGCAGGGTGAGTTCCATCAGACCTATCCTACGATCAACGATTGTGACAGCACCTATACACTGCGACTCACAGTTATCCCCACCCAGCGTATCCATATGGAGGACTCGATCTGTCTGGGAGAGAAATATATCTGGCGTGGCGACACGCTCTACGACACGGGACTCTATTCCGACACCGTTTGCGTATTGGGCACCCACACTTCTGTCATCTATTCGCTGCGTCTGATCGTTGTGCCGCCTACCCGACTCCAGAGAGCCACTATCAACGAGGTATGTGCCGATGCACAGACGCTGGAAGTGAAGTTTGAATACACAGGTGCCGAACCCACTCGCTACAGTATCCTCTTTGACCAACTGGCCAAGCGTCAGGGCTTCCGCGATGTCATCGGCCAGCCGTTCACCAGCGATATGGTGGCACGTGCACCGATGCCGCAGAGTTCGGATGTCATCTATTTGGATCACACCAACTACGTACGTCCTGACTACTACACGCTGAGTCTGGTGTTCGACAACACCATCTGCCCGTCCAGCACAGTAGATTCTGTGGGCTTCCTCGTTCGCTATCCGTCTTGGATCATCGAGCAGAACTGGTCCGACGTAGTGGCACCGCTCAAGCCCGAACTCAACGGCGGCTACACCTTCTCGCTCTACGATTGGTACGTCAACGGCACACGCCAGGCTACCGACGGCAAGGGCTATCTCTACAGCCAGTCCTTGCGCGAAGGAGACGAAGTGGTGCTCTACGCTACACGTCAAGGCGAGAGTTATCCTATCCCGACCTGTCCGCTCATCATCCAACGCGCCGCAGCGCCTGTCTACACCTATCCTGTCCTGGTATATCCTACTCAGGTATCGCGCCGTTCGCCTGTTGTGACACTCGAGGCCACCGAGAGCGGTTCCTATTCCGTCTATTCGACGGCAGGCATGCTTGTGGAGACACGTACCTTTGAGGCAGGCACCTGTCAGATAAAACTGCCGGCTCAGAACGGCTTGTGGTTCATCCACACCATTACCAGCGACGGACAGCATGAGACACACAAGATAATCATGTATTAATTCGGACAAACAATATGATCACATTTATTGTAGCACTGGTACTGTTAGTCGTAGGCTTTTTCACCTATGGTGTGCTTGTGGAGAAGATTTTTGGAGTGGAGCCGGAACGAAAGACACCGGCCTTGACAAGAACTGACGGCGTGGATTTTGTGCCTATGGCACCGTGGCGTATCTTCCTCGTTCAGTTCCTTAACATTGCCGGCCTTGGCCCCATTTTCGGTGCCATCATGGGTATTTTCTACGGTCCCGCAGCCTTCCTATGGATCGTCTTCGGAACGATCTTCGCCGGTGGCGTACACGATTATCTGAGCGGAATGCTCTCCATCCGCAAAGGCGGCGCATCACTTCCAGAGATAGTGGGAGACGAATTGGGCAAAGGTACCAAATCGTTCCTGCGCGTCCTCTCGCTCGTCCTTCTAATTCTGCTGACCACCACGTTCCTGAGCGGTCCTGCTGTCCTACTGCAAGGCCTTGCTCCGCTCGGTACGATGGAGATAGAACGCATGGGCGCAATCTCGTATGTGCCTATTATGTGGGTGCTCATCATCTTCGGTTACTACGCTTTGGCGACGGTATTGCCCGTGGACAAACTGATCGGTCGTTTCTACCCTATTTTCGGCGGTATTCTGCTGTTTATGGGTCTGGGCATCATGGTTGTCATGCTTGGCTGGCACGCCGGTGAGATGCCGGAAGTGTTCGACGGGTTGCACAACAGACAGACCAACGGTCTGCCGCTTTTCCCGATGATGTTCGTGAGCATCGCTTGCGGCGCTATTTCCGGTTTCCACGGCACGCAAAGCCCTATCATGGCGCGTTGCGTCACCAGCGAACGTCAGGGCCGTTGGATCTTCTACGGTGCGATGGTGGCCGAAGGCATCCTTGCCCTCATCTGGGCGGCCGCAGCCGGCACCTTCTTCGCCGATCCCGAGAAGGGTCTGTACGGCATTGACGGACTGCAGGCTTTTGCAGCGGAACATCATGGAGAGAATATAGCCGCACTGGTGATTGACAAAGTGAGCCGCAGCTGGCTTGGCACAGTAGGCGGCATACTGGCTATCATCGGTGTCATTGCCGCACCTATCACCAGTGGCGACACAGCGCTCCGTTCGGCTCGACTCATCGTAGCCGATTTCCTCCAATGGGACCAACGCCCTATCCCCAAGCGCCTCATCATCGCCCTGCCGCTCTTCCTCTGCGTTTTCGGCATGGTGTTTGTCGATTTTAACATCGTCTGGCGTTATTTTGCATGGACCAACCAGACGCTCGCCACTTTCACTCTCTGGGCAGGCGCCATATGGCTTTACAAGAAGGCGAACGGTCAACCCGTAGCCAACGGTTACAAATACGGCTACCTGATAGCCATGATACCGGCACTGTTCATGACGATGGTATGCAGTAGTTATATCTTCATTGCACCGGAAGGTTTCCATCTGCCCTGGCATTGGGTTTGCTATCTGATAGCCGTGATAATAACCATCAGCTGCTTATGCGGCTTCTGTATGTGGGCAAAAAAAAATCATAACTAATTTATGATCAAATCCGCTCAATATATCATATCCAATCCGGATGTAGCGTCGTGTCCGCAGAGCACACTTCCGGAGTACGCCTTCATCGGCCGCAGTAATGTGGGCAAGTCGTCGCTCATCAATATGCTGTGCCATAATCCCAAGCTCGCCAAGACGAGCCAGAAACCAGGCAAGACGCTGCTCATCAACCATTTCCTAGTGGAATCCGCAAGTCATAAATCTGAAATCAGAAATCAGAAATGGCACCTCGTCGATCTGCCGGGATACGGCTATGCTCAGGCGGGTCAGAAACAGCGCGAGGCACTCAAGCGGATGATTGAGCGCTACTGCCTGCTCCGTGAACAGCTGGTATGCCTGTTCGTGCTCATCGACTGCCGCCACGAGCCGCAAAAGATCGACCTCGAGTTCATCAACTGGCTCGGCGAGAACGGTGTTCCGTTTGCCATCGTGTTTACCAAAGGAGATAAGTTAGGTCGAATGCGCCTGCAGGAGAACGTAGAGGCGTACAAAACCCGCCTGCTCGAGGAATGGGAAGAACTGCCACCTGTCTTCGTCACCAGTTCGGAAACCGGTCTTGGCGGAGAAGAATTAACGAACTATATTGAACAGTTGAACGCAGAAGTGAAATCTTAAAAATCGTATACTTTTTGCCCTCGTAAATGTCTCGTAAATGTCTCGTTAACGTCTCGTTAGTTCCTCGTTAAAGTCTCGTTCACACCATACATGCATAAAATCTTAAAAATAGTAAACTTTTTGCTCCTGTGTTCGTGCAGTCTGACGGTCTTTGCTCGCAACGCCCGTATCTACGGTTACGTGGTCGATCAAGACAACATAGGTATTGAGTTGGCGAATGTGGTCGTACTCAATGCCGACCGACCGCTCGGTACATCGACGAACAAGAACGGCTTTTACGAACTCGTCATGGACGAAGCGGACACGGTAGTCCTCTCCTACTCCATGATCGGCTATACCACCGTCCAACAACGTATCATCGATCTGCATGACGTGCTCAATATCAACGTCCAACTGCTCACCGACGAGCAACTGCTCACCGAGATAGAGGTACGGGGTCTCAAACGCACCCAGGGAACGATGGACCAGATAGATGCCTCCACCACCCGCGTCATGCCCGATGCTACTGGTGGATCTATCGAGAGTCTGCTCATCACCTTTGCCGGTGTGAGTCAGACCAACGAACTCAGTTCGCAATACAACGTTCGCGGCGGTTCGTTCGACGAGAACTCCGTCTATGTCAACGGCATCGAGATACACCGCCCCTTGCTGATCCGATCGGGCCAACAGGAAGGACTCTCGTTCGTTAATCCTGAGATGGTGGACAACCTCTCTTTCTCAGCCGGTGGCTATAGCGCACGTTACGGCGATAAGATGTCCTCCGTACTCGATATCAGCTATAAGCGGCCTACCGCTTTCGAGGCCAGCCTCAGCGCCAGCCTGCTCGGAGCACAACTCTACATAGGACACGGTGACAGCACCTATTCGATGATGCACGGCTTGCGCTATAAGACCAGCAAGTATATGCTCGGAGGTCTCTCCACTTCCGGCAATTATCAACCCACATACCTTGATTATCAGACCTATATCACGTGGCGCGTAGCACCGCGTTGGCACATGTCATTTCTGGGCAATGTCAGCCTCAACGACTACCGTTTCACGCCTGATTCACTTAGCGAGAGTTGGGGTGGACTGGTAGCCACACGCCAACTCAATATCTACTACGACGGTCAGGAGAAAGACCGATTCCTCACTGCCTTTGCGGCTATCAGTGCACAAGGTCACGTGAGCGATGAGGTGGAGATCGGCTTCGACCTGTCCGGTTTCTATACCGACGAGCGCGAGACCTTCGACATCACCGGCCAGTATGTACTCTCCAACGGTTCGGCCGACGGTTCCGCCACCGGCAACATGCTCAGCGAGCAAGTCAACCCGTCCGACCAGAGCAACGTACTCGCCACGGGTATCTTCCATCAGCACGCGCGCAACTTCCTCCGCGCCGGTGTCTTCACCCTCGCCCACCACGGCAGTTGGACACGCGAGTCTAACACGCTCTCCTGGGGAATAAGCGGACAGGGCGAACTCATCCGCGATCATATCAGCGAATGGGAATGGCGCGACTCTGCCGGCTACTCCATGCCCAACAACGGGCACGACATGGCCCTCTACTATTCCATGCGGGGCGACAGCTCGATGCAGTCCGCACGGCTTCAAGCATACGTCCAGAATCAACACCGCTGGCACACCTCTTCCGGACAGTGGATCCTCACCGTCGGCGGACGTCTCCAATGGTGGAGCTGGAACAACGAAGTACTCCCCTCCCCACGCGCCAGTGTCGAGTGGATACCAGGATGGAAACGCGACCTGAGCCTCCGACTGGCTACGGGCCTCTACTATCAAGCGCCGTTCTACAAGGAACTGCGTGACACCGTCACCGACCATAACGGCATCACCCGCATCGCACTCAATCGCAATCTGCGCGCCCAGCGTTCCGTACATGTCGTACTTGGCACCGACTATTATTTCCGAGCATGGGGCCGACCGTTTAAGTTCACCGCCGAAGCATACTACAAGTATATCGACCGGATGGAGACCTATACCGTCGACAACGTGCGCGTACGCTACAGCGGACGCAACGATGCCGTAGGCTATGCCGCAGGACTTGATCTCAAGCTCTATGGCGAACTCGTACCCGGTGCCGACTCCTGGATATCCTTCTCCACCATGACGGCGAGACAGAGAACTATCACCAATAACCAATCAGCAATCACCAATAGTTGGATCCCCTCCCCCACAGAGCAACGGTTCAATTTCACCATGCTCTTCCAGGACTATCTGCCCCAACTGCCACAACTGAAATTCCATCTCAAGATGCAGTTCTCCGACGGCCAACCATTCTACCTGCCGCATAACAGCCAGCAGTGGGGAAGAATGCCTATGTACAAACGTATCGACCTCGGTGCCACCTATGTCTTCAACGAGAAGACAGCGAAGTTCATGCGCCGCCCCGGAGCCAGACATATCAAGCAGTGGGCTATCCAGTTCGAGGTGTTCAACCTCGTCGGATGGCGCAACGTCAATTCCTATTTCTACCTCGACGATGCCGACGGTCACTCCTGGCGCAGCCCCAACTACCTCACCGGAAGACGATATAATCTGAAGATAACTTTTGATCTACGCTAAATCATGGCAAATAACGAAGAACTAACCCCGATGATGCGCCAATTCCGCGACATTAAGACGCAGTATCCCGATGCGATGCTGCTCTTCCGTTGCGGCGATTTCTACGAGACCTATGCCGAGGACGCTGTCCGGGCCAGCAAGATACTCAATATCACCCTTACCCACCGCTCCAACGGCTCTTCCGGCGCCGCACAGGCACTCGAAATGGCAGGCTTCCCCTTCCATGCGCTCGACACCTATCTGCCCAAACTCGTGCGTGCCGGCCTACGCGTCGCTATCTGTGACCAACTCGAAGATCCCAAACTGACCAAGAAACTGGTCAAACGCGGTGTCACCGAACTCGTCACCCCCGGGGTCAGCTATTCCGACACCACCCTTACCCAGAAGGAGAACAACTGGGTGGCTTGTATCCATTTTGTGGACAGCCGCCAGCATTCAGCATTCAAAGGCCAGATAGGCGTAGCCTTCCTCGACATCTCCACCGGTGAGTTTATGGCCGGACAAGGGGATAGCGACTATATCGACAAACTGCTCACCAACTTTGCGCCCAAAGAGATTCTTTATCTGCGCGGACGCAAAGCCGACATAGAGAACCTCTTTGGCAATAAGTATTTCACTTTCGAACTCGAGGACTGGATGCTCGTCGAGTCCACTGCACACGAACGCCTACAGAAACTCTGGGGCGTCTCCTCGCTCAAGGGCTTCGGACTCGACAACATGCCTGCAGGGGTCACCGCAGCAGGAGGCATACTGATGTATCTGGATATGACGCAGCACCTGCAGACAGGCCATATACAGCACCTCAGCCGTATCGAAGAAGAGAAATATGTGTGGCTCGATCGCTTCACCATCCGCAATCTCGAACTGCTCGGTGGACAGACAGAAGAGAGTCGTACCCTCTACGACATCATCGATCGCACCATCACCCCTATGGGCGGACGCCTGCTCCATCGATGGATGGCATTCCCGCTCAAGGACGTGCGGCCTATCCGAAATCGTCAGACGGTAGTGGAGCACCTCTTCCGCCACCCGGAGGCACGCGAGACACTACGCGAAGCACTCTCCCAGGTGGGCGACCTAGAGCGCATCGTCAGCAAGATATCCACCGGCCGTATCGGACCACGTGAGATGGTTCAACTCGGACGCGCCCTGCGTGCTGTCCGACCCGTCAAAGACATCTGTCAGGCCGCTCACGACAACACCTATCTGACGCTGCTGGGCGAACAACTCGATCCCTGCTCCGAAATGCGCAGCCGTATCGAACGCGAGATAGTACCCGATCCGCCACTCGCTCAAGGGCGACCAGGCACCATCGCACACGGCGTGGATAGCGAACTGGACGAACTGCGCGCTATCCAGTCGGACGGCAAGAACTACCTGATCCAGGTCCAGCAGCGCGAAGCAGAACGCACCGGCATACAGAGTCTCAAGATCGGATTCAACAATGTCTTCGGCTACTACCTCGAGGTACGCAACACCTACAAAGATCAAGTACCTGCCGAGTGGATACGCAAGCAGACACTCGTCGGAGCGGAACGCTATATCACCGACGAACTGAAGGCGTACGAAGAGAAGATCACGTCGGCGGAGGACCGCATCCTCGTCATCGAGAACCGACTCTATCAGGAACTGATGCTCGCCCTCACCGAATGGGTGCCGCAGATGCAACTCAACGCAAGCGTTCTCGCACAACTCGACTGCCTGCTCTCTTTCGCGACCGTAGCTGCCGACTACCGCTATGTGTGCCCCGATGTCAACGACAGCCTCCTGATCGACATCCGACAAGGACGCCATCCCGTCATCGAACAACAACTGCCACCCGGCGAACAGTATATCGCCAACGACGTGCTGCTCGACAACAACAGCCAGCAGATCATCATCATCACAGGTCCTAATATGGCCGGTAAATCGGCCCTACTCCGCCAGACAGCACTCATCGTGCTGCTCGCACAGATGGGTTCGTTCGTGCCTGCAGAGAGCGCCTCTATCGGAGTGGTCGACAAGATCTTCACGCGTGTGGGCGCGAGCGATAATATATCATTAGGAGAGTCCACCTTTATGGTTGAGATGAACGAAGCCGCCTCTATCCTGAACAACCTGAGCGAACGCAGCCTCGTCCTCTTCGACGAACTCGGACGCGGTACCAGCACGTACGACGGCATTTCCATCGCCTGGGCCATCGTCGAGTATATCCACGAGAACAAAGGACACGCCAAGACCCTCTTCGCCACCCACTACCACGAACTCAATGAGATGGAGCAGACTTTCGATCGTATCCGCAACTACAACGTCTCTGTCAAGGAGATCAACGGCAAGGTGATCTTCCTGCGCAAACTCGTGCGCGGCGGCTCCGAACACAGCTTCGGTATCCATGTGGCCAAACTGGCGGGCATGCCTGCCTCTATCATCGAACGGGCCAACCAGATCCTGTCCGAACTGGAAGGATCGGCCAATACCAATATCAATACCAAGGCCCACCTGGGCGAGAATCGCGAAGGGATGCAACTCAGTTTCTTCCAACTCGACGACCCCGTTCTCGAGCAGGTCCGCGACGAAGTCAAATCGCTCGATATCAATCGTCTCACGCCCCTCGAGGCACTCAACAAACTGTCAGAGATCCAACGCCTCGTCGGTGGCAAATCCTAAATCATAAACCCTAATTCAATCATTGCTACGATGGACATTAAGAAACGCTATATCGTCCGCACGGTGCTTATTACGCTGAGCATACTGCTTTTCCTCGTCGGCTCATTCGCCGTCGAGCAATACTATCGTCTGCAAGTGAGCAACTTCCGCGCTCGCGACGGCCAGTCGCACAGCTATCATATCTACCCCGGAGCCACCGTCGACTCCGTGCTGGCATTGCTTGATAGCGACTATTTCATCGGCAGCCGGCACGATTTCTATCTCCATAAGCGCTTCAAGCTCTTCCTCTCGCCCGAACCCGGCCACTATACCTTCCCGCCGCAGATGGGCGATAACGAACTGATCAACAGGCTCAAATACGGACGACAGACACCCGTCATGATCACGTGGAACAACTATGTCCGCACGCGTGAAGAACTGGCGGGACGCGTCACACGCCATCTTATGATGGATAGCCTCACCCTGCTCTGCCTGCTCGACAGCGATGCGTATATGGCACAATACGGCCTCAACCGCGAGACCAGCCGATGCCTCTTCATCCCCAATACCTACGAGGTGCTGTGGACTATCACGCCCGACAAACTCTTCCAGCGTATGCAGCAGGAGTACAACACCTTCTGGAATACGGAGCGACGCCAACTGGCCGACTCGCTTGGCCTCACTCCGGTCGAGGTGGCCATCATTGCCTCTATCGTCGAGGGCGAGAGCCATAACAAACAGGAGATGCCTATCATCGCCAGCCTCTATATCAACCGCGTACACCGCGGGATGCACCTACAGGCCTGTCCTACCGTCAAGTATGCCGTGGGCGATTTCAAACTGCGACGCGTACTCAACCGACATCTGGCTGTCGACAATCCCTACAACACCTATCTCTACCCCGGACTACCTCCCGGCCCCATCCGCTGTCCTAATCCCGAGACCATGGATATGGTGCTCCATGCGCCTAAGACCGACTATCTGTTCATGTGCGCCAACCCGCAACTCAACAACACCCATATCTTCTCGTCCTCCTACGGCAACCATGCCGCAGCAGCACGTCAGTACCGCCACACAATGGATACCATCAATTGGGAACGCTTCGATGAGATGCGACGCCAGCAACGCGAAGCCGCCAAACAACAAGAGCAGCAGACACTATGATCTGGGACAATAACGACGATATCCGACTCATCGAGTGCGCCAACCGGTCACGCACCATCCGACAGCATCTGCAGGAGTGTCGCGACGAACGACGTCCCTACGTCTTCATCACCCCCACGATGACGATCAAACCGCTGCATCGCTTGCTCGTACCCGTTTCCATGCTCGAAGAAGAAACCTACAAGGCGGAGATATGTACCTATATCGCTCGGCATACCGGCGCACATATCATTCTGCTCCAGGCCAACGACTACGGCTCCCGCGCCCGGCAGAACGTCAACCGCATCGTCACCCATATCGAGAGAATCAGCCAGCAGCTGATAGCCGATGGCCGGCAGCCTGTCTCTTACGAGATAGCACAAGCGCGCAAAGACAGTTTCTCGCTCGTCAAGGAGGCCAGCGAACGACAGAGAGATTTCCGCCACGACCTGCTTGTCCTCACGGCCAGCCGCGACTACGGACTCGACGACATCCTCTTCGGACCACCCGAACAACATGCCATCCAACGCGCACTCGTACCTGTCCTACTGGTCAACCCTCGCGAAGATCTTTTCTCACTTTGCGACTAATCACACCCGAATACTGCCATTTTGTAAACTAAAAATTGCAAAATGTGAATTTTTGAAACTTTTTAATCAAAATATTTGGTCATATGCTCAAAAAGCAGTACTTTTGCACCGTGTTTTTCATGGTATTAGATTTTAAGGTTAAATGAAAAAGATTGGTTGTCGGGATGACAACCTTCTTTTTTGTACCCTTGTGGTACTTAAAAAGGTTTCACTTTTCATGACAACCTTCTTTTTTGTACCCTTGTGGTACTTAAAAAGGTTTCACTTTTCGTGACAACCTTCTTTTTTTACCCCAAATTTATGTTGAGACTTGCGTATATGCAAGTTTTTTTGTAATTTTGCACCCAAAATCATAAATCATAAATCTTAAATTTGCAATCATAAATCTAAAATGATTCTCCTCGCCGATAGCGGCAGCACCAAGACCCACTGGTGTCTGCTCACAGCCAGCGGACAAGTGTCCGAATTCCGCACCGATGGCATCAACCCCGTCTTCCAGTCTGCCGACGATATCCGCCGGTGTCTTAACGATCAGCTGCTGCCGCAGATGGCACGCCTGCTCTGGGCGGGCACTATCACCCATATCTTCTTCTACGGTGCCGGATGTACTCCGGAGAAGAAAGTGCTCGTCAGCGAAGCGCTCAACGATGTGTTTCCCAAGGCCGCAGCCGAGGTGCAATCCGACATGTTGGGTGCAGCCCGCGGACTGCTGGGGCATCAACCCGGCGTAGCTTGTATCCTCGGTACGGGTAGCGGCAGTTGTGCCTACGACGGACAGCAGATCGAGTGGTGCGTTCCCTCGCTAGGCTTCATCCTCGGTGACGAAGGATCAGGTGCCGTGCTGGGCAAACGACTGGTGGGTGATATACTCAAGAATCAGCTGGGGGAGGATCTGAAAGAAGCCTTTCTAAGTGAACAACAGACGTCCATGGCCGAGATCATCGACCGCGTCTATCGCCAGCCCCTGCCCAACCGCTATCTGGCCTCGCTGTCACGTTTCTGTGCCAACCATCTGGACGATGAGCGTATCCACCACCTGGTTTACGACCATTTCCTTAGCTTCATCCGCCGCAATCTGCTGCAATACGGGGTGTCGTCGGCCTCTTTCGTCGGCTCCATCGCCTATTACTACCGTCCCATCCTCGAGGAAGCACTCGCGGCAGAAGGACTCACGGTAGGCACTGTCCTGCTCGATCCTATCCCCGGACTCATCGACTATCACCGCGCAGACGCACGACCCACTACCGAATAGACTCGCTATGAACCAACCATTGGAAATGATTGCCAAGACCTTCAAGGGTCTGGAACCCGTTTTGGCAAAAGAACTCATCGAACTGGGTGCCGACCAGGTGCAGATCGAGCGACGCGCCGTACGTTTTGCGGGCGACAAAGCGCTGCTCTATCGCGCCAATCTATGTCTGCGCACAGCCAGTCGCGTACTCCTTCCTATCGCCTCTTTCCGTGCGAAAGATGCCGATGAGGTGTACGCCCAACTGATGCAACTCAGCTGGGACCGTTATATGACGGCCGACACCACCTTCGCCATCGATGCTACGGTCTATAGCGAACATTTCCGCAATAGCCGCTATGTCACCTATCGCGTCAAAGATGCTATCGCCGACTGGTGGACCGGCCACGGAGGCAAACGGCCCTCCGTGCGTGTCACCGATCCCGACCTGCTGCTCAATATCCATATTGCGCAAGATCGTATCACCCTCTCGCTCGACAGTAGCGGAGAGAGTCTGCACAAACGCGGCTATCGCGTCGCTAACACCGAAGCGCCTATCAACGAGGCACTCGCGGCAGGTATGTTGCTGCTGGCCGGTTGGCACGGGCAATGCGATTTCTACGACCCCATGTGCGGTTCCGGCACACTACCCATCGAGGCGGCACTCATCGCACGCAACATCGCACCGGGTATCTTCCGCCAATCGTTCGCCTTCGAGCACTGGCGCGATTTTGATGCCGAGCTATGGAGCGAGATCTACAACGACGACTCCGCTGAACGACCGTTCACCCATCATATCTATGGCTCCGACGCCTCTTTCTTCGCCATCCAGCAGGCCACGAAGAATGTCCGCGCGGCAAGCCTGCAGAAGGATATCGAGTTAAGGCAGATCCGCCTCGAGGAGTTGAAAATCACAAATTCGGAATCACAAACCGCCAATACATCACCTCTGGTGATGTTGAATCCTCCGTATGGAGAACGACTGGCGAGCAACAAGGATATGGAAGATCTCTACAGCCGTATCGGTACGGCCCTCAAGCATCAGTTTGCCGGTTCCACCGCGTGGATCATCTCCTCCAACGAGGCGGCCATGAAATGTATCGGACTCAAACCGTCTAAGAAGCTACGCCTGCTCAACGGTGAACTCGACTGCCAGTTCAATCGCTACGACCTCTTTCAGGGAAAGAGAAAAGAAAATCTTAATTCTTAATTCTTAATTCTTAATTTTGAATTTTTAATTCTTAATGTCTCAGCCCATCTACATAGCCGATTACAACTATCCCCTGCCCGACGAACGTATCGCCAAGTACCCGCTACCTGAACGCGACCATAGCAAACTGCTCGTCTATCGCGACGGTGAGGTGTCGGAAGACCGTTTCTTCCGTGTCGGCAACTATATCACTCCCGGTTCACTCCTCGTCTACAACAACACACGCGTCATCCAGGCGCGTCTCGAGTTCCGTAAACCCACCGGTGCACGTATCGAGGTGTTCTGTCTGGAACCGCTCGATCCGCACGACTATCAGCTCTCGCTCTCTTCCACTGCCGGCTGCACCTGGAAATGTCTCGTCGGCAATGCCAAGAAATGGCACGATGAGTGTTTAGAGTTGAGAGTGGAGAGTTTAGAGTTGACCTTCCGCGCGCACAAGGGCGAAGCCATCGGCAACGCGTATGCCGTCCGGTTCGATTGGGACAACCCGCAGGTCTCTTTTGCCGAGCTACTCGACGCCATGGGCGAACTGCCTATTCCTCCATATCTCAACCGCCCTACCGAAGAGTCGGACAAACGCACCTACCAGACGGTCTATTCGCGTATCAAAGGGTCGGTAGCCGCACCTACGGCCGGACTCCATTTTACGGAGGCGGTGCTCAACGATCTGCGCACACGCGGCATAGAGACGGACGAACTGACGCTCCATGTCGGTGCAGGCACGTTCCTGCCGGTCAAGACAGCCGATGCCAACCAGCACACCATGCATACGGAGATCATCGCCGTACCACGCGAGACGATCGCACATATCTTGCATCGGCTTGGCCATATCGTCGCAGTGGGCACCACCTCTATGCGTACACTCGAGTCGCTCTATTTCATGGGCTGCAGCCGTTCGCCGCATGTCGGTCAGTTCGAGCCCTACGAGCAGGACTACCCAATGAGCGCGAAGGATGCATTGCAGTCATTGCTCGACTGGATGGACCAAACGGGGCAAGAGACCTTGCACGCCGAGACGCAGATCATGATCCGCCCAGGCTATCGTTTCCATATCGTCGATCAGCTCATCACCAATTTCCATCAACCCCAATCCACCCTGCTGCTGCTCGTCAGCGCCTTCGTCGGTGGCGACTGGCGCAAGATATACGACTACGCCCTCTCCCACGACTTCCGCTTCCTCTCCTACGGCGACAGCAGCATCCTCACCCTGAAATCTTAAATCTTAAATCTTAAATCTTAAATCTTAAATCATAAATCCCAAATATGATCGACACTCACTGCCATATTGACGAAGAAGCTTTTGACGCCGATCGCGAGGAGGTCATCTTGCGCCAGCGCGAAGCAGGCGTACGCGCCATGATCGTACCCGGCATCCATGCGGCTTCCATCCGCACGGTGCTCGATGTGTGCCATGCCCATCCGGGCTTCTGCTTCCCTGCGCTGGGACTGCATCCCGAAGATGTCAAGGATGATTGGCAAACGCAACTCGCCACCATCGAAGACGCCATCCGCACCCATCGCCACCAACTCGTCGCTATCGGTGAGATCGGACTCGATTATTACTGGGATCGCACCTACAAAGAAGCGCAGCAACAAGTGCTGCGCCATCAGCTTCTTCTGGCTCGCGAACTCGACCTGCCCGTCATCCTCCACAATCGCGAAGCCACCGAAGATATCCTGACCATCGTCAGAGAAATCGTAAATTTGAAATTTGAAACCATAAATCATAAATACGAAGCACCGCTTCGTGGTGTCTTCCATTGCTTCAGCGGCAGCCGCGAGACAGCGCAGATCATTCTCGATCTGGGTTTCTATCTCGGCATCGGTGGTGTCTTCACGTTCAAGAACAGCCGTCTGCCCGACACCATCGCCGAACTGAATCAGAAATCTAAAATCCTGAATCCTAAATTTGAAATCTTAGATCGTCTCCTCCTGGAGACGGATGCTCCCTACATGGCTCCTGTGCCTCACCGCGGCGAGCGCAACGAGAGTCGCTATATCCAGCACGTCGCCAACCGCATAGCGGAGACCTTGCTAGTCACTCCCGACGAGGTGATAGCTCGGACCACCGCCAACGCCCGCACTCTCTTCCGCCTCTAATCGTAAAAGAGTGTATTGCGCTGACGCACAGTTTAAGAGGTGTAGTGCGCTAAAGCGCGTTTATAAACGGCCGCAGGCCACTAAACTGCGAAGCTATAAACGGCCGCAGGCCACTAAACTGCGAAGCTATAAACGGCCGCAGGCTATTAAACGTTAAACGTTCCAAAGTACTTCCACAGCGGAGCCGCATGTAGCGCCTGCACTATCTCGCCATCCTCCAGCATCTGCCTCACCTGCTCCGGGGCCATCACATCCACATGGATGTCCTCGGTCGGTTCCTGGTGCTGTTCGCGCCGCTTCTCCACACCTGTTGCCAGAAACGTATACGAGAGGTTGTTATGGTTCGTCGGATTGGGCGACAGCGTCATGAAGAGGCTCCACTCGCCTCCTTCGTATCCTGTCTCTTCGCTCAACTCGCGCTGCGCAGCCTCCAGCGGTGTCTCGCCGGGATCTATCACGCCCGCCACCAGTTCGTAGTGGGTCTCGCCTAACGCGTGCCGGTACTGGTCTTCCATCACCATCTGTCCGTCCTTCGTGATAGCGATCACATTGATCCAGTCGGGAAACTCCATCACATACCAGGTCGGTATCTGCCGGCCGTTGGGCAACTCCACGCACTCCTGCCTCACCGACAACCACGGTCCCAGGTGCAGGATGTTCTCGCTCTTCACCACCTTCCACGGGCGGTTCTTCAATTTCGGATAATCCATTTTCTTTCTGTCTTTGCGTCGGCAAAGGTACACAAAATATTTGACCTGAGCAAATTTATCTACTCTGCGTCAAAAAATGACCTGAAAAATTTAGATTAAGTAAAAAAATGCACGTGCATATTGCATGAATGCAATCTTTTTATTAACTTTGCAGCCGATTATATTATTTTCTTGCTTTATGCTATTGATGATTCTTCTTTTTGTGCTGATGCTTTTCGCGCTGTGGTTGGGTTCCAGGCACGGCGGTCTGGCGTTGGGAGCCATCTGCGGTCTGGCACTGGCTGTCATGGTATTCTGCTTCGAACTCAAACCGGGCACACCGCCTATCGATGTGATGCTCATCATCGTTGCCGCCATCACCTGTGCCGGTATCATGCAGGCGGCCGGTGGTATGGACTGGCTCGTGCAGTTGGCGGAGAAGCTGCTGCGCAAGCATCCTAACAACATCACTTTCCTGGCACCGTTCTCCACGTTCCTGCTCACCGTCCTCTGCGGAACAGGCCATGTGGTCTATATGATGATGCCTATCATCTGCGATATAGCGCTCAAGAAGGGTATCCGTCCGGAGCGTCCTTGCGCCGTAGCCTCTGTGGCGGCACAGGTGGGTATCACCTGTTCGCCTATCGCCGCAGCTGTCGTGGCGTTTGTGGCTATCAGCAACGCCAACGGCTTCGATATCACGATCCCGCAGGTGCTGATGGTCAATATCCCGGCCTGTCTGTGCGGACTCGCGGCGGCAGCAGCATGCTCCTATAAGCGAGGTCTGGATCTCGACAAAGACCCGGAGTTCCAGGCTAAGATCGCTGATCCTCAGCAGCGCGCCGCTATCTTCGGCGATAGCAACAGCTCGCTCGACAAGCAGATCTCTCCTCGGGCCAAAGCCTCTGTCTTCATCTTCCTGGGCGCACTGCTGCTCGTCATCCTCTTCGCCGCTTTCCCCGACCTTCTCCCGGACTATGAGACGATCAAGGCCATCCAGGGAGCCGACCCTCTCGAGCTGATTGGCGGCACCACTATCACTGCCCAGCAGTTGGCTGACGCGGGGATCGAACTGAGCAGTTTCACCCAAGTGGAGATGGAGGAGATCAAGATGAACCATGTCATCGAGATCCTTATGATCTCCGCCGCAGCACTGATGGTGCTCTTCTGCCGCGCCACCTCCAAGCAGGCGGTGGACGGTGCCGTGTGGAAAGCCGGCATGACGGCCGTGGTGGCTATCTTCGGTATCGCATGGATGGCAGATACCTATTTCGTCAATTTCATGCCTCAGATAGAGCCGATGCTTGAGAATGTGGTGGCCCACTATCCCTGGAGTATTGCTATCGTCTTCTTCATCGTCTCTATCCTCATCAACTCGCAGGGGGCTGTCATCGTGGCTATGCTTCCGCTCGCCTACTCGCTCGGCATACCCGGAGCGGTACTGCTGGGCGTCATGCCGTCGGTCTATGGCTATTTCTTCATCCCCACCTACCCCTCCGATGTTGCCACCGTCAATTTCGACCGCTCGGGTACCACCAAGATAGGCAAGTATCTGCTCAACCACTCGTTCATGATGCCGGGACTCGTCTCCGTCGGTGTCTCTACGGCGGTAGCCTACCTGCTTGCATGGTTGATATATATGTAAACAGGACCTCCGCAACGACACCTAACCCTCGCTAAACTGCGAAGCACTACACAGCCGCAGGCTATAAACGCGCCTTAGCGCAATAAACAAAAATCGCTCATTCGGGCGATTTTTCTTATCCCTTCGGGAACGATTATTTCTTATCTCGGCACATGCCTCGAACGATTTTTTCTCTTTTTGCTTGCACATATGCAAAAAAAAGTGTACTTTTGCAGGCGAAATCAACTAACTTAGGTCATGAAGATAAAGACTACTGAACTGATTTGCACCTCGCAGAGCTGGGATGGCGCTATGCTGCCGGATTTCCCGCAAGGACAACCGGAACTGCGCGTCAGACGACTGGATTTTCCCGTCGGAGCAATGACCGATTGGCACCATCATACCGTTGTCAACTATGGCATCGTGCAACAAGGCGAACTGACCATCGTCTGCCGCGACGGAGCGGAGAAGACATTCCATGAGGGAGAAGCCTTAGTAGAAGTGATCGGCACGGTCCACCGAGGCGAGAACAGAGGCTCTAAACCCGTGATCCTCAATATGTTCTATTTCTCTTCGCCCGGACAGGAAGTGACTATATCAGATGAAAACCACTGATGTATGTACAGCGTCATCACCGAACATATTCAGATTGACCGCGACCAGCGACGCGTGCGCAAGGACGGACAGGAAGTGCATCTCACCGGCTTAGAGTACGGGATGCTCGACTATCTCTCCTCGCACGCCAACCGCCTCTGTTCGCGTCAGGAACTGCTCGACCATGTGTGGGGACCTCGTTTTCAGTACGACCCGGGCACCATCGACGTCCACCTCAATGCTCTGCGACGAAAAATGGGCTGGAGCCGAAACCGACCCGTGGAGACGATACGGGGCGTCGGACTCATCTTACGCATCGAGCAGTCGGTCAGACACTACACCATCGACCTGCAGACCTTCCTTACCGACTGGCTGCGCTGTCACGAGGTGGAGATCAGCGCGGCCGGACTGGTCGCACAGCAGCAGCTCACGCCTTTTATCAACGAACTGACCATCGAACCGGACGCTCTGCGACGCATGCTGGACGGCATACTGGCCGCATTGCTGCCCAACGCACAACCCGGTATTCTTCGCCTTTCCACCAGACTGACGATGCACTCGTTCTCGCTCGCCATCGACATCAACGGCACCGTCAACGAGCTGCGCATCCCCGTTTATGGAGATTCTGAGGTATCTTAAGACAATCTTAATCTTTATCTAAGAAAAAAGTACTACCTTTGTCGTCGGATTGGTAATTCGTACGGACAAAGGTAATATTTTTTTTGACTACAATGCATTACGAAGGAATTCTATTAGGCATCGGTGCCTTTCTATGCATCGGCATCTTCCATCCGCTGGTGATCAAGGCGGAGTACTATTTCGGTGTACGCTCGTGGTGGGCGTTTCTCATAGCAGGCATAGCCGCAACGGTCGGTTCGCTTCTGGCCGGCAACACCTATGTCTCTATCTTTCTGGGGATAGTAGCGTCCTCTGCCTTCTGGAGCATCGGCGAGGTGTTCAAGCAACGCGAGCGCGTACGCAAAGGCTGGTTCCCCATGAACCCCAAGCGGAAGAAGGAATACTAATGCCGCATTGAGCGGCAACGAGTGCGCCGCCTTACTTGATCTCTTGGCCGGTGAGGGTGTAGGTCTTGCCGTCACGTAGGATGAGGAGATGACCGTCCTTGATAATTTTATTGGTGATTGGTGATTGGTCATTGGTGACGGGTTCCTCCAGGCCTTGCGGATCTCTGAGAACACCGTCCAGGATCTCGCGGATGGCATCGCACTGCGCCCTGTCGGTATTCGACGAGAAAGACACGTTGTGGTTCTGCGCCGGCAGGATGAACTTGCGTACATTCGTTCCGTTGATGAACTCATCCTTCATGGCCGCACCGGTCCATGTGTCATCCAGACCGTAGATAAAGACAAGCGGCTTGGTCGTATTACGCGTCGCGTTGGTCACATCATCATAGAGCGAACGACTGTATGTGAGGGGAGTAAAGAACGGGAAGAGCAGTTTGATATAGCATGTGAAATGATCCTGCCAGTAGGCATTCAACTCTGCGGCTTGCTCTTTGCCCACGATCTCATCGAAGCGGAAATCATAATATCCCAACTCGCAGTTGGCTTGGTAGTGATAGGCTGTCGACGGTATTTCCGCACCGCCACTCCATTGATCCTCAGTGATGCCGAAAGGAGCCCTCATCCGGTGATGGACGCGACGCTGCGGGCCTTTCTTCGGGTCCGGATAGAGGCGCAAGGTATCGAGCCAGGGGCGGAACTTATCTAGTTTGAACTCCGCTCTCTCCACCAGGTAGGCATAGACCGTATCGCCGTAAGACATATTAAGCAAGCTCAGAATGCTGTCATTTTCGATGATCTGCCTGCGGATAGCAGCGGTATCGCTATTGGCATGCTCCTGAAAACCGAACTCAAGCACGCAAGACAGATAGGTGCCATAGACCGAATCCAGATGCGAAGGGGTCGCATTGCCGCCCGAATTCATCTTCTCGTAGATAGGATAGATAGTATTGCGATTGACTACACCCTGCCTGCGGATGTTCATGTACATCTCCCGATACTCCTCGTTCCAACCGTTATTATACCAGTACGACTGCATGACCGTATCGCGGTCGGTATCGAAGAAAGGCGCAGAATAAGGGATGAAGATATCGGCATCCTCGGGATAATAAGCATGCTGGATAGTCGTCGTGATACCGCCCTTACTGATGCCGCTAATCGCCCATTTGCCCGTAAAGACCTTCTTCAGCGCCTCTATCAGCGCATGAAAATCTTCAGTCGCCTCCGCAGCCGTACAGTAGTCGAGAATCGTCCAACAGGCTTGCGGCGAGGAGTACGCGAAATAGCGATGCTCGGGCTGGATCATATTGGCCTGATAGCGCTTGGCTATCTCCGTCATGCCGCCATTCTCTTCCTTCATATTGCTATTCGGTTCGCTCAAGAAATCCGCATCGATATTATACCCCGAGAAATACAGATAATTAACCGCCGTGGTCGGATCCAGACGGTTATCCACGGTCAGCAACGCGCGCAGGGAGAACTGCGGGCCCTGCGGATTGGCATGTGACAGAGGCTGATGATAATAGATCATATACGACGAATACTCGGGCGCTGATGTATCGGCCGGGTAGACAGCTATACTGTCTATCAGATCGACGTTACGGCTCATCATTTCCAGTGCCCACTGGGGCAGCGTTTCCTGTGCGCAGAGACGATCTGCCGCACCAAGGCTGCATAGCACAGCCATAAGTAATAAAATGTTCTTTCTCATATCTCAACAGTTTGGGAGTGCAAAGGTACAAAAAATTTGCGAGATACGCAAATTTAATTGATGATTTAGGATGTATGATTGCATATTTGAAATAAATGCAAGCAGTACACATCGGTTCCCTCGGTACGCGTTGGAGCGTGGAGAGATGTAGTGTAGACGCAAAAAAAGAGAGCCCTAAAGGACTCTCTCAAAGTGGCGGCTACCTACTCTCCCACAACGCAGTGCAGTACCATCGGGGGAGAGGAGGTAGCCGCCACTTTCGGAGACACCGAGGATTTATCCCCGAGGGCTCTTTGTTTGTGTCGCTACGCGCCACCGGCTACCTACTCACCCGCGCTGCCTGCCTTTCGCGGACACTACCCTTGTACGTGTGACAAAACCACGTTTTGGCAGTAAGTACTCGGGTGTGCTCCGCTCTCCCCAAGAATTGAAAATTATTGGGGGCCCCATAGTCGTGCGTCTTGACGCACTCCTTATTTTCTGTCCGTCAAAAAAAATGTCGGAACGAAGAGACGACCGCAAGCCGTGAGTGAAACGAGCACCTTATTAGGGGGAAAGAAAAAAAATATACTTGGCATTAAAAGTTCTAATCTCACATCAAAGATTCTTTGTTTCTTGCACAAAATAAATCAACTAACAATGCTGCCATCTTCAGCCATTCATCTTTTTGAAAATTCATTAAAACAGGGTCTGGTCTGCTTTTTTTCAACAAACTTTTAATATCAGGTATAATTCGTTTTCTCAATCTAGGATATACACATGCATCATCTTTCAGATTTGCATAATAACTATCAAATGTACAATCACCTAAAAGTTCCAAATTTTGTTCACAGCACAATTTTGCATACTCGTAGTATTCCTTCTTGTTTTCAATTTCGCTTTCAATTAGCTTTTTCTTTATTCCTTCTTTATAGTCAAAATACCGTAAAATCTTTTCACTTGTTGCACAATCTCTTAGGATGTCAAAATTTTTCTTGTCTTGTGCGCTCTGCTTCCCGGACCAATCTAAACTATCTATATAATTTAGCGGTATCAGATTCTCCAATTCAAGAACATTCGGGAAATAATGATAATATATTCCTCCATTCTCTTGAAGTTTAGCACACTTTGCACAGCATGAATCAGACTTAATCTTTTGTTCTGGAAAACGTTTATCTGCATCCGTAATACAAATAGCCATAATCCCATTTTTTATATGCTTTTTAGCAACATCAACAACATTTCCGCCACCACCATGCACTACAAAATATGAGATATTAGTATTAATTCGAACCTCTTTCAAATACCAATTAATCATCATATTATAAATAATGTCATCGTCATCATCCTCCAATACAAGATTCATAGCTTGTACTTTTGAAGAATCAAGGAAATATTCATATGTAACCTGCTTTATGCAAACGCCCCCATATTCTCTGCGAATAGGATTATCCCTTACTACTTCTACATAATTATGAATCGTCTCTGGTATTGTATGTGTGGAATAATCTATACACAATTTTCTAAATAATGGATAAATATCAATATCAAATTTAAAAATATCACGCATTTTGCATAATATTTCATAATCCCCTCTTAATATATGCTTGCTCTCAATAACTGCCCATGCAATATTTTTTACTGCAATCCTAATATTATTGTAGCAATTATCTTGAGAATCTACTATTAAAGAATTCGTTAAATATATCAACATAAATGACTAATCCTCTGGGTCAAAAAATCCTAATGGCCAATTATCTAACTGACCTTTTTCGTTAAAAGTATGGGTTGTTACGATAGTATTGGATTGTTTTATGTCCTTATTAAAAATCACAATCATAACATCATCAGAAGACAACACACCTTCTCGAATTCTTCTTCCAATTCTATTTATAATTGTTTCACTATGTGTTTCTATCAATAATCGCGTGCAAATATCTTCATTGTTTTTTATTACTGCGACAAATGCATCAGCAATTTTTGCCTGATATGCCGGATGTAAATGTAACTCGGGTTGCTCTATTAAGGCTATTAATTCTCGAACATATTCATAATATATAAATCTATAATCATTTCGCTTATCTTCTCTTTTGTTATTAATATACCACAATTTGGTAACAATTGGAAGTATCTGTGAATAGCCGAAGCCAACATCCGCAATATTAAACTCTCCGTTTGGAGAGACTAATTTGATACTTTTGTGTCCAGTTTCATTTTTGGTAATGACCTGAACACCCAATAATTTTTGAGTATATTCTTTATATGATCTTAATTGAGTAGCACTCAGTGAGGCTATAAACTCCTGTAAATTTCTACCATAAGGGTCAATGTCGTCAACTTGTAAACCTTGTGTTCTATAATATCTACTAGCTTCTGCTCGTGTTGGTGCAATGTAACTGCATTTTTCATAAAATGTTATTAATTGAGAATTTATTATAGGAATAAAATCCAACATTTGTATGAGTGCCAATTTATTACATAAACTAATAAATTCTGGAGTATTAAGATTCCAATGATTCCTCAAAACGTACTTTCCAAAAGAATCTATAGCACATTTTGTTTTCAGATAGTCAAGAAAATCTTGATTATCTAACATATATTTTCTTGTAATTGAAAGTATTTTATCTAACTTTTTTAATCTTCGATCAGAACGTTCTTTTACAAAAGATTCGACATCACTTAGAATAACTGAATAAATAGACTCCTTTTCATCTTTTGTTTTAATTTCTACATTAGGAAGAACTGCGTGATAACTTGAATATCGCCAATATGCATTTTTGGGAAATTCAATTTTTTCTCCATTTATCACAAACTGCAATGTTGTTTCTCTTTTTTCGGATAGAATATCACAAATACTATTTTCGTATTCAATTCGCAAATTCTGCACATATGTACCATTAGAATCATTATCATATGTTATACATACCGATAATTCATTCGGAATAAGAGAATTAAAACCATCTCCGTATCGCTCATGACGGTATATGTCTATATGACGATAAAAAAATGGGATTCTACGAATATCGTCATTTATAGAGGACAATTTATATGAAAAGCGAATCTTTTCGCCCGCATTTTTTGCCTGATTATTGATTGCGGTATCATAGTCTCCAAAATCGACCAAAGAATCATCAAACCAAGAAAGCGCTCCTCGCAACTTTTTATTTACAGATTGAGTAAATAAAGGGAAACTACGCAAAAAGGTACTTTTCCCCGAGCTATTGGCTCCGAGCAATAAAGTCAAAGGACGCAATTCCACAAAGCCTGTGTCTTTTAGACTTCTTAAATTTTCGATTCTAATATATTTTATCATACTTCAAATATAATTTTCATTATCTTTAATAATATTTTCTTCCTCTTTTTCAATGAGAAATTCATTCAAAATCTATAATGCGCCTAACAACTTTATCCCCTCTTCTGTAAGAACATACTTCTGACTAGAACTTGTTGGCTTGTCAGGAATGGTCATAGCGAACATGCCACCATCTACTAATGGAGTAATGTAATCTCTTCTAAATTTATAGACATCCTTAAAACCAAAGTCATGACAAATATCTTTAGCCGATGATGGTACTGTGTATTTCAACATATGTTGGGCGATTTGCTTGATAGTGAGATTTTGTCTTGCTGCCAACTTACTGCCAACTTGCGGCCAACTTACTGCCAACTTACTGCCAACTTGCGGACCACTAACTGAGAATTTTACAGAATCGCCATCTTCAAACTGTTGTTTTTGTGGGCGTGGGAACGTAAGCATTACCTCGTTTCTAGAAACAGAATAGATTGGAGTCGGAACATTAGCTTTTTTACAAAGTTCCACTATACGTTCTACGCCGGAGCCCCATTTATCAAGATATGTTGTTTGATATAGAACTTGTGCAATCAGGGGGTTATGAGGGAACGAACCATGAGGAAGGAATATCGTTTCCGGAGTAAGTTCTACCGGCAATTTCCCCGGGTTTGTTATCTCTACACGATCATCGTAAATAGCAAGACTTGCACTAGCATAGGGTTGCTCGTAGTCTCGATGGCATAGGGCATTGATGATTGCTTCTCGCAATGCCTCGTATGGGATTTCCAAAGTTTCTACACGTTGTAGTCCGACAATCTCACCTGTGAGGAATAAATGCTTAAAGCAGAATTCGATAGCAGCATCCAAGATGTCAAAGAAATTACCGTAGACTTCTTTGGGATCAATAAAAACATCCTTAGTTATTCCACGAAAGCGGCACATGCGCAATAGAAATTGCGGATAACGAGAATTCTTAGCAAACAACATTGCAGCCGCATTAGTCGGATTCCCTTCTTTGGTCAGCAGATTAAGTTTCTGCAAGAGCATTTCAACAGAATCGCTATCAGCCGATGCATGCAAGCGATTTCCACGAACACCGGCACGAACAACTCCACGGATGCGTTCCTCATCCAAATCGTTAATATCAACCTCGTAGGCTGGTTTGAGATCCCACTCAAATTTCAATGGGTTCGCCGCTTTTATACGCTCATCGTACATTTCTCGCGGCATAATTTTGGTAATGTTTTCAGGTTTGTAGTACGGACAACCATGGTACACATACGGTTCCTCGCCATATTTCCACGGATTGAGGTGGAAGACTATGAGCTTATTACCTGGACACTCAGTCACATCAATATATTCAGGAACGATGTCAATTGCGGGTTCGAAACCAGTCAATGCATTAGCTATTTCCTGACGGGTGCTATCTGTTACTTGCTGACCCATAATCTTATGTGAGTTCGGGGTAATTCCAAAAATAAGATAGCCACCATCAGAATTTAGCATGGCACACGCCGAATGCATACCTTCTTGTAGTTCACCGGTGGTCTTCTTTAATTCAAGTGTACGTGTCTCGTCACTTTTGATTAGGTTTTGAATATCCGCTATAGTCATAATCTCTATTCAATCCATTATTTTGGCCGCAAAGTTAGTATTTTTCTTCGACATAGGCAAATAAATTTATATATTTATTTGAAAATTGCAGAAAAATATGTGTGTATTTCAAAAAAGCATTTAACGAACTTGTCATAGAGAAAAGTTAATCGCGAAACAAGCTTTCAAATGATATCAAAACTTAATAATTGTTTTACTCTATTCTGCTCCTTCTATGTCAAATGCCTTGCTATATAAGGATAAGTATTAATAAATAGACGTTTCATTTTCTCAAAAGCCACTTCACCCATATCTTGTTCTTTCTGAATGCCATTAACAAATGCCATTAAGCGCATCAACCATATGGTCGGATTACATAAATCATCTATAGATTCCCATCCAAAGTCATACAAACCTTTTTCCTGAAAAGACTGCTTTAATTTCTGGTCGCATTTATCGCGGCATGCAAAATAAATATCTTTATACTCTTTACTATACTCAGCATCTCCACATTCCTCTTTTAATAGGACATAGTTCCCATGTTCACTTTCTAATAACAGATTTTTTCCACAGCAATCACAACTTATTATAGATTCCTCTTTAAAAATCTTTGCAGGTGTAGGATGCTCCATTTGGTATCTTTTGAATGATTCAGGAAAATATCTACAAGCGATTTTTTGTCCATTAAGACTATCAAGCAAAACCGATTCTATTTTCTCATGGTCAAAAACAACAGCCTTTTCTTGCCCTCCTAATACTCCAGTTAGGGAAGTTGCAGCTAAAGTAGAGTAAATGCCCATAAAGCCATCACAATGATGTTGCTTTAATCTTTCACCAATATTGATTTCATCACAATCTTTAACAGCACTTCCTGAGTGAGCAAAATGCTTACAACTCACCAGCCATCGAATAGTGTATTCAGAAGTAATTCCTTGTATTACCTCTTCTACTATCATATCCTTTTTGCCATCTGCTCCTCGATCCGGGTCCTGCACGATTCGAAAACCCATAAATGCAAAAAAATCCCTCGCAAAAAGTTCAAATGTATCTTGCAAACCAGTTCCTCGATTAGCCTCTGGTATTTCTTTAAAGTCAAGTATCATATTTTTATAATTTTGAATAATAAGCCCATTTATTTATCCCTTTTATGATAATTTTTATATCATCATAACTATATAGGAACCCGTTTCTGGTATCATCTATAATTGTTTTTCCTAAATGAATATGATTGACTTTGTAAAATCCATCTTTATCATTTAAGCACTTAGGATTGGGGATTGAAATTGATTTTTCTGGTATATCAACATCCTCAACCTCAACAGACAAACCCATCTCCATCCAACAAGTGTTTCCCGTCGGAATTAAGGAAATATGGCACAGATTCTCCTTTGACAACACAATCGAAATCTGTTTTAAGATTTCACAAACCGTACTATAGTATTCTGTCATTTTGATTAGTATTTGTCTATGTCAATTTTATCTTTAATTTCATTAGCATCCATCCATTTTGCTATTTCGCTTTTCGTATAATCTTTCAAGCCACATCTCTTATCAAAGAATTGTATCGTTGAAGCGATTATTAATTCGACAAAATTAAAGTAATGCGCAGAATATGGAGTATGATTATATGCTTTCCACAGATTATACGCAGGTTGTATCAAATCATGCATTTTCCCAATTTCTTGAGCACACAGCCATTGGTCTTTTTGTCGTACATACTCCATGGCTGGCCATAAAATTTCATATAGATTAGGCTTCTCGGGAATTAAACGACAATAATCTTTAGCATCATTATTTAATTGATTATATACATTTTGATCCAAAATCAATCTTGGACCTTTCACGCATGTTTCTAATTTTACCGCATCAACGACAGCTTGTCCTGTTATTACTTTTGTCCTTGCTGGCTGCTTGTTAACAACACTGCTGATTTCTATAGGGAAAGCCTCGCCAAAAGCTAAACCTCCACGAAATAGAGCAGGATAATAGTTACATTCGCCCTGATCTACGACCACTTCTCCTTCTTTAATAGTATAATTATTTATATATCCTTTCTCCGGATTTGATAGGTCAATAGGATTTTTATAGAAATGTGATGTTAATGTAAACGATTGCAAGACAAAACTTCCTAGTTGGATAATAAAAGAATTGCAATCACTTGACATTAAGAAAATTGAATCCGAAAAAGGAAGAAAGAAATCAAAACTATCAATAGAATGCATTTTTGCCAACTCATAAAGTTCGTTCGGATACGAAGAAACCGGATTCAAAAGTTCATCTCTAATTTTTGTCGATAATATAGTATTGTAATTATTCATTGCCATTAAGGCATCATTTGTGTTTTCTCTTATATGGTTAGAGAAAGCAAGTAAGTCTATATACGCAACTATGTTTCCCATATTATATCATTATTTAAATAATTATTCTTACTATCTGCATTATCAAGTTTACTACTTGTATTTCGGGTGCAAAGGTACAAAAAAAATTTGACATAGACAAATAAATCTTTAGATTTTGAAGAGAATACAGAAGTTCCTCTGCAGGAAACAACACATTCACTTATCAAAATCAAAACATTATTTGCTTATATCGAAAAATTATTGCATCTTGGATGTCGGTTTTATCCTAATTTTTCAATGATATCATCGCCATCTGCGAGAGAGAGTTTCTGACGGACTTGGGTTTTGCGTTGGTAGATGGTTTGGAGACTTTGACGAGTGAGCATGTTGATCTCCTTGGTGGAGAAATCAGCTTTCAGCAAACAACATAGTTGCAGTTCTTTCTCGTTCAAGACCGGGTGCGCCGGATTGTTGGATTGCTCAGCGGTTCCATATTTCTGCACGAGACGTGTATAGAAGCCGTCATACACAAGGTCAATTGTTTGGTAAATGCTTTGCCAGTCGATTAACGCGGCAGCGGTGTCCTCGTTCAGCGCCATCAGTCGCGAAAGCAAGTGTTGGTTGGCTTCGGTGGGTGTTCCGGCAATCGTTTTGATGACACCCAATTGCTGCAACATCAGTTTGCGCACGTCCACATCCGCAGGTTGGCTTGCTCCGGTTCTTATCTCGCTTTCGCTCGAACGATTATTTCTAAACCGGTCGTCCGATTTATCTGCTGACGCCAACATGTTACGCAGGGTCTCAATCTCCTCTTCTTTCTCCAAAAGCAGCCGTTGACGGCGGCGATACAGATAGACGAACAGTAGGATTCCGCCCAAAGTTACAAAGAACAGCATAATTATCACAATCATCTGCCGTTGGCGGCTGATGGTCAGGTACA
>Ga0310786_10001045_pt1 | contig 44508 bp, 71 predicted proteins | sample AusTroGonzalo_MG_FD_203881 | JGI IMG/M metagenome (GOLD analysis project Ga0310786, IMG submission 203881) | Bovine rumen microbial communities from tropical cattle in Woodstock, Queensland, Australia - Gonzalo_03 (v2) (version 2) | ecosystem: Host-associated > Mammals > Digestive system >...
GCTGTTCCGCTTCTGCGAATCAAAGCACCTATGCTCCCGGCTTTTCCCCGCTTACGCTTGGCTTCTAAAATCATAGCTACTCTGTTGCTGTGCTTCTCTGCTATCCATTGCAATCTATCGCATTTGCTGAGCAACTACCTGCATATCTTTTCTGTTGCGTTCTCGTTGCTTTTCGCCCCGGTTCTAATGCCGTGCAACACAAACAAATCTTCGCCATAGCAAATCCGGTCGGATCATATCTTCGCTATTGCCATGCGGTTCAAGGTCTATCCAATCACTGCCCTTGCGAGGTCACTCCTTGTTTCGCCTTTCCGTTGCTCAAGAGTATCGGAATGTGTGCATCATTGCAGTGTTCTGGTAGCTGTCCCGAAGCACGAAGTCATTGTTGCTCCAAGCCCCGTACACCATGTCAGAGGTCAGCCCGTTAGGAACGATCCCGCTCTCCATGTAAGGTCGCACGATGGAGTCAGCCAATTCCCGGTCATGCTGTGAAAACGTCTTGTTCGTCCCGTCATAGAACATCCATTGACGGGGCATATCCACAACCTCTTCAAAGGTATTCGGGTAATTCGGATTCATGACCCGTGCAAGCATACAGGCGGCTTCTGTCAACTTCTGCTGATCCGTACTCAGCTTTGAGATCGCACCTGCGACTGCATCAACCGACTGGTTAATCGCCGCTTCCCTACTTGCTTCACCAGACAGGAAGTATTGCCGGGATTGCTCCATGCGCTGTTCATCAATCCATGCGTCCATCTTCTGGGCGTACTGCGCATCGTACTCAGCCGTGAGGTTCTTTTCAGTACGGGCTTTCACAAACGATGCCAACAGAATTGAATAGAGTGTGAACGCACAGGCAAGGCACAAGGCTATTCCATACCGCTTGATGAAGCGTTCCTTTCGTGCGGTCGCTCTGTGGCTGAATGGTATCTCGATTTGATCCGCATACTGTTCAGACAAGTAGTCCTTTACCATTTCACTATCCTTTCACTAAATTTCCTCTAAATACTGTTCGTCAGCACCGCAGTAGATGCAATGCATTTCGCTAATCCACTCGGTCGGCTTGTCTTCCAGTTCGTAGTGAATCTCCCGGCGGTAGGTGGTGGCTTCCACTTCGTCCATCACTCCGTCACAGACGTTGCACCTAAAATACGCCATCAGACACCCCACTTCTTGACGAGTTCTTCGTGCTTGCGCTGAACCTCTTCTGCGGGCATATCCCGGATGCTGTTGAACAGGTCATCTTTCTCGCGGTTGTAGTGGATGATCCTCGACTCATACGGCATAGCCCGGATCGCCCGGTCACTCAATGGCTTACCGTTGTTCTTCCGTGCCATCGTCACCGCTCATTTTCTCGCGGACTACTTCGTCCACGGACTCACGGATTGCCGCCATGATAACGTCCCGGAACTCTTCTTCCGACATCAGAAGACCACCGTCTTCCTCTTCGCCTTTGTTCCGCGCCACATTGATGATCGCGCCGATGATGACCAGAACGATTTCCGCTACAATCGTCATCAGAACTCCAAATGCAATAGGATTCAAAGTCACTTATCGTTGTCCCCCAATCTTTCTGACGGTGCGTCTGACGGACTCAACATAGTAATCGCCAAGCATCGTCTCTTTTTCTTTTTCCTTGTGCCGCTCATTGCGTTCAGCATCCCAAGCGGCTTTCCATGTTTGGTAATCTTCGCATTGACCGTGGCATCCTTGATACCTGCGCTCACAGCCTTTGCACGGTGAATTTGCTTTCGCCATTAGTAGTCATCCCATCCTATGAGGATTTTCTTGATTTGGATTCCCAGAACCTCACACACCGATTTCTGGATTCTGTAGTCCCACTCCCACGGGTCTTGGTTCGCCATAAGGTACTTCAGCGTATTTGGGGAAACCCCGGCTTGAAGCCCTATGTCTTCCCATGTCATCTTGAGAGTGAACTTACGCTCCAAGATCAATGCGCGGAGTTTGCTGATCTTTGGGAACTCTGTCTTCATTTCACCCACCTTGTCCGATTTTTGGTACTTCTTCTGTGGTACGCTTTTCACAGATCAGTTCGATAAGTGCAAGCATTACCGTGTTCTCTGCGTTCTTCGGTCTGCGCTTGCAGTTCAGCACACTCGACAGGTACTTCGGATTCCAGTGCAATTTGTTGGCAAGCTGAATCTGAGACACTTCGTAAACGTGCATGATTGCAACCGCATCGCCCGTCCACTTATCTTTCACAAATAACCCCCTTTCTGTTTGTGCATTTGTTACAAAATGTTACTTTGTTGTTGACTTCAGTAAGTCCCAATGCTACAATTAAGCCGCTACACATAACAGAACACGGGGCTTACTTTGGTCAACTACAGTTTGCATTATAGTCTGCCATAGGCTACTTGTCAACGATAAATGTTGCCCGAAGTTAGCTTTCGTAAGTATGCACAAAAACAAGGGGTGACATTTGTGTTTTATGACCAATTTGTAGACTTGTGCGCGCAAAAAGGGATCGCGCCTACTGCCGCCGCGCTGAAGATGGGTTTCTCCAAGGCAACCCCAACGAAGTGGAAGAACTTCAAGGCTGTCCCGCGTGGGGACACTCTGCACAGGGTAGCGGCTTACTTTGGTGTAACTGAGGGAGAGTTGCTTTCGGATGATCCCATTCAGCTTAATTCGGCAAAGCGCGAAAAGGATGGAAACCTGCAACTAAGGGAGAACCTGCGTGACAGCTACGCGTTCAGAATCCTCTATGACACAACAGACGGAGCAACCGAAGCAGATATGTTGGAAGCGGCGGCTATCATCGCCAGAAGAAAGGAAGAGCGAAGCAAGAAATGAAATACATCCCCGGCGTGGACTACTTTGTCTACTATGAAAAATTCCCACGGAACGTGCGCGCTCTGGTAACAACGAACGAGGACTGTACGTTTTCGATCTACATCAATTCCCTCTTGCCAGATGCGCAACGTCTTGCCGCATACTTCCATGAGGTAGATCACATCGAAAATGAAGACTTCTACAATGGTCTTCCCATAGAAAAGGTGGAGAACTTATGAAGATACCAGAGCCGAAACGTTTGCCAAGCGGGAACTGGTTTATCAGAATGCGTTTAGGCGGCGTTAGTGTGCCTGTAACGGCACGGAGCAAGGCAGAGTGTATTCACATAGCAGAACTCAAGAAAACGCAATACAGGGCAGGTATTGGCGAAATAAAAAAACTTCCCAAAGACATCACTCTCCGGGAAGCTATGACACTCTATATAAATGAATACAGGGGGCAGTTATCCCCGCCCACGGTGAAAGCGTACCTGTCCTACAAAGACCATAGGTTTATAGGTTATTCAGATAAACCGCTCGGCTCAATCAGATGGCAAGAGATGATTGATGCGGAACTAAAGGTAGTTTCGGAAAAGACCGTCAAGAACGCATGGGGGTTGGTCAGCCCGTCATTGAAGTTCCTTGGTTGTCCAGTCCCAGATGTGAAACTCGCGCAAGTCCCCGTGAACGAACGCCCGTTCCTGTTGCCAGACGAGATTAAGCCGTTCTGTAAGGCACTCAAAGGAAGACCGTATGAGATCGCGGCACTACTGGAACTCCACGGGTTGCGGCTGTCCGAAATGAAAGCACTGACATGGGATGACATAGACTTGAAGCACAAGGTCATCTACGTCCGTGGTGCGTATGTGAACGGGGTGGATGGGTACGTTGACAAGGACGCAAACAAGAACTCCACATCTACCCGCCCTGTGCCAATCATGATCCCGCAGTTGGAAGATGCACTCAATGGGTGCAAAGACAAGACCGGGAGAGTGGTGACCACGCACCCGTCCGTCCTGTACGAAGATGTCAAACGTGCTTGTAAGATTGCAGGTGTAACCTCATGTGGAAACCACGATCTCCGCAGGTCATTCGCTTCCCTGTGCTTTTACATGGGCATCCCGGAACGTCAGATTATGGAGTGGGGCGGGTGGAAAGACCGGGAGACTCTGCACCGTGTTTACATCCGTCTGTCAGCCGCGATGGAGAATGAGAACAAGAAAACCTTTGAGGGGTTCTTCCATTGACGTTTCATTGGCATTTCATTGGCATTTTTGTTCAATCACCCGTGTAGTTGCTTAATCATTTGGGTAAAAGCATACCAAGACGAGCTGTCAAAACTGTGCAAAAAGTACAAAAAAAGAGGGAAAATAGCCAGAAATCACTGGTTTTCCCCTCATTTTGGTGCCGGTGGTGGGACTCGAACTTAATCGGGTATGCCAAAAAGTGCCTTATTTTACTGGCTTTTTTAATGGTCGATAAAAAACTATTGGCGTTTTTGAAAGCGGGTGTAAACAATGAGTAGCCATATAGACCGCTCGTTTCAAACTGAGCCGCTACAGTTTAAGAAGCTGAACTTGAAATAAGTAGGATAAATTTTACCTATTATTTCAACTTACATAGTTACGCTCATCTCTTTGCTCTTGCCGCTTAGAGTCAGCTTGGTCAAGGTATGAGTAGCCGGGAGTAACATCTTCTGCGCGGCGTAGCCACCATAGACCAACCACGATGTGGCAGAGACAACCTTAAACGGTTTGATGCTTACTGTGTTGTTCCGGGAGTCGATGTAGATTTTCCCCGGTTGCGTGGTATAGGGCTTGTGGGTATGTCCAACGATCAGCGCATCCATGCCATCTATAACGTACCCGAATCTCTCACTGCGGTTGACAGCACCACCTGTCAAAATCCCGCCACCGCTTCCATGCGTTGCAACAATCGTGTAGGTCGGACGCATACTGCCGTTCGCGTGTTCTCTTTCCTCTTTGCCCATCTGAATCTTCATGAACGCTATGTTCTCGCGGTACAACGTTTCGATGTCGAGTTTGCAAGCGATGTCATAGACTGGATCGTCATCTGCGTCTTTCATGCTTCTCCGTTCGTGGTTGCCCGGAAGAATGCAGAGGATGCGGTCACGGATGGGTTCAAGGATGTTTGCCATCTCTCTCTTCTGAACACTTGGACGCATGGTCTGAGAAAATGGTGACGCTATGGATGAGCGTGTTCCATTGTCAATTAAGTCACCACCAAGCACAACATAGACATTTGGCGTAGAAATGACTTTATTGACGAACGATATGAGTTCCTGTTCCATGCATTCCTGTGAGCCAAGGTGGACATCATACAGGGGGATGATGGTGATATCATGCCCCCCGTAGAACTGATGTTGGATTATCTCAAAGTCACCTAACAATTAGGGATCACCCCTTACTCTTCATGCGCTCCCTTTTGGGTCAACTGTTTCCAAATCTGGTGCGCGCCCGTAGCGGCAAGTCCAGACACGATTCCGACTGCGATGGATGCGAGGACACTGGTTACCGGGAAGTCGGGCATGGTGTACATTGCCACAACCCCAAGACAGCCGCCGCAGAATCCGCAGATCACAGGAATCCACTTCTCGTCCAGAGGGGTGAGTTTTACCGCTTCGCCAATGAGAAAGCAGATAACGGTAATAGCCGGGATAGCTTCAATGCCAAGGTTAGATATAAAATCCATAGTAATTCTCCTTACGCTCCAAAGAGCATCTTAATCAACACACCAATTAAGGCAGTTCCAGTAACTCCAACACCCCAGAGAATTGCTGACAGCTTCGTGTTAATAACAGCAAACTCTGTGTCTTTCTGTGCCATTCTGTCTTCAAGACTCTTTACCCGGTCTTGCAGGTCTTTCACATCAAATTCCAAGTTACTCACCTACCTTTTCAGAAGAGCATTCCAAGTGTTGTTGCCAATCATCCCGTCAACTTCAAGGTTGTTGTCTTTCTGAAATTCCTTAACCACAGCAACAAAGTCTTCATTCCATTGTCCGTCCACAGAGACATCATAGTTGCGGAGACGGAGCAGGTCTTGTGCGAGGAATGTTTCATCCCACCCGGAGCAATTACGGTCGATAGTGCGCAGGTGCAAGCTGTGGTCTACAACGGGAGTTGGATCGGTGTCTCCACCACCGTCCAAGTCGATCTCTCCTTGAATCCGCTTTGCCGCCGCATACCTCGCGTCAATGTTGTTCACGGCAGGTCTTTCAAATTCACGGCACACCCTACTGCAAGCGGTAAAGATATCCGTTGTAGACTTCAGAAATGCAAGTAGTTGCGGGAAGTCGGACTCCATTTCCTTAATCGCGTAGTCCGTCTGAAGTTCAGCGGAGTCGAGTGCTTTCCCGCTTGCTTTCCAGAAATCGTAGTAGCCCTGTTTTCTTGACCAGTAGGTAAGCTGATAGATGCCGAACCCTTTCTGGTCTTGAGAAAACTGCTGTCTGCTGATTGCCCCGCTTGTAACATTTTGGACATAAACGTGGGAGTTCGTGCGGTACGGGGAGAAGTCACCTTGAAGCCTGTATGGTTCGCAGTTACTCTCGCAGTAGAAGTTTCCAAGGCAACCTAACGCACCTGCTTCAGTGATACCGTGTTTGCGAAGTTGGTTGTAAATAGTCTGTTCAAAACTCATTTTTGCTTCTCCAACAGTTCGTTAACGAAAACATCAAGTTCATCCTGTGTAATCATGGTACTTCACTCCATCCGTATACACCGGGTTCGTAGACATTTGCATCAATTTCGGACTCCCAATGTTTTTCGTTATGGGAAACCTTGTCACCCTTGTTATAAGCATCGTGCGCTCCTGTAGGCTGAACCCATTCTGGGAACGGGTCTGTCCAAGTGCGCACCCACAATGCCGGGGTCTTATCTGGTGTCCAATCGTCCTGTGAGTGATGCGCTTGGATACAACGGTAGAGTAAACCACCAAACTGTCTGCGATCACCAACAGCGTAGTCGGTATCCGTCTGCCATTCTTCAAAAAGAATTGCAACAGACTCCGCCTGTTCATCGTCCAGATAACTGATTGCAACATCGGTCATAATACGGTCATAGTCTTTTGCCGGTGTAATCATAAGCCCATGAAACACCATACCGTCAGAACGAACCCATATTTCACCGTCTGGAACATAACGATATCCCTCAATATAAGCGGTAGATTTGCCGTCAAAAGCATCTGTTTCTACCGTTCTCATTGTTCCATCGTTTGATAGATGACAGCAAAAATTTGAATCAAGATAAATAATCATAGTACTTCACCTTTTTACCTTAATTGACCAGACATGAAAAGCCGCAGACGGAGAAATGGTAATCATTGGGTATACAGGAGTGCTGACATTTATACTGGAAATATCAACATTAGTGGTTGACCTTGCTGTGTTTGTAATACTTGCTGTTAGAAGAGAATCTGTCTTCCAGTTGCTTGTACCATAATTATTTCGGATACAGACCTCATGATGAGTTGTTCCAGTTGTTGAAACATAACCGTCAAAATATAGGATATTGTAGTCAGATAAATCAAACCCGGTTTTCCATGTCCAACCACGCTGTGCTGAACCAGAAGCAGTAAAAACCATGTGGTCAGTACCATTGGAAATTACGCTTCGTGATGAGTCATCCATAATTGCCCAGTTTTCTTTTTGCGCATCATAATCATTGGGGTCAAACTCAAACAGGACGAGAATATAAGACAAACTAACTTCGTATTGCTTGTTTGTGCTGATTGTCACAGTTTGACTATCAGAATCTGTTCCACGTGTTCCAGTAACCGTCCACGGATTGACCGCATCAAACATTGATGGACTAATAGAAAAAATCGCATAGTCAAGCGTATTATCAGCATCCTGTACCCAGATTGTCGGAGTTAAAGTAATTCCACCTTTTACTGCTGTTACAGTTGATCCAGTAGGTACGCTTACAGTTAGCACGGCATCCGTATCAGAAAGTCCACCGCCCCCACCACCAATCATATTCAAGGTTAGACTCATGATGCCACCACCCTTACTACATTGACGGTCAGATTGCTTGACGGAACATCTTGTGTGCAATGGAATGTCATCTGCCCGGTTGTAGTCACATCATCGGCATAAATCTGAGCCGCACCGTAGTCTGCGAAACTGGAACTTGCCGGGGAAACGATATAGGAATAGCCAGATGCGATAAACTTTGCATCACTCACGGTCTGCGCATTGGAACTCCACCCAGAGGACGAAAGTGTAACGGTGAATGCCTTAAACGCACTTGCATCAGCTTTACCACTCTGCAAAGAGGTTATATTCCCTTGAGCGGTTGTCATGTCCGTCTGTGATGCTCTGCTTGTGTCTGTCGGATGAACATGGTTTGATCTTGCATATGTAGTCGCAGAACCTTGCGATGCTGTTCCGTCCATCTCTGGTGTACCAGAGGTCGGAACATTCAGAGGATGCTGATGATCTTCTCTGGAATATGATGTTGCAGTACCGACAACACCGTTGCCAGAATCAACAAGCGGTGTAGCAGTACCGGGAGAACCTTGCCCGTCAATAGCTTGATACGCAACCGCATACCATACAAGCGGATCACCCGTGTTAAACTCAAGAGTTGTTCTCGTCCACAGGAATTTGCCTTGTGCTACGGTTGGAACTGTGCTTGTCCACGTTCCAGACGGGATCGTAGTTCCAGAGTCACCCTGTTGGTAAACTGTGGTTTCTGAGGTTACGGTTGCCGGGTCACCAGTATCACCTTTCTCACCTCTGCCAACAGTTCCAAGGTTAACCCACGTTCCGTTGTAATAAATGTATGCGAAGTATTCTTCATCAGAACCAACAAGGTATGTATCATAGTTGCTTGCAGTTTCCGGGAGATCACCAACCGTTGCAACAACACCAGCAATTGTCAATCCTCGTCCAGAGATGTTAACTGTTTGCGGGTTAGGCAGGTCTCCGTTGTTCGTCCATGAAAGGTTTCCAACATCATCCACATGAGGAGTGTAGTGCGCTCCAACTAAACCTTGCCATATTTTGAACTCATTCTGATTGTCTTCATTAATAATGAAGCTGTCACACATATATCCCATATGACCACCTCATTATGCGCTCGGTGTAATCGGAAGCGTTACATCGTCCAGAGCAGGTCGGACATCAATAGCCCAGACGGAACTGCCGGGTGCGTTGTACTGTTCCTTATAACACCGAATCTGAATAAAGCATTTCTTCCCGCAGGTAAATAGTTTGGTTTCATCTTGATCCAACTGGACAATAATCTTATTGCCCTCATCAAACGTTACCTGCGTTTCGTCTTTTTCAATTAGATTATCCCCGTCTTGCTGAAACGTGACGAGGATAGCAGAGTACTCCTCAGGGTCTATTGGTGCTTGAATTGTAGCTGTGTAGCTACAAGCCCTTATCATAGCCATTGTTATTAACCACCCCTATCAACGCTCAACGAGCGGGAATGTTACGTTCGTCCAAAGTTCAAACGGTTCTGGTGCTTCATCGTGGCAAATGTACCACTCGTCCGGGGGATTGAACTCACGCTTAAACAGGAAAGTTGCCGGGTTGTTGTTCGCATACATTGTTTTGGACACAACCCCGTACATTGGATCGTCATAGGTTACCGTCACAAACTCCGGGAGTAGCAGGTTCAGCAGAATCCTCAGTTCGTCATTTTTCAACGGTCGGCAGGTAATGTCGAGTCTGATCTTCGTGGCTACCCTGTCGCGGATCATCAATCCAGAGATTGACCTTCCCGCATTCGGACCATCTATGTCATTCCGTGACCATTTAACTCCTTGGTGCGCGATATACGGAGTAATGTCCGTGCCGTTAATTTTTATCCCGGTATCTATTAACATCGTTCATCACTCCTTTAATAGTAAACAATAATACATCCGTCTCCACCAGAGCCACCCGCGCCGCCTTTACCGCCATTGCCACCAGATGCGTTTGCACCAGCTCTTCCATCCATATATAATGTGCTTGCGTAACCACCGCCACCGCCGCCACCGCCGCCGTAGCCACCGAAGCCTCCGTTTCCAAAGCCGCCATCATCCCATGGCAAAAATCCAGTTAATTTCGCTTCGTTTGGTTTTGGAGGAGCATTTGGCGGAGTCGCTCCTACACCGCCCTCTCCGCTGACTACAACTGGCGTGCTTGTGCCGTGATACTGATCTGTTCCTTGCCCGGTTCTGGCTCTTGTTCCATTTTCGCCGTTTGCCCCAACAGCCGCACCGCCGCCAGATCCTCCAGCACCGTGGCAAACAAAGTAGTTACCCTCGTTAAACCACCAGTACACATATTTGTCTGATCCTTGGTATCCTCCGTACCATATCTGCTGATTATATGTTGGGTATCCTGGCGTTAGATCAAAAGCATAACCATAAACATACTCGCCACTTGAAGAATATTCTCCAGATTCTGAACCGCCTTTTCCGCCATGTGCCTTGTTCTTAAAGGCAATTCCAGTTCTCCCTGTTTTATAGTTAAGGCCGTACTGCACTCCTGTGAGGAAGTTGGTAACTCCAAAATCATCTCTATCACCAGAAGCACTTGAGTAAGTTGTTTCGCCGTCAGTTAATGTTGTATCACTTCCTGCACTTCCAGTATTAGAAGTGCTTGTGCTTGTAGTTTGCGCTCCTCCAGAACCGCCGGATCCACAGGCATAATACAAAGTGGCAGACGGATTTTCTATTTCAAATTCATAGATTTTGCCGCCAATTCCACCGTCACCACCTGCGCCACCTGTGCCACCTCTTCCCTCTCCGTCAGATACTCCTTTTTCTCCACTCTTTCCCGCTTTGCCACTATCTCCACCAGTACCGCCACCGACAAGGGCAATCTTTACTTTCGGTTCGTCTTTAAGGAACACACTCGCAGGTACAATCCAACCACCAGAACCGCTGAGAACAACGGAGTGGTTATATCCCTCTTCTGGAACAACAGGGTGATATCCCGTGATGACTTTGCAAGCGGCTTTCACTATCCCGGAGTAGGTTTCTTTCATCTCGGTAATGAAACCTGTTACTCTCTCGCCAAACGAGTTAATGACGGAAACGTGAGAACCCGTGCGCTGATCCCCACGGACGATGGAAGTATTAACCTCGGTTTCAGCGGTGAGGTAATAGTTTTTGATGCGGTCGAGGATGTATGCGGAGTTTGCGATGGTTATCATCGTGCAATCCCGGATTGTCTGAGTATCACCTTTAGTCTGCCGTATCTGTTCCTTAATCATAGTTGTTGAATGAACAGACGGATAACCGCTGATGTATCCCATGCCCGTTACAACTGCGGCATTGCAGTTCTGATACACAACCGTAAGTCCAGACACCGTTACACTTCTCAAAACCGGGGAGTCGCAGTTATACACAGCAATGTAGGTTTTGCCAAGTTCAGTTGCTTGCCTGTTTTCAAACAAGACTTTTATCTCTTGGTTTGCATCGTCAGTATATGTATGTTCTTCAATCTCGACATCACTAACATTAGGAAGAAACTTCACATTCCCGTTTTCGTATGTATCATTTTCCGGGATAATTGATGGGTCTGTATCATACACAACCGAAAACGTGATTGCCCCGGAAGAGCCGCGCTTCATGGAAATCCCACGGGAGAACAAGACTTGGTGTAACGCTTCCCTTTTGGAAACAACCTTAATCCACCCGTAGACGGGGAGTTCAGCAACTCCCTCGTCATAGGTGATCTGTGCAAGAACATCTGCGTGGTCAGTTGTGGTTGGGTCTAAGCCGTTTGTCTGAATGATTGACTCAACCACATCTTTAAATTCTTCGCCCGTGTAGAATCCACCGTAGAACATTTCTGTTTCTAAAATTCCGAAGAAACTTGTAATCTCAAGTTTATACTGATTTGGTTTGATCTTCGTTACCTTGGAAACATACATTACATCTTGAATTGCAATGTCACGGATGATGCTTACCTTTGTGCCATACGGCAGTTCGTCAAGATAACTCGTCTCGCAAATTACCATTGCTTCGCACATATCGCTTGACATCTGGTCAAGCATAAGGGAATTAGAGCGGTTTATAGTTAACTCAAGGATATCGTCACCTGTGATCGTATGCTCATTGTCACCAAATACAAGATAACTTTCTGCCATCTCTTATCCCCTTATGCGTTCGCAAGGTACGAAACACCGTGTTCGCGTTGAACAGCGTTCTGGTCATTGTAGATCGCCCGTGCGAACTCTCTGCCGTTCAAATTAAAAACAAACTCGGTCTGTTTACCACCGCTACTGTTCGCGCCGCCAACCGTCAGCATTGCTTCAATCACGCCTTGCTTAATGCCCTCAACGATTTCTTGGTTGTTGGCAACTGCGGTTTTGCCGTTTGCAAACTGCCCAACCATCTCACCGTGGTTTGCAAAGAAGAGTCCGTCTTCCGGGAATCCACCGCTTGCGAAACTTGGAAAGTGCGCGCCAATGCCGCCACCCCCGCCGCCAGTTGCGCTGAACAAAGAACCAACTGCGCTGATTGCGTTTCTTACGGCACTAATAATCCGCTGAACAAAACCGATAATCTGCTGAACTATGCTCTGAATAACCTGCGCAATACCACGGAAGATGTTCACAATACCGTTCCATGCGCGTTGCCAGTCACCAGAAAACGCACCGTTAAGGAAGTCGGAAAGACCTTTGAAGATGTTTTTAACACCCTCAATAAACAGTTTGCAATCATTAAGAATATTTTGAAACCGCTCTTGAAAAACTGCTTTTACTTTGTCTAACGCTTCCCTCACTTTTTCGGAAATAGTATCCCAATTAAGTGCAACTACGCTACCAAGCGCAAGACCACCTGCAATCATAAGTCCAATGCCAAGTGGCAACGCAACACCAGACAACGCGAGAATAAGACCGATTGCGAGTAACGCTCCACCTGCCATCGCGGTAATCGCGCCAAGTTTTCCTTGCATTAGTTCTGTAAGATAATCCCAATTTATTGCCGCCGCCGCCGCAAGGGAAGCCGCACCTGCAATAATCAAGCCAAGACCAAGCGGTGAGAACGCCGGGGTAGCAAAGGTTATAATCAAGCCAAGTGCCAACATCGCGCCGCCCGCCGCAAGCATTATATCGGAAAGAACAGTTTTGACATCGTGCGGGAGAACTTTCCAATCTATGATCGCACCACCCGCAAGCATGACAGCACCCGCCGCCATAAGACCGATACCAAGAGGTAGGTTTGCCCCGCTGAATGCTAACAACGCACCAACCGCAAGCAATGCCCCGCCAAGCGTAAGCATAATTGCGGAAAGAACTCTTGCCACCTGCTGATCCACGGTTGACCAGTCTTCCTTGAGCGCATGGATAAATCCCATCGCGCCAAGTGCGATCAGAGCCAAGCCCAGAGGAATGTTCGCTCCAGAGAGCGTTAGGATCAAACCAAGTGCAAGCATGAATCCGCTTGCCGCAAGTTCGATAGCCGCGAGACTGTCATGAATCTTCATCGCCCAATCATCCAGAGGAGTGTCTTCAAAACTGAACGGGTTCGCCGCCCCGCCAGAACCACCACCCCCGGTGTCTCCGGGTGCTTCCAGTTTGTTGATTTCATCGAACCCCATTAACTGGTTCTTCCACTCTTTGGCGGCTTTTGCCCCACCTGCCATTGAGTCAGCAAGCCCAGATGCGTTTGCCTGTGCCTTAAGATACGTTTTCCCTGTGAATGCAGAAAACAGTTGAGACATTGCGTCTGCTAATTTTGTTATGAGGTTAATTATTGCAATAATAATCGGTGCAATCGCCGCATACAACGCTATGAACGCAGAGCCAAGTTGACCTTTCATCATGTTGCCCGCAATCTTCATGTTGTCCATAGCTTGCGCGAATCGGTGTCCCTCTCCCGCTATGCCAGAACTAAACGTGTATGCCGCTTCAAGTCCCTCTTGAAATGCCTGTGTAACAGACTTGATAACGCTACGGATAGCACGATAAAACGCGATCCTCGCAATAGACTTGCCAAGAACAGCAAGCGCGCCACTCGACTTTTTGGATTCTTTTGCGAGTTCCTGTACGCCACCTGCCGCACGTTTTGCCGCGAGTTCAGCTTTCTCCAGTGCTTTCTCAGTGCTGATAATCTGGGATCGGTACTGCGCGGCTTTCTGGGCATCTCCGTTTGTGAACGCTTTTTGAAGTTCATCATTAAGACTCGCAAGTTTAAACTTAAGCAGGTCTATATCGCTTGCGTTCATGAAGAAATTCTGCTGATCCTTAGAGAGCGGGTTTGTTGGCATTGACTTGGCTAACTCTCTCTGCGCTCTTTCGCTTGCAGAAAGCATTTGCCCACGGGCACTCCACGCACCCTGTGCATCGCCAGACTTAAACGCTTCTTGCATTCTGCGTTCAGCTTCAGCCGCTTTTTCAATTTCGACAGCGTATTTAGTAGCCCCGGAGATGAGCATCTGCATACCCTCACTCATAGGCTCTGTTACTTTTGCTGTCGCGGTGGCTGTCTGCTTTACATTCTGGACAGTTTTATTAAAGGTGCTTCCACGGTTATCATTGTATGTAAAAGCCGCTCCAATACTGCCAAGTGTTTCAGCGAACTCTTTCAGTTTTGGCAATGCGGTGTCAAGATTTCTCGCAAGCCCACCAAGAGAACGTGTGATCGCGCCTATTGCAGTACCCGCGCCTTTTGAACTGTGTACTACTTCTATTTCAAGTGATTCTAATGTATCTGCCATTTAATCACCCTTTGACTTCTTACGTTGCCGTTGTCTCCGTATCATCTCTTTCATTGTAGCTTCCATCTTCGCATTTTCTTGCGCTTCTTTGATCTTTTTCTCGCGCTCAGTTAACGGGAAGATTTCTATCGGTTTTTCCAGATATACCTGTCTCCTTGAACCGGGCTTTGAAAACGCATTAGCCAAGCACACCGCAATGGCATCATAAAAATAAAACCCTTGCAACCATGCCTGTTCGTTTTCAAGTTGCCGCTTCAAATGAAACGCTTTACGGAACGCAACTGCTAAAAAAGGAGACTCTTCCCAATACTGCACATAACTCATTCCCATGACGTAGTATTGCGGGAAAGCCTCCTCAAATGCTTCTTCAAAAGTTTTCGGCAGTTCCTCGTCTTCAATCAGAACTTGACTGCCATCTTGCGAGGGTTTACGCCCTCATCCTCACTCGCGATAAGGCTCTGGAACGGTGCGGCATAGAGTTTGCCAAGGTGTCCCATTTCCACATCGCTTAGACCACCAAGCCCGTCAAACAGGATACTGTCCGTCTGCTCTTTGGTCATGTACGGATGGTGCATTATAAACGCACCCCAGAACAGGAGCGGGATCATCGTCATAGACTTAGATTCAAGACTGTTAACGTCAAGCCCCGCCTGTTCAGTTTTTACAACCGACTTGCGGCTAAATTCAAGCGTGTACTCTTTCCCATTCTCCGGGTCAGTGATAACCATCGGTTTCACTTTTTCAAATTTCTCACTCATGCCCTATCTCCTTATTAATTGTTTTGGGGCGGGGTTAGCCGCCCCGTTTTTATTAGCCAGAAACGTCTGCGGAAGCCGCCGCGAACAGGTAGTCACCCTGTGGTGCGAGGTTGAGGTTGTTCTCAAGAACAGCGTCAACATCCGCGCCGCCGAAGCCAAGGGTGAGGGGTTCAGCCGGGAAGTAAAAACTGTCAAGCCCGCTACCCTCTTGGTACGCGACTTCAAACCACATACCAAGGTTGGACTCTGCCGCCGTAGCATAAGCCGAAACGCAGGTGTCCCATGCTTCGCGGAATTCTTTGTAATCATTTACCGTAAGCTGAATCGCGCCGCCGCTGTCATCCAGACCACGGATATAGGTGTGGTTCTTGGTCGCGGAGAGCGGCGTAGACTGAAGCATATTGGGATCATTGAAGATCGCCGGGATTGCCTTTACGCCGGGGATGGTGGTGTAGCCAGTGGTCGGGCGAGTACCCGCTACCGACTCGACACAGTATTTGAGAAGCATCCCGGCAGTAGAAACAGCATTTGCCATTGTGATATCTCCTTATCTTAAGTGGTCGGCATGGTGTCCCCGCCACCAATCTGGCGGCGAAACCTGCCAATGATCGTAAATGTATCTCCCATATCGATGTTCGTTTCGCTGAACTCTCGATAATAGAGGTCGCTAAAAGCCTGTCTTACAAGTTCCATGATGTCATAGGCTTCAGTAGCCGCAGTGTTTGCTTTTGCGCTAACAACCTGCGCTTCAAAAATTGATTCCCATTGGACATCTTGAAAGTCAAGTTGCGTGTTCTGAACGGGTCTGTTTCGGTTAACCTCATGGATGAGGATCGCGGGAAACGAGGACGGTTTCGCAACCATGCGGGAAGTAACATAGGCGTTTGGGAACTGTTCGATTATTGGAGCGCGGACTCTTGTGTATACCGCATTTCTTGTATAATCGCTCATTTACTAAACACTTCCTTAACAACTTTTGGCATTGCTTCCCGTATAGCCATGCCCGCATAAAGCAACGGTCTGAATGCGGGAGTCCCCTCAAACTGTTCGCCGCCATACCACCAGAAACGGTATTTGGAAAACTGCTGTGCGTGTTCTTCCGAATAAGAACCGGGGTAAACAGGTACAGACACTTCTTCACCGTGAGCATATGTAAACTCACCAGTACCAAACTCAATAAAGTAAGCGTCTTCTCCGCTCATAACGATTTTGTACCCGTTCTTAATAGGAACAGGGTCTTCAATCTTGGCATCCGTGTTGCCGTTTTCTAATTGAAGATGTTCCCTTGCGGCTTCAGCACCGATTTCCGCTAACCGCTTACAAACCTCGTCCAATTTAGGCAAGACTTTTTCTTTGTAAGCGTTTAACGCTTGGATCGCCTTTTCGCAAGACTCCGGGGACAGTTCGACTTCAATACGTTTCATTACGCTGAAATGATCTGGTAGTCCTCGTTATGCTCAACTTCCGCAAGCGCGAGTACCACTTGGTTGATCGTGCGGGCTACCGCAACAACACGGTAATCAAATGGATCGTTGTCCGGGTCTGTCTCAATCCAGAACACTGTTTCGTTGGTGAACTTTGTGTCGAGGTCTTCCGTAGTCGCAGTCCGTGAAAAGGTATCAGTGAGTCCGAACAGTGCGATGTCAGCTTGACCGCGCCCGCCAGATATGTTCATCAGCGTCTTTACCGGGGTTGTGTAGGTCACAACATATTCTCCAGTGTAGTTACCTGCGTCATCCGTCTGTTCCGTCACGCCATTGTAAAACGAATATGCTACGGGTCTTTTGTTCCTTTTGAGAGTCCTCAACGGAACTCACCCCACTTTCGCAAACGGCAGTACGTTGTTGTGAATATAGTCAAGCATATCGGTATAGGAAAAGTTGCGGTGAACACCATTTTCAATAGACGCTTTCTGACCCTCTGCCCCGGCGTGAGTCCATCCCGCCAGAACGGAATAAATCTGGACGGTTTCGTACTTTACAGGGACTACGGTTACATCCTCTGGAACGCCGCCAACAAGGTGGTACATCCAAGACAGGATTTCGCTTTTGGACAGGCTGATATAAGTGTTCAGCGTTTCGTCACTCGGCATATAACCGCTACCATCTTCAAGCAAGACTTTTAGCGTTGCAAGTTTTTCTGCATCTGTCATAACAGACACTCCTTAAGGGATGGGAGAGAGGAAGTTCCCCTCTCCCTATAGGTTAACTTACGCAGAGACAACCGTGGGGGCATTCACATAGATGCCGTTGGTCTTCTGATGCTTGACCCACGCACCATGATACTGACGGAAGTCCCACATCCAACCCTGTGCTTGCTGATTGACAGCGGGGCTGAAGATGCGCGGCTCGGTGAAGCAGTTAGCCTGCATGATGGCAGACGGATGGATGATGAGGAAGTTGATGGTGCTACCCGTGAGGGTGTAGCCGCCGACATCATCGTGGGAGTCTGGCTCAAGCAGAGTCACGGCAGTGTTGAAGCGTCCAGAGGGGACGGTGATGACTCTCATAGAATCGTACATTTCGACATTGTAGTCGATGCCGTTTTCACCATTCATTGTGTAACGGGTGATGCCCGCCTTGAGGTAGCGGTACAAAGCCGAAGAAACGAACAGAATACGTCCCTCATACGGAACTTCCGCATCGTCCAGTTTCTCAGTGCCAAGGTCGATAGCGGCAACAGCACCTGCACCAGTGCTGATGTTCTCAGCGGTCTTCATGCTGTCGGAAGCGGCTTTGCTATAGGTTGCAAAACGCAGAGCATCAGTCTCCGGGATAGCCTTGGTACGAAGATATTCAGAGCCAAGGGACGGGAACACCATGCCCATTGCTTCATCGTTGTCGATGCGGTCAACGTTGAACTGTCTGCCGCGATCCCACTGCGGGGTGTAGGGACGCCACTGAGCGGTCACATCGCCGCGAACGAAACCGTCATTGCGGGAGTAGTTGGCGTTGCCAACCATGTCGATCTCAAAGAGGTTAAAGGTGTGGGTCTGAGGATTGTAGTAAACACGATCCTGTGCCGTGTCAAGAATAGCGGTCTTGGATTCAGCTTTGTAAATCTCGTCCAGAATGGGCAGATAACTGGTAGCAAGACCGATGCTGTTGGAAACAGCGGGGGAAACAGTAGTTGCCATTGTTATTCTCCTTATTATTTAATCGGTAGCGGCGGCAGTCCCCAGAGTGCGCGCTGTTTGTTCAACGCTTCTGCTTCTGCCACCTTTGCTGTCGGGGGCGCGCCAGTTGTAAGAGAGGGTTGTTTGTTCAGCGCGTTCGCTTCGATCTCTTTCGTCTTCGCGTCCAAAAATTCTTGCTGACAAGCCATGATCTCGGCGGCATTGTTGTCAGCCATAGCCTCTGCCGCCCGGAGTGCTAAGTCCTGTGCGTAACCAAGAGCAAGACAGTTCGCAACGTACCCGCTGATCGTCTTGTCTCTGCGCAACGTCCGCAGTTCTTCTTCGACAGCCGCTTCGCGCTCCTTGCGCTCTGCTTCCGTCCGTTCCTGTTCCGTCTGCTTTTCACGGAACTGCCGCTTCCACTCGGCGGCATCTGAGTTCGCTTTGGAAAGCGCGGTCTTGAGTTTGTTCACTTCATCGCTCTCTTTCGGAGCGGGGACTTCAAACTCATAGGCTTCCAGTGCTTTCAGTTTGTCCTCTGCGGACATCTCTGCGTAGTTCTCGATCTTAGTGGTGTCGATGCGCATATCTCATTCTCCTTTGCGTTTTTAGGACTTCCCTGTCCATGTTTTCCGTTTTAAGGTCTTGTCATGACCGTACGCGTTTTTGCGTCTTCACTGACGGTATGTAAAACTGAATGGATCAGCTAAACAACAATTCACAGCGGCAGTTTACATTGTTCTCTGCCAGTTCAAATAAGCCGGGTGCAGATGCGTGGTCACCATCGTAGGTGTAGAAGTCCTCGTTAATACCAACAGTCATCATTTCCAGATAGGAATGCGTGTCGCGTACCTTTTCGTCCATCATGGTCATCCATGTCTTTTGCTTTGCCCCCGCCCGCTTTGCGGTTGAGAGTGCCGCTTCGTTGGCGTCCCGGTGAACCTCGGTTTCCACGATCCTCACCAGATCGTCCACGCTTCCGCTGTTTGAGAAGTATTCTTCGACTCTCTGTCTCCAATCCTTGCCCGCCACTTTCTTGTCGATAACTTTCATTACTTCATCTATGGTAGGTTCGTATCTCCACGGAGTCACAGATGATCCGGGTGCTTGGGTCTGCGTTGGAGTCTGTTCCTGTCCGGGAAACTGGATGACTTCAAGTCTCTGTGACGTAACCTCTACGCCTTGCGCGTAGGCAAGCAGGTACAGGTCGAGCATTTCATCTATGATGTCTTCCTCTTCCTGTTTTGCTTCTTCCCCCGGCGGGAGTCTGCCATCCGGGAACATAGCCCTTAACTTAAGGGTGAAGTTATTCATTTCATCGAACGGCAGTATGGAAGCCATGTTTATTCCTCTATGATTTGAACCACGCCAAGGTCTTCAAGCATCTCTGCGCGTTCCCGCTCGACAATCTGCTCGTCTCCGTATGCTTGGTTTGCCTTGAGCAAAATGTCATAGTAGATTTTGATGCATTTGATTTTGACGAGTTCGTGCTTTTCTTTTTCGTAGTCTCCCTTTCCGGGTGCAAGATACTTGGTGTAGTTATCCTGTCTGATTTCGTACTTGAACTTCTTCAAGCCCTTGTAGATTTCCTTGACAGGAATTTCGCTCATGTCAAACGGGAGAATGAATGCGTTCACCCGGTCTATGACACCAAGGTCTTTAAGGCAACCCCACGGGGTAACAATCACGGGAGTACCAAGCGCAAGGGACTCTATAATGGAATAGCTATACGCTTCTGTATCGGAAAGCTGAACAAGGTAGTTGCTGTTCGCAATGAAGTCCCGGATATCAAGCCGAACATCGCGGAAGATAATATTTGGGTTCTTGTTCTTTGCGGCTTCGGACTTGCTGTTTGTGAAGATTTCCCATGTGTACGGGATTCCCTCTTTATCAAGAGCGTTCGCAAGCATCGCAATGCGGTGCGCTCCCTTTTCCGCTGTCAGCCTTGTTGCGGAAACAAGTCGAAGCATCTTCCGTGGCTTCTCAACCGTCAGCGGGTTGTAGCACAGTTCAGCCGGGAGATTGAAGAGTTCTTCAAACGTGTCGCAGACAGCCTGTGACACACCAAGGTATGCGGTGATACGGGGATCGTAGCAAGGCTTTAGGTTTTGTGCCTTATAGTCCGCATGAAGCGTCTGGTAGTATTCCTTGGCTTCAATGTTGTCGATAATGTCAGTACCCCAACCGAAGAACGCCTTTTCGCATTTGATCTTCTGCCCGGTATACTTCTTCACCCGCATGAACTGTTTGTACCTGCGAATCTGCTCCGGGTCACCAATCTTGTAGAAAAGGGTTAGGTCATAATCCTTTCCATACTTCTTCGCCATCTCATACAGGAATGTCTCAACGCCACCAATACAGTTGATGTGCTTCCAGTAGAAGACATTCTTATACATCTCACATCAATCCCCTTGTCACTAAATCGCAAACGCTACCCGATCTCGGATGGTTATAATGATATGCAGTTATGTTGGTATACTTGCTTACAGGGTTTCTACTCAGCAACTCGTTGTTGAAGTCCCAATCCACAAGTTTCCCAGACATCGGGAAACGTATGTCCCCACCGAACTCTCTCCGCATGAACTTTGTTGTCGGCGCGCAGAAAAGCGTCCTTGATTCCTCGTTCAGAACGAACGTCATCCCGCTGTTGATTTGCAGGTTGATGTAGACACAATCTGTAACACCGTCCAACCAGTCTATCGCGGCGTTGTACGCATCCGTGTAGAGATAATCGTCCCCGTCAAGGAAGTGAATGTACTCACCTGTTGCAAGTTCAAGACACTGGTTGCCGTTGTAAAACGCTCCGTGGTTCACATCATCGTGGTAGACCCGCAGGTTCAGTTCCGGGTGCGCGTCACGGTATGCAAGGAGTTTCTGGTAAGTTCCGTCCGTGGAAGCGTCATCCCGTGCGATGACCTCAATATCGGGTCTTCGTGGTACGCTGTCGAGCAATCTGTCCACAAACTGCTCTTCGTTGTAGAAGCACGAAATGATTGATACCTTAATCAAACCGCTCCACCCGTCTCGTTTTCTCCGTTGTCATTGTCAGACTCAACGATCTCGGCTTCGCCCTGTCCACCGTTGGTCTGTTCAGCTTCAACCACTTTGTTGGGATTACCCCAGATCATCTCAAGCCACTTCTCGGACATCTTCATGTCCTTGACAGGATCGTTGGAGATGCCAGACTTTGCCGCCGCCAATTCGGGGTGGAGTCCCGCCGCCATGAGCGTCTGGAACGCCTGTGCCTTGGACTGGACATTCGCGGTTTCGTTCCGCACGAAGTTCAACTCAAAGTCATTGATGTCAATGTCGAGCAGACCCTTGCGTTTCAGAATCTCCACGATGATTGCGTCAAACTGTCGGTTAGACTCTTTGAACAGGTCTTCCGTATTCCGTGCCGCCGCATCCGCTTGATACCATCCAAAGTTGGCAAGTACCGCCGCACCAGTTGTGTCATAGGTGGACTGCCGTCCGTTGCTTCTGCTTGGCATAGCGCAGATGCGTAGAACTTCGTCATACAGGCTGTCGATCAGAACCTTGGTCTGGGACTGGTCAAGCTGTTCCGTCATCATCTTGAAGTCAGCCTTATTTTCGCCAACCGATCTGAACTGGATGAATCCCGCTTTTCTAATGTCCGATAAGGTCGTACCCTCTGGGAACTCGCAGTTCACAGCGATTGCGAGTGACTGGATAAACTGCTCAACGCCGTCACAGGCATTACTGGTTAGGTTGCTGATCTCGTCCAAGAGCGGGATCGCAAGTTCAAACGCAGAAGTGTTTACGCTGTTGTATCTATATTCAATGATCGGAATGTACCCAAGCACATTCGGCTCGATTGAATCAAGGTTTACCGCAGTTGCCATGTAGTCATGACCTTTCTGCGTGGTTGCCATCTTGCTTGTCCGTGTGCCAGACAGGTGGTAAACCCAATTTTCGGTGAACACATCGAACATCGCAACGGCATCGCGGATCACATAGTTGACCGCGAACACAGGCTTGTTGCCCGGTTTCAGAGAATAGACAACAAATGCGGAGCGGGGGTCAAGTGCATAAGTCTTGAACGGAACTTCCGGGTCATCGTTAGGTTCGACAAAGAGAACGCCTTTGCCAACCCGGTGAAACCAGTCCGCAACCTTGTTGTCGGTGTCAGCCTTGCCAGAGCGGTACAGGTACTCATTCAGCTTTTTCAGCTTTCCCTGTACTCCCTTACGCCGGGAGACATAGGTGAGGGGCTGTGTAATCAGATAGCCATTCTTAAAATCCACTATCTCGGTTGCCGTACAAACCTGCACAATGTTCAAGATGTCCTCGCGGACATCCTTTGTGCGGTTAAGAATAGGCTGAACCCCTCTGGTGTACCAGTACAGGAAGTCTTCCTGTAGCATATTGCGAATGTGGTAAACCATCGCAGAGTTCAGTTCCTCTTTGACATTGTCCTCGTTGATATCCTCAAAGGTGGCGTAGATGTCGAGCCGCCCGAACATATCATTGCGAACTATTGATTTTTTGTTAGTGCTATCTGCCAAGATTCACACCCCGCTAAATAAAAAAAGACTATGGTGCTTATCCCATAGTCCTAATTGACTCTTCCGAAAACCTAATTGTTATCGGGATCAGTTTTTACTTTTCCTTGTAAACCAACCTACGCCCGTTTTCAATAACAATCCACTTACCGTGTTCTTTCTTCACGATCGCTTCTTTGCCCGTGGCAACTATATTCTGAACTGCTCTAATCGCTTCGTCTGTCATAAGCCATTCTCCTAAAAGGCGGGGGCGGTACGAAAGGAAGAAAGATACCGCCCCCAAAAAGTAAAGGAGGGTGAAAAGAAGAAAAAGCCCACTTCTATCCCATAGCATAGTACCATAAATTGTGCAAGCTGTCAAGTGATTTACCTTGACACCTACTATATTTAGCGTTTTTTGTGCTTAAAATGTGCGTTTCATGATAGAAACTTTAACAAAATTCTGCTCCCGCAGGTAATCTACAAGCATTGCGAGTGCGTCTGGTACGTCATCGTGCTTATTTTTGCCCATCATGGAGTAGGAACAAAGCTGAGTCATTGCAAGCCTGTATTCCTTGTCTTTGGGGTACAGGCTTGGGTCTTTGAATAGCAAGATCGACTTCGCAGTGCCAGAGTTCGCCTGTATTCTCGTCTCTTTGTTGGTCTGAGTCCACTTTGTTGTGATGTTTGTAGTCCCGCCCAACTCTTTGAGTCGGCTCTGGACGTTCTGGGCGAACAATGTACCGCCACGGTTCGACTCAATGCGGCAGTTTTTGACGTTGTTGTCCACAAGTGCGCGGGCTACACGCTCTTCCAGAACCTCTACCTTGCCATTATCGCAGATAAACTTGTCGATATAGTAGTCGCGCCCGTACTGATACACGATAGGCATGACGCAGAAGTCCTTGCCTTGCTCCTTTGTGTCGCAGAATGCGATGATGTTGTCTGGTTCGATGTCCGGGAGTTCAAAGAACCTGCGCAGTTCAGACTCTTCGTAGAGTTGCCCCTCTCTTTCAATCGGCTGATTCTGGAATAGGGCGTTCCAAGATGGGGTGTCCATCAGTTCGCGCTGTTTCCGCAGGTCTGCGGTGGTGTAGCCAAGCCCGAACGGGTAATCGAAGTTCGACTCGTCATCCTCGTTCAGTGCCGGGAACGCCAGAAACCGCACACGGGGATCACCCTCATACTCCCGCTCAAGCCGCCCAACAATGTCATGTACTGACCACCGTGTGCAGATATGGAGTTCCTTGCAACGGTCACCGATCTTCCTCTGCCGCAGGTCAGTGTAGTACGCTTGCCACAGCTTATCCAATCTGTCCATGCTCATGGCGGTTTCGATGGAGTCTACTAAGTCATCGCAGTACAAGAGATTCTGTGCGCGGAGTCTACCTGCGAGTTGCGCGCCAATTGAGCCAAACTCGACTGTGGCGAATCTTTTGGCTTGCTTCCGGGATGCACCAATGTCAATCATGCGCTCCCGTGCGCGGGTGCTGATGACTCTGAGTCCGGGGAATACATCCGTCCATCGGTAGTCCCCATTCTTGTCAAAGATTCGTAACATTTCCCCGTACATTCCGTCCAAGAACGTGTTGCTGTGCGATCCTACAAGGTTCGCCAGTTCCGGGTGCTTGCCACTCGTCCATGCCAAGAAGAACTCAGCCAGTGTTGTCTTGCCTGTGCCGGGTGGTTGGCTGATCCCAAGCAGGTATAGCTTCCCGTCTTCCAAGTCCTGTAACGCTTCGGCTATCGGAAGCAACTGCTTTCGCCGGGGCATATAGAACTGCTTGCGCGGTTCTCTGTCTTTTTCGATGTAGATGCAGAAAGAATCAAAGACGTAGGGCGCGTCAAACAGGTGAGTCGCGTAGTACAGATCAAGCGCGTCCTGTCCGTACCCGTCCCGCACAAGTTTGTTCGCCGCGCTCCGCACTCTGCGCGCCAGTGCGTGTGCATGAGCAAAGTTCTCGTCATCAAAGATGATGTCGGGGTTTCCCGTGTTTCCGTCAGCCCCGTAGATTATAGATGCGTCCTCTTTCTCATACGCCTTGCACATCTCCAGAGCGTCAGCCAATGGGGTCAAGTCCCCCGCTTCGCCCATCTCTATCATCCCGTTCACTAACCGTTCATAGTTCATTCCCATTCCCATTCCCCCGATATCAGAGTTAGTTTCGTCTCAGTCTCAACCTCGTCCATTTTATCATAGTTTCGTCAAGTGTCAAGGGTTTTTACTTGACAGCCGTAGTTGAACTTATTCTGAAGTAATCCTTGAAGTTCTTCAAAAAAATTCCTTAAAATTCTTGAAGCTGTTCCAATGTTCCAATTGTTCCAATATTTTCTATTCTTTTCCAAATTATATTTTTACTGCTAAAGATAAATATACTATTTTATTGGATCATTGGATCATATATTAAAAAAACCCAATAAATACGGGCTTTTTTGATGTTCCAATGGGGTGCGACAATATGTTGCCAATAGAGGTATTGGATCGCTTTTTTATGAACAAACTGTGTACGATTTAGACACAATCAGATTTTTGTCTAAAGTACTTCAAATTTTTTAATGTTCCAATGGATCACCCTTTGTCTCACTCTGGCTCACCTGCGAGGTGGGTCTTTTTTGGTTTTTGGGGTGTTTGAGGGGGTTACCCCCGCCCAGTTAGTCATCTCTAATTACCCCTCGGGTGCGGCTGACAGCCCGCCCGCCCGGATGCAGCCCGGAAAAGCCCGCTTGCAAGCCCGAAAAAGCCCGTCAACGGTTCGCATTATGTACGAAATGCGAACTTTTTAATTCCTACTATTTCAGTAGGATTTAGTTTAATTCCTACTAAAACAGTAGGAATTTGGCAAGTAGTCAATGCGGGGGCGTTACCCATAAGTAAAACTTATACCCCCTATAAATAACAAAACGTAATACTACAATTATCCATAACAATTTGTCATGTATAGCAAAGTGGGGCAAAACATCAAAAATAAGCTACAAATAACCGTCAATGTGGGGAAAACAAAAAACGCGCTGAAAAGCCGAAAAAAGCCGAAAAATGAAAAAATCCGAAAAAGTGCGAAAAGCAGAACTTTTTGACGCTAAAAACAGGGGCAAAAACTATGGTTTACACTATAAAAAAGAACAAAAAAAGAACAAAAAATCGGCGGTCGAGTGGTTTTCAAATTTCAACGCTATGGGGGCTACATTGAAAAAATCCGGGGCGGGGTATATAGATACATGGTTTTAACAAAAAGCGCGTGTAGGGCATTTAAACGCAAAATAAAGGCATATGCTAAAAACGCCGGGGGAATGTGATACAGGATGCAAGGTATACAAAATGCACAAAAACAGACGTAAAATTTTGTGCAAAATTCCGGTATTGCATTGACTGAATATGATTTTTACCATATTTTCGAACTTTTAAAGCAAAAATGCGGCGTATTATGGTAAATACCATATAAAAACAGAACTTTTATATATGGTTATACCCATGTTTTCAATTTGATATAATGACAGTGCCCGGGATTATGCCCGGGGGCGGGCGGTTGCCCGGGGGCGGTTGCCCGGGGGCGGTTGCCCCGGCGGCGGTTGCCCCGTGTACCTTGAAAACCGTATATCGTAGCTAAGCGCGTAGAACGTGCGGCGCGGTGAATCCTTTGCAAGCGGTATCTCTTGATATCAATCTAAAGCGGGGGTACGCGTCCGCGGTGAATACGGTAACTTGCGTAACGTAGCAGTATATGCCCGTAGACTTGTCCGGGCGTATACCATGCCCCTATCATGCGGGGGTATGTGAGCGGGGATATAATCCGGGGGCGCGCGGTTCAAGTGGTTTTTACTACCATACCGCCCCGCCTAACTCATTTGTTAGGTTGTCCGCCATGATAGCAAGCGCGGGGAAACAGAAAGCCGCCGTAACAAGTATACGCGTAAAGCGCGCCCCGTATATGCGGGGGCGGTATGCGGCGTACCTTGAAAATCCTATACCATGCGCAACCACGCGGGCGGGCAATATCCGGGGGCATATAACCCCGGGGCAATATTCTCCCGGCGCGGTTGTAGCCGTATAGAATCCCCGCCGCGATATCATACGGGGGTTTATATTGATTCCCTTTTCCCTTTTCAAATAAGCGCGGGGACGGCGTTAAAAACCGTCCCCCGTTTATTTTTGTGCCGCGTGTATGAAAGTATACCCCCGGCGCGAAAATAAGCGGGAAAACCGCTTAAAACTAAAATATTGAAAAGGGGAAAACAAAACATGAAAACCACAATTAAAGCAATGAAAGAATGTATTCTTTTTATCGTGTCTTTCATCATGAAAGGGAACAAAAAGTTGACGGATTATTTTGACGCGGCGGCGGGTATCTTTTACGCGTATGCACAATTTAACTTGCCCGCCCGCAAAACTTGCCCGTATGCGACAACGCTTTGCAAAAAGTTTTGTTATGCACGGCGGGACGAAAGACATACAAGCGTCCGAAAAAACCGCGCGTTGTCCCTTGAAATAAGCAGACGCGCTAATTTTGCGGAATGCATGATACACACTATCAAAACGGCGTTTATGACAAAAAGATACCGCAACGCGTGTATGGTTTTGAGAATCCATGAAAGCGGGGACTTTTACAGTCTTGAATATCTCAAAAAGTGGATATCTGTTTTCGGGTATTTTGAAAGCGCGGGATATTCAATTATCTTTTGCTTTTATACAAAATGTTTTGAGTATTTGCTTTCATTATCCGAAACGGAAAAAGCACTTTTTAGACGCGTAACTGATTCCGGGCTTGTTTCCGGTTCGCTTTCAATTGACGAAAGCACAACCCCGGAACAACTTGCAAAAGCTATGAAATGCAAAGAACTTTTCCCGGCGTTGAATATTTACTTTGCAATTGACGCGAAAAAAGTTGAAACAATTTATCATGATTCTGTTTGTGAGTGTGCTGATTGCGCAAAGTGCGGAAAGTGTGTACACGCGGACGGAAAAGTCATTGCTTGCGCGATTCACTAAAACGTCCCGGATTATTCCGGGATTCCCCCGTTATGATACGGTTGCCTTGACGCGGCGCGGGGGCTTTTCACTAAAACCGTATACAAAATTTTTGGAAAAGGGGAAAAACAAAAATGAGTATTTACAGAGAAATGCAAGCAAAAATCAGCGGCAAGTATGAGACTACATACATAGACAGAGACCGTGAAAGCGTTTACAAGTCTCTTTTAACAGACCTTGCCGCAAAGTATATCGGGAAAGCCCGGTATATTTCCCGCATTACACGCCGAAACAATTATGACGGAACACAAACATACGTTGTCAATTATGACAATGATACCCGCGCCGTTTACATTGTAAACGTTTATTAAAGCCGCCCGCCGGGGCGGTACACCCGCAAAAGTGCAAGCCGTGACGGGGCGCGGGTGCTTATCCACTAATTGCACTTGACGAAAAGGGACGGGACGCGGGAAACCGGGAAACCGGGGGACGCGGACGGGGAAACCATGACACCGGGGCGGCGGCTATAGGGAAACCATACCCCGCACCGGGGACTATGGGGGTATAGGGACGTTCTGCCCTTGCAATGGGGATTTTCTGCCCCGTTCTGCACCGTTCTGCGGCTTCCGTTCTGCCGTTCTGCGTCCGTTCTGCGTTCTGTTCTGTTCTGCACGTTCTGCCGTTCTGCGGCATTACGAATAAATTGAAAAGGGGTATCACATTATGAAAGAATCTTCTTGCCGTTTCATGAAAGAATACGCGAATTTTAAAAAGGCGGCACTTGCCCGTGAACGGGAGTATTCACTTCACCCGGAAACCGTTGACAAGGCAATTGAAAGTGTTGACAAGGTTCTGCGTATGGGATTGCGCGGGCTTCTCACTTGCGATGAATGCATGATGAACATCGCCCGCATTAACAATTCTTACATGATGGAAGTATGGGAAGTGGAAAGCTGAAAAGCACCGCTTCCCTTTTCTGCGCTAATAATTGTAATCAATTCGCGGTTGCTCATTGTACCTGCTCCGCGATAACAAAAGCAGTACATAACCACCGGGCTACAAGCCCGAATAAAAACGAAAAGGGGATTCTGTTATGGAAAACAAGTTTTACAAGGTCGGACAGGACGGCGGCACTTTTATTGTGGCGTACTTTTTCAATCCCGTGACGAAAGAACACTATTCCGAATGCGTCCGGGATTATGACTATTCCGATTGCTCCCGCGACAATGACGAACTGTACTATATGCCGATTGACGAAGAAGCCGCGCACGAATACCGCAAGTTCTGCGGCGTTGTTTCTGTCGGCGATACCGTCCGCGTTGTCAAGGGACGCAAGATTCCGCTTGGCACGGTTGCAAAGGTTGTCCGCACTTACGTTTTCCGCGACAAGTATGGACGTTACGTCACAACTTATGCGGTATTTGAAGACGGTCGAAAGACTTCTGTCTCAAATTGCGAGATCATCGATTAATCCTGTAAAACTTCCCGGTTTTAAAACCCGCGGTATGCTTACTGTATATGCCCCGCGATAACAAAGGCAATGCATAACCACAGGCGAAAGCCAAATTTTAAAATGAAAAGGGGATAAAAAAATGAAACACATTCCTACAGTTGGCGAAAAACTTTATATCTGGACACCGTGCAATATGTGGACGGTTGCCATGGTGCGAAACCCGTACACGGTCGATTCCGTAAAGGGTAACACAATGGTAATCCGGGAAGCGCGTCTCATTTTCCGGGGCGTTCGCTATTTTGATACACTCCCGGACGCAATCGTAGATGACCCGAACGGGCGTAAACTTACGTTTCGGTGGTCAGAGAAGAAACAAAGATGGCAAGAATCCCCGGCGGGAAGCTATCCCCGCGTAGCTGAGTTTGGCGAGTGGGATTATCAGCCGTACCTTGACTAAACCTAACACAGAGTAACCCGGCGTTCTGCCGGGGTAATGTGGCGCGCCCGGTTACAAGCCCGGACGGGGTACATAATTTATTAATGAAAAGGGGATATTAAAATGAGCAAAGTATGGTACGGAAATCTGACTAACCGCTTGGAAGAAAACAGGAACTACACCGGGCGCGAGATCAGAGTAGGGGACGATATTACGATGTACCTGTGGTCAGACCGTAATTGCTATTACGTCACCGCTGTGGAAGATCAGAAGCGCATTAAAGTGCGGCGGTATTACCATTGCGCGGATCATAGCAAGGCGGGCGGCATGGGGCATCAAGATTGGCTTCTGTTCAAAACATGGGATGAAATGAATGACTATCTGTCCGACTACTTCCCGGCGTACCACAAGCGCGGGGATCACCGGGACGAGCCGAAAGAAGAAACGTGGGTGTTTCGGTACAATAAGTGGATGCAAGAATGCACCCATACAGACCCCCGTTTCTGCGACACAGACCGGGAACGCAAGAGTTTTGAAAAGAACGGCTATTTCAAGACGTACCACAATTTGATCGGCAAGGTCAGTTTCGGCGTTGCTGATTACTACCATGATTGGGAGTTTTAAGGGGGTAAAACAAAAGCCTAACACAGAAGACAGCCCTTTTAACGGGGCTGTAATGTGGCGCGGGGCGTTCTAAGCCGCCCGGTGGCTAAAAATGAAAGGGGAATAATTATGTTCGCAATGTTTGATGACATTTACAGAAGCACAACAAAAGACGAGCGCGCAAGAGTGGAAAAGTATTGCTCTGCTACTGGTGCTGATTGGGCAAAGACATTCTACACGGAAGACGGATGGAACAGCTTTCTGCGGTGGGAGCAAAACCCGAATGCATGGAAGCCCGTCCCGTCCGCGATGTTCTTTAACGCGTGAGGTGCGGGAAATGAAAGCACGGTTTGATTCGTTTCTGCGCGCAATGGCAAGCGGGATGATTTCCGGGTTTGCAAGTACATTTAAGTGAGGGGGTGAAACAATGAAAACGATTGGGATTTACGATTACGATTATGAGCGAATCGAAAAGGTATGCGAAGACAATGATATGTCAGAGCATGAACTTGTTGAACTGCTTCTTGATAATCTTGACGATCTGAAAGAAGAGTACAACTTGAAGTAAGCGTAACGCAGATAGCACCGCTTCGGCGGTGTAATGCGGCTAAACCCGTCTAAAGCCGGGGGACGCATAATATTATTGAAAAGGGGATATTACAATGAAGTATCTAACAAAGTCCACAGAAAAGGTTTCTCGTTACGAAGTCGATGATTTCTATGTTGATATCATAGACAAGGATGATTCTTATGAAGCTTGGCTTGTCGGCAAGAGGTATGGTATTTCTTCTATGATGTTTGGAACAGCGAAGAAAAACCAGTTTCACGGCGTTGAGTATACGGAAACAAAAAGGAACTTTCTGAAAACTGTGGAAAGCAATCTGGATTTTGAGATCGCCGCATATTTCGATGAATACTATGTCGAGTATGAGGGCGAAGAGCCTAAAATCTACGCGCTCGACCCGGACTCTTGCCTTGACACATCGAAGCTTGGGATCACAGAAGATGATAGGCTCACGTTCAAAGAAATTTGTCAGCTTGCCATATCGCTCAAAACCGGGAGCAATTTGCTTTTCCAGTTCTTCGAGGAAGTCGAGTAATCGCAGAGTGCCACGCCCGGTAACACGGGCGCGTAATGCGGCAGGTCGGTCACAAGCCCGACCACGCGAATAAGAAAGGGGAAATAAACCATGTTATTCGGCAACCTTATCAAAGGCACAACCATACAGGGTGATGTGCGGCTGTCCGTATGGAAAGACGGTGACGAACATTTCGTTGAGTATTTCCACAACGTGCAAGACATGAAGAACGAACCATGCCGTCTGTACGCGTATTTCAAAGTGAACTACATCTTCTGCCCCGGTGACGGGTATCTACACATTGAATTGGATGGTGAAAGCAAATGACTCACGCTGAAATCCAAGCAGATATCATTAAGCGGTATCGCATTGATATTTGCGATGGTACGAAGTGCAAAAACGATTGGAGCAGAACTCATGCCCACGTTAAACAGCGCAGAGTGTGCAAGTGGAAACAGGCAAACAGCGTTCAATCCACGTTCACGCTTCTGCACGAAGTGGGACACATCGAAACCAACAAAGCGGGTATGCGTAGGGCTGAAGAAGAATACTACGCTACCGTCTGGGCGTTGGAGCGCGCTAAAGAGTACGGGCTTGAGATTCCTCAGAAGACAATTGATCTCTATCAGAACTACATCGACTATACCAAAGACCGTGGTGAGCGGCGCGGTGGTTCTGGATATGGTTCTCTGTCTCTGGTGGCGGCTATGGTTGAGCCAAAAGAGAGCAAGAGTGCGGAAGAAAGGACAATCGTGTTTACTTTTAAGTCATTAGGTAAGGGCAAAGATTATTATCTCTACACAGGCGCGGCACTTGCCGATGATGATGACAGAGAGTGCGAAGTGAGAGCAATCGACTTCTTGTTCACAATTAGGTTTCTAACGCACAAGTACAACCGCAAAAACATTTCGGTGCTATTCAACTACGAAGACTAAAGGGGGTGTACACAGAGTGATGGGGCAGTTCTTCTGCCCCTGTAATGTGGCATCCGTGGTCACAAGCCCACGGGACACTAATTATGGAAAGGGGTAAAAAACCATGTTTTACGTTAGCTACATCACAGAGTATCCGATCTACGAACCCGCAGAGGGTGGGTACTACTACGCAGGTACGCAGATTCAAGAGTGCCGGGAGTTCAGTTCTTGGAAGAAAGCCAATAAGTGCTATCAAGAGTGGAGACGTTGGTTTCTGGAAGAACACGATTGGCACAAAGAACGCGTTCATGAGTGCGTTTCTGGCGGGTGCGGGAAGTATTGCAACCCGTCCGTGTACTACAATTCGCGGTACATTGGCGAGGGTGAGCGCGTAACTCTCACAAGGGAAAAGCCCGTTGAACGCGGGTATGAACCTTATTGTTAATCGCAGACTGATCCCCGGTTATCCGGGGAGTAATGCGGGAGTCGAAAGACTACGGTCAGCACCCCGTAAATTTTAGTTGACTTTGGTATTGCCCATATGGTACAATCCATAGGCAATACTAAGGAAAGGAGAAAATATGACTATGCCCAATCCACCAAGCAAAATCCGTTGGGATAAAGAAAACACCGTTCAGATCACGGTGCGATTTCAGCGGAAGACCGATCAAGATTGCATTGACTTTCTTGACGGGAAGAACAAGCGCGACACCGTATGCGCGGCTCTGCGCGAGTTCATGAAAAACCACAGCGAAAAGGGGGACGAGTAAGATGGCGTTTGTATTTACGGCAGTTCTGCTCGGATGGATTGCTTCTCTGATTATCCGTCATGCGGAAGAGAAGAAGCACAAGAAGTGGTACGCGGAAGTACAGGCACAGCAGGTAGCCGCCGAACAGAAACGTGCTGAAGACTTTGAGAAGATCAAACAGCTTGCAAAAGCACAGTCCCGTGAACGGCAAGAGCGTATCAGATCGCAGGTAGAGATTCAGCGTGAACAGATGCGCATTGCCAAGGAACAGGAAGCACAGCGCAAGGAACTGGAACAGCAGAAGATTCTGATCTCAAAACAGGATGAAAAGATTCGCGGTTTTGAGTTTAAGTTAAACCAAGCGGAAAAGAACATCGACTTCATCCAGTATCAGATGGAGAAGAAACGGGAGTATGGTGAATACCTTGAGCGTGAGCGTGATGCTTGCACTTACGGGAGCAGGTTCTACCACAACTGGAACAACAAGGTGATTGCCAACAACAATCAGCTTCACACCCTTGAAACTCAGTTGGACAAGGCGATCTTCGCCCGTGATGAAGCGCGTATCAAGATTGATAGTGAGGTGGCATGATGGTAGCACTAACAACTGATCAGTACCACACGATCCTCAAGACCATGAAGACGGGGGCGGGTTCGTTCAGAGCCAACCCCCGGTGCTTGGCGGTACTCACCGCTGAAGCCAACCTCGGCATGAGAGTCGGTGACATTCTGCGGCTGAAGCTGTCCGACTTCATCTACGATGGCGGGCGGTACAGGCTGAACATCGTGGAAGAAAAGACCGGGAAGAAGCGGACGTTCACTGTCCCGGCGGGACTCTACGATTACTTCTGCGAGTACGCACGGAAGAACGGGATCGCCGCTAACGAGCGTCTCTTCCCTATCACGGAACGTGCGGTTCAGAAGTACCTCAAGTCCGTCTGTGACTTCCTCGGCTATGAGAACATCAGCACCCACAGCTTCCGCAAGTGGTACGCCACGGACATCTACAACGCAACCGGGCATGACATCGTTCTGGTTCAGCACCTGCTTCAGCACTCGTCCCCTGTTACAACCCGGCGTTACATCGGTATCAGCGAAGAAAAGGTAGAGAGCGCAATCGCAAATCATATGACGATTGTGGCATGAAAGGATAAAACAATGGATTTCACTATCACTAAGTTCGCGCTTGAGCGCATCAGAGACGATCTCAGAGGTTATTACAATGACATGGAGTGGTCAAAGTCTGAGATTGCAAGGGGTTGCTTTTCGATCCAAGAGGAAGCAAACCGTCTTCAGAGAGCGGTAATGAGAATCGAAGCGGTAAAGCAGGTTCTCTACGATATGAGAATCCGCTACGAATGGGACGGTGAGAACGTCAAACTGTTCAATGCAGTAACAGACGAGCACATCGCATAATGCAAAAGGGAACACAAATAATTCACCCCCAGAGGTTTCGGCTTCTGGGGGTTTTTTTATGCCTATTTTTTAAGTTCTTCTTCGTGCAGAACTTGCAACGCTATTATCATTCCTACAATCTGTTGCTTCTCTGGCATCATAATAGGCATACTTCTGATCTTATCTAACATATAATCAATCGCTTCATTGAATGTTCGTTTTTTAATTTTCATTGTACATTCTCAACAGCACCCACAAGATGCACAGCAGTATAACTGCGATTGCCGCAAGTTGAATTGATATTCCGATCATTCTGGTAACAACCCCTCATACTTTTCTGCAAGTTGCTTTGCGTCCTTGTGTTCTGGCAAGCTGTTCTCCGCATCGGACGCTTCGACTTCCGTCATCTCGTTCAGACCATCGAACGATTTCTGCCAAAACATTCCGACTATTGGATTGATATCACCCTCTGCGATTGCGGATTCGCGGTATGCGGCAATCATCAGCTTCACGAACGTAATGAACTGCTGATACTCTTTGTTCCCGGATCGCTTTCTGCCGTGTTCCCAATCGTATGCCATGCTCTTGGTGATCCCCATCGCCGCATACGCACCGAAGTTCCCGACTTTCATGTTGTTCTTCGCGCACAACTCAAGGTACTCAAGAAAACAGGACTTCATGCTTTCGATGTCATCCCAATTCGCTTTCTGCGATATCCTGTTGATCTCAAGCATATGCGTTATGTACTTCTGGTTATTCGGCATCTCCGGGTTGTTCACCGTTGCAAGGTTCTGAGCGTGTTTCTGTTTGCTCAGTTCTGACCTTGTGTAATTGCGGACAGGTTTCCCGGTTCTATTGGATATCCTGTTCCCGTCCTCATCATACTTTGCCGTGTTCTCACCCCCTACTCATTCTCCCACAGGTCTGCTTCCCATTCTGCGATGGTAGCTTTCTGTGGCTCTGGTTCTTGTTCATTGCTTTGGCTGATATCAATCTTCTGCCAACACCATTGCGAACCATACGATCCTATCCTGTGCTTCTTCGGCTGACGAATCCAGTCTGGCATCTTACCGATAATCATGCCGACATCCTTGGACTCTACAAGGCTTGGCTCATGCGGTCGATCCGGGTCTGGTGACAACGCACGATGGAATATCTCACGGACGCAGGTGTATTCTCCGGGCAACTTTTTGTCAAGGAACTCAGAGATCGCACCCTCGCGCCAATCGTCTTGCCTTGCCATCTCTTGACGTTCGCGGTAGATCGCAACCAGTTCTTTCTTAGCAAAGTTTTGCATATGCCCCGCTTTGTATTTCTCGCGGGCTTCTGCCCAACATTGCAAGATATATGCTCTTATCTCCTCTTCATGGTCAAAGATTTCGTACCCGTCAGAGTGTACCTCAATCGGGTAGTACCGCCTGTTACCAGTCTTATCGGTCAGCGCGATGTAGTTCGTAGTGCCAAGGAATATGCACCGTCTCGGCAGGTCTACCGTGTTCTTGTCCCACGGTTTTCTGTACTTGTCGAACGCACGGGCTATGTATGCTTTTGCCGCTTCCTGTTCTTTCTGCTTTGTCAGAGCCAACAGTTCAGATATCTCGCATATCCATTTACCCTGTAGCTGTTCTATTGCCTGTTGTCCCTCTATCTGCGTGACTTCACCATAGTAGTCATCGTGGATCGCCAAGAATCGGATAAGGCTTGACTTGCCCTCACCCTGTTTTAGACCAACCAAGATAGGCACATCATCAAACTTTGTACCGGGCGCGTAGAGTCGGTGGATGCCACCTGCAAAGATCAAGCGGGACACTTCCCTCGCATACGCTGAGTCTTCGCACTTTGCCCACTTCGTAAGGAACTGCTCACACCGCTCTTCCCCATCCCATTCGATACCCTCTATGATATCTATCACGGGGTTGTACTTGCGGCTGTCAAACAGCATCCTCAGAGCGTCCGTATGTTTCTCCCGGTTGTATATGCCGTAGGTTGTTTCGATGTAACTGCGGCTCTTGGCTTCATCCGTGTCCGTCCACTTTGATATCTTCAGCTTCCCGTCAATGATCTGGTGGACTTCTGCGCAGTCTGACATCTCATTGTAGCGGATCGCACTGTAGTGGGTGTCGGAACACATGATGGTATAGAAGTTGTCTATGGTTAAGTCTGGCTTCTTTGACTTCGGGTTTGCCTGTAGAATCGGTCTAACCTCTACGGGCTGAAGTGTTCCTAATTCAATCTCTAATCACCTACCTCGGTTTTTCTGGGTAGCAGTCGATCTCATATGAAACACGGTCAATGTTGTGCGCGGCTTCTATCCAAGCACCAGTGCCGACTTCACACAACCGCTTCTGACGATCTAACCTGCACCACTCGTCCCAGAGATTGGCATAACCTTGCTCCCACTCTTCCTGTGCTTTCTTCTTGGCTTCTGCTTGCTCACGGCGATGTCGCAAGTCCGTGCTTTGCTCTTGCGTGATCTCGCAGTCTATCGGAAGACGCAGGTTGAAGTCCCTGTTGATTTGCTTCATGGCATCTGCTCTGGTAGATAGTTCACAGACATCCTTAACCAGAGCAATAACATCCCCGCTTGCCCCACACACGAAGCACTTGTACCCGTAGTCGGTTAAGCTGAAGTTGTTATCCTTGCCATTGTGAAGCGGACATGGGCATCGGTTATGCCGAATCTCTAAGTCCGGGCGGTAGAATCTGAGTGCCTGTTCTGTGGAGACGAGATCGTGGATTGCGAGAGCAACGTCCCGCCACTCCATCTTCTGCTCACGCTTGTACGCTTCGCTCCAATTCACACCCAAGTCCCCCGTGAAACTTATACTTGATCGCGTGTTTGCAATTTCGGCAAACGTACACGCTGACGTTCGCTTCTCCACCTACCCCGTATCGCTTGATTACTGCCGCATCACGGCACTTTCTTACGGAAGATGGGTAAAAATACTTCCCGGTTACATCGCATCGCACAGGCTCATTTCTTGCCATACAAGAGAACCTCGCGGGCGAAGTAGTACAGGACTCCATAGATTAGCTTGGCTGAGTTTGACCTGCCGCAGAACAGGATCGTGGCGTTGTACCGCACCTGCCATGTCAAGAGACTTCCGATCAGACTCTTCGGCTGAACCTTTGACCTGTAGTTGCCAAGGTACACATCGTCAAAGCTGTCATTCTCAATCAGCAGAAACGGCTTCGCTCCAATCGCTTTCGCCTTGGTGAACTCTCGTTCAAACCGCTCCCGGTTCGTAGTGAAGTTGCCGCAGATTTCGTTCAGACCCATCTTGCGTTCGATGAAGATATCGTTCTCAAGGGTCTGTTCCCCAAGCATTGCGGAGTAGTCCCCGTACTCCAACTTCCGTCTGATAAACGGTATGGCGTTCTGCTTAAACCAGTTCTCGCAGTGCGGGTCTTGCTCCCGGCTGTCCACGATGACTGTCAGTTTCTTGAGTTCTTCGGTCAGTTCAGCTTCCGTCCAGTGCTTAACGATTGCTATCACCCTTTTTCTTTTTGAACTTGTAGCAACCCCACATGGTTAGGATGATACCGTCCGGGGCTTTCTTCTTGCATGACAGTTCGTAGCCGAATTGGTCTACTTGTCTCATTTCAAGATACTTGCAGTTAAAGCAAATAGACCTCGTTTGTTTTACACCCACGGCAGTTCCTCATCGGCTTCTTCCGGGTCATCAAGTTTGGTAACCTGCACCTTGGCGGGCTTGTCCCCCTCAAACGGGGGCAGAGACTCAGCCTGTCGGGGGAACACCCAGTCCTTGATCTTGAGGTAGCCGTTCTCGTCCTCGACAAAGTTCGCCGCTCCCTCTGCTCCAATCCACTCCACGAAGTTGAAGTTCCCGTCCGGGATTTCGGGGAACGCATCAAAGAACTTCGCGGCGTTGGAGTTAAAGTTGTCATTCTTAACGAGCCAGTTGCGGACTTTGAAGTTGCATCCGCTCGGACGGACGGAGATCGTAATCATCGGGTTGCCCGCTTTGGACACGCCCTCTTCCACATCCACAATCACACAGCGCAACTTGCCAGTCACCTTGTTCTCTGGCTTGCGCTCTTCACGTTTGTAATCATCCCATGCAGACATCAATTCACTCTCCATTTCTCTGTATAAATATTCACTAAATTATGCATATCCAAGAACTGCATGAAGTTCCGAATATAAGGTTCAATAGGGTCTACGATTTCACGGGGATACTTCTCCCGGTACACATACTTTCCATCGCTTATGATGTACGTCATGTCGAATGCTTCCGGGACGAGGTACATATAGAATGGGGTCTGCGGCGATCCCAGATACTTGTTGAGTTCGTACCGCTTGCTGAACTTGCAATCCCAAATATGACCTGCTCTCAGATAGTCCAGAACGCCGTGGATAAGGAAGTCCACTCCGTCTACATTGATCTCCCGGAACAAAGTCACCTGCTGTTGCGCTCCCCAGAGTTCAGTTGCCATCTCCGTTATAGGGAACTTCCATTCGTGATCCTCTGGCAAATGTTCCCCAAGCAATACGGAGTTCAGCACGTTCTCAAAGCGGATACCCTCAAGCATCGCAACAGTCGGTTGCTTCTTCTCTCTGTTGAGGGCGGCTATAAACTCGTCATAACCGTCCTCTTTCTTGAACGTCCAGAGATACGCAGACATGAGGGACTGCGTGAGTCTGAACTTATTCTGCATACTGGTAGGCTTTTGCCGCAGAGTTCCAGACGATATTCAGTTCCTTGAGCCGCTTGCTGAACATAGCCTTGGCTTCCTTTTCAGAAGTAAGCACATGGGGCAGGTTCATCAGCATCTCTTTGGTATCAGCCGCCTGTTCTGGCTTGGTCAGTTCTGCGCAGACACGCTTCACGGCATCCATGACCTCTTTGTACTGATCCTGTTGCGGGGAAAGGGTCTTCGCTTCCGCATCAAGGTTCTTGCGAACCTGCGCGAACAGCCGGGTGAGGAAGTCATTCGGTTCTCCGTCTTTGAGTTCCGGGACTTCGATCAAGCCACGGATGCCATATGCGCTCTTGGCACTATACTGCTCCGTGGGCGTGAAGCCCAGATACCGCTTTCCCGTCTGGATAAACAGGTGAGCCGCGAGATCGGCAGGTTGGTAGACAAGGGTGCGGGTACTGCCCTCTACCACCAGTTCGTAGAAGACGTTTTCGTCCACTTTGGTCATGTTCTCATGGAAGAGGAAGATCACGTTGAACTTCTTCCTCAACTCCGCAGACAGACGGATGAACTCAGATTTGATGATGCCGTAGCCCTGTAGGGAGAAGCCGCCGTCTTTCTTGGAAGCCTTGGGGTCAGTGCGCATTGCCCAATCTTTCATGTACTCAATGAGCGCGCCGCAGGTGTCAACCACGATGGTCTTGTAGTGTCCCTCTGCCGCCTTGATGTCGGCAAGCACTTCCTCATAGGTCTTGCAGATGGAAGCATCCTTGCGGTGGGCGGGGTTGACTCGCGCCATACCCTCGTCCGTGTCGATCAGCAGTACGTCCGGGGCTGACAGAGCCAGAGTGGTCTTCCCCGTACCGGGCAGTCCGCTGATAATCATGATGATGTTTTTGTCGCTGAAGTTCATCGCTTCGGGTTTAGTAATCGCCATTCTCATTCTCCTTTACTTTTAATTCAAATTTGAAAGTCCCAATGTATTTGCCATACAGGTACTTTGCCGCATTTCAGTACGCCTGTTTGGTCACTTTCTTTGTGTCGGTCATCTCAAACATGACCATGAAGATTGCATCCATAATCTGCACATCGCTGAACTTTTCCCGTTCTACCGGGTCGCTCATGTTATGCAGAATCGCTATCGCGGTATGTTCCAACATATCAACCACTCCAATCAAACAGGGACTCCACGCCATCCACATCAAACACCGGGATACCGCACATCTGGTGTACACTCTTGCGTTCAAGAAACGAGTCATCAATGAAGATGGAACGTTCCCGGACATACAGGCACTTCTTGTCCCACACAGGGATGCCAACGATGGAATCAAACAGGTAGATGTCAATGCTGTGATCCTGTAGCGTCTTGATCGCGGAGTCCCCGTGCTTCGTCAGCAGAATGATCTTCTTGCCCTTTTCCTTGGATTGGTACAGGAACGCGATGAGATACGGGTTCGTCTTGCCACGGACAATCAGCGTATCATCCAGATCGACAAACACATTGTCATAGTCGAGGTCTGTCTGGTATCGGCTGATGAACGCCCTGTCGAGGAGCAAGCTGTTATCGTTCGCCATGATCTCGACTTCGATACCCCACATATTGAACAGGGTCAAGAGTGGCAGGTTCACGCCAAGGTTTCGGGAGAGTCCCATAGTTCCCGCAATCCGTGGTGCGACTTCCATGAGTTTTAGCACACCGCTCTTGTCTTCCTTGACTTGGAAGAACCAAGCCCCGTTAAATATAAAGTGCGAGTTTAGATTTTCCGCAATCGCCTGTACCCACGGGTCTGTCGCCACGAATCTTGACCTTACTGCAATCCCGGAGCGGATGCGTTCTCGCGTCCTCTGACCAACGTATCTGAGTTTCCCATGCAGGTCGGTGAAGCAGTCCACTGTGTACTCGTCACCGGGCAGGTACTCGCAGATCGCATAGTCTTTCTTGTTCGATTCCAGAATCTCCCATAGCTTATCCCTGTTCTTGACGAGCATCGCTCCCTCAGAGCCTTGACCGATGTCTGGTTTAACGAACACCGGGAACTCCGTCACATCGTTTGCGTTGAGCCAATACTTCGGCAGGTACTTTGCCCCGTCCAGAAAGCAGTAGGTATTGTTCTTGGAGCGGCAGATCGCCACAGTGTTCAGAGCAGAGGTCACCACGGTTGCGTGTAGCTTCAGTTGGCCTGCGGTCAGACGGAGCAACACCGAATCGTGAGCCGGGTAGATGTACTCAATCCCACACTGGTCGATGACCTTATTCAATTCATCAATCAGATTCGGATCATCAACGAACGGGAGTCCGTCTACGCAGTTCTCAAACACGAAGTCAGCATGGCACGGTACGCTCGTTGCCCCGTAGAGTCTCACAAACTTGCTGTTCCGAAGCGCGTTGTGAATCTCAAAAGCAATCTCTGTGCCTGCCGGGAAGACTAAGACTTTATGCTCTGTCATGCTTCACCGTCCTTGTCTACTACTTGTTTCAGCCACTCAAGCAAACAAATTTTGCAATCGTAATGTTCTGGGCATCCATCTTGTAGCATTGAACAATACGGTGCACACGGGAAGAACTTGTCAAAGTACCAATCAGTAAGTTCCTCGTCTGTCATTGCCCGGATGCGGTCGGCGTTGGTCATGTCTGTTCCAACTCTCATTTCCGCACCGCAGACAGGACAGTTTCCGATTATCATCACTCACCCTCCTCTGCTTTCAGTTTCCTGCGCTTTCGATATTCAGCCCTCTTGGCTTTCCGTGTGGCATCTTTTTCCGCAAGCCATCCTTCTCGGATATCTTTGTAGTGACAATGCGCTTCGATGCCCATGTACATTGTTCTTCCTCTTTCGCTTGAATAATAGCCATCCGCCCACACGGTCAAGTTCCAAACAGGCACATCCTTGTAATACTTCATAAGCCTTTCCTGTTCTTCTTTATCCCGATATGAATAGCATTCCGTCAAAAGGAAATCACGCATATGATTAGCTTCATTACAGGTCAGCCACGCATCACCCATAACCACCCTTATCCGTATTGGGTCTGTGTAATTGTGTACAACTCGCATCAATTTCTCTATGGTAATCTCATACTCTTTGCATTCTCTCATCACTCACCCTCGCTTTCCTGTTTCAGCCATGCAACAACAGACTTTCGGCGCTAATTGAGAATATTGCCAAAAGTCCAATGCTCATGTCTCGTCCTCCTCTGCCGGGATGATGGTCGGGGCATTGTCGATTGCGGTCTGCGTGTAAACATACTCGCCGCCGAACATCATTATCTTACCAATAGGCTTGTCGTAGTTTGGTAGCGCATCCGCATCAATAAGCCGTCCGTGGTCTGGGACTTCGATTGCTGTCGTGTATATAACATCATCCGCTTGTACGATTGCTGTTCCCTCTGGAAGAATGCAAACGAACACACCACGAACTTTCGGCATCTCCATGCCTTTGATATAGATTCCGCTCATGAGTCACCGTCCATTCTTGCACCGCAGTTGGGACAGTAGTGAACGTAGCTGATGAACTCATCCGTCCCATCTGCCGGGATAAACTCTTCCAAGCATTCAGAACACATCCATGCTTCTCCAAGTTCATCAACAGAACGAATCCACTCCCCGTGCTTCTGCTCTACAACATCAGCAGACGGAATTTCGTCTACAATTCTTCTTGCCATTGGCTGAGTGAAACGCAGAAAAGCGGCAATTCCCAAAACAGCATCTTCACGCTTGATATAGTCGCTCATTCTGCTACCATCCCATTGAAGAACTCATCCATGATCTCGCAAAACCAATGTTCCGTTTCTTCGCTGTTGAAAGATGCGACTTTGTATACGCAGTTCTCATCTTCAAACTGGACGCACAGGCACGGTTTCTTTCTGATGGGACGCATATGCTGAACGGTAACGATCACTCCGTTACGCTTAATTCCATTCATTTCTTCTTCTCCCGTCTCCTCAACTCAGCCCCGTTATCCCAAACGTACTTGCAGAAAGCGTCCCAATTCAACTTCACTTGGTCGAAGACATCTATTTTGATTGGTTTCGTGCGTTCCGATTGAATCCAAGCAGAGAGGATAATCTCCCATTCCGCTTTGCTCCAGAAGTAGTACATGGCATCCCGCCGCAGTTGTTCTTTGAACGCTTCGTAATCATGGATGTTCTTCTTGGCATTCTTCTTGGTGTCAGCCAGAAATCTGCCGTGATCGAATATATTGAACGCCTTGATCTCTCGCCCGTTGATGTCTTCTACATACACGTTCCACTCAAGCATCAATAGCACCGAATCTCTTCCCACTTGTACCTTCCGCACCCGGAGTTACGCCACTGCCCGATACCGCGCCATGCTCCGTAGTCGAGCCATTCCCGGACGTACTTCACATCCTCATCGGTCAAGCAGGTGATCTCAAACTCGCAGGTAGTTCCCGCAGGTACGGACTCTGACATTGCAAGGGCTACCCTCTCCCCTTGCGGGGTCTGTGCGCGAAGCGGACGCTGACACACGCCCATCTCTTTGCCCTCTGGAATCTCCAACGGGATAAGCCGTGGGTTCACAAAGATGAGTCCGTCTATCATCTTCTTGTGAGCCTTGATGTCTTTCGACAGACTCCCGGTCGCTTTCTTGAGCATGGAGCAAGCGTCTTTGAAATGCCCCTTGATATGATAATCATAGAGACACGGCTTACCATCCTCATCGCGGGCGAACACGGTCATTCCCTTGTCGGCAACTGCGTCCGCTCCCATTGCGGCTACCTCTTCTTCCACCGTGGTTGCGTCCGGGGCTTTACTCCCGATGAAGTCGCGGTAGATGTCTTCGTTGTTTGGAGAAGTCCCAAGCACTTCCGCGAGGAACTCCAACTTCACTTCAAGTGTTTTCATTCTTTCTCCTTTACTTTTTAATTTTGCTAATGCGGTTCTTTACCAATCTTTGCGCTGTTCCGCTTCTGCGAATCAAAGCACCTATGCTCCCGGCTTTTCCCCGCTTACGCTTGGCTTCTAAAATCATAGCTACTCTGTTGCTGTGCTTCTCTGCTATCCATTGCAATCTATCGCATTTGCGGAGCAACTACCTGCATATCTTTTCTGTTGCGTTCTCGTTGCTTTTCGCCCCGGTTCTAATGCCGTGCAACACAAACAAATCTTTGCCATAGCAAATCTCGTCAGAGCATAGTTTCGCTATTACCATGCGGTTCAAGGTCTATCCAATCACTGCCCTTGCGAGGTCACTCCTTGTTTCGCCTTTCCGTTGCTCAAGAGTATCGGAACGTGTGCATCATTGCAGTGTTCTGGTAACTGTCCCGAAGCACGAAGTCATTATTGCTCCAAGCCCCGTACACCATGTCAGAGGTCAGCCCGTTAGGGACGATCCCGCTCTCCATGTAGGGTCTTACAATGGAGTCAGCCAAGTCCCG